>Ga0123519_10009891_pt1 | contig 14287 bp, 13 predicted proteins | sample YelNatPaOPRAMG02_FD_87396 | JGI IMG/M metagenome (GOLD analysis project Ga0123519, IMG submission 87396) | Hot spring microbial communities from Yellowstone National Park - Yellowstone National Park OP-RAMG-02 (version 2) | ecosystem: Environmental > Aquatic > Thermal springs > Hot (42-90C) ...
CTTGTGGGTTATCTTGTACAGAGGCGGCTGGGCGAGGTACACATGTCCGCGCTCGATAAGAGCAGGCATCTGTCGGTAGAAGAATGTCAGCAGCAGAGTGCGTATATGCGCTCCATCAACGTCCGCGTCTGTCATGATGATGATCTTGTGATAGCGTATCTTTGAGATGTCGAACTCGTCCCTGCCTATTCCCGCGCCGACGGCCGTGGCGAGAGTGCGGATTTCATTGTTCGACAGTATCTTGTCCAGCCTGGCTTTTTCAACGTTCAGGACCTTGCCGCGCAGCGGAAGAATCGCCTGGTATTCCCTGTTCCTGCCCTGTTTGGCCGAGCCGCCGGCGCTGTCGCCCTCCACGATGAAAAGTTCGCATTTCTCAGGATCCCGCTCCGAACAGTCGGCCAGCTTTCCGGGGAGCGAAGCGGAGTCGAGCGCGCCCTTCCTGCGGGTGAGTTCCCGCGCCTTTCTGGCGGCCTCTCTTGCCCGGGCCGCCAGCAACGCCTTGTCCACTATCCGCCTGGCCACTGACGGATGCTCTTCGAGATACACCGACAACTCGTCGTTCACCACCGAGGCCACGATTCCTTCGACCTCGCCGTTGCCGAGCTTCGTCTTGGTCTGGCCCTCGAACTGGGGGCGCGGAAGCTTCACGCTGATTATTGCCGTCAGCCCTTCCCGAATGTCGTCCCCGTTCATTGCCTCTTCGTCGGCTTTAATCAGGTTGGCGTTCTTCGCATAGGAATTGATAGTGCGGGTGAGAGCCGAACGAAATCCGCTCAGGTGGGTGCCGCCCTCGATAGTATGGATGTTGTTGGCGTAGCTTGCGACGTTCTCATTGTATGCGTCGGTGTACTGCATGGCTATCTCCACCGACACATTGTCCTTTTCCTTGCTGAAATAGATGACCTTCGGATGGAGGGGCGCCTTCGCCTTGTTGAGAAACTCGACGTACTCGGCAATGCCGCCCTTGTACTTCTAGATCTCCTCCTTCGGCGGGTCTTCGGCCCTGAATGTTATCTCAATCCCCTGATTCAGAAACGCCAGCTCCCGCAGACGGTGGGCGATGATGTCCCACTGGAACCTGGTTGTGCTGAATATCGAAGCGTCCGGCATGAAAGTGACCTTGGTTCCGGTTCCTTTTGTTTTGCCGATCGTCTCGAGGGGAGAAGCGGTCCTGCCGCGTTCGTATCTCTGGTGGTAGATGGCGCCATTGCGCCTGACTTCAACCTCCATCCATTCGCTCAGAGCATTCACGCAGGACACGCCTACGCCGTGCAGGCCTCCTGAAACCTTGTAAGACTCATTGTCAAATTTGCCGCCGGCATGGAGCGTCGTCATCACGACTTCCAGCGCCGGCTTCTTTTCCGTGGCGTGCATGTCAACCGGAATGCCCCTGCCGTTGTCGTTCACGGTCACGGAGCCATCCGCATTGAGGGTGACCTGGATTGCCGTGCAGAAACCTGCAAGAGCCTCGTCAATGCTGTTGTCAACTACTTCAAATACGCAGTGGTGCAGGCCGCGTACAGATGTATCGCCTATGTACATCGCGGGGCGCATCCGCACGGCTTCAATGCCTTCAAGCACTGTTATTTTCGTCGCATCATAAGACGCTGCTGCCTTGTCCATGTCCGCCATGACGCTTTTGCTCCCTTTAAAAGCTAAGAGTAATTTCAATTAAGCGCGCTCAATGTCAAGCCCTTTCGGAGCTTTACCCCCCGCTTTTTCTCACCCACAAAGCGGATTTTTCGCGAAATTCAGGCATGTTGCCTGGATCCAGAGGGCACACATCATGCTTTCAGGCCCATCAGGGCGCGATTATCCCTGATTTTGCGTTTGAGAAATGGCCGGATTGCATGACCTGCAAAAACATGGGGCTCAATCAAGCAAGACGCGGATTGAACGAGAAAGCACAAAGATTGAGCACGGAGAATGGGGGAAAGATGCCATTACTCAGACCGAGAGGGATAGGCCCGAGTGCGGCATTTGCATTCTTTCCTTGCGATTGCATGATGGGAACACTCCGGCGTCTTCAGCGCCTTGAATCTGCCGCTCTCGCCGCAATCGAAAAGTGCGGATTGAAACGCGGCATTACGAGGCGTGTTTCGCAGGGCGGTTTGGGCGTGGCGTGTGACCCGTTGTGGAGAATTGCGGTTCCCCTGGGCTGTTTACTCATGTTAAGCGTCCTGTACGGCTGCGTTTCCATCAGTCCACCGGCAGGCGGATGGGTTGAAACCCGCGAAATGATCGTGACCGGATATTGTCCTTGCGGGCTGTGTTGCGACTGGGAGAGGGACTGGCGTTACCGGCCGGTGGTCTCGACCGGGCCTGCCAGGGGCTCCCCGAAGAAAGTGGGTGTCACAGCGAGCGGAACCAGGGCCCGGCGCGGAACCATTGCCGCGGATTCAAGGTATGCCTACGGCACAGTGATGTTTGTGGATGGCTACGGGTACGGCCGCGTCGAGGACAGGGGCAGGCTCATAACAGGCGACAGGCTCGATGTCTTTTTCCCGACACACCGCGAAGCAGAGGCTTGGGGTGTGAGGAAGATCAAGGTCAGGATATGGCACCCGGCCGGCGGCGAAACGGCGACCCGGACTATCGCTCAAGATAGTCAAGTCCAGCAGGGGCGCGGAAAGCAAGCGGAGGCCCGATAATTTCTTTCAGCATGATTGCAGACCGGATGGAATCACGGCTTCGCAAGGCGTTTCTTATGATTCCTGTGCGGCTTTGTCTTGATGAAGAAGGCCTTGCTGGCAGCGGTTTGGCCCGGACGGGCTGTGTCTCAATATCCATGACAGGAAGAACAGAGTCCCGCGCGGGTGGGATATTCTGAGTCAACGGTGGGACTCCCTGTTGAGCAGCAACGGCGGGAGAAATCGGCGGCTGAGCGGGCATCAGGGGCGGGAGAGGCTGGCTGCGTTTGGATGGCTGTTCTTTCGTCTGCGAAGCAGGTGGCGGAATCTGCTCCAAAGGCACCCCGGCGGCCTTGCCCAGATCCTCCAGAAATTTCCTGAGTTCGTCTTCCGGGGGTGGCAGAGGTTGAACGCGGCGCGGACGAGGCGCGCTTTCCGGCTTCTGTTGTTCTGGAATATCCCGGCCCTGCGCGCTCTTTCTTGCCTTTGAGAGTTGGGCGATGATCGTAATGACGACTATGATCAGCCAGAGCAGTTCGCCGCCTGACGCAGCCACTGTGGTCCAAACATGCATAGTTGTTTTGCAGATCGGCAGGTTGCGATGACGCCTTATTCCGGCCTCAGCGCGACTCGGTTTCCCTGCTCTTTTCCTCTCCGCTGATGCTCCTTCGCATCGTCGTGTCGGCTTCTATGTTCTGAAGGCGATAGTAATCCATCACGCCCAGTTTGCCTTCACGGAGCGCCTGCGCCATGGCGCGCGGGACCTCTGCTTGAGCTTCCACCAGTTTGGCCTGCATTTCCTGCGTACGCGCCTTCATTTCCTGCTCCATTGCCACGGCCATTACGCGACGCCCCTCGGCTTCGGCCTGGCGCAGTTTCTTGTCGGCTTCGGCTCTTTCGGTTTCCAGCATTGCGCCCACGTTCGCGACATCCTTTGCGCCCGTGCCGGCCACGCTGATGTCTGCGATATCAATTGACACTATCTCGAAGGCGGTCTGGGAATCCAGTCCGCTCTCAAGAACCTTTCGGCTTATGAAATCAGGATTCTCAAGCACGTCCTTGTACGTGGCGGATGATCCTATTGCGCTCACGATTCCCTGGCCCACGCGGGCTATGATCGTGTCCTGGCCCGCTCCTCCAACCAGACGTTCAAGGTTGGTTCTGACAGTAACTCGCGCTTTGACGAGGAGTCTGATGCCGTCCTTCGCCACCGCGTCGAGCATTGTGGTGCCGCTCTTGGATGGATCCGGACAATCAATCACCTTCGGTATGACACTTGTTGTCACTGCTTCCAGAACGTCGCGGCCCGCAAGGTTCATCGCCGCGGCCCGCTGGAACGAGAGATCAATATTAGCCTTGTCTGCGGCGATGAGCGCATTCACCACATTGTCAACGTCGCCTCCGGCCAGATAGTGGGCCTCAAGCATATCTGTCGAAACATCGAGGCCGGCCTTGATGCTCCTGATCCGCGCGTCCACGATGAGAGAAGGCGGAACACGGCGGAGTTTCATTCCGATCAGCGATCCAATTGAAACGTGAGCGCCGGACATCAGCGCCCGGATCCAGACATTCAGGAAATAGAAGAAAATTCCGATCAGAACGATTACCAGGATCGCAAGGACCCCGAACAGAATTACAACCAGGGGCATCCATGGCGCAGGCGTGTTTGGCATTTGTTGCATCTCCTTTGTTACTGCTGCTTCTGCTGTTTCGATGAAATTCCGCCCGGCGAAGTCGCGGCGGCCTCCCGAGCCTCCACTCTGCGGACAAATACACGGTTGCCCTCGACTCTCAGCACCGAAACGCGCTCACCCTTGTTTATATGTTCGCCAGAGCTGATGACGTCAACCCGCTTTCCGTCAATCATCGCGTAACCCGACGGGCGCAGATCTGACACTGCCTCGCCTGTTCTGCCCGCGAGCGAGGCAAGTTTCGGGTCTGCGGCTTTGGAGTCGGCCAGGCTTGCTGATACCGTCATGGCCTTGCCGAGGCGCGTTCTTGGAAAGATTTTGATCCATAGATAGATCGCCAACCCCATCAGGAACACGATCGCAGCCGCGATGATACCGCCGTAATCCGGGAATGCCTTGAAGGCAGCCCCAACCGCGCCAAGCAGGGCCGCTCCGCCAAGGGCGCCAAGCACTCCGCCCGGAACGAAAACTTCCGCGCCCACCAGAAGCAGGCCGGAAACCAGCAGAATGAAGAAAACCTGTGCCGCGACCGACATTACGCCGCTTCCCCCTTGTTATGTGGCGTTGATGCTTCTCCAGCAGCAACGTCCACCACAATACGGCTTCCCTGAACATCTGCAACGATAATTGCCGCGCCCTGCTGAATGAATTGGCCGTCGCGGGCGATCACATCCAGTCTCTGGTTCCCGATTTCAGCGACCCCCGACGGCCTCAACTGCGAGAGCGCCACGCCGCGCGCTCCTATCAAATCCTTCTTCGGTTCGGCGGCCTGGAACCCGTGGCTTGCGCTCACTGCTGTCTGAAGGGCGACGCGGTGGAACAGGGATGTCTTCGGAAGGTACTTGGCAAGGACCAGAATTGCGGCCGCGATCAGGATGGAGGCGAACGAAAGGTTTTTGATGAGTTGCGTGAACTGCCACGCTGGCGGCTCGTACCAGGGCCGGTCCGGATAGTGTTGGAGCATCGCCATGACCAGCGCCGCGATCATCAGGATGATTCCAGCGATTCCCGGAACTCCGAAGCCTGGCACGAAGAATATCTCCACGACCAGCAGAACAAGCCCGGCGACAAACAGGAGAATTTCTCCGGCGCCGGCGAGGCCGGCGATGTGATGTCCCCAGAACCAGATCGCGAGCAACGCTATTCCTGTGATGCCCGGCAGGCCGAAACCCGGAGTCTTGAACTCGATGTAAAGCGCAAGCAGGCCGAGCGCAAGCAGAAGACCTGATACAGGGAAGCTCTCTATGAATCTGGCGATGCGTTCGGCGCCGGTAATCTCGATTCGCCTGACCGACGCATCGCTCAATCCTGTAGCTCTGAGCAGGTCCTCGAGAGTTTCCATTGTGCCCTCGGAAAGGAGGGGGCTGCCGTCAGGCCCGACCCGCTCCGCGGCATCCGCGGCGGTGAGCGTGAGGATATGGCCTTTTTCGCAAATGATCCTGTCGCCGACCTTGTATTCCCTGTCCGCCCTGACCATGGCGGCCGCCAGCGCCGGGTCATGCCCCTTTCGCTGCGCCGCGGACCGGATCAGCGCTTCGGTGGGAGAGAGGAACTTCTCCTTGAGGTCTTCCGGAATCGCCTGGGGTCCGCTGAAGGGAAGGGGAGACATGAGCAGCGGCATGGCGTCGCCGATTCGGCCTGCCGGCGACATGTAGATGTGGTCTGTGGCCATTGCGATTATGGCGCCGGCGGAAATGGCGTTGGGGTTGACATAGGTGTATGTAGGGATCTTGAGGTCGCCGAGCAGGTTGACTATGTCTTCGCAGGCGTCCATGCGACCGCCCGGCGTGTCCATATCAAGAATAATCGCCGTTGCTCCATCCCGACCCGCCTGTTCAATCCCTCTGCGAATCGCGTAAACAAGCGCGCGTTCGATCATGCCGTTGACAGGGATCACGTAAACGACCTTCGGCCGGACTGATTCGGGGGGTGAAACCTCCGCCGGCTGGGAGGCGAGCGCCGCTGCGGCAAAACACACCAAACCTGTCAGTCTGTTGATCATGTCCGGCATGCTACACCAAAACGCATGTCTGCGCCAGAGCATATATGGCGTATCCGCGATCGGTCCGAACCCAGCCATTTTCCAAACGCAAAATCCGGGACAGGAACACGGATTGATTTCCCCGCGTTTGTCAAATCGTATCCCGGCGCAGATCCAGCCATTCCATTTCGGCCCTTGTCAGGGACAGTTCTGACGCAGCCTCGTTTGCAGCGCATTCCTCGCGGGACGCCGCGCCGACAAGCGCGAACACGTTGAAATCCTGGTTCAGCACGTACGCAAGGGCTATCTGTGCAACTGACATTCCCCTGCGGGCGGCAAGCTCTCGGGCGCGGTCGAGCCTTTTGAAATTCACCTCATGACAATACGCGGTCCTGCAAGCCTGGTCTGCCGCAGTTTCGTAGTTGTCGCGCGTGATTCTTCCTGAAAAGAGGCCGCGCCCCAGGCTGGAATATGCAAAAACAGCGATGTTTTCCCGACGATACCATTCGCGCGCTTCCGCCCCGGATTGGCCGCTTATCGAGACGCATCCCGGGCCCCAAGGATCCCGGACCTGCTCAGCCAGACCGAAATTCGGACTGCTCACAGCGAACGGAACAAGATTGCGGCTGGCCGCATAGTCGTTGGCTTCACGAATACGGGCGTGGGTCCAGTTCGATCCTCCGAACGCTTTTATGCGGCCAGCGTTAAGATGCTCATTGAATGCCTCCACGATCGGTCCGACAGGCACTGAAGGGTCGTCCCTGTGAAGCATGTAAACATCAATGCAGTTCAGCCCAAGCCGATTCAGGGAAAGCTCTATATCCGCTGCAAGGTCTTCTGGAGTAACGCGTTTCCGGTTGCCTGCCGGATGGCAGCCTTTGCTTATTACGACCGCCTCTTTTCCCAGGTTTCGCTCGCGCAGCCACATGCCGAGCCCCTCTTCGGATGCGCCGCCTCCATACACAACGGCCGTGTCAAAAGCCCTTATCCCATGCTCCCATGCCGCGTCGAGCAGGGCAAAACTCCTGTCCCTGTCCCTTGAACTTATGATCATGGTCCCAAGCACAAGCCGGGATACTGGTTTGTCAAGTCCCCGCACGGTGCCGTATTTCATTCGCCCCTCCTCCTTGCGCCTCCTGTTTGGGCAAACGCCGGGCATCCTATGCACAATGCTCTTCATAGCGCAAGTGTTGCGGACCGGGGCCATGTCGCGCCCACACTCAGTGCTCATGACGAGGCAGAAGGGCGCTCAACTTCGATGATTGACCTTTCGTCGGTCCGTGTGGATGATCCCGCCTGTTCACAGTTCTGGAAAATGGCTGGCGGAACAGTCCGGGAAAGATGCCGTCTGTCGGAATTCGACATTTATCGTTGCGCTCATCTTCTGTTTCGGCTGGATGGCGAGCGGCGCAGTCAGAGCAGGGAGGAGGTCTGAGATGAAGGCGGTTATGGTCATGTACGATTCACTCAACCGGCATATGCTCTCCCCGTACGGTTGCGAGTGGGTCAAGACTCCGAATTTCGAGCGCCTGGCGCGAAGAGCAGTGACTTTTGACAAGTGTTTCGTCGGCAGCATGCCCTGCATGCCTGCGCGGAGGGAACTGCACACCGGCAGATACAATTTTCTTCACAGGAGCTGGGGACCGCTGGAGCCGTTCGACGATTCTGCCCCGGAGATTCTGAAGAATGCAGGTGTTGCAACGCATCTGGTGAGCGATCATTACCATTATTGGGAGGAAGGCGGCTGCACATACCATACACGCTACTCGAACTGGGAAATTTCCCGCGGCCAGGAGGGCGATCCATGGTACGGCGACCTCGATGATCCACCGATTCCGAATCCAAATCGCGCCAAGCCCTGGAAGAATCGGCAGGACTGGGTGAACCGCTGGCACATGCGGGACGAGAAGGACCATCCCCAGCCCCGGACTTTCGCTATGGGGCTGGAGTACATTCGGGCAAACCGGCGGCACGATAATTGGTTCCTGCACATCGAAACATTTGATCCCCATGAACCGTATTTCGTGGCAGAGCGATTCAAGGATCTCTACGATTATGACTTTGGCGACTTGGGAGTGGACTGGCCGGATTACCGGCGGGTTCAGCCGGGCGAAGAGGCCCTGGTCCGCCATCTGAGGTTTCTGAATGCCGCTCTGGTCAGCCAGTGCGACTATTATCTGGGCCAGGTGCTGGATCTCTTTGACAGGGAGAACCTGTGGGAGGATACGATGCTGATAGTGAACACCGACCACGGGTTCATGCTGGGAGAACATGAGTGGTGGGCAAAGTGCGTGATGCCGTTCTACAACGAAGTCGCCTGGACTCCGCTTTTCATATGGGATCCCCGAACAAAGACTGCCGGCCAGAGGCGCGCGAGTCTTGTGCAGACCATAGACATTCCCGCGACGCTTCTGGAGTTCTTCGGGGTTCCGATTCCGCCGGATATGGAGGGCAGGCCGCTTCGTCCGGTCCTGGAACGCGACGAGTCCATAAGGAAAGCCGGACTTTTCGGCATCCACGGAGGGCACGTGAACGTTACGGACGGCCGGCATGTTTACATGCGCGCTCCGGCAAGTCCATCGAATGAGCCGCTCTACGAGTACACCCATATGCCCGCTCACATGCGTCACACTTTCTCTGTGGAGGAAATGCGCGGCGCAGTCATGGCGCCTCCATTCAGGTTCACGAAGGGCTGTCCGGTGATGAAGATTCCTTCGAGGCAGACATGGGTCAAGGCGCATGAGTTCGGAACGCTGCTTTTCGATATTGACGCGGATCCGAAGCAGGAGAGGCCGCTCCAGGATCCTCAAATTGAGCGGCGCATGATTGACCTCATGGTCGATCTGATGCGCGCTAACGACGCGCCTCAGGAACAGTATGTTCGGCTTGGCCTGTCTGTCTGAGCTGGCTGCGCGCAGTTCGCTTTTGCGAGGAAATATCGGACTTGACCTGTTGAAACAGGACCGGACATACTGCGTAGAAAGTGGGAAGACTGCCGCCATCTCTGCGGCGACGGATGGCGGGGCCTTCATATTGGGATACGGTTTGAATGTGCTCGCCTGACAACCGCATCTCGCGGACCGGCAGTTCCGCCGCCGTACATCGCCAGCCGGTTCAATCAGGCGCACAATTCAAGAGGAGGAATCAATATGGAAAGATATGCAAACCGCGGTGGCGAGTCTGGCATTGACGGGTACGAGATAGGTAATGACTTCATCAAAGTCAAGTTCTCCGACGGCTCCACCTACCTCTACACGTATGCAAGTGCTGGAGCACAGAATGTTGAGCAGATGAAGAAACTTGCGCAGGATGGTGAAGGCCTGAATGCTTTCATAAACAAAAACGTTCGCAAAGCGTATGCGCGCAAGGAGCGGTAAGCAATAGACCGGGATTGGCATTCAGCGCGGCAGATGCGGTGCGCGCCGGCGCATAACCATAGCGCAGGTGGCTCGCAATTAAGCGGATGCCGTTCCGCAGCCAGGTTTGCCCATGCGCTGTCGAATACCTCTTTTGTGATGTCCTCTCGTGTGTTATAGGTAAAGAGAGGATTCCGATTTCGGGGTGTAGCGCAGACCGGTAGCGCACCAGCTTTGGGAGCTGGCCGTCGTGGGTTCAAATCCCACCGCCCCGACCATTTTTTAAAAAAAAGGGCGGTTAGTTTGAACCGTACTATGTCCCCAACAGCCCTTTTGGGCGAAGGAGATGGTATGAAGACACGAGCGCTATCCTTAATCCTGTTGGTTGCTTTGTCAGCGTCATGCGTAGCCGGGACAACCATCACCTACACCTATGATGCCCAGCACCGGCTGGTGCAGGCGAGCTACTCGGCGTCGGAGAAGGAGTTCTTCAACCACGACGCGGCGGGCAATGTGGATCAGCGCGTCGCCATCACCGATGCCAAGTATCTGGAATCGTGGCTCCTGTACTTCTCGATGCTTGGCCCGACACGTCGTCCCGCCAGAGGAAAGCGAAGGCTGCCGCCGAGTAGTCGCGTAGCGACGCAGGAAGGCCGTGGACATTAAAAGGGCCTTCTTCTGCGCCCGCATCCTTCTGTTCCTGAGATGATCCACAGCGTTCAAATCCCATTTTCTTCAGAGACCTTGGCGCACGCCTCAACTCGGAAAAGCGCAAAATCAGGGATCGTTCGGGCCGGGCATTTCTAAGGCACACGATCCGGATTCAGTTCGATGTCTTGATTACCGCCGCGATCTCCTGAGCCTTTGCGCGATTGTAATCGTCTGCCCGACCCATGATGAGGAACAAGTCAACAAAAGCCATGACGCCGCAGACTCCAAGAGTGAGCAACTTCAGGATTCCAAGCCCTGTGTCGCCCACGTAGAAGCGATCCGCGCCGAGCCAGCCAAGGAGCAGCGATAGAAGCAAGGCTATCGTTCGATCCTTTTTCTCTGAGTTATATTGGGACAGGAACATCATCTTCTGCTGATCGGTCATGCCCTGTTGAAGCATTGCCAGTTCTGCGGGTCCTACCGGTGCCATGCCATTTCTCCTTCCTGCTTTTTCTCGGCCAGGGATGAGGCACGATGCCTCCTCTGCCTGAAAAGCGTCTGTGTTGCCTTGACCGAAATTGCTGTAGCTATGGCCGCGACAGGAATAATGCGCCAGTTCATCGCCAATGCCTCAGCATAATGTCCGTGGGAAAGGAGGCAGGCTGCGCGCGTGAGGCCGCATCCGGGACACTCGAAGTTCAGGAAGCGCTTCCATAGACAAAAAATCGGCCCGTCATGGCAATAAGGATAGTAAACCCATGCCGCTGAAAAGAGCACAGGAGCGAGTAATGCTCTGGCTAACAGCATTCGCGTATTCATGCCTTGTCAACGAACGTTCAGTCTGTCCAGGCTCACTTCCAAATAAGGATAAAAGCAGCATCAGTTGGTGACACTGCATCATAGTAATTGACCGGCTGAAATAATGCGAGGCGAAAATAAACCGTCTCTCATACGGCATGGCCAGCATCGGGTGGCAGAACCGGCAGAAAGGCCGCCGTGAGAAAGGCCAATCTCTCTGCTCCGGACGGGAAGCGCCCTTTTTCGCGTTTAGAAGCCGCAAGGACCCAGAAGAGCGTCTTGTCAGTTGGGCGAGTCGCCTGCGTTCTCTGCTCGTTTCGAACTGTCATATTCCAAACTTGCCCGTTGGGATTCGGCAGAGTAGGCTGGCGGCAATGTCAGAAGCTGCATATTGGGCTTATGCGCGGGAAAAGAGGATCTGCCATGGCTAACTCTCAAAAGTCTATTGTTTCTCTGGATCAGCAGAAGCGAGCGGTGAAGTTCAGCGCTTTTGAGCTGGATAATAAAATTGTCTTTGAGTTCTTTGACAGGCAGCCGGCGGAGCAACGCGATGAACTGGTTTTCCGGGCCATCTATATCGGTGTGCTCGCGCTCATGGAGGACCGTCTCTCCGCCTTTCTCGCCAAAACACAGAACGAACTTGGCGCGCAGCTGGAGAGCCTCAAACTGATCTTCGAAATGAAGAAGGAGATTTTCTTCAAGACTGCCGTGAAGGGGATGGCTGCCGAGGAGGATGTCATAGGCTTTCTCAGAGAGTCATTCCGCGCGCGTGGCTGGGAAGACACTGCGGAGCCGACCGGAAGCAAAGCAGGGAAGCTTTCCGGCAACAAGACAGGCGATATATTGTGCCGGGTTGCTGGAACGGACCGGACCATCGTGATCGAGGTCAAGTACGACAAGAGTTACCGCTTGGGCGACATCCTCGATAAGGACATCTTCACGAAAAAGGCTGATACGGCGTGGAGTCAGATTCTGGAGGCCAAGGCCAACCGCGATGGATCAGTCGGCATCATCGTGTTCGACAAATCGCTGGTGGATGCAAGCATAACGCGCGCTGTTGAATCTGTGGGCTTCATCCGAGGCGTCGGGTTTGTGGCGATAGTGGACGCGCGCGCAGGCGACTATTCAAATCTGGCCGTGGCTTATTCACTGGCCCGGGATATCGTGCTGCATGCCAAAACCGTGGATGTTCGGGACGAGGTGCTTGTAATTCTCATTAAGCGCATCCTGAACGACCTGGAACGCCTGACTTCAGTGCAGAGGCACTGCCGGACAATCGCTGCGGCGAATCGCTCCATTCTGGAGGATCTGCAAAAGGGCATGCTGTCCATGCGCTTCACCATGCAGTATCTCGGTAAATTCCTGAAGGATGGACAACTGACCAGGGAAGATCTGTTCGCCTTTTATGAGGCCGAGCCGGTCAAGAGCGAATTTTCGCAGTTGTCCATTGATGCGATGCTGGAGGATAAATGACATCCTGCCGGAAGGCTTGCGGCATGGATGTTTAGCTCAGGCGAAGGCCGCGTTCAATGAACATGTTCGGGCACGTGATACGCCCCGCTTGACTCTCGGACGCACTTTGTGGTCGGTTGCGCAGCTCAGCAATTTCAGTTGGGCGTGCTTCCCGGCTGACAGATTCTGGCATACAGGCATCTGTCCTTGTTTGCGACAAGGCAGCAGGATTTTCCGTGACAGCTCTGATCTGGCGGAGCCGACTGTGAGACTTCCTGATGGTTGTTTCTGAACTGGCGGAATCCGCACCCGGTTGTTGGAACTGACCTGACGCAGAATCAGAGTTTGAATCCGGATAACGTCCCGAATTGTTCCCGACTCCGGTCTGCCCAGCTTTCCGTGAGCCCGCCTTTCAATGAGTTGCATTCTGTTCATTGGAGATGCGATCTTCAATTCGAGGTTTCGGAGCAGCCTTTCTCCATGAGGTGCCGGCTCCGGACAGGGAAAGTCACGCCGGATGATTTCAGATCTCCGAATCAGGTTGATCGCCATTTCATGGAGCAGAGATACGTATTCAGCCCTCAGTTGTTCGATATCAGCCTTCCCTTTCATCGCATCCTCGTGTTCTTAAATGACAGGAATAAGCGCCGAATCCAGAAAAGTTGTTTCGATTGCGCGATTGTTTCGAGTGCGACAGATGCAAGGCGCTCCTGAGCGCCGTCGCATGCTCATACTGAAAGTGCCATTCAACCAGGCAGACGCCGCACTGGTGGCCGATGCTCCGCGGTGCGAGGAATAACCTTTTTTCTTCCATCCCCGGTGTTGATCTTTCGACGGGATAGAACATGAGATGATGGACAACGTATCAAAGATGGCTATGCTTTGCCTTTCGGGATTTGATCTGCTGTTATCGAGATTGGCAGCAGGCCGGCTTGCGCAAGCGAAGAAATTGAAAATGCCTCGGCGTGGAACGAAAAATGACCCCGGGATCGAGAGAAATGCCGATCGGGGAAGAGGAGACAGATGCGGGCCGTACACTGCGGCTGAAAGCATTCTGGAGAGCATCTCTGACGGGGTGTTCACAGTGGATGCCGACTGGCGCATCACATCGTTCAACCGCGCCGCTGAGGAGATTACAGGGGTGAGACGCCGGGACGCCATTGGCAGGCAGTGCTCCGAGGTTTTCCGCGCCAGCATGTGCGAATCTGATTGCGCGCTGCGGCAGACGATCAAAACAGGCAAACCGATCATCAACAGGCCTGCATTCATAGTGAATGCCGACGGCCGCCGGATACCCATTTCCGTTTCCACCGCGCTGCTGCGCGACGAGCGCGGTCGAGTTGCAGGAGGCGCGGAAACATTCCGGGATCTCAGCCTTGTGGAGGAACTGCGCAAGGAACTGGAAGGCCGATTCCAAGTGGGCGATCTGGTGAGCCGCAGCGCCTCCATGCGGCGTGTTTTCGATCTGCTGCCGCAGATCGCGTCCAGCGACGCGACGGTGCTCATTCATGGCGAAACCGGAACCGGCAAGGAACTCATGGCGCGCGCCATCCATGACCTCAGTCCACGCAGGAACAAACCTTTCGTGCCGGTCAATTGCGGCGCGCTGCCCGACACGCTGCTCGAGTCCGAGTTGTTCGGTTACGTCAAAGGAGCGTTCACGGGCGCCGTTGCGAACAAAGCTGGCAGATTCGCGCTGGCCGAAGGCGGCACGATCTTCCTGGACGA
>Ga0123519_10009893_pt1 | contig 14287 bp, 10 predicted proteins | sample YelNatPaOPRAMG02_FD_87396 | JGI IMG/M metagenome (GOLD analysis project Ga0123519, IMG submission 87396) | Hot spring microbial communities from Yellowstone National Park - Yellowstone National Park OP-RAMG-02 (version 2) | ecosystem: Environmental > Aquatic > Thermal springs > Hot (42-90C) ...
CTCCCCATGGCGCCAGACGCATCGCTCGTGAGTGCGAGCTTGCACCAGACCGGGTTGGGGACTGCTTTTCCTTCTGCCTGCTGTTTTGCTCTATGCATTTTCCGCGTTATTCACTGAGCAAGACTAGAAACCTCAAGCTCAGCACTCAACGTCGCGGGCATAAACTTTCGCGTCCAGAGCCCATGGAACTATGCTTTTTGCGGGGAGCGCGCATTGGCCTTCCGCGCGGCGCTCACGTCCTCCAAAACCAGAACCTCTTTCCGTAACTCGCTTCTTCGCAAGAAAGGTTGCAAGCATGGTGAACTTTCAAGTACAAGTCAAACAGGCCCGTACTGCTCCGTGGAATTCGTGCGATTCCACAATCTCAACGTGTCGGCAGCTGCGGTTCACCCCAGGTGCTCTCACGGTAACTTGGAAAGACCCAGCGCTGTGCAACGTTGAGCTTCACTTCGACGCTAGACGCAAGGCCAGCAAGAACTCGCGTTCCGCGAACTCACTTGTCTACCTAGCTGCGTGTCGCTGGTTCCGCGAGACTAGAAACACTTTCTCACTCTCGAACTTGAGCTGCGAACGTTTTGCGTTACCCAGTTTAGCGCTTGTCCGCGCGGAGCTCAACGCGGTTACACAAGAGCCCCGTGACGCCCAAGTCCTTTCAAAGTGTGCTCCGATTGAGGCTTCCTAGCGATCCGAGAAATGACACATAATCTTCCAGCGCATATCTGCAGAAACGGTGCAGCAGTTGAAGACGGTGGGTGTCGCCACGAGTGCAGCGCTGTTGTAACTAGACATTATGAGACAGAAAGACATATCCGCCTCGTATGCCACTTCACACAGGCCTCTGCGCTTTTCACCAGGTTTTCGTAGATCCGTTTAACCCAGTTCGAACTTCGATCTACCATGACCAGCGGTCAGGGCGGGGGCGGTTCAGCTACACCGGAAGAGTCTTCAGTTGTCGGAACGCTGCAAACCGCATCGAACGATGCGGTTCAGAGAACGCTGGATCGAGCAACAAAGCGAACTCGTAGGACGGACGCCGCAAACGCCGCTGCAGCACCGCAAGCACCCACTCGCATAGTGCGGGAAGCTCGTCGTGCAGCACTGGAAGCTCTGAAGCGATTGAACGTGGCGGATGTTGAGGTCGCTGAAGAAAGCCCAGAAACGAAGCCTCCGCGTCGCACTGTTCCAACCACAGCCCTACAGGAGAACCCGCGCGCACTCTCGCCCGCAGCGGACCTCGAGAAGGATATAGAGTGGGAGTCTGCTTGGACAGAGGGTGCGGCAGAGCAGCCATCTCCTGTGCAAACAAAAGACCAGCTAGAAGTTGTTCTCGAGCTCGACGAAGAGGGTACAGATAGCGCGAGCGGGGTGTCCCGCTCGCAAGCCGACTCCACTGACTCAGACGCTGATCATAGGGCTGCGAAGCGCCGGCGAGGATCACTTGCAACCAAGCGAAAAATGACCAAGACATTTTCCGCTGCAGAGCGTGCCAATGCTTTACGCATACATCGCATACATCTTCTATGTATGCTGGCGTCGTCGCTCACTTTCGATCGACTTTCCAGTGCGGCAACTATCCAGGCCCGCGCACTCTCCCTAGTTCCATGCGAGGTAATCGAGCGTTTTGACCGAATCCCTGAAGATGCCTTTAGGGAGACTTCGTCTAGTCTTGCAGAGGCTTTGACGTATTTTGTGGTCTGGTTTGCGTCGAACTACCGGCAGTCATCGTTCCCCTGTGAGGTATGCTGCCCCGACGAATCAGGATATTCAGTGCCAGTTCCACGCACACCACATACCCGTCTAGAGCACGCTATGCTGCATGGCTTGGGTGGTGAACAAGAGCTGGTTGCACTTGCATGCGCCATGCTACGAGCGTTGCTCGGTCGTTTGAACTTTCAGTCGCAAGCGCGGCCTGAGGGCAAGCGCGTGCAGTCCGCCCCAGTTCCCGATGGCAGCACTGTGCTGCTGAAGAGATACGGACTCGTGCGATTCGTTGCAGGCCCAAATATAATTGGCCGCAAACCCGAGCACTTGGAACTTGTCGATCAGGGATCTGGTTTACCGACTTGGCAAGCACGACTTTCGGCCATCCTGGAGCATTGGTTTCCTCCAGCTCCAGCCGATGTGCCTCCATCGAAAAAGCAATGTCCATTGGAACCACCACTCAATCGGAAACGACCCTGTAAGCCACTGCGGAACTCTCGATCGTCGCACGGTCTACAGCAGAAGCATGCGATGCAGGCACATGGAGTCGAAGCGCAGCCGCCCGCGGTACACTCGAAGGCGTCGACTCTGGATGCAGACACTGGAGAAGCCTCGTTGCCGCGACGCGCCCTTGAATCGCCGCAAGTGCGGCAACGTGACGTTCATCATCAGCAGCAGCAGCAAGCTGGACGCGGCCTCTCGACAAGCAAAACCCAAAGAACGCGCCAGAACTGGCGTATGCGCGACAGCAAACGTACCGCAAGTGCGCTCGAGTCCGCTGCGCGCTACTCCAATCCAAGAGGCAATACGCGTTCGACATACTTATGGGCGTATCAGATTCAATCGGCTTTTCTCGCGCCGTGGAGAGTGGGCGTGAACATATCTCCGCAGGTTGCCCATCGTCGCACAGCCGAGTCGAGCGATCGGAGCTCGCAGGCCAGAAAGACGGGTAGATTATGGTCCTTGTCTGTTCCTGGTCGATGGAATCTCACGAACGCGGATCCTTACCGAGTGCCGCAATACTGGCTGGAGGTATGGGATCCGACTCAACAGCACTGGATCCATCTCGATCCGCTGCGATGCTTGGTCGACGACCCGCTAGCCGTCACGGTGCTGCCTTGGTGGACCCGTACGACGCGGCCTCTGCCCCGGTCCGCGGCAACTGGCCAGCGGGATCGGCACCTGAATCCGTCTAAGACAAGATCCCTGAAAGGAGACGTTTCCAACGAACCACGGGAAGAAGACGACGGTGACGGTAATCGTATCCAACGACCGAAGCGACGCTCATCAAGGCTGCGTCCCGATGCAACATACAATGAGATGGATGGGCGCAGTGGAGATCGCTCACAGAGCGAGAGCGACACGGCGTCGAGCGAGCTCGAGACTCCCGAGCTCCCCACGAATCGATGGAAACGGGAGCGTGCCGAACGAGTTGTCCCGTATATCTTCGCGCTGGAGCATGGATTTGGACGTGACGTCACCCGCCGCTACACAACCCGGTTCCAACCTGTACTCGAGGCTCGCAGTCTTGACGGTCATCGCTACTGGACCGAGGAGGTGCTCCCAATGCTGAGCCCCTTTCAGCCACGCACACACCTGATTGAAACAGAGCACGACGCTATCGACGACGACGCGTTCAGGGAACGCAGCACGCTCTGGAATGCACTGGACAATTTGGAGCAAAATGAATTTTGGGGATTACATGAAGCGGAACCCATTCCTCGATCCATTTCTGCGCTGAAAAATCACCCCGCTTTTGTGCTTGAGGAACATTTGAAAAAGTATGAGGCGATTCATCCGAAGGTTGCCATCGGAAACATCCAACGCCTGCAGCCAAACGGACGGATTCAAACTATACCTGTCTACCGTCGACGAGATGTTCACCTGTTGCATACCCGGGAGCGCTGGTTTCGTGAATGCCGAATCGTTCGGGAGAGCGAGCTGCCCTACAAAATCGTGCAATCGTTCATGTCCCGTTTTCGACAACGTCGTCAAGAACGACGTAGAGAACGGCGCCAGCAAGCACCTGAAGAGCTCGAGGATTCGTCGACTGCCACCGCAGGTCCGACGGAACTATTCGGAATTTGGCAGACGGACCCCATGCCGCGACCTCGAGCTGAAAATGGTATTGTCCCTCGATGTGGCCTGCGGGGCAATATCGAACTCTGGACGCCGAATCACCTGCCTCTGGGAACAACGCATGTCGACTTGCCTTTCGCTGCCATGTTTGCGCGCCGTCTCGGCTTTGACTTCGTACCAGCGATGGTCGGTTTTGAGGTACGAGCATGCGGCTTCGTTCCAGCTATTCGCGGTGTCGTCGTCTGCACCGAAAACGCTGCAGCGCTTACGGATGCATGTGAAGCAGAGATCAAGCGGCGACGAGAACGAGCCGAAAAAAGGATGCGAGAGGACGCGCTGCGACGCTGGCGACAACTCATTCGGACTATTGTAGCGAAAGAGCGTTTGAGGAAACGATATGGCGGATTTCAGGTCCAGGACACGAATGCAACGTTCTCCAGTCGCAAAGCGGGCAAGCAGACGTCTTCATCGTCTGCCGCGGAACCCGCGAAACGAGAACGCGTGCCTGCCGCAACCCCTGCAGGAGCAGACGACGACGCTGATCAGCGTGCTGCCCATGAACACGAGTGGGTCTTTGTGGGCGCTTCGAATTCCCAGGATGCTCTCGGGCGCAAGCAGTGTGCACTCTGTGGTCTCTGCGTCACCTACGAGTCTCTGTTGTGATCATGGGGATCGTTCGAAACGGAGCGGCGTTTGCGGAACGCACGGTTTGTCGAGCGTCCGGTTCACGACAGATGCCAGGAACGCGTGCGTCGCAAGGCGTACGCGAGAAACGTGCTTTCCGGCCAGAAGGGTTCGAGTTTTTTATGCGGTACGATGGATGCATTGAGCGTAAGAGTTTCTGTACCATGGGTTTTGTGAATGGCCCTGGCCCAAGTTAGTCAGCATCAAATAGAACGTGAACGCTCATTTTGGTGCACATGCTATTGTTCCCAGTGCCAGCAAAAGCATCCTCTGCAGGCTGATTTTTTTGCGTATGCTTCCGTTCTCTTCTCGATAGTCTTCGGATTTGAATACGCGAGTCTCCCCCTTGTTTCAAGCTGCTTTGCAAACAGAAATTGGATGTGCATAGCAATGTAAATGATCCGATTCCACAATTAAGCTGTTTTCGAGGCATTTCATGGAGATGCAAAACTTGCGATCGACGCATCGTTTGCCATAGTCATCAGGTGTGTAGAGAACCTCGGTGCGACCTTCGAACCAGCAGTGACACTTGATTGTGGTCAGGCGTTTGCATCTATGTAGTCCGAGCCTCCTGTTCCGAGCGCTGCTCTGCGGCACGCGAGCGTTTGCTTCAACGCTTGGTACATGCCCTCGACGGGTGCAGCGAGCTCCCGTCCATGCCCTAGCTCAACGCCGCGCCCACTACCGTTTTATAAAGATGTCGGGCATGTTATGGACGTTCCACGTGACACATACGCGGACGAAAGCACACGCAAGCGAAAGCAGTCCCGTTCGCCAGCGGATTTGTGAAGCGCCAGAGCATCGATGGAGTATTCAGGCTCGAGATCAAGTCGAGACAAATTTCGATCAGCCAACGCTCTTTTCCTATAAAGTTTTGACGCAAGCTACCCTCATAGCAGTTGCCACGACAAGTGAATTCCGAGTCCAAAACGCTCTTCCATCCAAACAGAAGAGACGGACGCTCGTGATACCATATCGTATGAAGGGGTCTCATGCTGGTCCTATCGAATGCTGCTTCGTCGACGGATACAAACTGAGGACGACTTGAGTTTCGAATGTCATTGATTCCTTGAATTTACATATTCAGGGAACATTCGGCGTGCGCTTGTTAACAGGTCATCCGGAGACGACGATCAACTTTTCTTCGTCGTCAGTCCGGCGGTGCAAATCGGGAAGCCCACTTGTCACCCTGAAATACACAGATCAAAAACATGACGAATGCGTGATGTGCGCACGCTGCATGTGAGGAAACGAGAGGCGTGGGTGCTTGTCATCGACTGTCGCGGCTGTGCATCCCGGGAAACGTTGCAAGAACTGAAAATCAGGACCAAATCGCGTATTTCCGTATTCCATTTTCGTCGGATACTCGTGTAGGCGGATGCAATGTTCCTTGCGAATTCACAATGCAAGCACATAACCACGTAAGCAAACCGCCACACTTGTATGCATAAAGGCCCGTATGCAAGCATGCAAAGGTGACGCTAAGTTCGGCACAACTGCCGGTCAGTGCGCCTGCAGCGTACCCCCGGAGGATGTCCACGAAGCGCGTTGACGAGTGCTGTTCACTACGCGCATGCTTCGCAACCTCACAGATATGAATATTTACCGTTCGCGGCTTGGTTTCGCGCAAAACAGCGTTAGGCAGACGAACATTGCGGTTTACTGACAGAGACATATCGATTGGAAAGCGTCTAGTGAGTCCTGATGATCGCGCTCACCATCGGTCTGGAGCCGCTGAATCAGAGCACGTGCTCTCATCAACGGGAATCCGTTGCTTTTCCTGGTGCTTGCGCGCCATGCGTCCACCGTTCAGTAGCGCGTCTGGCCGGGCGTGTTGCCTGCCGGCTTTCGTTGACGAAAACGCATACTGGGCGTGCACCAAAATCCACAGCAGGTACGGACATACGAATCCATACAAGAGACCTGGGCGCCTGTCCTCGCGAGCGTATGGTGCATGCCATTTTACGTCACTTGTTTAAGCGTAAATACCTGTTCGCAAAGTGGGCAAACTGCGGGTTGATCTTTCCGCACTTCGAGCCAGTAGAGGTCGTGATCATTGGGTGCAGCGGGACCCGTGCAACCCACGATACGGCTGTTGTAGGCGCTCTCGACCATAACCGGAGCATCCATGGTCCCGAAAGGCCCGCGGATAACTTCGTTGTGTTTGAAAAGGTCGGGGTACTCCAGCTCCAAACGCTCCAGTCCGGTTGCTTGATCCTCCGCGGTGGGCATCGCTCCAGGCGGCGCTCCCCGAACCGGCGGCTGCAAGTCCGTGGCTTCATCATTTGATGTGTCCATAGCTGCCGAGGCACGCGGCGGCGACAGCGAGGCACTCGAACCGCTGGCTTTGGTCGCGATGCTCGCGCAGCAGGGCACGCTCGGCTGTAGCGCTGACCGCCTCGTACGCCCACCAGGAACTAAAAGTCCACTGCTACGCCACCAGAACCAATACCCTTGCGGAAATGTCTTATCCTTATGTGCGGGTACGTCAAGGATCTCAAGGTTGCGCCAACGCGTGCTCGTGCTCGTTGCGCGCGCTACTGTGCGCCTTAAGAGCGCATCCAAGCCACCGCACACCAAGAACCGTTGCATGCTGACGTGTCCTCTATTCGAAACAGCTTACCACTGCGAACAGCACCGTTGAAAGCCCACGACGTCGGAACAGCTTACAAGGTTTCGTCGCAGTCCGTGCTGGTCTACCAAAGTCTCAGGGGGTGCTCTGTGTATCTATGTGGAATGCCCACGACTGACGTTCGAGCGAACATTGCCCTGCAGTCGCGATGGCGATCGGGCGGAACGGCACGGCGGCGGCGCAGCATGCGACGCGTCTATGCATGCGTGCTGTGCATCTATGCACGTATATGCGTCTATGCATGCGTGCTGTGCATCTATGCACGTACGTGCGATGCATCTATGCACGTATTTGTGTGCTTCTATGCACGTATGCGGCGCGTCTATGCATGCGTGCGATGCATCTATGCACGTGCGTGCTGTGCATCTATGCACGTATGTGTGTGCATCTATGCACGTATGTGTGTACATCTATGCGTGCGTGCTGTGCGTGTGCGTGTGTGGGCGTTCCAGACTATGCGGTGCGTTTGCTGGTCGATATCGCGAGTGAATGGGGCGCTCGTGATCGCCCCTGTGCTGTGTGCAGTCGTGGAGGTTGTGCAGAGAGCGACGTAAGCGCAACAACTGGGAGCAGGTAGTCAACGGTGATGATAAACAAGATGAACAAGAAGAAGATAATGATGACGATCATCATCATCTACGACCGCGTGCTTTCTTTTGCATCATTTCTCGTCAGCATCGACGCTGGCTGCTTGAATTTTCTCGCGAACTATTGTGTGTTACGATGAGGCAAAGTCGTGCTGTCCTGGTGCGGCGCTAGCAGCATCGTTGCGTCGATCAGGCCTCGATACCTCTGTGGAGCGCATTGTTCTGCGTTTGGTGGAATCTGGACATGTATGCGTGTGCGCAGGGAGGCTCTGGACTTTGGATGAAAAACTCCGTGACCACGAGAGGCGGAATGAGATTCTCGCCTGGAGCACCGTACTAGTACTGAACGGTTCAGCATTGCTGCAAAGCTGGTGCGCCACATATTGATGTATATTGGAAACGGTCATCGTGGCCACTCAGTGGCTGATAACCATGTACCATCATTCGATAGTACTGCGTTTAAAAGAAACGTTTAGTAAATGAGTCTTTTTTTCGATAAACGGTGTCCCTCAAAAGTCGATTGCGTTCCCGAGAGCGTCCAGCTTGAATCCCTGGACAAGGCCAGCGATCGTCTCCGCGGTATCCAGGTTCACGAGGTACGCGCTGTGCGCCTGCATCATCAGGAGACCACGTTGGGCCTCCTTGGTTCATCTACATGTCCATATAGCGCTTCAAGAATCCCATCTCCATACGACATCATTGTGTTCGTTTCAAACGTTGTACTTGGGGTAGTTGGCAGCTGCGCGCGCAAATCGTTCATAGTAACGAGCTGTTCTCCCGAGGCGATCAGCACTTGAACGAGCACTTGTTAACGTCTGTGCTGTTGATGCGGTGCGGTGATTTCGTCGAGTTTTGCAAGTTGCACTGCGTGTACCGTGCAACGTGTTGTTGGTAACGACCAACACCGTGCTCCGCATCGACGTTGCCCGCAGCTTCTGTTCGCAAGCGATGCTGACCTGGTACTCTCCCTTACTAGGCACACGCACGACCAAGATACTGTTGAAGCCAGACCTCTGCGAGGCGAGCTCGGTGCTGTGCACAAGGCGGTCGTATCTCGCTGCGGATGGAGCTGTGCAAGAGGAAAAGGCTTAAGCGCCCTTTATCGTTCTTATGAACTCGCAGCGGGCGCTTGGACACCGCTCACCGGAAGCAGCTCGAGACCAGTTTGGGCCCTGAACGGATACAGGCTCGGTGCATTGCACTCGTGACCTTAGCCCGTACTCTTAGGACTGGTGCTGCTCCTGGGTCACGAACGGTATTCGTTGACAGGCTCGACGCGAGTAGTGCAGCGTTCGCAGACGCTGCGTCCAAGACACAACGAACCCGCTACACCGAGCAGCAGCAAACGCACACCTGTAACTTGCGTCAGGGGGCACCGAGGCGCCTGGCACCGAGTGCTGGCATTCGCACAGTCACGTTTCTTGGCACTCCATTGCATTCATAGGCGAGGGATCCATACGCCATCATGAGCTGTAGAGTGCGTTTACAACTTCAGTATCCATGCACAGCGCCACACCTGCACCGGCCAGAGAGATATAGAGCCATACCGCCAAGTAGGCTCTACATAGTTGCAAACCATGGTGACTCGATAGCAAACACGTGGACGTGGCTCCTAGCCAGGCTTTGATTCAACAATGAGCGATCACAGCGATATCGTTGGTGTTGCGCGCCTCCAGTGACGACCCCGAGTGGTGCACCCGATCTACACGCCGTATCGCTACCGCTCACGAACAGGATGCCGCTCGAAAGCTGAGTTCCAACTCATTTGGATGCCGCGCACAAGTCATGATGCCCTTCTTCACGTTTCGATACGTTCAAAGGCTGCATGATACGCGATCTGAACAAAACGACTCGATCTTAGCGTGGCTGCGAGCGTCTATTCGTTCTGGACTCGATTGCCTCCCAGCGGACGCGTTCGTTGCTAAAAATGCCAAGTGCAAGCACGGCTGCGGAGGGTATGCGTAAGCGCCGGACGCTGCGCATGTCACTACATGCGGAGGTCGGTAATAGCGACGGTGCCATTGCTCAATGCAGCTGCGACTTTTGATCCGGTTGCATTCCATGCCACCTCGAAGATACCGCCTTGGCAGCGCAGGACTCGAATGAGCTTGCCGCCCTCTCGCAGGCTCCATATCAGCATGTTGCGATCGGAGGAACCGGACGCGAGGTACTGGCCACACGGTGAGAATGCAATGGAGAACACGGGCCCAAAGTGACGTGCCAAAGTAAGCGTCGCTTTGGCAGCTCCGTGCGCAGGCTCCCAGATACGCACTGTGCTGTCGAAAGACGCAGATGCGAGGTAGTGATTGGTGCCCGGGCTCCATCGCACGGTGTAGACCTCTTTGGTATGGTCAGTGTAGTCCTGAACGAGGTAATCACTACTTGAACTGACATTCTGGCCGTTGGATGTTCTCGACGCAAGCGATACGCTTGTTCCGCTCTGACGAATAGGTCGCCAGATTTTGACGGTGCAGTCGTCAGAGGCGCTTGCGAGCAGGGTACCCGTCGGGTCCCATTTGATACTATTGACTTCGTCTTGGTGCCCGCAGAAGACTCGAAGCGGCTTTGGCTCGCCAACGCGCCACACATAAATCATTTTGTCGCTGCCGGATGACGCGAGCGTGTCCTCGCTCTGCCAGTCCACGTCGAGAACTGGTGCTCGATGAAGCTGTACCTGTTGTTCCATTCGACCAGAGAAAGTGTCCCAAATGGCGACGCTGTGATCCACGCTAGATGTCGCCAGTCGCTTCCCTGTGGAGTTCCACTTCAATGAAAGAACCGGGCCAACATGAACCGTAAACATTCGTTCCAGTGCGCCCGTGCTGCTCCAGACGCGGGCGGCTCCGTCGTACGACGCGGTCGCCAGGTGATGACCATCGGACGACCAGTCCAGAGCGGTAACGTCACGGGATGGAGCGCGACGTTGACGCGCATTGCCCGGAGCGAGCGGCGCTCCACTCGTGCTGTTGACAGTGACCTCATCTGTTCCACTGGACAACGTGGGACTACCCCGTGGTTGACGTTCCTCCGAACTCTGATGACGAAGCTCGAGCGGCGGCGCGACAGCGGTTCGTCCCGAAGGCCCAGCAGGAACTGCCCAGATACGAGCAGTCGCATCGCCGCTCCCACTTGCGAGCAGGTACTCGTGGACGGGGTTCCAGGCTATGGCGAAAACTTCCGCAGTGTGCCCGTAAAGAACGGTGACTTCGCTGTCGTGAACGGTGTAAAGTGTCTCGGGCGCTGCTGCGGTATCGGGACCGGTCGCGCTGCGCCGAGCCGGAGCCTCCACTGCAACCACGTTTCGACGTCGTTTGGGCCTGTTGACCAGCGCCCGATGTACGTCAGCAAGGTTGACAACTACCGGAGTCCTTGCATCTTTTTTATCCGCAGAACTGACGGTCTCGGGGGCAAGCGCACCGTTTTCCTCGCAGCTTGTGCTACGTTTGACGCGCTCTGCGTGCAAGCGCGCAACGTGCGCTTCAATCTCAGCGTAGCTGACGCCTCGCTGCAGAAAACCCAAAAGAGCCCCTGGTGGAACTCCAGTAGCATCAAAGTCGTTTTCCAGCACAAGCGCCTCGTGACCAAAAGTAAAGGCCGAGTGGGTGTAACCACTCTCCAATAGGTAGCGAAAGACTAGGTAGTTGACCTCCTCGGACGTGATAGTGTTCGACATGCCGAGGTGTGCAACCCGGCGTCGGGCGTCCCTGTCCGAGCCCCTCTGCGGATATGAAGCTTGTGCCCCAAAGAAAGTAGAGTTTTCCACGAAAGTGTTCGAAAGCTTCCCAACAGCAGCTCACAAACGAACGCAGTTGCCTAGCCACAGCAGAGACAGCGGCAGGTGCGCGCCAGCGAGCAGTTGGGTACGGGATATATCTGGACAATAAGGACATATCAAATGCAATCATCTGCGGCGCATCCACTGCGACGGATACCGGCTATCGCCCTGCAGTTTGGGTTGCGGTGAAGGTATGGACCCAGGCAAGTCCACGGGGGCAACAAGTGGGACGCTTTCAGCCGTGCTTGTTTTGAAGGACGGTACCGACAAGGTGTTTAACCTGCACGGGTTCCGAGTGTGTGGAGCGCGCAACTGTAAGCAGCTTTTTTGTGGTCGTCTGGGGCGTTGTCCTTTCCACGCTGCGCAGTTTCTTGCTGCAGACGACTGGCAACGTGACCAGCTGGACTTGAGCGAGCCGCGGGCGGCACAAGGACCAGAAGCTGTTGATGCGGTTGCTGTTGCGCCACGTGAGCAGCTGGTGTGCCGTTCTGGCGCAACAGCGAGTACAGCGGTCGGAACTCTACGTCAAAGCGACAAAGGCGAGCTTGCCGGTGCCCCCGGGTCCCGGGGCAGCGCTGCGGAAACATCTGCGCGGCCGACAGTCGGCGAATATAGCTTATCGCAAGGGCGAGGTGCCGACTACTTGTCAGAGGACGCACGTAGGTGCGCGCTGAAGAGCGGGGCAGCAGTCATTTTGATCGCAGGTGGCAGAGAAGGACGCGAGCAGGAGCTCTGCGGACCGGCGGCGCTGCGCTTCTGGGAAGCGTGGCGGGCAACGAGCCACGCTGAACCGTCTCTAAAGCGGGCTCGTTTTAAACGAGCATGGAGCTTGCAAGAGCACGCTCGGTTTCTCGAGGCTCTACGCATCTATGGTAAGGGGAAATGGAGGGATATCGCCGCGTACGTGGGTACCCGCAGCGCAGCCCAGTGTCAGAGCCACGCGCAAAAGTTTTATGATCGTGCGTTCGTGCAGCTGGGGTCTCAAACAGATAGCGGTGCTGCGTGCCTTGGAACGACGCTGTGCGCTCCGTCGAGGACCTCTCGCAAACGAAGCATTCACGACATGCGCGATCCGCACGCGATCCACCTGGAGCTGGCCCGTCAGCGGCAGGCTCAGCAGCATCGAGCAGAGCGGGATGCTCGGCGGACAGCAGCGCAGCGGAGGAAACTGCTGGACGCCGAGGCAACCCGCATGGAGGCGCAGCTGCGTTCGCACCTGGACGCATTCGTTAGGGAGCACGCCGAGCAGCTGCCCACGAAAAGAATCGCATCAAACATGCGTCGCAGTGTCCAAAAATGTATACAGGACTGGAAACATAAGCATCTAGAGGAGGCATCGGAGACTGCAACCGCCAGAGAGGAGTCGTCTGTTGCGGATGCTGCCTCTGACGATGAACTCGTTCCGCTCGTTTTCATGGTACCCGAGGAGGCGATGCCAGCAGGTTCTCATGTGGTACTGCTGCGAAAACCGATTGTTTTGAAACAAAGCTCCCCGTCTACAAACGCTGCAGCCGAGTCATCGTCGCTGCCGTTTCCCTGATTCCGACCATTCGATGTCAGACGGCAAGCGGCGACAGCCGCGACGCTTATCAGGTCTCGAGCAGGGCGTTGCGGTACCGTGTTCTTGGCGTTGCTGGACAGGATTCGGGGACTCTGGTACCAGCGACGACCAGCTTGCCCTGGTACGCCCGTGCATCGGCGCGCCAGCGGCAGAGGCGAGATCGCGGGGTGGTGACCGTTCTGTGCCTTGATGTGCTGATTTGTACGTTTTTGTTGATTAATATTCATAAACGTTACGTCTTGTTCCATGTCGACACCAGCAGAAGCACTCGCCAGCACCGGCACCAGCACTAGCCCTGCGTCCTCGTGCGCTTTCGAACTTGCACGCGTAACTGTCGCTTCGAACGTGTTCAATTGAAGAACCCGACCCCTGCACCGGTATGACGCCATGCCTCTAGGGCGCACTCGCTCGGAATCGAGTCCAAACTCGTTGGTCACAGAGAACGAAACCGTTGGAAACCAGCCAGAGGGAAACCGAGGCGGCGTAGCCAGGGTCACGAGGCGAGCGCTGCGTCGTAATGCAACGGCCGGCGTTGCGACCAACTCGACCGGGACTGCCGAGTCTGCAAACGCACTCAGCGAGTGCAGCATACCAGGCGAAACGAGTTTCGAGCACGGGACGCTGCGTGAACCTGGTCAGCGGTCAAGCGACTCCAGCCTGGAGCGTGCGACGCCCACCGCAGCCAGTGACCTTGAGCTCGCCTCGGATACGTCTGACGAGAGCGCACTTCGCCGAGAGCGCTCCGAACGACATCGGATACAACGAAGTCATGCCGTTTCTTCTTCTCTAGTGGCTACTGAATACGACGCAGTGGGTGGCAAGGCCGGAAACACACCACGTTCAACCCTGTCGCCTCAGGCGAGTGCGTCGAGCGTCAGCGACGAGGCTCTGGACGCCGACCTGAGTAAGCACGTGGACCTGGGTCGAATTCCGCTGCCGCGAAACTTGCAGCTCATAGCGCAGTCACAAATACTGCATGAGCCGCACTTGGGCTCCATCGTCGACGTGCGCTATAATGATGAACTTCAGCAGCATGAATACTACATCCATTTCGATGGATGGAATAAACGGCTGGATGAATGGCTAACGATCGAGCATTTCGACCTTTCGGATTTGTCAGAGCGTCTCAGGGAGCATTATCGTCGCGAGCGAGCATCCCAGGCGAGGCGCCGCTCGCGTTCTAGCGCTACGGCGAGCAGTGGCAAACGTTTGCGCAAAGCGGAGCATGCCACCGCCGCCGACGTTGCTTCTTCCACTGCTGCTGCTGC
>Ga0123519_10009894_pt1 | contig 14286 bp, 10 predicted proteins | sample YelNatPaOPRAMG02_FD_87396 | JGI IMG/M metagenome (GOLD analysis project Ga0123519, IMG submission 87396) | Hot spring microbial communities from Yellowstone National Park - Yellowstone National Park OP-RAMG-02 (version 2) | ecosystem: Environmental > Aquatic > Thermal springs > Hot (42-90C) ...
ATTTTATCTCCTGCCCAAAACCACAAACAAAAAAGCCGAGATTACTGCCATAATACTTCCATAAACAAATGGCGCGCTAACGCCAATATAAGTCCAAAGGAGTCCGGCGATGAGAGATGCGAAAAAAATGGTAAGGCCGATAGTGGTTTGGTAAATGCCAAAAGCCGTGCCCGACTTTTCCTCCGGCACCAAATTAGAAATGTAGGCCTTTCCCACTCCTTCGGTAAGAGCCATATAAACTCCGTAAACTGGAAAGAGAAACCAAAGGAAAAGACTGGAAGGTGCCAAACCAAAGAAAAGATAAACAGCAGAAAAAAGCAAAAAACCAGTCAAAAGCACTTTTTTCGGTCCGATTTTGTCAGAAATAATGCCAGCAGGCGTTGAAAGAATAGCATAGGTAAAATTAAAAAGAACATAAGATGAGACCACCAAAGTTACTGACAAACCCAAGTTTTGCGCTCGCAAAATCAAAAAGGCGTCTGAACTATTACCTAAAGCAAAAATGAAACTAATCAATAAAAAAATCTTAAAAGATGGATCAAGCTCGCGCCAATTAAAATGAGGGGCAGGGGAAGGATTTGCCTCTTTATTCTTTTCTTTAACAAAAAAGAGCAATAAGAGAATCCCAATAAAAGCCGGGATAAAAGCGAGAAAGAAAATTAGGCGAAACTGATTATCTAAAAAATGAATTGCCAAAAGAGCAAAAAGCGGTCCGACTACCGCTCCTAAAGTATCAAGCGCCCGATGAAAACCAAAAGACCTTCCGCGAACTGAGGTTTCCGAACTTTCTGCAATCAAAGCGTCTCTGGCTGAAGTGCGCGTTCCTTTGCCAAATCTGTCAATAAATCGGGCAAGCAAAACAAATGGCCAACTAAAAGCCGAGCCTAAAAGTATTTTAGAAATGGCGGAAAATGAGTAACCAAAAACAACAAAAGGTTTTCTTTTTCGCCATTTATCAGAGAGCCAACCGGAGACTACTTTTAAGATGCTGGCAGTTGATTCGGCAATGCCTTCTATCAAGCCGACAATCGCTACCGGCGCGCCCAAGACGCTAGTCAAAAAAATTGGCACCAGAGGATAAATCATCTCTGAGGCCACATCATTAAAAAAACTCACCAGCCCCAAAACAAAAACATTTTTAGAGATTTTGAATTTATTTTTCATAAAATCTATTTGGACGATTTTAAGTTTTTCTAACCCCGCTCTGCGGGATTGCGAGATTGTGCCTCGCTTGGCGGCGAATTCTCTTAAATTGCTTCCATTTTTTCTTTTGCCACTTGTTTAATTTTTTGTTAAATTTCCTCTTTAAACTTTTTACCAACTGAATCAAACAATTCTAACAGAATACGTTGGCGATTTTTGCTATTACTAAAACAGAAGGCTTCTTAATAACACAATTTTATTCTATCAAAAATCAGGTAAATAAAAAGCCCGCTTCTGGCGTTCTGTGGGACGGGATGAATCTGCCTATGGAAGGCGGGGGAAGGCGGGCTGCCAAAAAAACAGAAGCGGGAAGTTTGCCTGCTGGCAAAGCGGGGGGTTCTGCCTCTAGGTCTTTTTTGTTTCAGAATATTTTATTTCTTTATAGGAAAGATACAAAAAAATTGAAAGCAAAAGAAATGTATTTAAGGGAGCGAGCCAAAAAGGATATTCTCGGCCAAAACTTTCTAAAATCATCAATCCGCCCAACATACCAATCGAATACATCGCCCCATTTTTCAAATAAATAAGTTTTGAAATTAAATTAATTCCCCGGACAGTAAACTCTCTGACTATGAGCGCGCCCAAACCATTACCTAAAATAATCAGTGGGACAGAAATAGTAAAAGCAAAAGCGCCGATAACGCCATCCAGAGAAAAAGAAGCATCTAAAATTTCCAAATAAAGAATTTTGCTCCAAGCGCTCAAGTTAGGGTTAAAAAGATTCTTTTCTTTATTCTCAGCGTTTTTCTTAAATCCATCGGTAATAAAAAAGGCTGTTGCTCCAAAGGAGGCGGATAAGGCTAATATCGGATTCCGACGAATTGCAAAATAAATTATAGCAGTCAAAAACACTGAAGAAATAGCATAAAACCAAAATCCTCGGCGATGAACGAAGTGCTCAGCCAAAAAGGCATATTTTTTTTCTTCTAAAAACAACCACCCCAAAAACACTAAAACCAAATACATACCACCCGCCAGAAGAAGGAGTGGCCTTGATTGTTCCACATAATGGATAATTTCTTTGTTAGAAGAAAAAGCGGCGGAAAAAACTTGAAAAGCATTCAGGGAAGGATTTGCTATTTTAACAATAACAAACGGCAAAAGACCACGGACTAAGAAAACAGCGAAAAGCAAGCCCCAAAATAGAAATATCTTTCGATATTTTACCGGCAAGGTTTTTAAAACGTGAGCATTAATAACTGCATTATCAATACTACTGATAACCTCAAAAAGGGCTAAACCAAAAACGATGATTAAGAAATTAAGAATCATTTGAATCTGTTTTCAGGCACTTAACCAATTATCACGCGAAGCGAATCTTAACGGTGGGAGGAGGATTCGAACCTCCGATAGCCTTGCGGCTATAGCAGTTTTCGAGACTGCCCCAATCGTCCACTCTGGCATCCCACCCTCGCTTCCTCACTCTTCTCTTTTCTTCACTGTTACCACCGTGCCGCTCTTACCTCTTTCTTGAATAATACTAGGCGATTTATCTCCCTTCAAGACAAGATACTGCTGGGCTATGCCAAATAGTGTGGTTATTATCCAATATAATGCTAATGCCGAAGGCAGTTTCAAGGCAATAAAAACGGTCATAGCAGGAAACAAGTAAAGCATTTGCTTTGAAAGCATTTTTTGAAACTGCTCCATTTGTTCTCCTTGACTGTCTGCGTTAGCCGGAAGAGATGGCTGCTCTGGCGCAACCATCTTGGTCTGCCAAAATAAGGACAATCCCGCTAAAATGGGCAAAATATACAAGTGGTCTGGTTTTGACAAATCAAGCCATAAAAAATGCGTGTTTATTGCCTCTGGTTTATGGACAAATGAATAAAGCATATTTTTTTGCAGCATCTGATTAAACTGCAAAAAGACGCGATATAAGGCGATAAAAACGGGAAATTGAATCAATAAGGGCAGGCAGGAAGAAAAAGGACTAACGCCATGTTTTTGATACAACTCCATTGTCGCTTGGGTCAATTTCTGCTTATCGTGGCCGTGGTCTTTTTTAATTCTGTCCAGTTCTGGTTGCATATCCTTAAGTTTTTTCTGAGCCAAAAGGGACTTCATAGTCGAAGGAAGTAAAAATAAACGCACCAAAATCGTTAAGGCGATGATCGCCAATCCCATATTGTGGCCTAAAAAATTGTAAAAGATAATCAAGAGATTTAATAAAGGTTGGTATAAAATGATGTTCCAAAAATTCACACCGCACTCCTTTTGGTCGTGTTCTAGACGTTCTAATCGTTCTAGTCGTTCCAGACGTTCTATCCGTTTAGAACGATTGGAGCGAGCGTAGCGATTGAACGTTTGGAACGTTTCCAGCCCCCTTTAGCGGACTGGGTCGTATCCTCCCTTTGACCAAGGGTTACATCTTAAAACGCGCCACAAGCCCAAAACAGAACCCTTTAACACCCCGTATTTTTCAATTGCTTGATAGGTATACTCTGAACAGGTTGGCTGGAAACGGCAGAAACCCTCGGAATACAAAAATGCAAGAGGGCCGTGGTCAAAAGAAAGGGTTTTTTGATATAAGCGAATTAATTTAAGAATTATCTTTTTAAACATTGAGCAATCTTTCTATTTCTTCCTTCAGGTTGGGGAAATCGGCCTCTCTTTTAACAATAATAACAAAATCTGCTTTAGGATGAATTCTGTCAAGACATTGACCTATAATCTCAGATATCCTTCTTTTAATTAAATTCCTTTTAGTCGCCTTTTTTACAACCTTAGCCGAAATGATAATGCCAAATCGGCTGCTGTCTTCAAAATTCCTTAATGATTTTACAACAACAAACCTACCAACTTTTGTCCTTCCTTTATGATAAATCTTTTTAAAACAGTAGGAAGGAAGGCGATATATTTTTTTAAGCATTAGACAGTTAATCGCTTTCTTTTCTTTAAGCGCCGGCTTTTTAAAACTTTCTTACCGCTTTTTGTCTCCATTCTTTTTAAAAAGCCGTGTTTTCGTTTTCTTTTTATCTTTTTAGGCTGATAGGTTGTTCTCACTAAACCTCGCTTTTTTACAACACCAAATAAAATCTTAAATCATAAACCTTTTATATTATACACAGATTATCCACTTGCAACAAGGTTTTTTGGCTTTAAAATAAATTCTGGATAACTCTTGTTCTCTGCGGATAATTTTGTTAAATTGTGGATAGGGGAAAAATGGATACAAAAAGCCTTTGGCAAGCAGCTTTAGGTGAATTAGAAATAGTTCTCTCTAAGGCGAGTTTCACAACGTGGTTTAAGGACACTTTTATCTATTCTTTTGATAATGAAGTAGCGGTTATTGGCGTCCCTGATTCTTTCCACAAGGAATGGCTAGAAAATAAATTCCACAACCAAATTTTAAAAACGCTCGCCAAACTTTCTCATTCCAAAATTAAGGAAGTTAAATACAAGGTAGTCACCAAAAAAGACCTCGCTCTACCAAAACCCGCTGTTGCTATTTTGAAAAACAAAAGAGAGGCAGAAGAAATCCACTTAAATCCTTACTACACCTTTGACAGTTTTGTTATTGGCTCATCGAACAGACTGGCTCATGCGGCAGCCAAGGCTGTAGCCAAGTCTCCAGGAGAAATGTATAATCCTCTATTCATCTATGGCGGGGCGGGGTTGGGCAAAACCCACCTTATGCAAGCAATTGGCCATGAGGTGCTTAAAAATAACGACAAAAAAGTTCTTTATGCAACTTGCGAAAAATTCACCAACGAATTTGTCCAGGCTGTGCAGAACGGCAAGATCAATCATTTTAAGGAAAAATATCGCACTATTGATGTGCTCTTGATTGACGATATCCAGTTCCTCGTCGGAAAAGACAGCACAAAAGAGGAGTTTTTTCACACCTTTAATGCTTTATATCAAAATAATAAACAAATTGTCATCTCTTCCGACCGGCCTCCAAAAGCCCTATCTGCTTTAGAAGAACGTCTAATCTCCAGATTTGAAGGCGGTATGTTGGCAGACATCTTACCCCCTGATTTAGAAACTCGCATCGCCATCCTAAACCAAAAAAAGAAAGAGAAAAACTATCAAATAAGCGATGAAATTATTGAGTTTATTGCCTCCAAAATCCAGCAAAACATCCGAGAATTAGAAGGAGCCTTAACCCGTCTAATGGCCACCTGCCAACTCTCCGGCGAATCACCTACTTTAGAAATGGCAAATCAAATACTAAGTAGTTTTGAAACACCAACAAAAGCAAATGTAAATTTAGAGAAAATCTTAAACGAAGTGAGCGAGTTTTATGGTTTAAAGAAAGACGAGATTTTGGGCAAAAAAAGAGATAAAGCCTTGGTTCACCCAAGACAAATAACAATGTATCTTCTAAGACACGAGTTAAACTTTTCTTATCCTAAGATAGGGAAGGAATTGCAACGCGACCACACAACCATTATCCATGGCTGCGAGAAGATAGAAAAGGCAATTATTCAAGATTCTTCTCTTAAACAAGAAATTTCTTTAATTAAATCACGGCTTTACGGTGAATAGGTTGGGGACAAACTGTGGATAAATTTATGCACATTTCTTTCACATTTTTTGCACCGCAAATTAACAATTTGTACAGACAAATTTATCCAAAATTAACAAAATTTAAGCACAGAAAATTGATATTTTGGGATTTTTCCAGAGATTTAACAGGGTATATTATTGTGGTTACTAATTTATTAAAATTTTTAAAATTAATAAGATGTGTGGATAAGTTGATAATTTAGAAAGGAGTATTTATGAAACTTTCTTGTACTCAAGAAAATTTAAATAAAGGTCTTTTGATTGTTAGCAGAATGGCTCGTCCCCAAGCAACGTTACCTGTTTTATCAAATATCTTACTAACTACACAAGAAGGCAGACTCAAAATTTCAGCTACAGACCTAGAAATCGGAATAACCTGTTATATTGGGGCTAAAATTGAAAAAGAAGGAAGTATTACAGTGCCTGCAAGGCTTTTAAATGAATATGTCACAATGAATAATGACAAAAAAATTGATTTATCGGTTGTTGATAATACTTTGGTTTTGGAAAGTGAAAGATTTAAAACAAAAATTAAGGGTATTGATGCTTCTGAGTTTCCTTTAATTCCCAAGGTTACAGAAAAACCATTAGTTACATTTTCTCCACAAAATCTAAAAGAAGCGATATCTCAGGTTTTAATTGCTCCTTCTTTAGACGAAACAAGACCGGTTTTAACAGGAGTTTGTTTAAGAATTGGCAAAAAAGAGGCAAAATTAGTTGCTACAGACAGTTTTAGATTAGCCGAAAAAACCTTAGAATTGGAAAAAGAGATTGAAGGTAAAAAAGAGGTTATTATCCCTTCTAAAACACTAGCAGAGGTTTCTAGAATTATTTCTTTGATAAATCCGTCTTCTGTTTCGTTCGCTATTTCCGCAAATCAAGTGTTAATTGTTTTAGATGATATTCAGGTTATTTCTCGAATAATCGAAGGAAGTTTTCCGGATTATGAATCAATTATTCCTAAAGAGGTTGGGACAGAAAGCGTATTAGAGGTTGCTGTTTTTCAGAATGCTTTAAAAATAGCCCAACTATTTGCTAGAGAAACAGGAAACAATGTTAAATTAAAATTAACCAAAGACAAAATAATTATAGAAGCAGTATCTCCGCTGATTGGGGAAAATAGATCTAGTGTTTTAGCCACAACGCAAGGTCCTGATGCAGAAATTACTTTTAATGTTAAATTTCTTTTAGATGTGCTTTCGGTTATTTCTTCTCCAAAGATATCCTTGGGGGTTACTGGTAAAATAAGTCCAGGAATTATTAGGCCATTTGGTCGCAAGGACTACCTTTATCTAATTATGCCTCTTCAAACGGAAGAATAATGAAAATCAAAAAACTCCGTCTTTTAAATTTCCGCAATCACAGAAATTTTGAGACGGATTTTGCTCATACTAACATTATTTTTGGCCCCAACGCTTCTGGTAAAACCAATCTACTGGAAGCAATTTATTTACTTTCCACTGCAAGAGCATTCAAAGCAAAGATGAATCAAGATTTAATCTCTTTTGGGGAGTCTTTTTCTAAGATCAAGGGAATAGTAGAAAGAGAAGAAGGAGAATTGAGTCTGGAGGTTTTGTTAAAAGCAGATGGCGGTTTTAAAAAGGAAGTGAAAATTAATGATAAATCAAGGCGCCTCATTGCTTTATTCGGTCTTTTTTTAACAGTTTTATTTATCCCAGAAAGTTTAGAACTTGTCTTGGGTCCACCTTCTGTGAGAAGACATATGTTGGATTTAATTTTGTTCTCTGTGTCTAAAAAATATACCAATACTTTGATTGAATTTTTAAACATTCTTAAGCAGAGAAATAAACTACTTTCAAAAATCAAAGAGGGAAAAGCCTCAACTTCTTTGTTGGGTCTTTGGGATGAGGGATTTGTTAAGGCAGGGTTAATTTTAAGAGAAGAGCGGATGCAGGCGCTTAATGAGTTGAATAACTTCCTGCCTAAAAACCTCCGCTTAAATTACTTGCCCTCACCAGCCCATGATTTGGAAAAGGGATTAGAAGAAGTAAAAGAAAAGGAAATTGAGGCCGGTTTCAGTTTGATCGGGCCCCAAAAGGATAATTTTATTTTTGAATGGAACAAGCGGCCGCTTGCTCTTTTTGGTTCAAGAGGCGAGGTGAGGGAGGGGGTGGTTCTTTTTAAATTAGCCGAGTGGGAGTTTTTGAAGCGACGGACGGGTGCTCTGCCAGTTTTGCTCTTAGATGATGTTTTTTCTGAATTAGACAAAAAAAGGAGAGAGATGTTGAGTGGTATTTTTGAGAAAGGACAGATAATTTTGACCACAACCTCATTATCTTATTTAAACCCTGAGCTCATCAAAAGAGCAAAGGTGATAGAACTGAAATAAATCCTAAATCCGAAATCCTAAATTCGCAACAAATTCCAAATTCAAAAACATAAACTTAAAACAAAGTTTGGAGCATTAGTTTTTAGATATTAAATATTGTTTAGGATTTAGTGCTTCGTGCTTCGGATTTAAGCAACCAAAAGGAGCGACTGTGTGGAGTAAAATTTCAAAACTAATTGAGAGGAAAACAAAAAAGAAGGGGCAGTCAGATGTTTTTCTCGCTTCATTGGTTTGTTACACCGCCCTTAAATCTTCTGAGGGGTTATTTAAACCAATTTCTTTTAAAAATGGGGTGCTTTTGGTTTCGGTTAAAAACTCTTCTTTCGCCGCCTCAGTTCAACTTTCCCAGGCGCAAATAATAGAAAGGATAAATCAAAAGTTGGGCAAAGAGGTGGTGAGGAGGATTAGAACCAAAATTTCTAACCCGTGAAAAATTCTAAATTCGCCCCGACACAACGGTGCGTGATGCTCTAGCCAAATCATCAAAGTGAAACAACGCCTTGTTGTCGCACGACTTTTAATTTATATCTTTTATTTTTTTATCTTTTATCTTGTTTAGTACCCTATATGCACCCACTGCCACATTAAATCATTTGAAAACAGACCGCGCCAGCCTCTTTCAGCTTGGGTTTTGCCATATAGTTCATAAACCTTGTCTGCATAAAAATCAACATCCTCTGGTCTATAGGTTAAAATCTGGGTTGGTCTTAAGGTTTTATCACCTGTTTTCTCAGGCATCAAGAGCAGGGCGCCGATAAGTCTTTTCACTGAACATTGGGCATGACGCTGGTAAAATGGAAAGTCTTTCTCTGGATCGCCAGAGAGTCTTTCGTAGCCTGCCATGCTAATTTTGCTTAAGAGTTTGCTTATAATGCTATTTTTGTTTAAGAGTTTGCTTATAATATCGTTTGAGCTTTTTATTGTAGTAGGCTCAGTCTCTACTTGTTCGCAAATTGGCTTTTCGCCATAGTACTCGACGCTCGTTTTAAAAGCCAAGGCCATAATTAGAGGGACGGGATTTCCGATAGCCGCATAAATGAGTATGGCCTGCGATGTACCAGGTGGTAAACCTAATTTATCGTCCATCTTGGCTAGTCCTTTAGAGATTTTGTCTCCAAATACTAACTGGGCTCCAAGAATATAGAGGTCGGTTGTGCTCATTTCCCCTGCCTGATAAGCCTTATACGCGTCATACACTTGCTTTGTGGTTCCCGGATCTAAATTAAATTTTTTGTCAAACCAAGCAAAAACCTGATTTTCCTCCCAATCTTTATAAAGGCTGGTTAATTGTTTATAGTCGCCTGTTCCTACTCCATTAAACAGGGCTTCTGAAAAACCTGGGAGGATAGGAATGCCAAAGATATCGTATTGTTTTAAAAAGCCATCCAGAGTGCCAAAAATGCCCGTCCGTTTTAGGTTTTCAAAATTTTCAGGCGTTTTATTTTTAAGATAATCATTTACGGCTTGCATCTGCTGGGCTGAAACCTGAATTTTCCCGGCACTGATTAGATTGATTGCATAACTTTCCATCATCGCTGTTCTTTCTGCAGGCGTTCCTTCGAACATTACTTTTGTAAATCCGACAGGAATATTTTCATCAACCTTATCAATTAAATAGGCATCGATGACTTTGTATTGGAAATTCTTCCGCGCCTCTTTGTCTCCAAAACATGCCTTTTTAGCATTTTCATAGGTCATTTCAGCAGCCACGTTGGGCATGTTGTGTCTTGTGAAAATTTCATTTGTCTCTTTAACAACAGAGGCAATGCCCCAATAAATAAAGCCATCCTTTATGTTGCCATTCAGAAAACATTTTGCGTCTTCATCGTCCGGAATATCAGTCGTCTCCTTGATTTTGGGGAGTGCCCAATCTTGTAACGCTTTATTGTCGATTGTAGCAGTCAGTCCTTTTCCCTCTTTATAATGGAGAACAATAATATCCTTCTCAATCCCAAAAATTCCTTTATTTAATTTTTTCATCCCTTGGGTTAATAAAATATCCGGGGCATTGGAGGGGTTAGCAATAATGGTTTCAATGGTCCCGGCCTCAAAACCCAACGCCTCATCAAAAGATTGACCCGAAACTTTTTCTAAAAACGAGAAAACAGCCGCCTTATCCTCGCCAGATGCGCTGTCCCAATTTTGAATAGTGGAGAGTATTTTATTAAATTCTTTTTTTCTATCTTCTATGTTTTTCCAGCTTTCCAGTCCAAAATAATTAGCGAGTTTATCAAAAGCAACCTTCTTTAGGGCCATATCAGCCACTTGCTTACTATAATCAGCGACGGAAATCTTGCCTTCTATCAAATTCCTTGTTGTCCCCGTTTTAATTCCAAAGATGCCGTCAATATTTTCTGGTTTTGCAAAAATTGCATCAAATCTTTCGCTGGTATTTTTCGCCTTAACTTCCGAGATTGTCCCCGAAAAACTGCCCGGCTTCAACCCTAAATTGTCTTCTACCAGTGCCTGCCCGTAATTTTGTTTTAGATTTCCCTCCAAAGAAACCGGGCTTGAAAGTCCTAAAAACTTGCCAAATCTAATTGCGCCCGATTCTTTTAATACCTGTTCGGCTGTTTTGTTACCCTTGATAATGTCCATTGTCCCATCTTTAGGGAATCCTAACGCTTTATCAATTTGGGCTCCCGCAATTTTTTGAGTAACATTTTCCCATTTCCCATTCAACAAATCAATTATATCTTGGTCGGTTATTTCACATTTTGCAGTTAAACCATATTCTTTATTTATTTCTTCGGCCACTCTTTGTTTCAAAATTGTTTTTCCGATTTCCTTTTTTTCGTTGTCCGAAAAATCATTCGGATTTTTGCCCTCTTCTTCCAACGAGGCTCGTCCAAGATTTAATGTTAAATCCTCGATTTTCCCGCTTTTTAAAGTATAGTATAAGGCATTCTTAGGAAGATTGAGTTCGTTTTCATATTTGCGTGCCCCAACCGTTATTGCCAAGTCGTCTATTTTTGTCTTGCCGCTCAGCACATTTTGCCATTCTTTCTTTGTTAGTCCTAAGGATAAGTCAGGATGTAGGGCAAGAGAGGCTAACGCTTTTTCGCCCAAAACTTTTAGCGCCTCTTTTCTTTTATTATTGTCGCGCGAAGCAATTTTTTTCAGAGTCTCTACGTCAACATCAACCTTCAAGCTCGTCTCATTAATTTTTATCTCAAAAGTGATTGGTTCTTTTTGCTTGATTTTCTCGATTATTTCTTTTTTGTTCTCAGCAGCCAAAACATAGAGCAAAACCCCGGCGCCAGCGAGTACTAATCCATTTTCATCTCCCGCTTCAATTAGCTCTGCACTGCCTTCGGGCATATCAAAAGCTTCATTCCTTGCCTCATTGGTTTTGTAGGTTTTCCAAACCGGGCTTTCTTTAATTTTCTTTAGTTTTTCTTTGGAGTTGTCTAAACTTCCTTTTGGCAATCCAAGCTCTTTTTCTAACTTTCTTTTGCCGGCATTTTTAAATATTTCTTCTATGGTATCGCCTGTTAGGCTTCCTTGCTCCAGTCCCAAGCTTTTTTCCAAATAGCTGCGTCCTATGTTGAGAATTAACTCCTCTCGTGAGCCTCCTTTTATCGCCTCTTTTTCAATTCCAAGATTCTCGGCTAGGGTTGCCCGACCCATTTCTCTTAGCATGCCCTTAAAGTCTTGCTCCTCTTCAAATCCCTTTGTTGGTAAATCAAAATCTTCAAAAAGCATAATTACGCCCAGCCATTTTGCCCACTCCGGGAAATCGTCACCAGCCAAATTATCTAGATCGTAGTCAATGTAATCTGATAAAACATCTTTTATGCTTCCCAGAGATAGGTTGCCAAAAAGCTCGTTGGCGGTTAATCCATAAAAGCCGGGCACGCCTTCGCCTTTGCCTTTCTCTGACTGCCAGGCAACATTAATAGGAACTGGCGGTAATTCTTTAGTTTTTGAAGAGATAGTAACGCCGATTGCTTTCTTTTTAATTTTTACTTTCCTCTTAATCTCGTCAATCTCCGAAATATCCACTGCTTGTCCTTTGAAATGGGCGGAGATGTTCGCCTCGCCCTCGTCCGCGTATTCTGTTTCTTTGGAGAGGGCGCGTTTTTCTGTAGCGTATCCTTTGACCAATCTTTTTATTTTTAATCTTTTAAAACCAGCCCCACCTTGGTCTTCAGGGGTGACAAGATAAATTAAGGTTTTCAAAATTCCCTCATCAACCTTTCCTTCGCGGATCGCTTCAATGTCCTGCTCGCTGATGATTAATTTTGGATTTGTGCCTGAAATTAAGGACTGAATGGTGCCAATGACGTCGCCTATTTTGTTGAAAATCCCAGAGATAGAATTGTCTTCTTGGGGTTTAACGTCCTCGTCGGCAATGTCGCTTTCCGTTGGTTCAGAAATCTCTTCCGACTTTTCAGTTGCTTTCGTGCTAGGAGCCGTTAGAAAGGAAATAGGAAAAGACAGAAAAACGATGAGAGAGCAGATGATTAATTTTTTCAAAAAACCCATTTTGCCTCTTGTTTTATCTTATTTTAATTTAGAAAAAATTCCAGAAGTTATCTGTTCATGATCTTTATAAACCTTGCCATTAATGGTTATTTCAAAATGAAGATGCGGGGGGTTTTGGAAGCCTAGATTTTGTTGGCCGGGTTTATTCACATAAATAGTTCCTAAAACATCACCTTTTTTTACCGCCGAGCCATTCTGCAAGCCCGATTTTGGTCGAACATGAGCATAAACAGCTTGGTAATTGCCGCCTGTAAGATAAAATACGTAGCCGCCATAACCCTTCGTCTCGTCGCCTGGACAATTTTTAATAGCATAACCCTCGCTGCAATGCTCTTTAAGATTACTAATTGTTCCATCGGCCACAGCAAAAATAGGTGCTTCTTTTACTTTTGGGAAATAATCTAAAGCTCCACCTGTCCAGGTTGCGTGGCCTGCTTGTTGGGAGTGCAATTTTTTATTATATGTAGTTCCTGATTCAGGAAAGGTATACTTACCAAGCGGAGGGAAGAGGGAGCCGGGTGAAACCATAGTGCCGCCGGCATCAATAGCCATGATTTTATCGACAAGCGGTTGAACTTCGGAAAGGACTTTTAAAAACTCTTTAGTCTTATTAATGCCAGCGGTTTCGCTATCAGATAAGATGATTATCTGGCCAAGTAATTCATTCAATGCGGCTATTTTTGTTTGTAATTCTTTATGCTCGGGATCATCTTTTTCTTTAGCTATATTTTCTGCAGCAGAAAGATACACTTTTATTTGGTCCGACTTTTCTAAAATAACCTTTCGAGCAGCCATCGGATCGCCTATATATGCAAGGAGTTCGTCTATCGTCTGTTGTTGTGCTTGGACATGCGGTCGGCTGCCAAAATATTCACCACCACCTAAAATACCCCAAAAAGCAATTGCCAGCCCAGCGATAACTATAAAAACAGCAAGCAAAATATAAAAAGCCCATTTAATAGCTGTTGGGCCAAATTTTTCGGTCAGTTTAGAGGCAATTGCCCCAACTGCCGCACCAATGATAGTTCCAACCACCGGGACTGTAGAACCAACCGCGGCTCCGGCTGCCGTTCCGGCTGCCTTACCCGCTGCTTTGCCCGCTGCTTTTCCAGCCATCTTGCCGGCTTCTTTTCCTGCCGCCTTGCCCGCGCCTTCACCAACCTTTTTGCCAGCAACCCGCCCTCCGGAGCCTCTTCTAAACCGTTTTCTGGCGATATCAAAAGCTCGCCTTCCATAACCACCTAAATCAGGCGGCGCTGCTTGCCCTTCTTCAGGCACTTCTTCCGGCTCTTCGCCGAGCCCTTCTATCTCCTCTTCTCCGTTTGGCATTTACCCCTCCGGATTACATTTGCGCTAATAAATTTAGAAGGTCCTGTTTATGTCTCCATTTTATATAAATAATCATCCGAGGTAAAGTAGAGGGTTCTTCCATCTTTCGTCAACATCAAGTTTTTAGCATCAATGGGGGTGTCGGATTTGTATTTTATTTCTTGTTTTTGATTGGTTTCGAGATTGATTTTGTAGAAGGTGTCGGTTGCCTTTCCTTCCTCGCGAAGAGCAAGGATAACAAAATCGTCCTTCTCTGATAAGACAAGTTTATTAATTTCGGTATCAATTCCGAGGTCTTTCTTCTTGGAGCCATCCATATTCATTGTGCCCAATGTGTATTTTTGATCTTTTTCGTGGAAGATTTGATAAATAATCTTAGTGTTACTTGGGGATGCGATAAC
>Ga0123519_10009896_pt1 | contig 14285 bp, 12 predicted proteins | sample YelNatPaOPRAMG02_FD_87396 | JGI IMG/M metagenome (GOLD analysis project Ga0123519, IMG submission 87396) | Hot spring microbial communities from Yellowstone National Park - Yellowstone National Park OP-RAMG-02 (version 2) | ecosystem: Environmental > Aquatic > Thermal springs > Hot (42-90C) ...
AGGCATTGTCCTGGTTCCCGAAAGATCTCAAGATCAACTGGTAAGTTGCCACTCTTCGTAACTACGACTCTCAGGGGATAAAAAACCTTCCTGCCGATTCGGGCAGTCAGCTGCGGATTGTCCACACGCGCAGTCTGTGCTCCAACGACTATCGCATCAACGCGACTGCGAACCCTGTGGACAATCATACGACTTTGCTGGCTTGTTATCCACTTTGAGTCTCCAGTACGCGTGGCTATACGTCCATCCAAGCTCATCGCGGACTTCAGGATTACAAATGGAAGGCCGGTGGTGCGGTGCTTTATGTACGCTTCATTCAGCCGGCGCGCACCCTCTTCAAGCAATGGGTAGTGGACACGAACACCTGCCTGCATTAATTCCGCGAAACCTTTTCCTGCCACGTTTGGGTCTGGATCTTCCATAGCAGCGTACACTTCGGCGATACCCGAGGCTATGATTGCCTTGGTACAAGGCGGCGTTCGCCCATAGTGACAGCACGGTTCCAATGTCACATAAAGCACACCACCTCGCGCCTTTTCTCCAGCCTTTTGCAAAGCCACAACCTCTGCGTGCGGCTCCCCTGCCCGGCGATGGTATCCTTCGCCAACGATCTGACCATCCTTCACAACGACTGCCCCGACCATTGGATTTGGGCTAGTTCGCCCGCGTGCTGCAATGTGTAGCGCGCGCTTCATATACTGTTCATGGGTCATTGGTCACGCGGCTCCTCGTCGCGAAGACTAGAAAACATTTCCTTCGTGACCGCGATGTAGCCCTTGAGCACATACTTCAGGTCCAAGGCAGCCAGCAGTAACACAATAACGGCTACGACAATGCAAACAGCCCAGTAAATGAGTGCCGCTACGGGATCCCTTCGCGAAGCAACCCACGGTCCTGCAAGCATCATTAGGAACAGCAGCTCAACCAGTAAGATTAATACAGTTCTTATCGTTTTTTGCCATTTGCCGACGAAACGACCGAGCGAACGCCATCGCTTCACCTCGATCGCAAACAGCGTGCCAGTGAAAATAAATCCGATAAGTGCAATCCATTGTAAGGTGGGATTGCCCATGCTTCACCCTAGATGGGCCGACCGGCAGAACAATTATCGGCCGAACGGCTATTAGTTGACTAAAAACAGAAGGGCTATACAGCCGAAAGCGCTGCTTGCCTTAGCTGGGCACAAGCGTCACTAGCAGGCAAGTCGTTACCAAACAGAGAAGTCCCAGCAATCAACACATTAGCACCCGCTCGGACCACTTTAGGCGCTGTAACCGTATCTATACCGCCATCCACGGCTATGTCAGCCCCAACGCCTAATCCCTCGATCATTTGGCGAAGGCGTTCAATCTTTGGAAGCATAGATTCTATGAAGCTTTGACCGCCAAAACCGGGGTTAACTGTCATGACCAGAACTAGATCCAAGTCAGCGAGAACGTGTTCGATTGCGCATAGGGGCGTTGCCGGATTTAACGCTACCCCTGCCCGGACGCCCAACCCCTTGATTCTTTGAATGACCCTATGCAAATGCACGCAAGCTTCTGCGTGCACCGTTAGCGAAAACGCGCCAGCCGACACAAACTGCTCAATATACTCTTCAGGGCGTTCAATCATCAAGTGAACATATAATGGGGAATCGGTTAGTCGATGAACAGCCTCAACAATCATAGGTCCGAACGTGATGTTCGGAACAAAGTGCCCATCCATTATGTCGCAGTGCAGTCCCTGTATATGGCCTTTTTCTACTGCGGCAATGCTCTTGGACAAGTTAGTAAAGTCAGCAGCAAGCAAAGATGGCAAGATCTTGATATCTCTCATCTGAGTAGTCATCTCAAAAAACGACAATGAGAACGTGCTGGTTTCCTGGATAAGTCAGCCGTACACCAGGTTACTTATACGTCACGTCCCTCACCAATACTCCGCCTACGTAAACCTTAATGCGTATATTCGAACCCTGGGCGCTGACCGATGTTGTGAACTTGTCACCCGGATCGTGCAGCTCTTGATATGCAACCCTCTCGCCAGCGGCATCTATCACCTTTATAAGTACTTCCTGCGCCCCCTCAGCATCAGTTGGCACTTCAATCGACACGCTGAAGCGCCTTTCCTCACCGGGACTCGGTACAACGGATTCCTCCGTACTTTGTGGAACCGGCTTCGGTCCTTGGCTTATTACCAAATCAATCGCGGTACCCGGAGGTCGACGCACTCCAGGCTCAGGATCCTGGGAAATGACTGCATTGATCGGAACTTTATCTGAATAAGCCTGCCTGACCTTTCCTATCGTAAACCCCGCCTTCACGGCGGCTTCGTTTGCGTCAGCCTCGGTCATCCCAGTCAGGTCTGGAACCTCAACCGTACTCGGACCCAGCGATATCTTCACCCTAACCTGAGCGTTATTCTTAGGAACCATTGTCCCAGCTGGAGGTATAGCTGAGCAAATTCTCCCTTTTTCATAAGTTTCACTGTATACTCGCCCGTCGTCTATCAGCTCAATTCCCCGCTCCTCGGCAAGTTTCTGAGCCTCATCCCACGTAAGCCCGAGAAATTGAGGTACCTGGATCTCAGCCCGCTGACCAACGACAAGCATAGTGATCCCCAGGGACACTAACACCGCAACCACAAAGAGTCCCAGCCACCACCAATAACTTCGGGACAAAGCGTCGCCTTCGGCTGCGGGCGGCGCTTGGGCTGGGTGTTCGACTACTTCATCGACAGGCACAGTTTTCCCCAGCCGCAGACATTCCTGTAGCGCACGCAACTCTGCCAACATCGCGGACGCTGTCTTGTAGCGGTGCTCCACAGCAGGTTCCAATGCCTTTAAGATGATGTCATTTAGCGATTTTGGCACAGCCGCATTTATGCTTCTGGGAGGAACAGGAGCCTCTTTCACCTTTTTGAGAGCTATAGATGCTACGTTACCTCCGTCAAAGGGAAGCGCATTAGTCAGCATTTCGTACAGCACGACACCAACGGAATAAATGTCGCTGGCCGGTGTCGGAGGATTGCCTTCCACAACCTCTGGAGCCTGATAATGAATAGAACGCAATTGAAACTGATCGGCAATTGCTGGAAAGCCACGTAGGGCACTGGACAATCCGAAGTCCGTGAGCTTTATCTCGCCGTCCGACCCTACGATCACATCTGACGATCGTATGTCCCCATGCGTAAACCCACTAGCGTGCGCATAATCCAGTGCCTGCAACATAGCCACTGCTATGTCAAGAGCCAGCTGAACACTTATAGGACCTCCGCGCTTGACCCTATCTCGAACGCTAACACCACGAACAAACTCGCACGCGACAACACACTCTTCGCCGCTAGAATCCACATCCAAAACTCGGGCTATATTGGGATGTACGAGCCTAGCAGCGTCGCGGTAACTCGCCTCGATCGCTGCAGCAAACTCACGATTGGCGGCTAGCTCCTTGTGAAGAACTTTTAGTGCGACTATCTTGTTTAGGACCTTGTCGCGAGCTCGGTACACAGAGAATAGTTGTCCGTCCCCAACCTTCTCCAGAACTTCATATCGATAGTTAATGATTCGACCTATCAAGACTCGCGTCTCCCGTAACTTTCAAAGAGCTTGCCCCATTCAGTGGCCAACATTTTCTTCACACGTGGTCTGCCAACAAAACGGTACCAGAATAGGTCGTGGTACAACCGTGACGCATAGTATGACCAAGGCGTAATGAAACTGCGTAAGAGGATGTTCTCAAGCGGCTTTAACGGACCGTGATAAATCAGTTTCTGCCCTCGGCTAGCAAGGGTCTCCATGTTGTCGTGAAAGTGGAAGTTAACGTCCGATATGTCTTCTCCGACAACTTCTATCTCCCTAGGATCAGCGCAGCCCAGGCCTTTCTCGTGAGCAAGCCGAAGGAACTTGATATTCATTGGGTCAAAGCCCATCATCTTCGCCGCAATCGCGTCGATGGCTACCTGATCGGCACTTGCCAAAATGTAGTTCTTCACATACGGAATCATAGCACGGGGACCAGGTCCATCACCTGCAAAGGTGCCGTCAGTCACGGCAAATATCCCCGGATGAATCTCTTTCTGGATTACAAGTAAATCAACTAACGTTTCATGAATAACAGAATGCGTCCAATGGCGATTTTCGCGAAGCAACCCCCCGAAGGCATTTTTCATAGCGCCAGTCATTGTGGTAAACACGTGTGTTTTCAACGTCGGAAGGTGGACAGCATTACGTCCGACCATAATATCGGGGATCATTATTCCATCAGGGAAGACCTTATCTAAGACCAGCATTTCGGACTTCGGCTCATACTTTATCCACTTCACGCCCTCTTCGTACAGATAGACGAACTCTAGGCCGTGTTTCTCAATAACCGATTCAAGGTGGTTATTCTTTGCACCGAGCTTCGGATCAACTACAACTGTGCGGTTCTGGGCTGGAATCAAGTTCTTGTAGCCAGCTTTTTTCAGCGCTTGCACAACACCATCAAGCTGCCACGGGGTTGTCGAACATGCAGGAAAGAAGTAGTGCCAAGAAATGTTGATCTTTAAAATAGTGTCTTTGTCCTTAGGTAGATGCGTCTCGAAGTCTGCAAGCCGCATTAGTCGCTCGTAGTCATCAATGACAGTCTCTGGCGACGTCTTGAGAACGGCGACCTTAGGTCTATTCATTTTCGGCTTGCCTCCTCCCCTGCGCTGTTGGTTCGACGCATCAACTCTAAAACCCTAATCACAACGAAAAACATCAGCCCGACCGCGTAAACAGCACGCCCCACTCCCTCGAACATCTCAAAAGCTTGGGGCGACCGCATAGCAACGAACGGTGCTGCAATAAAACCTGCCGACCAAACAAAAACCCACAGCGCTAATCCAGTGGCCAAAACCCTGCTATCTTTAGTTGACTTTGCATCCTGAAGCATTTTCGGGACTACGCACCGTTCTACGCTAAATCCTCTCGTAGATCCTCTATTGCACCAAGTATTGCACCCTTATCGACTGTGAATACGTCGCATTCGCCGATCCTGACAGGCAGAGCCATACGAATCTGGCCTGCCTTGACCTTCTTATCCAACTCAATAGCACCTAGTAGCGCATCGGGTGAATACGAGGCATCGATTCGTGCAGGAAGCCTCAGCTTGTGAACAGCCTCGCTAACCGGACCGAATACCGATTCCTTAGCAACGCCAATCTTTTCAGCAATATGGGCTTCTACAACCATCCCAATTGCTACTGCTTCCCCGTGTCGGTACCTTCGATAACCTGTAACAGCCTCTATTGCATGCGCGACAGTATGACCATAGTTGAGTATAGCCCGCAAACCAGATTCGCGCTCATCCTGCTGAACCACGTCGCGCTTTATTTCGACCGAACGTTTGACAGCTTCGTGCAACACAACGTCGCGCCTACCAATAAGCTCGCTGGCATTGTCGCGCACAAATTCAAAGAACGCTTTGTCACAGATTATACCATGCTTGACTACCTCAGCCAAACCTGCGCGCAGTTCTCGAGCTGGAAGCGTCTTGAGTGTAAGAATATCAATAATGACGCGACGAGGCTGATGGAATGCCCCGACAAGATTCTTACCCTCTGGGAGATCGACACCAGTTTTGCCACCGACGCTCGCGTCAACTTGTGCTAGCAATGTAGTGGGCAACTGGTAGAAATCCACACCGCGCATATATGTCGCTGCCGCAAAACCCGCTAAGTCCCCTACCACTCCACCACCCAGAGCAGCTATAGCGCAGGTTCGGTCCATTTTGTGCTGGACCAAGGCGCTATATATCCGCCGCACTGTGTTAAGGTTCTTCGCACGTTCCCCACTCGGAATTGTCATTAGCGCACCACGTACGCCCGACCTTTCCAGACTCGCTAGAAATTCGCTCGCGTAAAGCCGCGCGACAACAACATCGGACACCACAAGCACTGCAGGTGGACGGCTAACAGCGGCAACCAATTCTCCCGTCTTACTCAAGATTCCGGAGCCAATAGTAACAACATAAGAACGTTCGCCGAGGTTAACTAATATGTCCGTCATCGCCACTATTCTGCTATCGATCACGCCATTGTTGTCCAAAACATACACAAAAGGGGGACCGCTAAATGGCAGCCCCCCTTAGACAAATCATCCCATGAAGTTCTCAAAGTGTCAGGTTCTGTCCGACTGTTCCGCCACCAACGTCAGGTATTATTGTCGGCGTGATGAAAATCAACAGCTCGCGATCCTCCGTAGTCCGAGAATTCATCCGGAACAGGCTTCCGATAATTGGTAAGTCTCCCAAAATCGGCACCTTCGCAATGCTGCCACTCTCATTCTTCCGAATAAACCCGCCAACAACTATTGTCTCACCGTTTGCTACGCGGCGCTGAGTGTAAAGTTCTTGCGTCCGTTCTTCAGGGATTACCGTACCATCAGGTCCACGGATCTGCTGACCAGTATCTGAAACTCCGGGTCTCAGCACCATCGTTATCGTTCCGTCGCCATTGACTCGAGGCATAATATCAAGGAACGTCTCGACGCTGATCCACTGCGGTGTTGATTGGTTGATTATGTTGTTGTCCACAACAGTCGCCATACTAACCCAGTAGGGGATGTTTCTGCTTATCGATATGTATGCGTTCTGGTTATTGATGGTGGAGATCAGCGGCGAGTTGATAACACGACCAACGTCAGAGGTTAGCTGAGCCCGCAATTGAGCAGTCAAGTTTCCAGTAGCAAACCCAGCTACAACGTTGCCCGCCGGCAGGAATGATGTCGCGAAGCTTTCGTTGAGACGCTGCAAAGCCCAGTCTATACCAAACGCCTTGACATCGGTCGTTGTAACTTCGATAAACTCAGCCTTGACCTGCACTTGTTTTGGCGGCACGTCGAGCATGCGGATAATCTTCTTAAACCGCTCTATGCCGTCTGGCGTACCCTTAACGATGATAGAGTTGTCTAGGTCAAATGGCCTTGCATCATCCACACCCTCAGGCCACAAAAAGTTGCCAGTCTGCTGGGTAGTGGTAGTTGTCGTCGTCGGCTGCCCGGTTGTCGTAGTAGTCCGGGCACCCGGTTGGGTCGGGGCATACCCCGGCGGATAGCCCGGCGGACGACCAGGATATTGCTGGCCAACACCAGTAAACTCGTCCGCGGTTCGACCAGCACCACTTTGATAGCTTAGCCCTGTCGGATCGATCGTGGGAACTACTGGTTGCCCGTTCTGAAATTTTACTCCTCCGCGCAGGTCGACAGTGTCTCCTTGCCTAGTCGTCATATACAATCCACCGGGATTGACGCGCGACTCGCGCCGCGTTGTCCTCTCCGGAGACGGAGGCTCGGCATTAGACAACGGATTAGTGCCGTTCCACCCTATAAGCCGGAGGATTTCACTGGGTCTCGAGTGAATTAGCTTTACTACGGCATACTGCTTTTCCTCTTGGGGTTCTGCTAATACTGGCTCAACTACAGGAGGTAGTAGTGCTGGTGTCTGCTGGGTTAGCACCGGCTCCTCAGTCGCTACTCCACCTATGATAAACGTACCATCTGGCATTTTCCTGTAAGAAACTCCAGCACCCTTGACTATGTAGTCCAGTGCCTTTTCGAGCGGTACGTCAGTTAGAGACGCAGTAATGCGCTTCTCTAACATCGAGCTATCGGCTATCACCACGTTTGCACCGCTCTGTTGCATCAAGAGCGTAACGACGTCCTTCAGTGGAGCTTCCCTGATCTGCAGCGTTATACCGTTCTCAGCAAACGATGTAGCAACTGAGAGCACAATCAACGCTGCAACCGTAAGCCAAATGCGAACAACAACTACGTCTCCAGTGACGTGCTGCCGCCGCCTCAGCTGATCGCGCATATGTTTCCTCCTAACCCTCGCCGGTATCTGACCCATTCTCTATGACAACCAGGGTTTTAGATTATACTATAGTACTTGCAGAAAGGTAACTACTACCATCGTCGGTAGCTACTGCCGCCGTATCCGCCACTGTAGCCACCGTATCCGCTGTAGCCGCCGCCATAGCCACCATAACTACCACCAAAGCCGCCGCCATAGCCGCCGTAGCCGCCATAGCTGGAACGACCATAGCCACCACCATAGCTACCCATCATGCCGCCGTAGCCACCGTAGCCACCCATCATACCGCCATAACCACCGTAGCCGCCCATCATGCCACCGTAACCACCCATCATGCCGCCGTAGCCACCATATCCTCCGTAGCCGGTTCCGGTGCCGCTTCCGCCCATCATGCTCAGGATTTCGGTGGCTCCCGTGTTACTCAATGGCACCTTTTCGATTACGGTCTCTTCCGCGGTAGTAGTGTCTACAGTCGCACCCACATCTGCAGTTACTGAAGTCAATCCTGATGTCGGACTCATTGACGCCGGCGGCTTCTTGCTTATGTAGTAGATGTTACCATCCACTCTATAAACTAACCCAGCTGTCTTCAGCAAGTTTCGAAGTGCTTGCTCGAACGGCACGTCCTTAAAAGAAACGCTCGGGATAACACCCTGCACTTCCGCATCTATTGCGTAGTTGCGACCAGTGTTCTTAAAAAGCGCTTCAATAGCAGCTCGGACGTCAACATCCTTAAGGTCCAGATTGATGGTTGGCTCGTCTCCGTTTGCCGCCCATGCGGTCGGCGCCAGCGCCATAATCACCCAAACCGCTGCGCATATCAAAATAATTCTCTTTCTACTTCTCGTTCTCAACTGTTTTACCTCCGAACCAGGCCATGTTAGTAGGCCCAATCGATTCCCGAAATTCATGCTTTTTCATTCCACAAAGTTAAGTACCACTACTGCTTTGACCTGGTTCGTGCGCCTACTGTTCCATTACCACCTGCTTGGTTCATTAGGCACCGCGCATTCACATTCGCAGCGTGGAACCCATTTTCTCTCTTACATAGGAACCATCGGCTCCCCTGCTCCAGCCCCGTATGGTCCGCCAAGCCGCCCGCGTGGACTCATCGGCGGTCCCATCGGACCAGGAACCGGAGCTGTGGTCGTTGTTGCAGCTGTCGTTGTCGTGCGAGGTGCACCAGTTAACGGAACAGTAATGAACTTGGGAACCTTATCCAGCGTTCTCAACACGACTTTATCTCGCTCGATCCTCTCTACCTTGGCCAGCCGATCTTCAAGTACATCTCCCGGCTGTACAATCTCCATACTCGGCTTACCCACAGTCTCTATAATGGCATAAACACGATCACTAACTATAATGCCTGCCACCCGCCTTGCCGGTTGTTCCTGATCCGGAGGTGGAGGTTTTTTCTCGGGAGAAACCCACCGGGCAAACTTCTGAAATGGAAAATCAACGATCCGGGGCTTCGGCTTAGGTCCCGCTTTCTTTGGCTTGTAACCTATTGGAAGGAAAGGATCCTCGCGCCAGGGCTCCATTGGTGTTGAACCACCAGGCGGCGCGGAAACTGAGGCTGCTTGCGCAGCTCCTGGTGCTCCTTGCGCTCCACCAGTTTCAGCCATTCCGGGGGTGCCCGTCTGTGTGGGTTCCATACCTGTCGGAGTTGTCCCCGGTGGGACGCCCACGCCCGGTTCAGTTGTTGCTGGCGCGGTCTCAGTAGTCGTGGCAGGAGCAGGTTGAGCAGGCTCGCCTCTGCCAGCGAACATAGTAAAGTAGACAGCCGCTCCCGCACCAATAATCACAACTGCCAATATGGTCGCCACAATAGGCTGATTCTTCTTATCTTTAAGCCAATCCATTCTAAATTCCAACTCCGGAGGCCCCGCCAGACCCAGGGCTCTGAAACCTTGCTAGAACATCTGACCGGGCTGCGCTTGTGCAGCACCCGCTATGGGTATCTGCGGTCCTCCCTTAGCAGCAGGAAAGATATAGCACGTAACAGTATACGACATTACCAACCTAGGACTTTCGCCTTGCAACTGAGGTGGACCCACCATAACTAACCGACGACAGTTATTCCAGCGTCGAATGTTGTTCATCAAATCCTTGAAGTTCCCCATTGCTTGAACACTACCTACCGGGAACACCAAAACGTCTTGATCAAACACTGGGTCATTTGGATTCACAGGAGGAGGCGGGAGTGAAAAGTTTGTACTGAGTATGCTTACCCGCTGGTCTCTGGCAAAACTCTCCAAAAGAGGTCCCAGTGTCTTGATCTGTTCATTCCACAAAGCCAACATGCCGATGTCACGGCGGGCAAAACTCAGGTCCGGCATCCGCCGTTTCATCTGAGCATCGAACGCTTGTTTTACTACATTAGCTTCCAAGATTGCCTGGTTTAGGTCGCGAATAGCTTTGTCTTCCGCAGCCTGGTTGCCCAAGTCTTTTGCGGCGTTGTACCGCGCCTCAGCCGCTTTGTAAGCCTCTTGCTTTGGCTTTATCAGCAAGAAGAATATCGCCGTGGCGGCAATCACACATAGCACAGAACCAATTATTACAACGTGTATTCTTTTGAGCTTGGAAAGACTCATTTGCGTCCCTTTATCTGGAAAACGCTAAACTATTACATACCTGCTGGCGGACCGCCCGCAGCAGGAGGAGCACCGGGTGGTGGACTACCAGGTGGCGCACCCATTGGACCCGCCATTGGTTCCGCTGTCATTGGCTCAGCTGGCATCATCGGACCACCCCCTGGAGCACCCGGAGCACCCGGTTGACCGGTTTGTGCTGCTCCTCCGAACTGTGGTGCCACTATAGGTTTTTTCAGTTTGCACGTAACTGTGAATGTAATACCCGTAGGTGCGTAGGCACCAGACTCTGCTCGCTGAACGCCTGCCTGAATAGCCTGAATACCAGCCAATGGCGCCATAGAACCGCCTATTTGACTTCCCCCAGCTGGCTGAACAGTAGGCATTGCACTGCCGGCTTGACCAGCAGCCTGTTTATAACCCGGGATCCCGGATATAGTAACCTCGCTGAACAAATCTACCGCCCGGTACATGTTGAGCAGGTACCTTCCCAGGTCGTCCAGAGTTTTGGCATAAGCCTGCATAACAACCTGTTGTCCATCACATTGCAAACCTCGAAGCTGAATCTTTTCATATGTCCACTTCGCAATCTCTTCGTACAGCTTAGGGAACTCTAGATTGTATTCCAAGACCTGGTTTATAAAATCCAGCTTCTGTTTTATCGGTTGGATTTGGTTTCGAACTTCCTGAGCCTGCTTTTGTATATTCTCAACTCTTGCCTTCCAGGCTTCGGTCTCAGCTGCTAGCTTCTCCATTTCTTCCACTTTGGCCTGCAGCTTAACAGCGTAACCAATGCCCGCACCAACTATCAAAATGAGTATGACGCCCATTAGTATGGCAGTGTTCCTAACCAGGCGCTTCTGATCTATAATGCGCGGTAGAAGATTGATCTTGATCATATTTCTAGCCAATCATATCCCGAATCGCCAACCCAATAGCGACCGGAAACATTACAGATATTTCTCTCAAATACTGCGGGGAAACAGAAGAAACCGCAACCTCTAAGTTTTTAAGTGGGTCAGCCACCTCTACTGGAATGCCCAACTCGCGAGACAAATACTCGTCGAGGTGCGGCATTTTGGCTGTCCCGCCGCACAAAAGTACTCGCTCGGGCATTTTACCGTACCTAGTCGAGTAGTATTCTATTGATCTACGCAATTCTGTGGCCAAATCAACTAACACGCCAGAAATCGCGGCAGAAACGCGATCCTCGATGGATTCAGGTTCTACCACTTCCTGAGCAGGAGTTTCCCCAGATACCCCTGCCGCCTGCTCTTGTTGCGTCGGTTCTGGTTCCTCCTCAAGATCAAACACAGGAGTTATAGTTTCCTCCGGCTCTGCTTCCTCCGTAAGATCAAAAGCAGGGACTGCGCCTTCTTCATCGCCAAGATCGAACGCAGGTCCGGGCTGTACCTCTTCTTCCTCAACACCACCCGGCGGCACAGGTATACCGATCGCAAGATCTGGTGAATCAAACACTGGACCCTCTGTTGTTTCTTGAAATTCAGGTGCAGGAATACCTATAGGCTCAGCTATACTCGGCTCACCGGATACCTGCTCGCCCTCTTCTAGCTCAAAAGCTGAAACCACTCCGGGCGCAAAAGCTGTATCAAAAGCCGCGGTCCGGTCAACCGTCCCTGGCTCAGGTTCCGGAGCGGCACCCGGCAGCTCCGGTATGCCGGACGGTTCTAATTTGACTACGGCATATTCACGCTTGATGCATTCAGCCTGTTCCAAAGTTTGACCAAGCACCTCAGCCAGCTCCTGGGTGAAACTCAAGCCAGCAATCGGCACCTGAGGGTTCGGGTATGTTAGGACACCCTTTTCGAAGATGGCTAGCTCTGTGTCCGTCGCTCCAATATCGACAATCGCGACGATTTGGTCTTTGACCTCGTCACTGCCGAGATCGATCAATGCTCTGCCCGCTGCAAGAGGTTGGATATCGATTGCTACAGGCCTTAGTCCAGCAGCTGTAAGCGCTTGCACATGACTATTTATAGCCTCGAGACGAGCAACAGCCAGCAACACTTCCATGTTTTTCGCATCAGGGGCCTCGTCAGGTTTTTCCAATACCTGATAGTCCATAATGACCTCATCCGGAGGCCAAGGTACTTGCCTTTCGAGCTCCCATTTCATAGTTTCAGCGAGCTCGCTGGGCGACATTTTTGGAACCTCAATAACCCTCACAACAAGACACGACTGCCCCGCGATAGCACTGGTAACCTGTTTGGTCTTTATGCCCGCCTCGGCCAGCAATGCTTTAATCGCGTTGCCTAGTGCCTTTGGATCAACTACCACATCGTTTTCTATAACGCCTTCCGGAAGACGCGCCAGACCGAGACCCGTTATACTAACGGTGTCTTTTACGCGCTTGGCCTCGACAACCTTTATAGAGTCCGTGCCAATATCAAGGCCGACCATTGCTGAAGGCATAGATTTGCGTGCCATAGTCACTCTTCCCAAAACTCGTCGATGGCGTTCCCGAGATCATCCATCTGACCCAGTCTGTCTGATCCTCGAGAAGCCGGCACGAGGAATATGCTAGCACCAAACAAGCCAGCGTGTCAATTGAGCTCGCTCTTTTACCTCCTAGCGCGCTCCGAAATTGGGTGTCAAATTCGCCCAGCACAGATCGGTAGTCCCGCCTCGAGTTGTAGTCCAAAATACCCATACCTTAGAGTACTGCCGAGGTCCGATCTGTCCGGACACGCTGGGCACCTTTTCAGCAGTATAAAGATCTGCAAACGCGTATACACTTCCCTCATTTACGCTTGCGCTACCAACCAAACCAAATAACGACTGCTCTGGAACTTCGTTCAGCCAAAACACATCATAAGCCGTAACGTTGTGCACATTGCCGTCGCTATCCTTGTATGAAACAACAATCGGCACTGGCAAAGCTGCACCAGCATTCCAAACTGCCCCGGGAGTAGTAGGTCCCACCAAGAAGCTCATAGAACCACTCCTAAATAGCGACCTGTATCGCTCGTCGACCTGCGTAAAGTAGATTCTGCTTCCGCTCCGGTCCACTTCATACGGTCCAAGGTTGTTCTGAACCTGCAGGTCAGCCGAAGCAGAAACAGTCCCGTCCGGGTTCATCGGGATAGGCGGCAGCGGCTTTCCGCTTTGGTCTACGTACTTGGATAAATCAATGCCCACCCTATAGGTTTTCCAGAATATTGTTGAACTGTCGGTTCCAGGACCAGCCCTCCGCCAAAGTACCCATAACCGGTCGACTGGAGCTACTTTCGGCTCACCGGTTGAAGTCTCCCATTTACACATACCAGGGTTTGACGACGGATTCATAGGGGTCCTCTCTATAAACGCTCGAGGACTATTGTCAATCGCCATATCGGTGGTTAAGCGCCAAGTCTGTGGCGTATAATCAGCCCGAACCTCGGGAGCAACCACTGTTCCGTCAGGCCTCTTAACCTCCTTGAGCGGGTTGGTAAAGCGCACTATACCAGCGGAGAAATCGACTAACATATCTCCGAGAATCCGCTGAGTCAAACTGTTCTTAGGATACTTGTAGGTGTATATGCCAGTAGCTTGATCGATTTCAAGCCTGAAGTCATCCTCGCCTGCAGCGCTGTCCAGTCTGAGCGGTGCTGGAGGTCTGTACAGAAACGCTCCATTGGCATCGCGCACGGTACCATCAGTCCCGCTCACAAACGAACCGGGCGGCAAAATTGTCTGAGCATCTACCTCATAACCGCTAGGGAAATACACGCGTATATACGGCAGGTCGGGATTCGGGCTGCTGAAATCGTATCCACCCCAATCGTCTAGAGCAGGCGGACTCTCAAGACCTTGCGCCACCCTCTTTGGGTCAAGCCTGACCCATGCCAGATGTTCAGAAGTGAAGAAACCATATTTTGGA
>Ga0123519_10009898_pt1 | contig 14283 bp, 11 predicted proteins | sample YelNatPaOPRAMG02_FD_87396 | JGI IMG/M metagenome (GOLD analysis project Ga0123519, IMG submission 87396) | Hot spring microbial communities from Yellowstone National Park - Yellowstone National Park OP-RAMG-02 (version 2) | ecosystem: Environmental > Aquatic > Thermal springs > Hot (42-90C) ...
AAAAAAAAAAAAAAAAAATAAAATAACATTCAAGTTAGGAGGTAGATTATGGAATGTGAAAATCTCTCAGTATGCCCATTTTTCAACGATAAATTACCAAATATGCCCAAAACAGCAAGTCTATTGAAAACTAGATATTGCCTTGGAGATTACAATAGTTGTGCTAGGTACATAGTTTTTAAAGCATTAGGAAGGGAAAAAGTACCTCGTGATTTGTGGCCATCGGAGATAGAACGAGCACAAAAAATATTAGAAGAAAACGAAGTATCGTAAGAAAATAAAACAGGTTAATAAGATTAAGAATTCTTTTCGAGTTTTCAAAAGCAATTCTTACATTATTCCTTACATAAAGCTTAATCTACTACAAGCAATCCAAAATTTTAGTTAGGGGGATTTTGCAATATACCTACATATTCGTTAAATTTCAAAATCATGGCCTAAATATATTTCTCTTGCTTTTGGGTCATTTATGAGTTTATTAGCATCACCTTCTATAAGGATTTGGCCATGGTGTATTATGTAAGCTCTATCAACTATTTTCAGTGTCTCTCTGACATTGTGATCAGTGATTAAAACACCAATCCCTTTGTCTTCCTTTAACATTTTGACAATCTTTTGAATATCATTTATGGCTATTGGGTCAATTCCTGTGAAAGGTTCATCAAGAAGGAGAAAATTAGGTTCAAGTGCTATCATTCTAGCAACTTCTAACCTCCTTTTTTCCCCTCCCGATAAGGCAGAAGCGACAGTCTTTCTAACATGCATTAATCCCATGTATTCAAGGACATCCATCATTCTCCTAACAAGTTCTTTACCATAAAACCCCTTCAGTTCAAGCACAGCCATCACATTTTGCTCAACTGTTAGTTTTCTGAAAATAGAATGTTCCTGAGGCAGATACCCCATTCCCAAATTAGCCCTTTTATATATTGGCCACCTCGTTATGTTAATATCATCAAAAAGAACATTACCACCGTCAGGATCAACCACACCAGCAATAATATAAAATGTAGTTGTTTTACCCGCTCCGTTAGGGCCTAAAAACCCAACAATTTCACCTTTCGTTAACTGAAGAGAGATCCCATTGACAACATACCTTTTACCGTACTTTTTATATATGTTCTCAACTTTGAGAACAGACATTATATTGTTTTCTCCTTTTTTATTAACTTTCTTTTCTCAAATCCTATAACAATAGGAGCGGCAATGAATAGTGAAGAATAAGTACCACTTATGATACCTGCCAAAAGTTCAGTAGAAAAACCTTTTAAATTTTCAGGTCCCCAAATCATAAAAGATATTATAATGAGTAAAGTTGTGAACGAAGTTAAAATAGACCTAACAATAACCTGTCTTATACTAATATTAACAATATGTTCTATATCTGTTGTTCTAGACAATTCAAGATTTTCTCTTATTCTATCGTAGACAACAACAGTATCAGTAACAGAATAACCAAGTATAGTGAGTATAGCAGCAATTATAGTTATATCCATTTCAATGTCAAACACAAGAGCCACAGTAAGCATAATGAATAGATCATGAATCAGAGAAGCAATAGCACCAAGACCAAATATCAAGTCAAACCTAACCCAAATATACCCCAATATTATAAACCCAACTATAATTGACAAAATTAAAGCACTTTTGAAAAACTCTCGACTCAATCTAGGACCAACGGTATTCTCTCCTCTGAAAACCAATTTATCACCAAACTTACTGACCAATGCTTGTTTTACTTTCTCAACATCCTGAGTGTAATTTTCTTTAACACCAATGCTTATCAAGAAAATTTTTTCAGAGGGGTCACCTAAATATGTAACATCTTTAGTTACGCCTGTAGAAGAAATTACTTCCCTTACTAGATCAATAGTACATTTGTCATCATTTACCTTTATTTCTAACCTTGTACCGCCAGCAAAATCAATGCTTTGTTTAAATCCACCTTTTACAAAAAAGAGGATAAAACCTATTGTTATCAATATCAAAGAAAACCCTATGAAATAGAATCTATATTTGACAAAATCAAGTTTCCTAACAGGCTCAAGAAAATTATACATACATCCCCCCTAAACTAATACAGGCAAGTATCTTAACTTAAGTTTCTGCACAACAAAGTCTGCAAAGAATCTAACTACAAAGACAGAAGTAAAAAGAGAAACAATTATACCAACAAGCAGTGTTGTACCAAAACCTTTTATAGGCCCATAGCCGAATTGTGACAATGTAAACGATGAGATAATCACTGTAACATGTGTATCAATAATCGTAATGAATGCTTTATCAAACCCTACTTTCATAGCCGAAATAAGGTCCCTACCATTTCTTAATTCTTCTTTAATTCTCTCAAACTGTAGAACATTAGCATCTATCGCCATACCTATCGTTAGAGCAAGACCGGCAATACCGGGTAGTGTAAGAGTAGCCCTAAACATGGCAAGACCTGCCAATGTTAAAAACAGATTAAAGGTTAGAGATATCGTTGTAATAACACCAAATGTTTTGTAATAAAATATGGCAAAAGCAAAAACAAGGAGTATCCCAATCAAAGAAGCCTTAGTCCCCAAGTTTATACTATCAGCACCAAGGGAAGGTCCTATCGCTTTGACTTCCAACTCCTTAAGTTTTACATTCAGTGCACCAGATTTCAATATAGAAACCAAAGTATTGACCTCTTCTTGTGAGAATTTTCCCGTTATTTGTCCCTTACCGCCGAGTATTTCTGTTTGTATGACAGGAGCAGACCTAACCTTTTCATCAAGCACGATTGCGAGTCTCTTACCAACATTGTTCTTCGTTACATCAGCAAATATATCTGCACCCTCAAGTGTCAGAGAAAATTCCACTACAGGCCTACCAAATTGATCTTGCCCAACTCTAGCATCAGAAAGAAAACTACCATCAAGAACTGCTTCCTTCTTAAGCACGATGAATCCTTTTAAAACTGGAACCCCATATTCATCAGATTCATAGTACCCAAGCACCTCATCATCAGCAGGTATTGTATAATTAGATAAAAACTCATTAACATCATTTATATATCCATATTGGTTTAGGAATCTCCTATCAACACTCTTCATAAGTTCATCATCAACAAATTTAAATTCCAGCCTTCCTGCTCTACTCACAGCTTCCCTAGCCTGTGCAGGACTAGAAACCCCCGGAAGTTCAACTGAGATTTTACTACCACTTTCCTTTCTTATGACTGGCTCACTAACACCAAACTGATCCAACCTATTCCTCAATATCTCCAAAATGACATTCACTTGGTTTTCCAATTCTTCATCATACTTGGAGTTAACTTTATCCATATCACCACCATACTTTTCAAGTAAGAAATTCGTCATATCAACAGGATCAGGCTCAAGCGTAATGTACACACCACCTCTCAAATCCAACCCAAGCCCCAACACGGTACTACCTCTAAGTTGCTTAACCTCCATGTACTTTTTCTTCAATTCAGGTGACAATTTACTAACTTCTTCAGCAGGCAAAGACAACAAAGATTTATCACTTTCAGGAACAACAAAATACCACTCGTATGTTGGCCATATCAGTAGCCCACCTATAACAAGAACAACGACAATAGTTATAAACCTTCCCCAACTCATACCCTACCTCAAAATCTAAAAATCATTAGCAAATTATAAACAACTCGTATATGTAAACTTCAATTTAAAGCAATGCTGCTTCAAAACTCCGTTTTGTAATTAGACCTGCTTCTTTATTAAGGAGTAGCACAAATTACTTTAAGTAGTCCCGCCCACCCACCCTATTTAATGTAGAGAGGCTTTGCCTCCAAGAGGCTTTGCCTCTCTTCACTCTCCGGAATATATAAGACTGTTCCAAATTCAGTTTTGCAATTTGTATAATTAATCTAACTGCCCTTTTTACTGCCAATTCCGAATGTATTGGAACACCCTCTAATCTATAATTACGATTAGAATTTGTCTTTTCTTTTTCCTAAGCACAAAGTGCTTATAGCACATTCTTGAGAGCGTAGAGAGGCTTTGCCTCTCTACACAACGAATAGGGCGGGTGGGGGGGGGATTGCTTAAAGTATTTGTGCTAATTCTTAAATAGAGAAACAGGTATAACCTGACAGGCCTAGCTTGTTGAATTTTTCAACGGAATTAATCTGAATTTTGCTTCTCATTTTTTATTAAAAAAATTTTTTAAAACTTTCTCACGAAAGTTGAGAATTAAACACAATTTCTATAATAAATTTTCTATGAATAGAAGTGTAAAACTCAATGAAATTCTCAAGGAAATTAAAATACTTGGAGTTTCTAGCAGTCCAAATGATGAGATGTTTGCTTCTCAAGAAATGGATACAAGAGGAGGATTTAATCTAACAAAGATATCTGAAGATAAACTTGAAGGCAAGATGATAAAAGAAAGTGAATTTTCCCCCAAAAACACTATCGTATTTGACAGTGTGGCAAGGCTTGACAGTACAATCATGACAGAAAGAGGGCTCGTAGGTTTCATTACGATAACACTCGGAGCAATTAAATTCACAAATGGTAAAGAAATAACATTCTCTGATTCAGTCAAATCGGAAACAGAAAGAATAATAATAGCACCTAGAGATTTATTTCCGAAAGATTTAACTCACATAGAAATATCAGATAGGATAATTTACACAATATTCCCCCAAGGAAGGAATTATATACGCACATACGAAGAGCTTTGGAAAGAAATATTCTTAGAGGAATACCTACCGAAAATAGAAAATAATTTCATAGGAAGAGTAATAATAAAAGAAATAGACGAAGACACAATATTTATAAAAGATGGTAGATTAGAAATATACAAAGACGCTTTACCATACGAAATCAAAAACGAAAATTTATGGTTTAATATATTTGGTAACATAAAAAACTACCAAGTAGATATCAATGAAATAATGTTGGATATTATTTCCGGGAAGAGCAAAAGAACACAAATAGAATATGAGAATTACTCAAAAATAAATGCCAAAAGGTACCAAAGCTATATTAACCTAGGAAAACTAAAAAATGGCGACAGAGAAGTAAGGCACGAAGTCTTCAAAAAAGGTATATTTAATCTCAGTAGAATAGATATGATAATACCAGAACATTTAGAAAATATACCAAAATTAATAGGTAGGTACAACTTTATATCAAATTATATGAGGAAGATGACATCTATATTCTCAAATAACCCAAGATTCCCTCAAAACTTGCCTATAATATCAAGTTTGGAAAAGTACTTAAGGAGTTTAATGGGCAAAAGAGAAATAATTATCAAAGAACTTATGAGTAATTACTAGTATTGTGGCAGGAAGAAAAGATCATTTTACCTGTTTCAAATAATAATCAAGTGACTCAGGGATAGATTTAGGCAAATCTTTATCAACTACAAAGTTACTATATTTTGACATTACAGGATGCATCACAAGGTTTATGTTATATTTAGCGATAGGGTATTCAGTGTTGATGTTTTGGGCAAGTACTCTAGCCTCTTCCCATTTTAAAACTGCATCCTTAATGTTATCTTCCGTTCTTCCCATCATAACATAGGAAACCCCCATGTTGTTATATGCCCTAGCCGCCAAAGAAACAATCTCTAAATGTCTTACAATCTTAGGATTTATTACCTTAATTGAGTCCAAAATTTTGGTATAAACATCAATAGACTTACTGAATTGTACTAAAGCAAGATCAGGTTTCTTCATCTCAAGGTAAATATTACCCATAAACTGAGATATCAAGGGGTTATATGGATCCAAAACATACGCCCTAGAGAGATACTTAATAGATTCGCTATTAACACCATTCATGTAATATATCTTTGCAATTCTATAATTGACTTCTGAAAAGTATTTTTTATCCTCAACTTCACCTTTACTAAGCCCGGAAAGGTAGTATCCTAAGGCAGTCGTAAAATCATCTTTGTTGTAAAATATATCTCCAAGCTTGTAATACGGTTCAACCAAGTCCGGATCAAAACTCAAAGATTTTTGGTAATTTTCTATAGCCTCGGGATCTTTTCCAGAAAGTAATGCTATATCACCCATAAGAGCGTAAGATTTGGCATGCTTCGGATTTATCTTCAAAGCCTCCAAAAGTTTCTTCTTACTTTCAGAAAAATTCTCCATTTTATAAAGGTACCTGGCAAATTCATAGTAAAAATCTGGATTCTTAGGTGAAATAGTAGATAATTCAAAGAGAACCTTCTTAGCCATTGAAAGATCATCCTTATCTATGTAGTATCTAGCAAGCTCAACTTCCACATCTTCAACTATAGCCTTTTTATCAATAGCCCTTATGTAATTGTAAATTTCATCAACTTTAGATTTGTCATCAAGCCTTGTATATATTGAAACCAATCTAAATAACGAAGAAATATGCTTATTATCCTTCGCTTTTAAAAATTTCATGTACAACCTTTCCGCTTCTCTATAGTACTCAGGATTTTTGGTGTAGTCGCCATACTTCACATAAACCTGCGCATTCAAATCTATCCCCTTAAAACTATCACCCATTGCTCTCCTAAAATCTTGAGAGTATTGCAAAGCTTTATCAAAGTTCGGAGGATCAAGTTTTAAAAGAGCATCAACATAATTCAAACTAGTTTCATAATCGTAGGGCCAATACTTAAGAGCAGTTTCCAATTTGTTTACAGCCCAATCAGGTGCATTATTATAAATATACCTCTTGGCATATGTATTATACCAATACTTATCTCTACCTGAAACGGACTCAGCTCTCTTAAATAAGTTTTCCGCCTCTTCATAATAACTAGAATCTATAAGGACAAGCCCTTTTTTATAAAGATTGTCTGAATAAATATACCTAGAAACAGCATTGAAAACAATGATACCAACAATAGATAACACTCCAACCACAACCCCAACTACAACTGTTTTTTTAAAAGCTTTTTCAAAAAACTCATCAACTTTACTTCTTTCAGCCGCAACAATAACTTTCCTAGATGGGATTTCCTCAAACCTATAAAAAGGAGCCAATGAAAGTATAAGATTCTCAATCTCTTGAACACTAGGATTAGAAAGGATGGATTTAAATAAAGCATTTACCTGACTTTCTGATATCAAACCATTTTTTATCAAATCCTTTACAGCTTTTCTAATTTGAGGAGGATACCCTTTCAAAATCTCTAGAGCACGGATGTAATCAGATGAAGGTAACTCTTCAACTTCACTAACATAAGCTTCAGTAGATTCATACCTACCTCCTTCAGAAGGAGTTACTTTCTCTTCAAACGCAACTTCCTCTGATTTTACCTCCTCAGGAAAGGTTACTTCCTCAGGTGGAGTTTCTTTTGGCACCTCACCGAATGATATTTCCTCAGAGAATGATTCTATTGGTACTTCTTCAGGAGTCTCTATTTCCTCAGCGGATTCCATACCTTTTATAAATTCCTCAGTTTCCCCTTCACCGAAAGAAAAACTTTCTTCAGATTTCCCTTCTTCAGTAGGAAAAACAAACTCCTCTACCCCTTTACTTTCACTGGGAGTAGTCTCCGCAAAAAAACTTTCCTCTGATTTCTCCTTCGCTGAGGGAATACCGCCTTTTTCTTCACCTTCACCTTCGGCAGCCCCACCAAAAAATTCTCCAATTTTATCAAGAGAAACTTCTACAGACTCTTGAGGTCCCTCAACTTTAAACTCACCTATCAAACTAGATAGATCCTCCCCTCCAACTCCCTCTTTAACCTCCTCTTCAGGTTTTTCCGTAGTAGCAAACTCCTCTCCCGAAAGTTCATGAGACTCAGGTACTTCCTCAGTTTTTTCCTTCCCTTCTTCAAAAGTACCTTCAGGTAGAGTAAGTTTTTTCATTTCTTCATAGGTAGGCAATGGGTTATCAAATTCTGATAAAATCTTATCAACTTCACTAACTTCACCAGCAGTAGCACTTTCAACCTCACTTGCCTTATGTTCAGATTCAAAATCACTCTGAGATTTTACAGCACTTTTTTCTTCATAATTCCTCTCAAGTTCATCAAGATCAATTTTAGGTGACTCTTCTAAATCAACACCGGGAGATGAAGAAGACAAGCCAAGTTTTGCCTCATCCATTATTGCTTTCAACTTTTCAGGAGTAGTTGTATTTTCTTTACCAAGAAACGAAAAAAACCTTTCAAAATCCATAAAAACTTTTTACTATTATATTATTAAATATAGGAAATAACCAAATTTTTATAATTTATACCAACTCTTACTATATTGAAACAAATTACAATCAAGTTTTATCATTTGTTTTTGTGAGGGTTTTATGAAAAGATTCATTCATTTTTTGGTATTCTCTCTTATTTTTGCTTTGTTTTTAGGATCACTTTATGCCAATGAATGGTATAGGGATGCTAGTTTTTACCAAATATTCCCCAGAAGTTTCTATGATTCAGATGGTGATGGAATTGGTGATTTGAATGGGATAATAAAGAAGCTAGATTATATATCCTCCTTAGGAGTTAAGGGGATATGGCTCAATCCTACTTTCCCTTCTCCATCGTACCATGGGTACGATATAACTGATTATTACAATGTCAACCCTCAATTTGGCACTCTTGATGATATGAAAAACTTAATAAAGGAAGCTAACAAGAGGGGGATAAAGATACTCCTTGACCTAGTCATCAATCATACTTCTTCACAGATAGAGTGGTTTAAAAAATCTGAACTCAAAGATCCCTTCTTTGATAGTTGGTATATTTGGACAAACGCTTTACCTAAAGTTGAAGGAAAATACGGATGGTCCAAGCCGTGGAGTAAAGGAAATTCTCCTTGGGAGGTTTGGAGTTTTTCGCAAACGAGGAAAGAGTACTATTACGCTGCTTTCTGGGGTGGAATGCCTGATTTGAACTTCAATAATCCTGAGGTTACCAAAGAAGTTTACAAGATTGCTAGGTATTGGCTTGAAATGGGGGTAGGTGGCTTTAGGATGGATGCTGTAAGGTACTTGATTGAAACCGGACCGGGTGAAGGACAAGCAGACACTGAAGAAACAAAAATGTGGCTTAGGAATTTCAAAGACTTCTGTAAAAAGGTTAAAAGTGATTCCTTCCTTATTGGTGAGGTTTGGGTTGGCAATGGAATAATACTCACCTACGGTGATTCTCTTGATGGATACTTTGACTTTGAACAGAGAGATGTTTTTACTCCAACTGTTGGGTTTGGACCTAGCGTAGGCAGATTCTATTCTTACATTAAGAATATGAAGGACATAACGAAAAGTATAAATACTTGGAAGAAGTTATACCCATTTACTTCAAATCATGATGTAACAAGAGTTCATTCACTTATAGAAAAGAGACCTGATAGCATGGAGAGGATGAAGCTTTTTGTCACACTAATGTTTACTTTCCCTGGTAATCCTTTTATTTATCAAGGTGATGAGATAGGCATGTTGAATTCTCCTTACTTAAGGGGTGATATGGCTTATAGGGATCCTATGGTTTGGAGTGATGCTAAGAATGTAAGTTTTACAACAGGCACACCATGGACTTATGTTAATCCTGATCCTGTTATAAATGTTATGGAGCAGGAAAGAAACAAAGATTCATTACTCAATCACTACAGAAGAATGTCAAAAATAAGGAATAGCGAAGAAGTGCTAAGATGGGGCGATATACTGGCTGTTTCAAATTCAGTTATGAATAGGGTTGTTTCTTATGCTAGGACTAATACAAACGATTTTATCGCTGTTATTGTTTATCCTTACCCTGATTCAACTAACTTCACACTTTACTTCGATGATGAGGTTTACAAAAACCTAGAAGGAAAGAAATTTTTGGACCTTTTAACATCAAATACTATTACTATAAACTCAAACGCCATGGAATTCTACTTCAATAGCTACACTAACCTAGTACTAAAAGCCATTAAGTGATTCTATCACAAAGTGATTCTATCACAAGTGATTACATCACAAGGTAATTCTATTACAAAGTAATTCCATTACAAGTAACTTCATTGTAAGGTAATCTCATAATAAGACAATTCAATTACGAAGTAACCCCATTACAAGTAATTCTATTACAAGTAATTCTATTACAAAGTAATTCTATTACAAGTAATTCTATCGCAATTAATTCCATTACAAGTAAATTCATCACAAGCGATTTTATCAAAAGTAATTCTATCACAAGTGATTACATCACAAGGTAATTCCATTACAAAGTGATTCTATCACAAAGTAACCTCATTGTAAGGTAATTACAAGTAACTTCATCACAAGCGATTTTATCACAAAATAATTACATCGCAAAATAATTCTATTACGAAGTAATGATGATTTTGGTAAAAAATTCACAGGTTAAACCTGCGTCAGGTTAAACCTGTCACAGGCTAGGCCTGCTTCTTTTTTTAATTAAGAAAGTGCTACGAAGCACCCCACCCTCCCTCCCTATTTGTTGCAGAGAGGTTTCACCTCTCTACGCTTTCCAAAATATTCAAATAAAAATGTGTTTTAAGCACCCCACCAAATTAAGTAAGGGAGGCTAATGATTGTAAAAAGTTATTTGTTAATGTTTCCAAGAATTATTTTAGCACCTCTTTTGATATTTAGGTTTAAAGAAGTGTTTTTGAGTATTTCAAGAACATAAAGAGTTCTTTTTGATGAGCTTACTAATCCTGTTGATAAAGGTTTAGGATAAAATACATCAGATACCATGTAATTCTCATCAATAAATATTATTGCCAATGGCAAGTATGTATTTTTCATCCAAAAATTAACATACAATGGTTTATCAAAAATAAAAAGCATGCCATTATTAGTTTCTAGGTTTTTTCTGAACATTAACCCTCTTTCTTTTTCTTCTTCAGTTACCGCTAATTCTGCAAAAATAAGATTAGTTTTCCCTTCATTTACTATGTATACATTAGTATACTCCGCAGCAAATGTCCCTACCACAAACAAGAAAACATTTACCATTACTAAAATCAACCTTGACATACACCAAGATTTTTAATGAATTAAAACAAAATTTTAAATTCCACAATTGACTTAAAAAAGCAAAGAAAACAATATTTGATATAATTATGCTGTTTTATCTAAAATTCAATGTATATGGGTAGAAAACCATTAAAACCTAGAGAGTTGAAAAGGTTTGTAATAGGTGTTACTGGGAAAATGCTTTCAGGCAAAAATGTTTTATGTGATGTGCTTTCTTCTAGGGGTTTTAAAGTCATTGATGCTGATTCAGTTGGTCACCAATCTTTGGAAATAAGAAAAGAAGAGATAATAAAGATGATTGACGGTGATATTGTTGATCCCAAAACACAAAACATTGATAGAAAGAAATTAGCAAACATTGTTTTTTCCGATCCTATGAAACTTAAGATACTCAATAAACTTGTGCATGGTACAATCAAAGAATTAATAAGGCTTATGATTGGCAAAGATGGCTTTTACTGCATAAACGCAGCACTACTTTTTGAAATAGGGCTCGATGAATTTTGTGACATCATTGTATATGTAGAATCTTCAGAAAAAGAAATATTGAAAAGGGCAAGTTTGAGGGGATTTTCGGAGGAAGAAGTAAAAAAAAGAATAAAATTCCAAAAAACACTTGAAGAGGTCAAAGACAAGGTAGACATAATAATATACAACAACTCATCTCTTGAGGATTTCAAAAAAAAAATAGAAGAAAAGATATTTTCCATAGTAAAGATGTAGATGAAACATTTTTCGTTAGATGAAGTAAAAGAAATAATAGCAAAGTATGAGTACATTTGTGGGATAGACGAAGTAGGCAGAGGATGTGTGGCAGGCCCTTTGTTTGTTTGCGCTGTCGTTATCAAAAATACAACTTTTTTGGAAGGTGTGAGGGATTCAAAAAAACTTTCTAGTAAACAAAGAGAAAGGTTATTCAACGATATAATAAAAGTGGCAAGTAGTATTGGCTTCGGGGTAGTCTCAAATGACTTTATTGACCAATTTGGGATGTCAAATAGTTTGAGAATTGCTGTTTTAAAGGCTTTATCTAATCTAGAGTTCATTCCTGAACTCATTGTAACTGACTTCGTTAATATAAAAACTAAAGAATTTGAATTTTTTCTCAAAAATTTTTATAAAGATGAAAAAATCATCAAGATATTTGACAAAATATCAATCTATGACTCTAATTCCTCTAGCATAAAGTACATTCCCATAGCAAAGGCAGATGATAACATACACGCCGTTTCAATGGCTTCCATCATTGCTAAAGTCACAAGAGACAAACTCATGAAACACATTTCAAAAAAATACCCTCAATATCTTTGGTACAGAAACAAAGGCTATCTCACAAAGGAGCACTTTGAAACCATCAAGAAGCATGGAATATCACCATTACACAGGAAATCATTTTTAAAATCTATCTTACATTAATCATTTTTAACCTTTAATGCTTATAATTGGCTTGAGTTTCGCCACTTTTAAAGATATCCCCGAACTTGAAATAGACCTCACAACTATATCTATATCTTTGTACGCCTGTGGTGCTTCTTCGGATACTCCTTGCTTTGACGATGATACAAGTTTTATGCCTTTCATTTCAAGTTGTTTGACAACCTTTTCGTAGGGAAAGTTCTTTTTAGCTTGATTTCGTGACAGTGCCCTACCAGCACCATGTATAGTTGAGCCAAAAGTTTTCTCCATTGCCAATTCAGTTCCTGCAAGTATGTATGAGTAAGTACCCATAGAGCCACCAATAATAACAGGTTGGCCAACTTTTGAATACTTTTCAGGTATTCCTATAGCATTTGGACCAAAACCTCTTGTACTTCCCTTCCTATGAACGAAGACTCTTTCCTTTCTACCTTCTATAGTATGTATTTCCTCCTTAACAGTATTGTGTGCAACATCATAAAGTACTGAGACTTCAGATTCCTTAAATACTCTCTTCATGGTATTTCTTACTAAATGTGTTATTATCTGCCTGTTTGCGAATGCATAGTTTATAGCACACCTTACAGCACCTAAATACATTTGACCTTCTTTTGATTGTATCGGTGCACAAAGTAACTCTTTTTCTTTTACATTTATTTTGTACTTCTCTATTGATTCTCTGAATATCTTTAAGAAATCCGTATTTATTTGGTGTCCAAACCCCCTAGAACCACAATGTATTGTTACAACTACTTGCCCTTCAAAAAGTCCATATACATCTGCTATGTTATTATTGAATATCTCCTCAACTACCTGTACTTCTAAGTAATGATTACCTGAACCTAGAGTGCCTATTTGTCCCTTCTCTCTCTCTATTGCCTCCTCGCTAACATAATCAACCACAGCACCTTCAATACTTCCATTTTCTTCGGTAAATTCAATATCCTCATCTATTGCAAAACCATTTTCAAGACACCACTTTGCACCTTCTACTACGACTTTGTTGAGTTCCTTCCTTGAAAGTTTTATTTTGCCATCCTTCCCTAGTCCTGCTGGCACACTCTCAAAGAGTTTCATCGCTAATTTTTCTATATCTTTTTTAGATAAGTTATGATAATTCAAGTTAGTTTTTAATGTCCTTACACCACAATTTATATCAAATCCCACCCCTCCTACCGTCACTACCCCTTCTTCACCAAAAGCGGCAATTGAACCTATCGGGAATCCATACCCCCAATGTGCGTCAGGTAGTATTATAACATCTCCAACTATACCCGGCAAGTGAGCTACATTTATTGCTTGATCAAGCACAGACTGATCCATATTTTCCAAAATTTCTTGACTACAAAAAAACCTCACATTTGAATTCATTAATCCCTTTTTAGGATACAACCACTCAAAATCGCTTATTTTGTCTAAATCCTTCATCACCATAATAAAAATATAAACATAGTGGGCTAATTATTTTCAATTATCTAACCTTTAATACCTCAATTCACTATTTGAATCCTATCAATTTAAAGGTAATTAGAATCACACTTTGTTAAAAACCATTAAAAAATGATTTTTTTAATGATGGTATTAGTATTCTATCTTTAGAGTGAAGAGAGCCAAGCATCTCTTCGTAAAATAAGGGTGGGAATTGCTAATATTTACTTAGATGAATTCAAAAGAGACCTGAATTTTCTAACAGAACAACCAATTACGAATTGAGAAAAATCTAAAAGATTTGAGGGTTAAAGGGGTAAAAAAAAGATAAAAAACATAACAAGGGGCTACCGCCCCTTGAAATTTTAATCAAATTCACAAAATAATCATCAATTAAAGTTTAGTTAGTATTAAAGTTATTCGGTGTATTGTTAGCGACATTACCAAAGGATGAGTTAGGATGTGAACCATTTGTATATACACCACCACCGCTAGAACC
>Ga0123519_10009899_pt1 | contig 14283 bp, 7 predicted proteins | sample YelNatPaOPRAMG02_FD_87396 | JGI IMG/M metagenome (GOLD analysis project Ga0123519, IMG submission 87396) | Hot spring microbial communities from Yellowstone National Park - Yellowstone National Park OP-RAMG-02 (version 2) | ecosystem: Environmental > Aquatic > Thermal springs > Hot (42-90C) ...
CAGCGTCCGGGCACCGTACCAGCCGAGAGCCAGCACCATGGCCCGGTTGGCAACCACCCTCTCTGAGGCTACAGCAGGCACCTAGAACACCTCCTCCTCAGAGGCGAAAACGCCAGCATAGGGGTCGCCTGGCTCCCCATCACCCGGCTGCTCCTCCGCTGACGCGGACTCGGCGACCGGCGGCTGCTCGGCGTGCACCTCCTCCTCCGCCTCGGCAACCCACTCGCTTGGGGCAGAGCCGCCGCCGGCAAAGCGCGGCGCCCCACCGGCCGCCGCTGTCGTGCCCTCCGGTTGGTTGTCACTGGGGGAGGTGCCCTGCGTTGCGCCCGCTGTCGAGTCCGCGCCCACCCCGGTGTCACCCGCGCCGGGCCGAGTCCGCTCTCGCTTGGGTGGCTCGCCGATGAGCTCAGGCAGAGCTTGCGGCCCATCTGGCTCCCAACGCGCATCGAGTTGCAGCGGCCCCGCGTCCTCTTGGAAGGACTGATCGTACTTTCTCTTGAGTTCGGGCAGGGCTTGCAGGAACTCGACCGGCAAGCCGTGCTCAATGCGGCAGGCATCGATGCGCGAGGGGTCGTCGGTATCGACCAGTGCAAAGTCTCCTGTAAAGTCGCGCAGCAAGTACTCCCATGCCGGATCCCCCGCATTGCGCACGCCCACCAGCGATACCTGTTCCAGGTCCCTCTCGCTCAAGCCGCCCTGGTCGAGACTGTAGCGCCAGAACGGCTCGCAGCGCTCGAAAAAGTCGCGCAATCGCGACTGGATGGCGAAGCGTGGCTCTTCGAGGAAGCGGCGAATGTGCAACTGCTCGTCCTTGACGAACTGTGTTACGGCTTCCCTTGCCACACGGCGGATGCGCAGACTCAGCGAGTGGAGGTTGGCGGGGGCCACCTCCAGGGTCGACAGGTACTCGGTTGTGCCTGCGCGAGCAATGCTGGAGGTGACCACCCGTACCTCACAGATGCGGGGAACCTCCGGGTCGTTGGGGGTTTGCAGCAGAGCGCGAACGTCGTTGTCCCTGCGCGGAGCCAGGCCTTCTTGCTCCACCTCCGGCCACATCGTCTTGCTGATGTACTCCTCGGTCAACACCATGCGGAACATCTCGTAGGGCTGGTGCTCGCCCACTCGAGGGCTTTCGAAGAGGTGGCCGATCTCTGGCTCAAACCTCTCCGAGCGAATGCGGGCCAGGAGGCGGAGCCGCGCCTCGATCTGGCCGATCAAGGGGTCCAGGATCGATTGCAGGCGGCTCCACTCGGCTCGTTGGGCCCGCAGGAGGTCGATCCTGCCACTGGCGGAGGCCAGATTGGCCTGCAGCGAAGCGAGGGCATTCTCGTGAGTCTGTCGCGGGGCGCGCGTGAAGGGTCTGAGGACAAACCAATCCCAGTGCAGGTACCATGGCCGGGAGGTCTGAAGCTGGCGTCTCTCATCCTCGAGCCTGCCGACACTTGCCTCTTGCTGGCCCTGTTCCTCGCGGCAGCGCTCGACCTGCTCGCTCAGGCTCTTGGCCAGAGCCTCGGCCAGGTACAGCCCACCTCTCAGCCCATAGCCCTGAATCGCACGGTTCACTTCCTGCGTCAACTGCTCGAGCGGGCCAGTGGCCCCCGGCCGCGGCGTTTCTTGGGGCTCGCCAGTCGCCAGCTCCTCATCGGAGATCGGCGCCTCCTCGATCGCACCGGCTGCGCCGGCCCGGGCGGCCTGCTCGGCCACGGTGCGCACCAGCTCTTCCACACGATCCAGGGCAGCGGCCGCGTCGCGGTTCAGGTCGTTACGCTCGTCGGGGGTCAACTCCCGGGTAAGCCCGGCGATGAGCTCCGTCGCATACTTGAGCTCACAAAAGCTCAGCATCTGGTCGCGGGGCACGAGGAGCGACGAGTGCGCAAAGGAGCTGAAGACATACGAGACGGCGCGGCCCTCCTTCTTGCGGCGCTCCATGGTGACGTTGGCATCGTACTCCCACATGCGAGAGCCCACATCGGTCATGCTCTCCAGGAAGACCTGGTCGGCGATGAGTTGGCACACGTCGTTCACGCTGTTGAGCGACTCGCCCGCCTTGTTCTGCCGCTCCACCAGGTACAACCGGTCGAACAGCGGCTCTACCCGCTCACGCGCCTCACCGGGCAACCAGCTCTCGTACGCATGCGATTGGAAATAGTTGATCTCCTTCAGCGCGGCGTACGCGTTGGCCTGAATCCGGTCATGCTGGAGGTCGCTCTGCAGCTCTGGGGTGAACACCGAGGGCAGAGCGAAGATACCGGTGATGAACGCGGCCTCGCCATAGTGAGCACGCAGGCGAGCCGTCACATCCAGGTAGGTGCCGGCACCAGTGCCACCGCAGATGCTGGTAATGATATAGACCCGTTTCGTTGCTTTGGCGGGTGCGACCGGGTGCCCGTGGTCCTCGGTGACCTGGCGTGCCTCGATGCTGGCGATTCGCTCGATCTTGGGGCGGAGTTTCGACCAGAGCTCGCGGTAGCGGCGATACAGCGAAAGGCGGCCAATCGCGCGGATTTGCTTGGCCCCGCTGTGGATCTGGCCAGGCCGGCTCGTTGCCCAGCCCCACCACTCTCGGATCTCCTGGTGCCTGTCCTCATGTTCGCGCATCGCCTCAAGCACCTTGGTGGCATTGTAGCCCCCCAGGAAGGCATACTCATGTCGACACAGATACACCTGGCCGGCCCGGTTCATCCACGGGATCGTGTCGACGGCCAGGAGCTGGATTGAGGGAGGACCCCCAGCGACCTCGTAGCGCCGCCAGATCTCATCGTGCCAGACCATGGGGTCGACGTTCTCGGGGCATCTCTCCAGGTCCTTCTCGATCTCCTTCCGATGCCAGAGCCACACCAGGCGCCGTTTCAGGTAGCGAACAGCCGTCGTCCCCGTCCCGCCCAAGCCGATGACCAGGGTCGGGGTGATGGTGGGCTTGATCTCTTCAGCGTGGTCGAGGTGGGCACGGTATTCGCCCGAGCCAACCACCTCAGTGCTCTGCATAGTCATGCGATTCCTCCACCCTAGCGCTCAGGCCGTGCTCAGCACGAACTCGTATCGCTGGCGGCCGATAAAGACTGCAAGCCTTTGCGACCTGCGCAGGTGCATCCCTGCGCTGGGAATCCTGTACCACCCGCGGCGACGCTCGCTAAAGTACCCCACTGTGGCCCCTCCAAGGTTGGTGCCAGGCAACACGCGGATGCGAGGGCCCTGGTAGTCGGGAGTGTCCAACCACATCCTCACCAACGGCCGGCTGGCACCCGCCTGTGAAGTCAACCTGGGGACGCCGGCGTGGTCGAGCACCACAAACAGGGTCCTTCCTCGCCTGAGCCGCTCGGGCCGGCCGCCAGCGCTCGGGATCACGGCCAGCCCGCCATCGGGCTGGTAGAGCAGCGACACGACCCAGACGATCGCCAGCAGCATCAGCCCAGAGCCTACCATGCCCTTGAACCGGGGGAAAGGCGGGCCGAGGAAGTTGAGCCAGTCGAGCGCAAAGCACCGGATGGGCAGCAGCCGCTGCCAGGCGCCGGCCAGCCATCCTCCGGGCAGGTAGAAGGTCAGCTCATAGTCGGCGGGCTGGATATCGGTCTCGGGGCTACTCAGCCTGACCTGGGCGGTATACCGGCCGGGCGGCAGCCCCGCGGGAAGCTCCAAGGTCAGCGGCAAGCGGAAGCCGCCCTGCCCCGCCTGAGACAGGCCACCTGCCCTGAGGACAGGCAGCACGGTGGGTTGCCGGCCGCCGAGGGCGTGGAGAGACCTGAGCTCTGCTTCAACCCGGGGTGTCTCTGAGATCCACGCGCCCTGGAAGTAGAGGTCCTGCTGAATCGTCGTGCCGGTGCCATGCACGGCGCCCAGGTCGATCCTGTTCGTGGGGCGCGCCCGGTACTCCCAGGAGCAACAGGCCGGTTCGGCTGGCGCCGACATGCTCGTCAGCGAGAGGCCGGGCCTCGGGATCCGGAAGGCGACCATCGCGTTTCTGGGACTCACCGCCGCCTGCGGAGACTCGAAAGCGACCAGCGCGGTATACTCGCCGGGAGGCAAGCTGTCGAGCCCTCGCAACGCCAGACGAGCGGCGTAGGTGTTGGCGCCCGTTGGGGTCAGGGGTGACAACAGCGGGGTAATCTGCGCTCCTGGTTTCGAGGGCATCGGGGCAAGCTGTTCGGTGCGGACGGTGAGCTGCGGGGTGCCCTCCTGCGTCAGGGCCGTCACCGTCAGAGGTACCGAGGGCTGCAACGCTTGGGCTGACAAGGTGCCCAGGTCGCGCAGCGCGTCGAGCCCATCGATGCGGACGACGTTTCCGGTGGCGAAACGAGCTACAGCAGCGTCGGTGTACGGTCGCCCCCCTGCAGTCGCGGTCGCCACAAAGAGCACCTCGTACGCTCGCCCTGGCTGCACCGAGAGGCTCTCATCCTCGCACGCGCCGCCCCGGCAGGCCAGGTCGGCCTCCATCGCCTCATCGGCAGATGAGCTCCACACATAGGCGTGGACGCGCGGCTGGGTTATGTCACTGCCCTCAAAATGCGCGGCGAGCCGCAGCTTGCCGCCGGCCCGCAGGCCGCTGTCTGCCGCGCTGGGGCAGTCGATGACCAGGGGCGGCACGTTAGCAGCTTCTACCGCGAACTGCTTGCGCAGGCGCAGTGGCGCCAACTCGCTTCCAACCTGGATCTCCAGCACTGCAGGGCGGCCCACCTGCAGGCTGCCAACGTTCACGAGCTTCCAATAGACGTCCCGGTTTGCGGAAGGCCCCGACGAGTCGAGGGGGATCAGTTGGCCCCCGGAAGCGACGGCGAGCTGGGCCTCAGCCACGCGGCTCCCTGACTGCAGGAGATGGCCAAGCACGAGCACCGGTTTGCCCGCCGGCACCACACGAGGGCTTACAAAGGAGTCGGCGACGCTGGGCACAGGAAACACCAGGTCGAGGACCACCTGCGACTGCACGATCAGCAGCCCCGTCCCGCTGCTCTGCCCAACGCCTGCCTGCCATTCGCCAACCAGAGGAGCATTGTGGCTCACCCTCGCCAACTGGTAGTGCTCAGCCTCAGACTCGTCGACGCGGGCACCGTTGCTCAGCGTCGGGCGCCCCAACACCTTCTCGCCAGCCAGTTGGAGATCACGCAGAGCAGTCTGACCGCCCGTTGCACGGGGCATGATCAACACCGCCTCGGTGATGGCCTGGTGCGGGTTGGTCTGGAAGCTCAGGCTGGTGCCGGGCCTGACATCCAGCTCATCGATGTAGCGCTCAGGCTGCACCAAGGCGTAGATGCGCCCAAAGGCACGCAAGAGCCCGTCTGCGCCGGTCACATCCTGGCGCATGGAGCCGGTCTCGCGAACCATGAGGTCTGCGAGGGCCTTATCGGTCGCGGTGCCGAGCAGGATTGGGAACACCGCCACGCCAGCCTGCCCCGCTCGGCGGATGGCCTCCTCCACCGCCGGTCTCTGCTGCGGTGGGTCGGGCTCGCCGTCGGTCAGGAAGACCACCACCTGCCGGTTCACTGAGCCGGTGCGCCGCAACAGGTCCAGTGCAGCGGTAAGCGCACCTTCCATGTTGGTGGCGCCGATAGGCCCTCGGGGGCGCAGGAGCCCCTTGAGAGCTTGGCGGTCGTTCGGCCCCACCACGCTCCGGAGGGCGCCGTTGGCCGCATCGCCCAGAGGCGTCACATCGCTGGCGAAGACGACCGCCGCCAGGCGGTCACCGGGGACCGCCAAGTCCACAAAGAGCTGCGCCGCGCTCCAGCGCAGCCCGTCGGGGTCGTTGGTCGCCATACTTCCCGAGTTGTCGATGAGGAGCACCACATCCAGGTTCTTGGGTGGGTTGGCGGCCATCACGCCCGGAGTCGCCTCCGGCGCCACGAGGGCCAGAAGGAGCACCGCCACCCAGACGCTGGCCAGGTCGCGTCGGCGGGTGAGCCACCAAGTACCAAGCCGAAAGCGCATCGGAACACTCCCGTGTCGCTGCAACAGCCCCAGGCGTCAGGGCTCAGCGGAGCTCATGGAGCAGCCTCTTCAGCCTCACAATCTCTTCTGCCAACTTGGCTTCGTCGATCGGCAGGTCGCCTTCCGCCGCACGGATCGACTCCGGCAGCTCATCTCGGCTGGGCAGGAAGGGATAAAAGTTCGTGGCCTGGATGGCCAGCAGCGTCTGGAGTTCGTAGGTCTCTTGGTCGCGGGCCTGCCGGAACTCCTTGAGAGCCTGCAGGAGATGGGCCGCTGAGACAACCGGCGCACTCGCCATCGGGTCCTTGGCCGTCTCTTCGGACGAGGTTGCCCGGCGCTCCGCAGCCAACTGCATCGCGCGGCGCAGGAGTGTGTCAAGCTCGCGGCCAGAGAACCCTTTGGTCCGCTGAATGAACTCGTCAAAGTCACGCGGGGGTTCGGGCTGAAAAGAGAATCCGTCTCGCTTGGGGAAGGACTCAGTGAACATCTGCCGGCGCGCCGCTTCGTCTGGCAAGAGGAACGGGATCACCATATCAAAGCGGCTCATGAGCGCGGCATCGACTCGGTCGGGCCGGTTCGAGGCAGCGATCCACAGGACGTGCCCACGGTTCTCATCCAGAGCCATGAACTCGAGGATGCGCTGCAGGATGCGCTGCTCCACGCCACCGCCGCCTGTGTCTGGGCTGTCGCGGCCGACGAAGGCGCCATCGATCTCGTCGACAAAGACGATCACCGGGTGCATGGCGCTCAGGAGATCGAGCACACGGTTCAGGTTGCGTTCCGTCTCGCCAACCCACATCGTTCGGATATTCCTGAGTTTGACCATGTTGAAGCCGGTCTCTTTGGCCAGAGCCGCGGCCATGAGGCTCTTGCCTGTGCCTGGCGGGCCCAGGAAAAGGATGCCTTTGGGCACCACCTTCGCTGCCCACGCGTCGGTCGCCTGGTTACGGATCGCATCCCTGATCTTTCGCAGGCGCTCCTTCACATACGCGTAGCCCGCGAGCACCTCGAAGCCGTCGCGCGGCTCAACCACCTCGAGCAGGTCACGGCTCTCGGCCACAATGATCGACCGTTTGCGCTTGTGCACCATCTCGATGGTGATCGGCTCCCGGACCCCGGCCGCGTAGAAGACCAAGCTGCGAAGGTGGTCATAGTTGAAGCCGCTGGTTTGCCTGGCCAGCTCGCCAACGCTTGTGATCGCCCCTTCGCAGCCACCGATCTCCAGCGGGTTGGGAAGGTTGCGCACCGCGAGCCCGCGGTTCACGATGAACTCGAGCCAATCGCTGCGATCGCGGCGCAGCGGCCGGTCACCGCGGCTCTGCAACTCCTCGATGGGCAAGTCCACCCGGTAAACGCGCCAATCACTATCGGCCGCATAGAGGCTCGAAGCAACGTGGCCAAGGTCCGCTGTCAGCCCGACCACAAGGTGGTTTCTCGACATCTGCCGGGCCATGCCGAGACGATGCAGGAGCTGGCGATTGAGCGGTGCTTCCGGACCGTGCGGCATGTTCTCGTGCGGTGCGACGGTCTCCAGATACTCCAGGATGGCCGCGATCCGGGGCATCTTCTTGCCGCCGTCTTTGCAGGTGAGAAGGCGATACAGGTAGGAGAGAGCCACCTGGCTCTCTCCGGCAGCGGCCACGCGATCCTCAGGCCCGCCCTGACCGTAGAACCGGGGCTGGTGGAGGACGTCTTGAGGGACGGCTTCCTCCACCAGGCGCCTCATGCTCTCGGGCTCCAGGTAGGTCAGCCCACCGCTGAGGGAGTAGTAGAGCACCACCTGGAAGCCTCGGCTGAGGAATAGCTGCGCCAGGTACTCGCGCAGGCGCTGTGGGACGAAGCCGGGAGCCTCGCACAAGCTGGGGGCGAACACAAAGTCGTGCACGTTAAAGTGGAGAATGAAGCAGTGCGCATTGCCGGCCTCAAACTCGCGGAACATCTCTTTCTGAAAGCTCAGTTCATCATCCTTGGCGAGTGCCCAGCTCTTGGGTTCCGCACCTGGGTTCGATGTTGGCATCTGCGATCTCCTCTCTCCTGAGGGCTATCCCTCCTCGGCTAGCCGCACCAACTCAAGAACTCGATATCGAGGATCAGCCCCGCCGCAGCACACTCTTGCAGGAACGCTTCGATGTCGGCTCGGCTGCCCGAGAACTCGATGCGGCCATTGGCGCTGATGCGGACGACGAGCTCCTCGCCCTGCGGCCCACTGGCCGGCGGCAGGTCGTCGCCCGATGGCACCAGGCTCAGTTCGCCGTGGCTCGGCGCCCGCGCACTCATGCCCTTACGCGACCGGCGAGCATCCTTTGCACCCAATATCGCCTCCAATACTCGAGCAGACTGCTCGTGCTCTGCTGTTCCGGCACGCCCTCGGGCAGCGCGCCACCGGCCCCGGCCCTCACATCGCCAGCGAGCGCCGGTGCGCGTCCTTGCTCGATGTCCTCGGGCAACGCACCATCGGCCCCGACCGTCACCTGCCTCGGCTGCTTCCCCTTCCTGTGTGCAGTGAGCTCGATGAACCGGCCGTCTTCATCGGCCCGCTCCTCAACGAGCGTATACCCCTGGCGCAGTAGGGCCTCGCGAGCCTGCCGGGCTGCCGCCAGCATGTTGAACTCGGACTGCAGGTTGACGGCCATGCCCTTATTCCGCAAGCCTTGAAAGAAGCGGGCCGCTACTTCGTGGCATCGCAGGTCGTCGAACCCCTCGGTCTTGTAGCGCAATATGCCCCACTCGGTAATCTCCACGACAAAGGCAGTGCCATCAGGATGAGTGGCTCTGAACCAGACTGCTCCGCTCTCCCGCACACGCGGCGCTTCGGCACTGTAGCCCATCTCCTCGAGGGTCTGTCGCGCGAGCTCGAGGGCTGCGCTGCGGTACGCCGCCCGGCTGCGCCGCTCGACTTCTACGGCCAGGTCGTCGGCCGCCTTCTGTGCCCTCTGCAGCGTCTCCCAGCACTGCTGCAGCGCACCGTGCCGCAAGTGGTCTTCCGCCGCTGCGATCTGCTGGCGCAGCTCGCCGGGTGCCGGGTCGTCTGGCGCGAACTGAAAGCGATCAACATACTCCTTGAGCGCGGCGATGGCTACCTCCAGGTTGCTGCGCCGGACCCGGTCTCTCCCGGTGCGGAGTTGGTCCACATACTCCTCAGCCGCCTGCGCCATCTCGCGGGCTCCCGCCAAGTCTCCCCGGGCAAAGAGCGCGTCGGCTTGGGCGAGCACTTCCTCGCCAACCGCGAGAGGCCCCGCCCACTCCGGCCCAGCAAGTTCCCCAGCACACTTGCTGAGACTGTCTGCAGCCCTCTTGAGGGCATTGGCGGCCTCCTGGCGCTCCTTCTGCCTGTTCCACCCCTCGTTCATGCGAAAACCGATCTCAGCCTCGAGGACCTGCAGACGCCGGCCAAGGTCATAGAGCGAGGCTTCCGGAGCTGTGGCAGCACCTTCGAGGTCCTTGCGAATGGCTGCCAGCTCTTCGGCGAGGCCACCTGTGTCGACCAGCCCCTGCCACTGCTCGGACCGGAGCGAGTCCAGCCGCTGCTGCAGCCGGTCAGCTTGCCGGGCAAGTTGCTCGGTCTCCTCGGTCAACGCATCAGGCCCATAGGGGTGGTATAGCTCGAGCGCCGGACGCTCACCCACCAGCACATCCGGGCCGGCATCGATCGGCGGCGGGGCTGCCACTGGGCGGTTGGCCACACTGTGTCGCGCAGCGATTCTCTGCAGCAAGCCCCCACGACGCTGGGCCTGCCCAGACAGCGCCACCGACTCCCTGGCGCCCTCCACCAGGCATCGCTCGTACTCTTTGCACCGCTGGAAGATGGCCTCTTGCTTGGCAGCGTGGGCACGGATGGCGTCGTCAACCCGGCGGCCACAGGCCAAGAGGCCCTTGCCCGCCTGCACCAAGGCGACACCCCCCACGAACACCACCCCGACAGCGAGTGCCGCCGGAACTGCGGCCAGCGCAAGCGGCAGGGTTGCGTCGACCGCAGCCGCCGGGACGCTCTCGTACGCTCCTGCACCTCTGTTGCTCATCAGTCCTCCTTTTTGATGCGCAAAAAGCTGCCGACCACGGCCCGCCGCCGGGCTCATCACGGGCCTTCACAGCGGCGGTCGGGCGCACTGGTGCGCACATCGATGGCTGGCTGCCAAGCCTACCGCGCTCCTGGAGACCTGCGCTTCTTGGTTGTGAGCTCGATCAGCTGGCTGCGCAAACACTGATTCTCACGCTCCAGGTGCTCGCATTCCCGGCTGAGCCTGTCTCGCTCCGCCTGGAGCCTGGCAACACTCTCCGCCTGCTCAACCAGTTGCCGCCCGGCCGTCTCGAGCTGCTTCTTCCACGACTGAGCGGGCCCCTGCAGAGCCTTCAGCTCGCGCTCGGCCCGCACACGCCCTTGCTCGGCCTCCTCGCGCTGCCTTCGGCAATCCTCCAACTGCTTCGCCAGGTCGCGTTCGGGAGCGGGCTGGGCTCCACCTTCTTCCTCCACTTGGTCCACATAGATGCAGAGGTCCATCTCCGGGCGCTCCAGGCGCCCCGACCAGAGCTTCCTGGCGAGAGCCGTCCTTTGGTCTTGCCGCACCACGTAACCGCGCGGCAGCAGGCGGATCAGACGATTGACCAGGTCGTCTTGGCTTTGAGGCGCCTGCCGTTCCGCACCCCCGTCCTCAGACAGCAGGTCTCCCCAGTAGAGGCCCAGCCGGAACAGGCGGACCTCATTCCGGTTCTTTACCACCAACGTGATCTCGCTCATTGTTGCCTCCGCTCTTGTCGCCGGGGACCGCTTCGCCCCAAACCGTCTCTGCCGCCTCGGTGATGGCCCACGCTGGCCAGCCGCACCGGTGGGCAGCCGCTACGGTGGCACACAGGCCAATACCACGGGCCATGTCGGTGGCGCCAGGATCCACCACCCGATCGCTTACGTAGCGCGCGTGCATCGCCAGATGAGAGCCGCGCCTGCGCCCTTGCTCGGCCCACCCCTGCAGCACGCGTTCGGTCTCGGCTCGCTGAGCGGCGTCGCCCGCCGCCAGCATGGCAAAGAAGCGGTAGCGGCAGGGCGATGGGCAGATCTGGCACCCTGAGTAGGGCCGCGCTTCGACGCGTGTCCCATCCGTGAGCAGGGCGAGCAATTGAGGTAAGCACGTGCCCTTGGACCACAGTGCCAGCACCTCCCGTTGCGCGCACTCCTCGTCGGTAAAGCTCCAGCCGTAGAAGGCTCCCAGCCCGGTCGCGAGCCAATCGGCAAGCCTGGGCAGCAATGCCTGCAGCGCTTGCGCCTCCATCGCTCCAGTGCGAATGGCGAACGGCAAGGAGGCGCGCACAGCAGCGCACAGCCTGGCGGCATGGTCGCCCGTGGCCCCCCAGACAGTGGAGAGCAGCCAACGTACGAATTCGAGGCGAAGGGCGGGCGCGTCGCCAACGCCAGGAGCCAACGGGCTCCCAACCTCCTGGGCGCCTGTGAGGGAGCCCGACGGGTATGCTGGGGGCTGGGATGCCATATCGGCCTTGACCTCCGGGAACGAGACCAGCAGCGGGCGGTCCATACCGGTGCTGAAGACGGCAGCCCGGCCTCGCGGCAGGCTGGCAAGGGCCTGTGCCTGGCGCTCATCGAGGTTGGCGGCGCGCGCCATAGTCTCGCGGTCATCGGCAGACACGATGCGGTGGATCACCCGCAGGTTCGTGTTCTTGAGCACGTCTGGCGCCAACTTGGTCGGGCTCTGCTCAATGACGATGAGCCCTTCGCCGTAGGCCCTGATCTCGGCGATCAGGTTGGCAAAGGTTTCGACAGCCTTGCCGCGGGGGTTGGCAAAATCGCCCCCCTGAGCCGGCGCGACGTTCTGCAGGAGGCGGTGGGCCTCCTCGATGACGGTCACGTGGCTGAGTGCCACCCTGCTGACATGCACTCCCTGGGCATAGTAGTGCTCGAACAGCATCATGAGCAGCAGGCCGATGAGGAAGGCCTTCTGTTCATCGTCGCCCACGGCGCGCATCTCGATCACCGCCGGTTGTTTGAGAAGGGCCGACACATCGAGCCGAGCGTGGGTGTCGAGCATTGCCCCTTTGGCGCCGATCCGCAAGCTGTTGAGCCGCGCCCGCAAGGCCGCTTTGACGTCGGCGCTGATGCGGGGCTCGTAGCCCAACCGATCTGCCACCTCCTCGACCTTCAAGCACAGATCCGTCAAGGTGGGGAAGGCGCGCTCGGATGCCGCGTCGCCGCGGCGGCACGCGTTCGCTGCCAGGTCCCACCCTTTGTCTTGATAGACCTCGTAGAGAGCGGCCTCGAGCACGTAGGGCATCGGCGCGTAGAGAACGAAACTCGCAGCGAACAGCGAGAGCAGGTAGTCGATGTGCGCATGCACCGGCACGCCTTGCGGCACGTAGAAGGGGTTCACCTGCAGTGGCGCCTCGTTGCTCCCGAGGGTAATCAACCGCAGGCTCGGGAAACTGGCCCGCAGGAAACGGTACTCGCCCTTGGTGGGTTCGATGACCAGGAAGGGCACTCCCACGCGCTCCAATTCCCTTAGCAGGTAAAAGCTCGTATTGGTCTTGCCGCTGTCGGTCGTGCCGGCGATCAGGGCGTGGCCCGTTAGCCGGTCGCGCTCCAGGCGCAGCTCGTGGCCGGTGGGCAGGCCGAGATCCTGGATCCAGCCCAGCGAAAGGCTGGGTTGGCCCTCGTCGCGCGGTGGCCCGTTCAGGTCGAAGCGGCCGATCCCCTCGACGGAGTAGCCAGGATACTCCTGGAGCGGGAGTTGGACGATGTTGGCCAGGTCTGCGGAGTTGAGCCATGTCGGCCAATTCGCCCCACTTGTGCCGGCGCCGCTCTGCGCTGTGCAAGGCAGGGCACGAAAGGCCTCTGGCCGCGAGCCCTCTTCGCCGAAGGTCGCCACCGCGATGGCTGCCGCATCTGCCGCATCGCCAAAGATGTAGGTCTCGGTCAGCCAGTTGCCTTGCGTCCGCCCCAGGAGGGCGCGCTGCAACTGGACCTCCAGAAGCTCGAGGTAAAGCTCGGCCAGCCTGTTCGACTCGGCCAGCACGGTATGATCGGGCTTAAAGTCCTGGCTTGCTTCCTCAATACGTGCCGACCAATGCTCAATCAGGGTGCTGTCTTCGGCCGGTGACAGGGGAAATGCGATTACGAGGAGCGCCCATGAGCGCCCGTACAGGAGGCCACGCACCAGCCGGTCGAGCCCCTCCGCCGGCAGCGACGGCCGCTCGGCCGCCCCGGAACGCGAGGGCACACCCACGAGCAGATGACAGTGGGGCAGGCCGGCCATCCCCTGCAGGGCCAGCGAGGCCTGCACTTCGGCCAGCCGCACCCCAGGAAACTGTGCACAGAGCAGGCCCTCCAGCAGCTGGCCACTGCTTGCACCCCAATAGATCGCAAGCTGGTTCCTGTGCCCACGGACGACGAACACGGCGGGCGATTGGGCCACTGCCAGCCCGGCCAGAACCCCTTGTGCGCGCTTCGCAACCCATTCCAGGCCCGATGGGTCAGGGGGTTCGGGCCAGGCACGGCCGGCGGCAGTCACCTGGCGGAAGGCAAGCTTTGCCGCCGCACCGAGAGCTGGCCTCTGCGCATCGAGGGGGCGCCAACGCCCGTCGAGGCGCGCAACACGGTTGGCCAGCAGCTCGCTTGAAGACAGGCCTGTGAGGAGGTAATCGACTCGATTTGGGCTTGGCATGGCACTCTGGCTCCCAGCTTTCGGGCGTGTGCCAAACGGCACGGCCGCACACTTGGACCGAGCCTGGTGCCCATGTGCCTTGTCTCACGGATCAACCCATCCCGTGCGCCGTCACGGGGGCGCCAGACTGTGGGTTCCAAAACACACCTACATGGGAACGCGGGCCCGCAGAAAGACGTAGGCCATGACGTTGGCCACCACTGCGAGCCCGAGCAGAAGCCAAGACCAATTGACGGGCAGCGTCAGGCTCTCGCCTGTGTTGAGCTTCACCCCTCCCTCGAAACGCAAGATGCCATGCTCCGGACGCCCCCACACCCGAACCCGATCCGCGCTGCTGATGGTGGCGCCCTGCAGGCGCCCTTTGACGCGAAAGGTGAAGTGGCGACCGTCCGCGGCACGCAGCAGATAGTTCGTGACCGGCTCCCTGCGCACCTCGCGACTCATGCGAGGCAGAAGGATCTGGAGCAGGGGGGTCAACACGTAGAAGAGCACTTGCACAACCTGCATGATGGCCTGGCCCAACCACGACATGCGCAGGACGGCGGCCAAAACCACCGCCACGATGATCACGGCGATGAGCCCCAAGGCCAGGGAACCCAGAAACAACACCAGGTCGACCATCAGGATCAGGCTGAAGAGGATGCGCGCGATGTCGGGATCGGCCGGCTCTTCGCCGAGGGGGTCCACACGGATCACCGTGCCC
>Ga0123519_10009900_pt1 | contig 14282 bp, 9 predicted proteins | sample YelNatPaOPRAMG02_FD_87396 | JGI IMG/M metagenome (GOLD analysis project Ga0123519, IMG submission 87396) | Hot spring microbial communities from Yellowstone National Park - Yellowstone National Park OP-RAMG-02 (version 2) | ecosystem: Environmental > Aquatic > Thermal springs > Hot (42-90C) ...
CGTACTAGGGAAGACCGAGAGAATCCTGCTGTTCATTTGATTGCGTAGATCCTTGCACGATGTTTCGCGATATGGCCACGCGGCGCAGAGAATGGCGCTGCCATCCGCTTCCTGCGGTAGGTTTTCACATGTGCTTTTGCCGTACATGCCGCTCAGGCGGCTTGTGTTTGGCCTCCGTCACCCATGACGAAGTCTGGCAATAATCCCTGGCAACACATTGAGCACATAATCAATGTCTTGCGGCTGGTTGTCGTTGCCGAGTGTCAGTCGCAGAGCACCCAGAGCACGCTCACGAGGGATACCCATGGCCGTCAGGACACTCGACGGCTCGAACGACCCGGCATGACAGGCCGACCCACTTGAGGCGGCGATTCCTGCCAGGTCGAGATTCACCAGCAAGGCGTCGGCCGGCACCCCGTCAAAACAGAAACTGGCGCTATTGGGCAGGCGCTCTGTGGGGTGGCCGGTCAAATGGGCATCGGCGATTGAGGATAGAACTCCTTGAATGAGTCGGTCGCGCATGGCGATCAGCTTCCGGTTCTTTGCCTGGCGATCCTGGTAGGCCAGTGTCAGAGCGGTGGCCAGCCCGACGATATAGGGTACGTTCTCGGTTCCAGAGCGGAATCCTCTCTCCTGTCCGCCGCCTGTCAGCGTTGGCAGCAGATGCGTACCGCGCCGCAGGTAGAGCATGCCTACGCCCTTCGGTCCGTAAAACTTGTGTGCCGAGAGTGAGAGCAAGTCTACGTTCAGGGCATCTACATTCAGTGGCAACTGGCCGCCGGCCTGCACAGCATCGGTGTGGAAGAGCACACCGTGTTCGTGGGCAATCCTGCCGATGTCGGCAATCGGTTCGATCGTGCCGACCTCATTATTAGCGTACATGATGCTGACCAGCACCGTGCGGGGGGTGATGGCTGCTTCCACCGCTGTCGGATCCACCCGACCGTGGCCATCCACAGGCAGCGTGGTGATCTCGGCGCCAAATACCTCGGCAAGTTGCCGACAGGTATTGATGATCGCCGGATGCTCAATCGAGCAGGTGATGATGTGATTGCCCTTATGACGATAAGCAAAGAACACACCGCGCAAAGCCAGGTTGTCACTCTCCGAGCCACAACCGGTAAAGATGATCTCATCGGCGCGGGCATTGAGCACGGTGGCCACCTGTTCACGGGCTATGATCAAAGCCTCATGGCTGTGCTGTCCCAAACGATACACAGCGCTGGGATTGCCATAGCTCTCTGTGAAGTACGGCAGCATTGCTTCCACCACGCGTGGATCAACGGGGGTGGTAGCAGCGTGATCGAGATAAATGGTGCGATCCATCAAGGACTCCTATTCTAGTCTACCTTCGATATGTGGTGGCCGAGCAGCCTCAGCCGCACTGTACAGCGCGATCACCTTTTCTGGCGGAATCTCGGCGACCAGATTATGGATATTGCAGAAAACGTAGCCGCCGTCCTCGGCCATGTAGTGCACGATGTCGGATGCCTCGCGTCGAATGTCCAAAACCGATCCTAGTGGCAACGTATGTTGCGCATTCACGCCACCGCCCCATAGGGTGATACGCTTCCTGGCTTTGTCCTTCCATTCCTTATAGGAATGTCCCCCGGCTGGCCACTGCACCGGGTTGAGAATATCAAAACCACTCTCGATGATCATGTCCAGAATGTCGAAGATGGCTCCGCACGAGTGCAGAAATGTCTTGACCTGTGGAGCCAGTCGGTGGCACTCATCGTTGACGCGGCGACGATAGGGCAGAAAGAGGGAGCGAAACACGGCCGGCGAGGCGATTGTTGTGTTCTGAGTTCCCCAATCATCGGCAGCCAGCATGAGTATGTCCACATAATCTTTGATTTCAGGCAAAAGGGCACGCAGGTTCTTGATATTGTGGACAGTGAGGATCTCATGCAGCTCGAGCACGTAGTCGGGCTCGGTCAGGCACAAGAGCGGGAACACGGCCATGCCACCGTGTCCATGGATACAGATGGCCGATTGAATAGCCGCATCGTTGAAAAAGACGGCGCGGTCGGTCGAGTCACGGACACAGCGGCAGAGATCGCGAATAGCAATAATCTGCTCGTCGCGTAGCTCCTGTGCCTGGAGAGAGCGGGCATATGCCGTCAGATCGTACATCGGCAAATCGGCATCCAGGTTGACGGGCTGGCCTCCATGTGGATCGTCGAAGACGTAGGATGTTGCAGGCATGCGTCGCCGGCCTTGCACGATCGTACCATCTGGCTCAGTTGTGAATAGAGCAGGATCACGAACCAGCGCCGGGAGACGGCCGTTGAAATCATATGGATGCCACTTCTCCGGTTCGGCAAAGGCATTGGTCACACCGTCACAGATGGTAACCACATCAATCCCCAGCGCGTCCAAGACGTCCAGGTCGGGCAGGGCAAGCATCTGATAGGTATCTTCCACCCGGGGCAGGCGCGGGGGTAGCCCTAGTGCCGCCACCAGCTTAGGGTAGGCGTAGGCACTGATGCCGGTGGAGCGCATGCCGGCCAGGTCTTTCGGCACGCGGTCCGGTTGCTGAAAAGCCAAGGCCTGCAGGACACGATCGCGAGAGGTTGTCATGAACTGTGTCCCTCCAGATTCGCGCAACGTACGACGACCAACGTGGCATCGTCGAAGGCCGGCTGGTCGTCAACAAAGCTCTCTCTAGCCGCATTGATGTGATCAATGATCTCCTGTGGTGAATGATCACAATACTGGCGGGCAATCTCCAGCAGTCGCTCTTCGCCGAAGAGATCGCCATCGCCGTTCATAGCATCGGTTACCCCATCGGTATAGCACAGGAGCATATCACCGGCGCACAGACTGATCGTGTGTTCCTGGTACTCAACTTCGTCCAAGATACCGAGTGCGATGCCGTGCTTGTCGAGATAGTGGCACGTTCTTTCGTCGTGGTACATGAGGAGTGGTGGGTTGTGCCCGGCGTTCACATATGTCAGCGTCTGGTTTACCGGGTCGAGCACAGCATAGAAGAGGGTCAAGAACATGTCACTCGACGAATCCTTGACAATCCAGCGGTTTGCCCGTTGCAAACCTTCGGCAGGAGAAGACGCTCCCAGGAGTGCAGCGCGCACCAAGCTACGACTGAGCGCCATAAAAAGAGCTGCTGGCATTCCCTTGTCAGACACGTCTGCGATGACAATGCCCAGCTTGCCGTCTGGCAAGGCCAGAAAGTCGTAGAAGTCGCCGCTGACCTCGCGAGCGCTGCGCCAGTCGAAAGATAGTTCAAAGCCTGGAACGGTCGGGCATGACGACGGTAGCAGGCTACGCTGTATTTCACTGGCAAGGTGGACCTCGCGCTCGAGCCGCTCACGCATCTGCGCCTGACGTTGCAACCGCAAATTGGCAATCGCCATTGCCGCCTGGTTGGCCATTGCCGACAGGATGCGGGTATCGTCGGCGCTGAAGCTGTGGGGCAACTGGCTCTGAATAGACATGAAGCCGATCAGGTCTTGTCCGGCAAGCATGGGGACAAATACCGCCGAGCGCACCGTGCCGGCATCTGTGCCCACCTGGCGCGGCCGAAAAGGCAACTGCTCACGGCGCAAATCGCCAACGACGAGCGGTTCGCGGTGTTCCTGCATCCAGGCAACGACGCCACCCACAGGCAGGGTGCGCGGCTCGTGACGTTCGCCCTCGGCGATCAGGATGGCAAGGGTCTCAGTCGCGCCATCCTCATTGAGCAGGCCGAGCAGGAAGTAGGTGGTGTCTACCACCCGTGAGGCATAGCGATAGACAATTTCGCAGATGTCGCGTTCGTCTTGCGAGGCACGGATGATCTCATCGCTGACGCGATTGAGGGTCGTCAACTCGACAACACGAGCCTCAAGGCGACTGCGAGCGCGTGCCATCAGATTGACAGACAGACTGGCCAGGAGCAAGGCAGCGGCAAAGGCAACAATCCCCCTGATGCCCAGGTGGGCACTGATGACGGCGCCGAGGAAGGCAAAAGGAAGCGGCAAGAGTTCAACCATCAATGCGGCCATGACAGCATAGTGCGTCCATTGAAAGAAGCGCTGCCGACCGCCGGCAAACAACTCAAGCAGGCTCCAGGCCCCATAGTCAACGGCAAACCAGGAACCGCACAAGGCGAGGCCGGGAACAATCAGATTGGTCTCCAGGCCCTGTGGTCGCAGGTAGCCACCCAACGCAAGATAAACCGCGCCGCTGATCAGAGCCATGGCTGCCTTGAGACCAGCATTGAACAGAGGCAGCTGAAGTGTCGCCCAGACAGTGCGTCTACCCTGGCGTATGTATATCAAAAGGGAGTGAAGAAGGATCGCCAGCGCCGCTTGCCATCCGGCAACAACCGGGCCGAAGAGCAAGAGGGTCATCAGATCAACAATGCCGAATAGGCTGTTGGTCACACCACCGATGGGAAAACCAAGCCAACGGATGGAAGTCGAGAGCAGCGTCAGGAAGAGAAAAAGGGGCAAGTCCAGCGATGGAGGCAACAGCAGGGTAGCAACAACGAGAATGGTTAATCCCCCGATTGCCACCGACGGCGCATAGACGTTCAGCAGACGCCACGACAGACGCCGGAAAAAGGGCAACACGCTGACGCGTCCACTTTCATTAGTCATGTCGGCCTCAAAGTGAGCGGGCGCGGGTGTCAAAACATTGCCCCGCGCCCAAGGCAATCACAGGTCAGTAGCTGCCCACGGCATCCAACGTGTCATCGTAGACCTTGAAGAGATCCGGCACGAGTCCTACCATGCTGAATGTTTCCTTGAGGTTGTGCGACAGGTTGGCCAGCCGTACATCACCGCGATGTTTCTTGGTCTCCTTGAGTGTCGCGATAAGGACTTTGAGGCCTGCACTTGATATGTAAGCGGTGTCTTTGAGGTCAATGACGAGCCGATAGCGACCCTCGTTCAGGCAGGTCTTCAGGCTTTGTTCCAGGATAGGGGCAGTGCTGGCGTCAATACGGCCACTGGTAGAAACGACATCCACGCGATTCAGCGATTTGCGAGTTACGGTCAGGGTTTGCTTTGTTTCCTGCATCATGTCCCCTCCACAAGTTGCAACACGATTGGGCAGCTCGGCGTCGCGCCTGCGGTATTATAGCATGGCATCGCACAACGTGCAATCCACAGTTGACGATCCTGTGGCAACGGTGGTAGAATCAGCTTGCATGCGGTATCGGGGGAGGAGACATGCACTGTCTGGTTATTGCCGGTGGAGTGGCCGACGATTTGCCGGCAGACGGCAAGTCGTTGGGACGATCTGACGTGATCGTGTGTGCCGATGGCGGCGTCCACAACGCACACCGTCTGGGGTTACAGCCCGATGTCGTCATCGGGGATCTGGATAGCCTCGGTGATGAGGAGCGCGAGCAGCTGCAAACGGCCGGTTGCCGCTTCTTTGTTCATCCAGCGGAGAAGAATGAAACCGATCTAGAGCTGGCCTTGCTGTGGTGTGTGCAGGCCGGCATCTCGACTGCCACAGTAATCGGCGCCTTGGGCGGGAGGCCAGACCACGCCGTTGCTAATCTGCTCCTGCTCACCGATCCGCGCTTCGCCACCATGCAGCTCTGCTTGCGTTCGCGTGAGTGGGAAGTGTGGCCTGTGCGCAGTGAGGTGACGATCACCGGCCTGGCCGGCGATACCGTGTCGCTCATACCAATCTCAGCCGCGGTGGATGGTATTCACACCCAAGGTCTGGCATATCCCCTCCACGGTGAATCGCTGCTGCGCGGCCCGGCGCGTGGTGTGAGCAACGTCATGCTCAACACCGTTGCTCATCTGCACATCGAAAGTGGCCTGCTGTTGGTTATGCACGGCCCGCCGCAGAACTGATTGGAGATTGTGATGACCGTTTGTGCTTTTGAGGGCAGAATGCCCCAGATCGGCGCGGGGACATACGTTCATCCATCAGCCGACGTCTTTGGCGATGTAGTCATTGGCTCGACTTGCTGGATCGGGCCAGGTGCACGCATCCGAGGAGACTACGGACGTATTGTCATCGGCGATTGCACAAGCATTGAGGACAACTGTGTTATTCATGCCCGCCCGGGCGAGCAGATGACCATCGGCAGTTGGGTGACCGTGGGGCATGGCGCGGTGTTGCACAACTGCACCATCCATGATTACGCGGTGGTCGGCATGGGGTCGGTCGTCAGCGATTGGGCCGAGATCGGCGTGTGGGCAGTCGTCGCCGAGGGAGCTGTCGTCCGACAGCATCAGCAGATCCCCAACGAGGCAATCGCCGTTGGCGTGCCGGCACGCTTGCTCGACAAGCTGGTTGACGAGGCATACAAGCAAGAATGGCTGCATTTCAAGCGACTCTACGTTGACCTGGCCCACCGCTACCCGGGCGGCCTACAAACGATACCGCACTCATAGCCAGTACATACCCCTGCCTGTGAGTGCTATCGGATGACACGTGCTCCCCATCCACGTGCATCGGCTAGAACGATACGGCGCGTCTGCCGGTCAATAGCCAGGCCGAATGTGTCGGCAATAGCCCCCACGCTGACGCCGTCCACGATCTGCCCACTCTCGACATCAAACGCCCAGAGCTGACCGCCATCGGTCAGGTAGACATGTCCTGAGGAGGAAACCACACCGGCCGCTTCGGTCAACGGTAGCCGGTAATCTCCTTCTATCACTGTCTGCACAACGTACGTCGTGCCTGCCTTCTGTACAAGTCTGGCGACTGCCCGCGTCTTGGGTGACATAACATAGATCAGGAAGGCATTCCCATTCTCATCAACAGTGAGGCCAGACACCAGACCCAACCCGGGGATTGGCAGGCGCTGTGGTGCAAACCTCTCACTGAGTGACACGACCCATACACTCTTGTCGCCGGGCGTCGCAACGTAGAGGATGTGTTGATCTTCATTCAAAGCCAGGATGAACGGTGCCTTGGCCATTGTCAGGTGCTCGACTATTTTGCCGCTGGTAATGTCCGCCACGGCAACGGTCTCGCTGCCCGCCTCTGCGATATAGAGGCGGCCAGCTTGCCACGCCAGGGCAAGGCCGAACGGAAGGGCCAGACCCATCACGTGCATTGTGCCATCCGCCTTGCCGTCTGAGATAACAACCTCACCCAATGCAGGATAGCTCACATAGAGGCGGCCATCGTGGGCCAGTATAGCTCCCGGCTCGGCATCGGCAGGCACGTCAATCGTAATCACAGGCTGCAGATGTAGATTGCCATCGAGTACGGCAACGCGGCTTCCGGTCTGACCAATGTAAATATAGCCCGTCACCGGATCAACCGCAACGCTGCGACCGACAGAGAGCAGCGTTGTAACGCGGTCGCCCTTCACCAGATTCTCACCCTGGCCGACCGGCAGGATGTCATCTCCCGTGGCGCCGGAGGCGCGTTGCAGAGGAGCATCGGACACGCCTACGCTTCCATTCTCGACGAGAATAATAGGTAAGAAGAAGTGATAGTCGCCCGGCGTGGGTGTTGCTGATGGCGTGAGCGTCACCGTTGGCGTAGGTGTCGGCCCCTGCACACCGCAGTCATCAATCATGGTGATGGAGCCGGCAGCATAGTTCGTCACATACACCCGGTTGAGCTGTGGATCTACAGCCAGCCCCTGCCCCCCATCGTTGGCATCTTGCTGGCCGATGGGCAGGGCAGCAATGAGCGTGCCATTGGTTGCATCAAGAACATACAGGCGGTTGCTCGCCGCGTCGACCGCAAAGAGATGGCCATCATTGGGATTGACCGCCAGAGCGTAGACCGGGCCGGGAACGGTCATCGTCAAGACGATGCCGCCACCGATCGCATCCACCACATTGATGCTTCTGCCCGATCGGCTGCCAACATAGACGTAGTCATTCAGATAAGCAACGCCCAGGGCTTCGGGGCTTGTGGTGACCTGTTGGACGTGTGCAGTCTCCGAGATGATGTTCAGGGCTCCGCCGCCGAAGCTGGTCACGAAGGCCTTGCCGCCTCCCGCCGCAACCAGGGCGGGGGAAAGCCCGACGCGCGGCGTGCCGAGCACACCCAGGGTTGTTGCATCCAGAATCGAAACCGTGTTGTCTCCGAAATTGGCAACATAGATGCGCCCATTGCCTGTGGCAACCCCCCACGGCATACTGCCCACATTTTGTCGCGCCAGCCATGTGCCTGAGCGGCCGTCAACAATAGCGACGTTGTTGTTATCGCGGCTGGTCACGTACACTCGGCCGGTTTCCTGATTCACAGCCACAGCGTTCGGCTTGCTGCTGCCCAGTGGCGCCAGAGCAATACTGCCAATGGCCGCCAGGTCTGCCCCATTCAACATGAGCAACTGACTGCTGTCGAACAGAGCGACATGCAGACGGTGGGTCGCCACATCCACGGCAACACTCTTCGGATGAACCCCTACATTCCTTGTCTCCATGACCGATGGAGTGCAGGCAGTGTTGACGGTTGGCGTCGCCGTCGGCGAGAAAGATGGCGTCACCTGCGGTGTTGCGGTGGCCGTTTTCGTCGCCGGCATTGTCGCGGTGGCGGTTGGCTGGCCTGTGGCTGTCGCGCTAGGTGGTCTGGTGGGTGTTGCCGTGGCGGTTGACTGAGGGGTGGGCATAGTCGTTGGCGTTGACGTCGCCATGCCGGCCGTCAGACAGTCGGCGATGACCGTAACGGTTCCGGCAGCATAATTGGCAATGAACACCCGATTCAGGCTCGTGTCGGCCGCAATGCCCTGTCCACCCTCATCCTTGTCCTGTAGTCCAACTGCGAGTGCAGTGATGTAAGCACCACTCGGCGCATCAATGACATAGACCATATTGTTCAGTGCATCCACAACAAAGACGTGGCCGCTTGTCGGGTTCGCCGCCGCGGCATAGGCCGGGCCGGGAAGAGCGATTCTCTGTATGACGCGATTGGTCGTCGCATCCACAACGGCAACTGAATTGTCACCGCGCTGGGTCACATAGAGACGCCCATCAAGATAAGCCACGCCAAAGGCGAAGTAGCCGGTCGAGACGCTACCGATAGCGTAGTCGCTGTTGATCGTGTTTAGTGCCCCCGAACCCGTGCCAGTTCCGGTGGAGACGATGAACCCTTTTCCCCCACCGGTCGCCGCTAATGCCGGGCGCGGGCCGATCTTGGCAGTCGAAATCACGGCGTTTGTTACCGTATCAATAATGCTCACCGAGCCCTCGTCGGGGGTGTTGCCGAAATTCGCCACGTATGCCCGTCCGCCGGCGACGGCGACGCCGAACGGTAGGTTTCCCACGCCGATGCGGGTCACATAGGTTGCCGTGCGACCATTGATCACCGATACATTGGCGCTGTCTCGATTGGTGATATACACCATGCCTGTGGCGGCATCCACAGCGACTCCGTTGGAATGGCTGCCTTGCGTGGTCACCTGCGCCAAGGGAGCGTAGGTCTGTGCATCGAAGATAGCGAGCTGCGAGCTATCGAAAAGCCCCACGTGCAGCCGGTGTGTCGCGCTGTCCACCGCCATGCCCTTAGGATGCACACCCACTGTGAAGGAGGTCAGATAGGATGGTGTACACACCAGAGGAGTTGTGGTCGGCGTCACTGCTTCCGTCGGTGAGGGCGATGGGGACGGCGTTGGCGTAGCGGTGGGTGCGCCAGGGCGTGGGGTGCTTGTCGCCGTCGGTGGAGTGCCGCCGGGGAGGACACTGACAGAGGCACTGGCCGGAGCAATGGTGGCGTTCGAGGCCGTTGCTGTTACGTTCAGTGTCTTGACCCCGGCATCGTAGCCGACGATGGCCTGGAATCTGATGGTCAGCGTCCCATCGGGTATGAAGCCCAGCTTGTAGGGAATATCACGCACGAACGTAAATTGCTTGTAGGGATCATAGCTATCTGGGCGTAGCCAGTCGAATTGCCACCAGTTGCGCGAGGGATCGCTGAGCTCGTATGGTGTGCTGGCATGCAGCTCTGGCCAGTTGGTCCAGCGTTTTTGAAACGCGTCACGGATGTAACCGGCCCGCAGGTCGTCGTTGATGGGCGGATATCCTTCGAACTGGTAGGTGCTGTCGTAGAGCCGGTAGCCGGTCTCCGTGGCAAGCACATCGTAGACATGACGGCCGCGCCTGCTGATGGCTTGCATCTCCAGGATATAGCTGTCAATGACCAGATCAGGGTAATATGCGCTTCCCTCATGAATGTTATAGCTGTCGGGGTGGTTGGCCGGATAGGGATGCGATGCCCAGGCATCCCATGCCCACAGCGCGCCGGGAACGCTGAGCATGGCCGTTGTGTAGGCAACGTTGTTATAGTTGCCGCCCGGTGACAGAGCAGCATTCAGTATCTTGACGCGGCCATCGCCGAGAGAACGAATGGCGTTCGAGACCTGCACCAGGAACTGGCCATAGACAAAGGGATCCGGCCATTCACCACCCCACTCGATGGTCAGATTCGTCTCATTAAGCACCTGCACATACATCGTGCAGGCGCCCGGTAGAGCCGTGCGCAGGTCGCCAACCACGCGGCCAAAGGCCTGGGCCAGTCCGTTATCGAGAGATGGTTTCTCCCAGTACGAGCCGAGAAATCGCCCCGCCAGACGGACAATCGGCACCAGTCGCTTGTTGCACGCCCGCTGAACGAAGGTCTTCCATTCCTGCCGTGCGTTTGTCGTCTGCGGCGTGATTGGGTAAAGGAGTTGGGTGACGTAGCCACCATCGCCGGTCAGGTCGTGCGCCCGGCTCAATTGGTTTTCGAGAATGGGGTCATAGAATGCGTCCTGGACAAAGGTGTGGCTGCCGTAGTAGTTGCCGAATCTTTTTGCCGAGACGGTAAAATCGGGAACGGCAGCTGTTTTCCATGTCACGTCGGACCCCGAGATGAATGGTGTCTGATCGTTCCATTGTGAGGTGATGCCATTGAATGAAAGTTGAGCGCTGTCGGGCACAAATGAGAAGCCGGCTGGCAGGGCAGCCGTGACCGACAGGTTGTCAGGTGTCTGGTCACCGCTGTTGGTGAGGGTGATGGCATATGTCACGATGCCGGCAGCAGGGACGGTACCCGGTTCGGCAAGTGCAGTCATGGCAATGACGGGGCCGGGATTCGCGGATAGCGATCCTGTCGGCCACAGCACGGCGAAGCCGCATACGATGGTAACAATACACATTGACAGGAGGATGCGCCACTGTCCTGAGCTGCCGCGTCTGTGTTCGTCTGCGCCTGGCCAACCGATTAAGCCGGCATGGCCGGCGATAGGCTGCTCTGCCCCGCCTGGTACTTGTCGCGACTCCTCCATTGCTGCCTCCCGGGTGTCAATTGACGATGCCGTACGATCAATCTCTGTATTTGCCATAGTAAACGTTGTGCTTGTCTCTCAAGGTGCGCTGCCCGGCTGCCACTGATTACCATTCTCCCGCGTCGCCTCTCGCCCCATAGCCACCCAAAGCCTCTCCTCCCGGCAGGCTTCACACATCGGATTGCGGTAGCATCAGTCAGCAGTACTGTTCACGTTTACCCTGGAAGCAGGTGCATCGGCATGCCTATACCCTCCCGCAGGTTTGGGTAACCTGCGGGAGGATATGTAGACCGCTTTCCAACTTCTCTTACCCTAACGGTGAACAGTTACGGTCAGCAGCGGTGATGCAAGCCTCCCTACGATGTGATATACTATCGCCCTGAAAAATGTGTTGCCCAGAGGTAAGCATGATACAACCATTGGACGTATTGTTTGATACGCGGCCAGGACGAGAGGTCGCTTTGCCGGCAATGCTGGCTGCCCTCTATGGGCCGCTTGCCTTTCCCTCACCGCAAGGTCGGCCGTGGGTAATCGGCAACTTCGTGGCCACCCTGGACGGGGTGGCATCGCTGGGCGATCCTGCGCTGCACGGCGGTGGCGAGATCAGCGGCTACAACGCTCATGATCGCATGGTCATGGGGCTGCTGCGTGCGGTGGCAGACGCTATTGTCGTGGGAGCTGGAACACTTAGAGCCGATAGCAACCACCAATGGACGGCTAGAAAGGTCTTTCCCGCTCTTGCTGCCGATTTTGCCGAGCTGCGTCAAAGGCTGGGGCTTGAGCCGGAGCCGCTCAACGTCTTTGTCAGTGGCCGGGGAGATATTGACTTCGGTTTCAGAGTATTTGCCGCCGGTGAGCTGCCCGTCATCATCGTCACCACCGATGCAGGCGCCAACCGACTGAACCTGCAGTCTGTGCCAAAGATGGTCCGCATCTGCTCGGTTGGCAAGCAAGAGCACGTCAGTGCTGCCGACGTTCTGGGCACAATCGAGCGCGTACATCCAAGCCGAATCATTTTAGTCGAAGGGGGGCCACAGCTCATGGCCGATTTCCTGGCCGAGGGTAAGCTCGACGAGCTGTTCTTGACTGTGGCACCGCAGGTTGCCGGTCGTGATCGGTCTGCGGAACGGCCTGGTTTTGTCGCTGGCAGGCTCTTTGCTCCCACGCACCCCATTTGGGGCCGACTCGTCAGCGTCAGGCGTGCAGACAATCACCTGTTGCTCCGCTATGCCTTCACCGACAATCAGTCGGCGTAAGGCCGTAAGTCTCATTCACCCAGAGCGTACCGGCAGCGCGTAGGGAACTGCTGTCACCGACAACGTCTGTCCTCTCCAGCAGATTGCTAAATGGGTCACTTATCGTCCGTGTAGCCTTTCCCTCCAGGGAAAGACGCCCACATTTATGCCAAATGACCGATTAGCCTACACTTGAAGGGGTGAAGCCATGAGGAGCATATACGCGAATTGCGGCCGGCCCATTCAGGGGGCACTGATATTCGCAGATGCCACAACCAATGCAGCGCTCGCGGATCACACGCGGCCGCTTGATGGTGATCGCCTGCCCGTCGGCATCCAGCACCTGTTCCTCGTCGAGGACAACCGCCTTCGGCGACAGCGGGCACATCTCCTCGCAGACGATGCAGTTGCGATTGTCGGCCCAGGGCAGACAGCGGTTCTTGTCAATATAGGCGACACCGATGACCCTGCTGCGCTTTTCTACCAGTGTCAGCAGCGGTATCGCTCCGGTTGGGCAGACCTGGCCGCAGGCATTGCAAGAGTAGTCACAGTAGCCGAGCCGCGGCACAAGCACAGGCGTCAGCGGTCCCTCCAGGCCAAGAGCTGTTGTCGCCGGCTGCAGCGCACCGGTCGGGCATACTTTGACGCAGGCTCCGCAGCGAATGCAACGGCTCAGAAATGCCGTGTCGCGTGCACCCGGCGGACGTAGCAGCCAGGGGCTGTCACGGCGGGCGGCCGGCTCGCTGTGCAGAAGGGCAACACTAGAAGCACCGATCGCCAGGGCAACCAGGGCTTGCCGTCGCGAAGGGTCATAGACGTGGGCAACGTCGAGCGATGAGCCACCAGCGAAGACAATGGCTCGCTCGGGACAATTCACCTGACAGTCCATGCACATCACACATTCTCGAGCATCAACTTGGATATCGGTCTTGGCCGAGATGGCGCCCGTGGGGCAGGTGCGCACACAGACGGCGCAGTGGGTGCAGATGCCGACCGGTTGAGCTCGCCAGAAGGCCAGGTGCGCGGGCAATGCCAGCAGCGCGCCGAGCGGGCAGAGATAACGGCACCAGAAGCGCGGCGCCAGCCAGTTGAGAGCCACAATGCCTACCAGGATGGTCGCAAGCAAGACATTAAGCTGGAAAAACGGCTGGTTAACGGCCAATACATTGCCACGGAAAAGCTTCTCAACGAGCTCGAGCGGGCCTTGTAGGGGACCGACCGGATACAGGGCTGTCTCTGTCGCCGTCACGGCATAGTTGAGAGCCGGCAAGATGGATGTGATGATCGTACGGCCGATAATCGTGATCGGGTCAAGAAACATCAATGTCAGATTGCCAAACAGCGCGGCAAACAGCACTGTCAATAGCACGATGTACTTGATGCTGCGCAGCGATACCGGTGGTTCATCGGCCTGCCGCCGCTTGCGCTGCGGCGTGACATAGTCAAGGGTCGTTCCCAATGGGCAGACCCAGCCACACCACAAACGCCCCGCCACAAAAACGAGGCCAAACGTAACGATGGCCGGTGCCAGCCGCAGCAGAAATTGCCGCCCGGCGAGCTGCGCCGCCAGAGCAACCAGCGGATCGAAGCGCAAGAACAAGTCGCCCGGAAGGAGAGCATTGCCCCGACGTGCTGTGGCGACAACCAGATACACGAAGAGCAGGAGCGAAAGAATCTGCACGATTTGCCGCGCACGCTGCCACTTGCGAGCACCACTCATAGCTGGATCCTCGCAATCTCGATGTTCTCGATGTCTTTACGCCCCAACTTCATGGCTGCAGCGGCCTTCACATAGTCGAGATCATCTCCCTTCATGCCGAAGAAAGTTGCTGCGAACGCATCGGCAG
>Ga0123519_10009901_pt1 | contig 14282 bp, 13 predicted proteins | sample YelNatPaOPRAMG02_FD_87396 | JGI IMG/M metagenome (GOLD analysis project Ga0123519, IMG submission 87396) | Hot spring microbial communities from Yellowstone National Park - Yellowstone National Park OP-RAMG-02 (version 2) | ecosystem: Environmental > Aquatic > Thermal springs > Hot (42-90C) ...
GCATCCGGGGGTGTTTGAGGAGCTGGTCAAAATCGCGGTGGAGCTGGCCTATCAGGGCAGGGAAGGCAAGCCGCTGGGGACCATCTTTGTGCTCGGAGACGCCGAGCGGGTCATGCAGATTTCAAGGCAGATGATATTCAATCCCTTCCAGGGCTACCCTGAAGAGGAGCGGAATATCCTGGACCCCAGTCTGCGCGAGACCATCAAGGAATTCTCTTCGCTTGACGGAGCCTTCGTGATTCGGGAAGACGGCGTGATTCTCGCGGCCGGCAGATATTTGAGCGCCTCCATGGAAGACGCCGGCCTGCCCCAGGGACTTGGCTCAAGGCACGCGGCCGCGGCCGGAATCACCGCGGTCACCAATGCCATCTCCATCGTCATCTCCGAGAGCACCGGCGATGTCCGGATTTTCAAAAACGGCAAGATATTCCTCGAAATCGAAAAAGAGAACCCCCAGAAGGCGGGCTGATTTTGACCAATCATCTGCGGATTCTGGCCGGCTCGCTTGTCCTCCTCGCCTCCATCGGCGCCAGCCTTTATTTCTTCCCCAGACTCCCGGACCGCGTCCCCGTGCATTTTGACGGCAAGGGAATGCCCAACGGATGGGGGTCCAGGAAGAGCGCGGCTGCGCTCCCGCCCGCGGTCATTGCTTTTCTCTGCGCCATTTATTTCCTCGCCTCTGTCACCACCCAGAACCAAAAGCATTGGACGCGCAAGCTTAAAAAGCAGGTCAGCGCGGAAAATCTGCAGAAGCTCATGGGCCGGGCAATGAAGGTTGTTGACTGGACCATGATAATAATCATGCTCCTGATTCTGGATGTGCAGATAGAAAGTTTCCTCGTAGCCCTGGGCAGGCGCCAGCATATAACCACTGCCATCTGGCCGTTTATGGTCGTGCTCTATGCCGGGATTGCCTATCATATTGTCCGCCTGATTTTCGAACAGCGCGCCATCCTCAAAGCGACAGGGGATAATATCCCCGGCTCGGTCGGCAAAAATTTTTAACCGGCTATGCCCGGGTCTTGGCTGCTCTTGAAATCCCGCTTTCAGGGTAACTGGAAGAAGCGGATGCTGTTGTCGAAACTTCTGACCAGGCCGTTGAGCGCGAAGAAGACAAGGAAGATGAGCAGCGAGACGAGGAAAGCGTAATACAGGCTTTGCAGAAACAGCCGGATGCGGTTCCGGCTGAACCTCATCCCCAGGAGATTTCCGGCCTGCCATTGCAAAATCAGAAACCAGCCCACGGCCAGGCCGAAAATCACTCCGAGCTTGATGCGGAGCGCAAGTTCCAGCAGCAGGAACCAGAGGAAGGAAATCATCCAGAACCAGTTTTGGTCCTGGCGCCAGAGCTTGTCCAGTCTCATGTTATTATTTTATGACCGACTCCCAAACCTGACAAGCAGCGGCTGATTTGAAAAATCGTCCAACTCTGATACAATCATCAGCCATGGCAGAAGTTCAGATAATCGAAACGCTGAAAAAACTGAAAGAGATTAACTTCTTTTACTATGTGGGCCTGAAGCAGGGCAAGGAAAAAGGCACCAAGATTGTCTACATGAACGCGCTCGGCCCCATTGACTTCATCTACGCATTTGACGCACTCCCGGTGTATCCCGAGAACCACGCCGTGGTGCTCCAGGCTAAAAGAATGGCGCTCGACACCGCCCAGGCCGCGGAAGCCAAAGGCTATGCCCCGGACATCTGTTCCTATGCCCGCTGCGACCTCGGATACCGCGCCTCGGGCAAAAGCCCGATTGGAGGAATCCCTACCCCTGACCTCCTGGTCTATTCCAGCGCCCAGTGCTTCACCCTCCTCAAATGGTTCGAAGAGCTTGCCCGGATGTATCATGTTCCGCTTTTCGTGCTTGATGTTCCGGGCGAGGGCAGGGGTTTCCGGGAGACGCCGGACCGCGCCTCTGTGCTCTATGTCAAGCAGCAGCTTTACAAGCTCATCGAGTGGCTGGAGGACAAGCTCGGCCAGAAATTTGAATTCAGCCGCTTTTACGAGACGGTCAAGTTGAGCCACGAGGCCGCCAGACTTTTTTATCTGGTCCTGCTTTCCGCCCGTCAGGTTCCGGCCCCGCTTTCCCTCTTTGACCAGTACCTGGCCATGGCCCCGATTGTGGACCAGCGCGGGAAACAGGTCACGGTCGATTTTTACAAGGAGCTGGTGGAGGAGCTGAAGGACCGCATTGCCAAAGGTATTGAGGGCGTTCCCGGAGAGAAATACCGCTTCTGGTGGGACGGGCTTCCGCTCTGGATGGCCATGCGCGATTTTTACAACATCCTGCTCGAGCGCAAGATAAACCTGGTGGCCAACAATTACACACGCGCCTGGTGCCAGCTGTCCTTTGAGCCGCGCCCGGACCTGGACGCCATGCTTGAGGACTACGCCACCCGCCTGGTCAGGAACTTTGACCCCATGATTCGCGAACGCAGCTTTGACATCGCCTTCGCCATCAAGGAATTCAGCCTCAACGGCTACCTGCTCCATTCCGACCACTCCTGCAGGTTCCTCTCCCTCGGCCTGATGGACACGCTCAAGAAGGTCCACGAATATTCCGGAATCCCCGGCCTTCTGCTCGACACCGACCACGGCGACCCCAGGCTCTATCAGTCCGAGCAGATTCGCAACCGGCTCGACGCCTACCTGGAAATGCTCACGCCCATCAAACGCTAGCTCTTCTCCATGCTTCAGACCGGAACAAGTTTCATGCCCGGCGAAAAAGGATTCCATGCCTGAATATCTCCGCCTCCGAATCGATGGCGGCGAGGGCCTAAGCCTGGAGCGGATTTCCCCGGCAGCGCTTGGCAGGCTCTGGAGCGCAAGGCCGCCGGTCAAGGAATGGAATTTTGTCAGGCATGTGGAGAGCCACGGCACCTGGACCTATCATCTCCAGGCCGAACTCGGCGAAGGCGAGCAGGAATACTACCTCAAAATTTTCGAGCAGAGCGAAATCTACCGGGTGGCCCTCCGCAAATTATGCTCGCGCAAGGGATTGCGCAAACCCTGGCGCTATCCCAAGGAGATGCTCCGTCATCTGTTCGATGTCTCCCCCGCCAAGGTCGGATTTGAGACCGCCCAGGTTCTGCTTGCCGCGGGAATCAACACCGCGGAGCCGGTGGCCTTTCTTTCCCAAGGCGCTCCGGTTTTCAAACGGGGAATGCTTCTCACCCGCAAGATTCCGGATGTGGTTTGCGCCAACCTTGCAGAATATCTGTTGAGCCAGAGAGACCGGCTCGCCCTGGAGCAATGGACCGCGGAGAAGCTTGCCATCCTGAAGGAGCTGGCCGGGATTATTTATAAATTATCGCAAATGAATTTTTTTCTTCCCGACCTGCGCCTCTCCAATGTCCTGATTCAGAAACCTTTGAGCGGCGGTTTTCGACTCTGGGTGATTGACCTGGTGGAAGCCGAGCCGGGGAAACCGGACGAGGACAAGATGCTCTGGCACCTGATTGCCAATCCCGTTTATGCGCAGCTCTTCACTAAAGATGACCGCATCGATTTTCTGAAATGGTATCTGGAACCTACAGGCCGGGAAAATCAATGGCCTCGCTTCTGCTCGAGAATCATGCCCGTGCTCGAAAAGTGGTGGGAGAAATGGTATCAGAAAAACCGCGCTGCTGGAAACTCCTGATTAAGCCCTTGCCTGGAAGTCAGCGGAAGATGTTCAGCGTGGAACCAGGTTCTCCAGAACAATCGTCAAAGTAGTCGCGTAAAGCTTGCCGCTGCTCTTGTCCTCAAAAACCAGGGGAAGCCGGAGGGTGTTCTTGCCGACCAGTTGCGGACGGTCCCATTTAACCAGTTGCAATTCCAGGCTTCCGCCTCCTGCCGGCGCGGGATTGGCCACGGCCGCCGGCGCTGCCGGCCGGGCGGTTTGGGTCGGAGGTGGTGCAGGCTGGACTGCAGGCGGTCTGGGCGGTACAGCCGGGGCTGGCGCGGGCTTGGGAGGTTGCGGCGGCGTTGCCGCTTCAACGACCGGCCTGGGCTGCGGGGGCGGAACCGCCGGCTTGGGAGCAGCGGGAGATGGCGCGGGAGCGGGCGCCGGCTTCTGCTGACCGGCCTGGGTCTTGGCCCGTTCCGCTTCTTCTCTTGTCATGACCACGAACTCGTCGCTCAAGCCGTAAGCTTCCTTTTGTCCCACTCCCTCGGCCTTTTGCGCGAGCTGCGGCTGCTCGCGCAGTTTCTTCAAAACCATCTTGGAGATGGTGGTCAGGGTCTTGAGCACGCCCACACCCTGGGTGGCCACGGCCTCAAAAAACGGAGCATTATACTTATTGAGCTGGCGATGCAAGTCTTCCAGGTTCTGGACCTCGGGCATGTCCCGTTTGTTATATTGGATGACATGGGGAATATCCTTCAGGCTGCGGCCGGCCTCGGCCAAGTTCTCTTCCAGGTTCTTCAGGCTTTGGATGTTCTCTTCCTTATACTTGAGCTGCGAATCCGCCACGAAGACTATTCCGTCCACCTCGTGAAGGATTTCTTTCCGAATCTGATTGTAAAAAATCTGTCCCGGCACGGTGTAAAGAAAGAAACGGGTCACCAGCCCTTTGACCTCCCCCACCTCCACCGGCAGAAAATCGAAGAAGAGCGTGCGGTAGGTTTTGGTGGAAAGGGTTTTCAGCTCGCCCCGATGTTCGGGCTTGAGCTTGGAATAAATGAAATGAATGTTGGTTGTCTTGCCGCACAGGGCAGGCCCGTAGAAGACTATCTTCGCATTGACCTCTTTCTTCTCCAGGTCCAGTACCGCCATCTATCTTCCGCCTTTCATCAGTGCTTGACCTTTTTAATTTTACTGGCTTCCTGCCGGGTCTCGATGAGTTTGCGCGCCGCCACCACCACCGGCTGGGAAACGCTCTTGCTCTTGGCCAGCTGGGCCAGGTCCTTGTCGTGGAGGTGGTTCAAGAACTTGAGGGCTTCGCCCACCGGGGTTTTCACATTGTTGACCAGATTGACCTTGATGTTGTAGTTCCGGGTCCATTCCTTGCTGTGGGAGATGGTCCGTATCACTTCCTCGGAAACGCTCTTGTTTTTGGACAGCGCTTCAATCTCCGCCTCGGTTATCCGCGGGCTTTTAAGCACCGCGCTGCACACCAGCTTGTTGGCGTCGCGTACCAGGATGGAGCGGGCCGACTGATTGCCGAGCAGGGCCAGCTTGATTTTCTCGGCCACGCTCATGTTCTGTATTTTCCGGGAAAGGGACATCTCTTCCTCGGCCTGCTCTTTCTCGTTTTGGAACTTCTTGTCGGTGAGCAGCTCCGCCTGGAAGGTCATCTGCTTCCAGGCGTTTTCAACCTGTTCGCCCTCCAGGGTGACCGTTTCCAGTTCCTCTGCCTCTGCCGGCTCCTCGGTCACTTCCTCAATCTCAACCTCCATGCCCTCGCCCACGGCAGGTTTGGCCGCTTCCGGCTTGCGCCTGGTTTCCAGTTCCATGAACTTGACGATGCGGTCCAGGATGCTGGCGCTGGTCATGGGGTTTTCGGAGAGGGAGTCGATGATGAACGGCGAGCGCAACATACGAATCTGGTTGTTGGAGATGATTTCAATCAGCCGCTTGTTGGTCAGCCTGGCCTGGAAAGCCACGGTCTCGTCGTCTGTGCTTTTATTGAGGGTGATGGTCTCATGCAGCTCCGAGTCCGAGGGCAAATTCCGGGCGAAAAAGTCCAGAATCAGAGGATGGGTGCCGGGGTCGGAAAGCACGGTTTTCAAAATCGCCGCAGGCATGGCAAGCAGGGTTTTCGCCGCCGTGCTTTTGATTTCCTCATCCCCGTCCCGGGTCAGGGCAAAGACCGCAACCACCAGGTCTTTGGGAGGGAGCGGGAGGGTGCCGCGCGCGGCGTTCAGGCGCATGGGCTTGTCCAAGTCGGTGCTGATGAACTTCAGCAGCGACGGCGGCACCGTGAACATCATCTGCTCAAGTCGGCCCATTTATTTTTCCTCAACCAGCACCGGTGCCAGGCCTTGCTGCTTGAGATTCTGCAGAACCTTGGCCGCGTCGCTTTTCATTGCATAGGGGCCGATGCGCAGCTGGTGGAGAGTGACATTTTCGCGGCGGGAGGCTATTTCGGCAGGGCCGAGCTTGGCCTGTTCAATTTTGTTTTTGGAGTTCTGGGCGACGGAACTTGAGCCGTAACTGTAGGCAATCACCCGATATTGGGTTCCCGCCTGCTCCAGCCTGGGCTTGAAGCCGATGGCCTCCAGGGACTGCTTTTTGGCGTTGGCCGTTGCCAGGTCAAACTGCCCCTTGAGATACAGATGGTGAATCAGGAGATTGGCCTGACGGTCCACATAATAGAGATTGTTGTAGCCGAGCGACCGGACCGTCTTGAGCGGGTCATCCATGCTTTCCTTGAGCATGTAAGCTCCGACCTGACAGGACCAGCCCTTACCTGGGGGGGACGAAGGAAGATTGATTGCGGGCGCAGCCGGCTTGGGCGCTGTCGGCGCAGGGGCAGGGGTTCTAGCAGGTTTGACCGGCTGGGGCGGCGGAGTTGGCGCGGGCTGGGCAGGTCTTGGAGTTGGTTGCGCCGGAGCCGCGGAGGGCTTGGTTCCGGGTGCAGGTGCCGGGGACGGCGCCGGGGACGGCGCCGGGGACGGCGCCGGGGATGCTCCGGGCTTGGCCGCAGGGCTTGAGGGCGTTCCAGGTTTGGCTGCCGGTGGAACGGGTTTTCCCGGCTCGGGAGCCGGCTGGGCCGGCGTGGGAGTCGTGGCTGTGGGCGGCTGCGGTGCGGGCTGGGCTTGCGGTTTCGGTTTGGGTGGCTTGGCAATCGCCACTTCCTCGGCTGCCTTGAAAAACTTGTTATAGGCATAATAACCAGCCCCGGCAAGTGCGCAGAGCAGGACCACAATTATGGCAATTACGATGAGCAGGGTCTTGCTTCCGGCAGGCGCGGCTTTTGCCTTTTTAGCCTTGGCCTTTTTGACCTCGCTTTTTTCAGGCTCTGGCTCCTTGGCCTCTTCAAATTCCGCAGGTTCGATGTCCTTGACTTCCACCTCCGGCTCGTCCTTGATTTTTCCGACCTTGTCCTTTTCGATGGGCAGTTCGGTATCTTTTTTGGACGGTTTCGTCGCTTTGGCCGGTTTGGCCGCGGGCTTGGCGGCTTTTTTGGCTTCCGTCTCCTGGGCCGGCGGCTGGAAAAAGTCGTCGAGTGAAGCCTCTACCCCTTTTTCTCCCTTGCCCTTTTCGTCGAATTCAAAATTTTCGCCCATTTTTTACCCCGCTTTTTGGAGATTGTTGTTTGAGCAACAATTTCAACTTTTTAGTTTATTGATTTTGGCGTTCAAAGTCAAGCAGGCTTTGGGCATAAGCGCGCGGGATAAAGCGGGGGCCGGAGAATTGCCGGGCGGATTTGCCTCTGAAGAATTGCCTGCTAATATTTTGGAGAAGGATACAAGGGGGCGAAGATGGATGATATGCTCAAGGGGGGCAGGGCATTGGTCACTGGCGGAGGCTCTGGCATCGGCCGGGCGATAGCGAGGAGGCTTTCGCAGAGCGGCGCGCTGGCAGCGGTCTCGGATGTGAAGGCTGACCGTCTGCAGGAGACGGTTGAGATGATTCGGCTGGAAGGCGGGGAATGTTTCGGGATAGTGGCCGATGTTTCGGTTCGGGCTGATGCGGAGCGGATGGTGAAGGACACGGTGTCGGCTTTCGGCGGTCTGGATGTGCTGGTCAACAATGCGGGTGTAAGCTCGGCCTCGTTCATTGAATCCCTCCAGGATTCGGAGATTGAGCGGGTGCTTGCCGTGAACCTCATAGGGATGATGTATGTGACGCGCGCGGCCGCGCCGCATCTCAAGCAGAGCGGCAGGGGAAGGATAATCAACCTGTCCTCGGTAGAGGGCATCCGCGGCTCGGGCCTGCTCCCGGTCTACGGGGCGAGCAAGGCCGGGGTGATTGGTTTAACGCGCTCCAATGTCATCGAATTCGGCCGCTTCAATTGCACGGCCAACGCGCTCTGTCCCGGGCCGATTCAGACCGAGATGCTGGCGCCGCTCATCGCCGAGCCTAAGGCCAGGGAAAAGTTTATCAAGGGCATTCCCATGAGGCGGCTGGGTGTTCCCGAGGATGTGGCCGGGGTGGTGGCTTTTCTCGCCTCAAAAGAAGCAGCCTTCGTCACCGGCAACACCATTGTCATTGACGGGGGTATGACCTGCAAGAGCCTTTAACTGGAACCGGCAAAGAATCGCGGGCAAATTCCCCCTGACAACACAATATCTCTTGACAAATCGGACAAGCGGTATTATATATTTTTGCGATTTTGGGAAGTTTTTTGGAACCGAATGAAGGAATGGGAGTCAAAAAGCTTCGATGATTGAGGTTGAGGGTCTGACCAAGCGGTTCGGGTATATAACCGCGGTTGACAACATCACCTTTAAAGTGGATAAGGGCGAGGTGGTGGGCTTTCTCGGGCCGAACGGTGCGGGCAAAAGCACCACCATGCGCATTCTCACCTGTTTCCTGCCGGCTGACCAGGGCCGGTGCCGAATCGCCGGGTTCGATGTTCTGACCGATTCCATGGAAGTTCGCAAACGCATCGGGTATTTGCCTGAAAACACCCCGCTCTATGAGGAAATGTCAGTGGAGGGGTTTCTCAAATACATCGCCGAGGTCCGGGGCATCAAGAAAGATGAACAGAAATCCAGAATTGACAAGATGATAGAAATCTGCGGCATCGAGCCGGTGCTGAAGATGGACATCTCTGAACTTTCCAAAGGCTATCGCCAGAGGGTGGGCTTGGCCCAGGCCATGATTCACGACCCGGAGATACTCATCCTGGATGAGCCGACTTCAGGCCTGGACCCCAACCAGATTATTGAAATCCGCGAGTTGATAAAAAAGTTGGGCAAGGAAAAAACCGTGATACTTTCCACCCATATCCTTTCCGAGGCCGAGGCCACCTGCAGCCGGATGGTCATCATTGACCGGGGCAAACTTATTGCGGACGGCTCGCTTTCCGAGGTCAGCCGGATGGCCTCCGGCACCAATACCCACCGGCTCAAGGCCCGCGGAGACCGGAATGTAATTGAGCGCGAACTTCAGGCTCTTCCCGGAGCCACGGGTTTCAAGCTGGTTTCGGAGGAAGGCGGGTTTTTGAGCTACGAGGTTTATGGAGAGGCCAATCGGGAGCTGGGCGAGGAGATATTCCGGAGCGCTGTCCGGGCCGGGTTCAGCTTGGCGGAACTTGTCCGTGAGCGTCGCACGCTGGAGGATATTTTCATCCAGCTCACCAGGGGGGAACAGCAATGAGCCGGGTCTGGGCGGTCTGCCGGAAGGAATTCGGGGGATATTTCAATTCTCTCATCGCCTATATTTTCTCGGTTATTTTCCTGGGAGCGGTCAACACCCTTTATGTGTGGTGGGTGCTGGTGCCGAGCGGCCAGGTCAACTTGAGTCCCTATTTTGAATTTCTGCTTTACGGCATGTGGTTCATCATTCCGGCGCTCACCATGCGTTCCTGGGCCGAGGAAAAGAAGCTCGGCACCGACGAGCTTTTGCTCACTCTCCCGGTCAACGACTGGGAGGCCGTGCTCGGCAAGTATTTTGCCGCGTTGCTTTTCTTCGCGCTGATTATCCTGTTAAGTTTGCTGGTGCCGGTTTCCGCGGCCCTGCTCGGCAGGCCGGACTGGCCGGCGCTTTTATGCGGATACCTGGGAGTGCTCCTGGTCGGGGCGGTGTTCATCGCCGCGGGCATGCGCATAAGCTCGCTCACCCGCAGCCAGCCCACCGCGTTTGTGGGAAGCGTGATTGTTTGCCTTTTGCTTCTGGGAGTGAACGACCTTTTGAGCAGGTTCGGCCTGCCGGCCTGGCTCGGATACCTGTTCAGTTATATTGATGTGGGAGAGCATTTCAATTCCATTGCCCGGGGAGTGATTGACTCGCGCGATGTCATTTATTATTTGAGTCTGGTTTTCTTTTTTCTTGTGCTCAACAAGTATCAGCTGGAGAGGAGAAAATGGGCCTAGGAGACAAGTCAATTATGAGCAAAAGGCAATACCATGCCTATGCCTTGGCTTGGCTGCTCATTCTGCTGGGCTGGCTTTTCGTGCTCAACTATCTGTCCAACAAGTTCTTCTTCCGGCTGGACCTGACCGAAGGCAAGGCCTACACCCTTTCCAAGGCCACCAAGAGTGTACTTAAAGAACTGAAGCAGCCGGCAACCATCACCGCCTACATCAGCGGCAATCTTCCGGCCATGATTCGGAGCGAGCTCGGCCAGATTCAGGACCTGCTGAACGAGTATCAGGTCTATGGCAGAGGCCGGCTCAAGTTCAAGAGCGTCAATCCCGAGGGCAATCCCGAACTGCAGGACGAGTTGCGCAGCCGGGGTATTGAACCCATCCCCTATCAGGTGAGGGGCGCTTCCGAGCTATCCCTCCGCCAAGGATACATGGCTGTGGAAATAAACTACCTGGACCAGCGCCAGGTGTTCTCCAATGTCCTGGATATGAAGGATTTCGAATACGCCATCACCAGCGCGCTTCTTAAACTGTCCTCGGAAAAGGAAATCGGGGTAGGTTATCTCTCCGGACATAACGAGCCGGACCCTTACCGCGCACTCAAGACTTTGCGCGAGACCGTGGAGCGGCAATACCTTTTCAGCGTGGTCAATCAGGTTGAAGGCATGTCCATCCCCGAAGATGTCAGCGTGCTTCTGGTAGTAAGTCCGCAAAAAATTTCCGACCGGGACAAATATGAGCTTGACCAGTTCGTCATGCGCGGGGGCAAAGTCATCTTCCTGCTGGACGGCGTGGAGGTTGCCGAGGAATATCTGATGGCTTTCCCCAAAGACGACGGCCTGGACGACCTGCTGGAAAATTTCGGAGTCAAACGCAACCACGACCTGGTGATGGACCTCATCAACGAGAAGGTTGCCTTCCGGCAGGGGATTTTCCAGCTGGTTCAGCCATATCCGCTCTGGGTGAAGGTGAACATACCGGTGCTCAAGAAGCTGGAGCTGGCCCCGGACAGCCAGCTCATCAACTCGCTTGACTCCGTGGTTCTGCCCTGGGTCAGCTCGCTTGAGACGGTCAAGGGCAAAGAAGGGGTCAAAATCACCGAGCTGCTCAAAAGCTCTCCCAAGTCCTGGGTGCAGGCCGGACAGTTCAGCCTGGACCCCAACCGGATGCCCCCGCCCATGCCCTTTGCGGAGATGGGAGAAAAGTCCCGGACCCTCGCGGTCCTGCTCCAGGGGACCTTCAAGAGCCTTTACGCGAACAAGCCCAAGCCGGCTGAAGGCGACACGGCGAAATCCGAGGATAAATCCCAGCCGCCGAAACTGGACAAATCCCCGGAAACCTCCATCCTGGTGGTGGGCAACGGCAGGTTCATCAAGGATGATTACCTGAAACTTGGAGACTCCAACCTGGACTTTGTGCTCAACGCCATTGATTGGATGACTTGGGGAGGAAAACTTCTTGGCGTGCGCTCGCGGGTGAGCATTGACCGTCCCTTCAGCCAGTCAATCAGCGCCTGCCTCGCGGAGAGGAGTTGCAGCAGCTGGGATATCATCCGTATTCTCTTCGCCCGCGTGGCCGGGCCGTTCCTTATGCCCCTCGCCGTGGTTATCTACGGCTTGGCCAGGTTCCAGGTCAGGCGCCGCGCCAAAAAGGCCTGGGCTGCCAGTCGGAAGGAGGCCGGGAAATGAGGCAGAGAGTTTGGATAGCCGGCTCCCTGCTCGTCATCGCAATTCTTTGTATCATCGGCTGGGAAAAGGGACTCAAGCCTCGCAGCGAGAAAAAAATCTCTGAATCCAGCAAGGTCTTTCCGGGATTTGAACCCAAGCTCGTGAAAAAAATCGAGCTGGCCCGCGGCAGTAAAAAGGATATTCTTTCAGCCCGCGACTCCAACTGGGTGGTGGAATCCGAAGCCGGGTACCAGGCGGACGCCGAGGGCATCACCAAGGCCCTGGAGTCGGTCAAGAAGCTTTCCTGCGGCACCGAGGTGGCCTCGGGCCAGGAACAGTTCGGCCGCTTTGACCTGGACAAGGAAAACGCTCTCGAGGTCAAGCTCTACGGGGAAAAGAACAAGCTCCTGGCTGATTTCTACATCGGCAAGCGCGGCGCCACATATAGCAGCAGCTATTTCCGCAAGGAAGGCGACGACAGAATCTGCCTGGCCTACGAAAACCTGATTACGATTTTTGACCGCACCAATGACACCTGGCGCGACAAGAACATTCTCAACTTTTCAGCCGCGGACTGCAAGACCCTGAAAATCGCAGACGGCGAAACCGTCATCTGGCTGGACAAGAACCTCCAGGAGAACAAGTGGGAGATGCTCGAAGCCCAGAACAAAAAACCCGCAGCCTCCTGGGCCGTGGACGGTATCTGCCAGACCCTGTCCAAGCTCAAGACCCAAGGCTTTCCCATGGTCAGCCCCGCACAAGCCGGCCTGGAAAAAACCACCAAAAAAATCACCGTCTCGCTCGTGGGCGGGAACCAATACACACTCCTGGTCGGAGTAGAGGCCAAAGACACTCATAATTATTATGTCAAGCGGGAAGACCAGCCCAATATCTTTGAACTTTCCAGCTGGCAGATAAACTCGCTCTTCAAGAAAAAAGACGAACTCCTGGAAAAAACCATTGAAGAGACGGAGCCGAAGGATAAAACGCCAACCCCGCCGGCCGTTAAAAACGCGCCGGGGGAAAAGTAAAGTCCGCGGCTTCGGAACCGGCTGATTTTTCACCGCCTGCTGACAGGTTGACTCCGTGTAAGCCTTCGCGCATCATAACCATCGACCGCTGATGGAGCGCAAACTGCAAATCTGTCTTTTGAGTTATCGCGGCAACCCGTATTGCGGAGGCCAGGGGATATATCTCTTCTATCTGGCGCGTTCCCTTGCCGAACGCGGTCACCGGGTCACTGTGCTCGCCGGACCTCCCTATCCCTGGCCCATGCCCTTTGCCAGGCTGATACCGATTCCCGACCATAACTTCATCAACAAGCCCGGGGCTTCGGCGATTCCGGTTGACAACCCGCTCGCGGTTTTCAAGCCGCTGGAGCTCGCGGAACTCGGCTTGAGCAGACTCGGCGTGAACCCGGAGATGCTGGTTTTCAGCCTGCGCGCCTACAGCCTGCTGAAGAACTTGATGGCCCGGGGAGAGCGGTTCGACATCGTGCACGATAATCAGTCCTTGGGCTACGGGCTGCTGCTCATCCGGAGACTGGGAATACCGGTGGTGGCCACCATCCACCATCCCCTGCAGGTTGACCGGAAGGAAGATTTGAAGCAGATGCCGGAGCTTGCCAGGCAGTTCAAGCGCGCGCTCTATTATCCGCTTTTCATGCAGAAGCTGGTGGCGAGGAGGCTGGACCACCTGGTCACGGTCTCCAGGGTGTCGAAAAATCTCATCAGCGACTGGTATAAAATAGCGGCGGAAAAAATCGCCCAGATTCCCAACGGCGTGGACCTGGAATTTTTCAGACCCAAACCGGAAATCGAAAAAATTCCAGGCAGGATAGTCTTCGTGGGCAGTTCCGAAGACCGCAAAAAGGGCATTCTTCATCTGCTCCGAAGCTTAAAACGCCTGGCCCCGCCCGCCCATCTCGCCATCGTTGACGGCCGTCTCAACCCGCAGCGGGTTTATGCAAGGAACCTGGTGCATGAGCTGGGGCTGGAATCGCGGGTCAGCTTTCTTGAAAAAATCAGTAGAGAACAGTTGATTATCGAGTATAATAAAGCGCAGGTGGCGGTGATGCCCAGCCTTTTTGAAGGCTTCGGCCTGCCCGCGCTTGAAGCCATGGCCTGCGGCACCGCGCTTCTGGCCACACGCGCCGGAGGACTTGCCGAGGTGGTGGGTGAGGGCGAGGAAGCGGGGGGGATGCTGGTTGAGCCGGGGGACGAGCAGGCGCTGGCGGATGCTCTCTCCAGGCTGCTCGGCGATGAGGCTTTGCGCCGTAAGTTGGAGGAGCGGGGGAGGAAGCGCGCGCAGAGCGGGTTCGGCTGGGAGAAAGTGGCGGAGCGTTTGGAATTGCTTTACAATCAAGTTTTAGAACAAAGGAGGGATGAACATGGCGGTCAAAGCTAAAACGGTTTCGCGGAAATATTCATCAGCCAAAAAATTGAGAGTGCTCTTCGCGGCCAGCGAAGCGGTGCCGTTCGTCAAGACCGGCGGACTTGCGGATGTCGCGGGCACATTGCCCCTGGAACTGGCCGGCCAGGGAGTGGAGCCGGCCGTGATTCTTCCCGAATATCGCGGGGTGCGGGAGAGGTTTGACCTGCGCTCCACCGGGGTCAAGGTCTCGGTGCCGATTCAGGTGAAGGACGACACGATAA
>Ga0123519_10009903_pt1 | contig 14280 bp, 10 predicted proteins | sample YelNatPaOPRAMG02_FD_87396 | JGI IMG/M metagenome (GOLD analysis project Ga0123519, IMG submission 87396) | Hot spring microbial communities from Yellowstone National Park - Yellowstone National Park OP-RAMG-02 (version 2) | ecosystem: Environmental > Aquatic > Thermal springs > Hot (42-90C) ...
CCTCAGGCCGGGGACCTGGGTGGGGTACCACGCGGTGTCGCCGGCCGCCGCCGCATGGAGCACTACGTCGCGAAACCCCATGCCCCGCATCAGGCGAAACTCCTGATCCCACCGCGACGCCGACCAGCCTTCGGTGCCGCCGATCGAGAAGAAGCACCCGCCGAGCCGCAGCCTGGCCGTCGCCGCGCCGCCCGGGCCGGCGCACAGAACAGCCAGCAGCAGAGTCGCCGCGATCGGCGCGAGGCGCGGCGTGCGCGCTCGGCGACGCGGGCCTCGCGGCGACGGGCCTGCCTCCCCCTCAGCCCTCCCGGGCCTATCGCACCTCTGAGCCACTTCCTCCCCTGCGCCCCCCATGGGCGCGTCAACCACGCCGCGCCCATCAGAGGAGGTACGGCGGGCCCGGCCCCTATCCCTTCGCCCGGCCAGCCGATCCCGGCGGCTGGCGCGACTCCCAGGCGCGGAAGCGCTCCAGCCACTCGCGGTATTGCCCCAGATCGAAGGGAGGATTCCCCGCAAGGTAGTGGTTGCGCGCGCGGCCGGAGGCGCTCTCCCACTCGATGACATAGAACCGCTTGTCGCCCATGGAGAAGGGCACCTCCCCCACCACCGTGACCGCGTCGGCGGCCGCTCTCCCCTCTCCCGCGGCGACGACCTCGCCTGTCCCCACATCGGTCACCGTGTACGCAAGGGGAATCTCGTCCCTCGTGTCGTTGCAGGCGACGATCTCCTGCCGCCAGTTCTCCGGCTCCCGCAGCACCACGCACAGCGGCCGCTGCGAGGCCTTGATGAAGTCGTACGCCAGCTTCTTCGTGAAGTAGTAGTCCACGATGGCGTCGGAAAACTGCGGCCAGCCGTCCATCAGATTCCACCAGATGATCCCCGTCCGCCGCCACTTGTTCGCCCGGAACAACTCGATGAAGAACTTCTTGGCCTCCGCCTGCGAAACCTGGCTCGCGAAGGCGAAGTCCTCCAGGGTCTCGGGCACCTCTCCGAACAGCTCCCGGATCTGCTTCGCCATCAGCTCGATCCGGTAGTTGTATCCCTCCGCGCCGGGCACCGGCGAGGTCGCGTGCAGGAGCCACTCCTCATTGTCCCGGTATGGCCACTCCTTTCCGGGAGAGATGAACCGCCTCACCGACTCCGGCGCCGGACACCCGTGGTACCCGATCTCGCTCGCGAAGTGACACAGGGAGTCGCGGTAGAACGCGCTCTTGTAGTAATCCCGCGGCCCCCAGAGATGATGCTCCGGCAAGAAGCGCTCCCCGGCCCGGAAGGCCGCCTCGTCCACATATGGCGAGCTGGGCAGATAGGGGCGCCGCGGGTCCTCCTCCTTCAGTACCTCCGGCAGCACCCGCCGCGTGAGGACGTTCGTGTTCGGATCGAGGTGGCGGCCGAACCACTGGTACGCAAGATCGCACTCGTTGTCTCCGCACCACAGGGCGAGGCACGCGTGCTGACGAAGCCGACGGATCACCTGCCGCGCCTCTGCCGCCACCCTCCCCTGGAACTCCGGATCCTGCGGGTAGATGGCGCAGGCCATGGCGAAATCCTGCCAGACGAGGATCCCCCTTTCGTCGCACAGGCGGTAGAAGAGATCGTTCTCATAGACATTCCCTCCCCAGCACCGGATCATGTTGCAGCCTAGGTCCGACGCCATGTCCATGATCGCTGCGATGCGGCCCACGTCGCGAGAGTGGTACGCGTCCACCGGCACCCAGTTGGTGCCCTTCACGAAAAGCCTCTCGCCGTTCACGCGAAAGCAAAACTCGCCCCTCCCGGCCTCGTCCGTCGTGCTGGTCCGCTCCAGCTCTACCGTCCTGATTCCGTGCGTGAACTCCATGCTGTCCAGCCGGCGGCCATTCTTCAGCAGCGTAACGGTGACCCGGTAGAGGTCTGGCCTCCCTCGGCCCGCCGGCCACCACAGCCGGGGCGCAGATACGCTGAATGTGATATGCCCCGCGTCGAACCACATTCGCTCCCGCGCCGAGAACGCCGACCCCTCGCACGTCCCCGAGATCTCCAGGTCCCATCGGTCCTCGGGGCCGCCGCTCGTTCGCGCCTGGTAGTGCAGCATCAGGCGCGCAGACTCGCCGCCCCGCCCAATCCCCAGCGTCTCCAGAAAGACGCGCTCCAGCCGCTCCCTGGGCCTGAACCGCAGCTCCACCGGCCGCCATATCCCGGCCGAGACGGCCCGCGGCATGATGTCCCAGCCGTACATGTGCGGCGCCTTCCGGATGTAGAGCGACTCGTAGTTGAACGCCATCGCCGCCACGTTCGGCGGATAGTCGTACCGGCGCGCCTGCTCAACCGCCGGCCGGATGTGCACCAGCAGCTCGTTGTCTCCCTTGAGCCGGTCGCCGAGCGCAAGCACGTGCTCGACCAACATGTTGTCACACCGCCCGACGAGCTCCCCGTTCAGGTAGACATCCGCGATGCAATCAAGCCCGTGGAAGACCAGCTCGGCATCACAGTCCGCGCGCCCCTCGGCCGAGAACCGGCGCCCGTACCAGATGTGCGCCCGCTCGTACCTGGTCAGCTTGCTGATGTTCATCCCGAAAAACGGCTCGGGGATGATCCCGGCCGCCTGCAGGTCAAGCTCGAAGTTCCCCGGCACCACGCAGGGCCTCACCTCGAGGCCGTGCTTCACAACCCCCTCCCTCCCCGTGGGCTCCGGCGACAAAGCCTCCATGCTGTAGGCGAACCACCACTTGCCACTCAGATCGATCCGGTCATATCCACCCGAGAAATCCATCCTGCCTCCTTGAGCGCCCTGCCGTCACACGATTCGGTCCGGCCTGGGCCGCGTCGACCAGGCTGCGCCCCGAAGCCCCCAGCCCGCCTCCTCACAGCCGATACTCGTTGCCGGCCTCCGGGTTCTGCGAGCACGAGATCGGAATGCCGGCCGCCAGGTTGCCGTAGCACTTCTCGTGGCACTTGATGCACGCTTTGATCTCGTCGAGCCTGCCCTCGCGGACCTTCCGCGGCAGATCGGGGTCCGCCAGCAGCGCCCGCCCGATCGCGACCAGGTCTGCCTTGCCCGCCTGGAGCACCGCCTCGGCGGCCTGCGGGTCTTCCATCCCCCCCACCGCGATGACGGCGCACGAGACGGCGGCCTTCAGCGCGCCGGCCAGGTCCGCGTGCTCGCCGCCCTCGCTCGTGCTCGGCGAGACGTCCAGGACGTCCAGCCCCGCCTCCTCGAGCTTCCGCGCGAAGCTGATGCTGTCTTCCAGGCCATAGTCTGCCTTCGGGGTGTGGCGATACAGCACCAGGAAGTCGGCCGGCGTCGCACCGCGGACAGCGCCGACGCACTCGATGCCCAGTCGCATCCTGTTCTCGAGGGACCCCCCGTAGCGATCGGTGCGGCGGTTGTGTTCGGGCGAGAAGAAGCGATTCAGGAAAAAGCCGTGGGCGCCGTGCACCTCCACCCCGTCGAAGCCGGCATCCGCCGCGACCTCCGCTGCCTCCGCGAACTGCCCCGGGATGGCGGCGACTTCTCTTTCGTGCGCCGTCCGGGCGCCGCCGGTGGCCGTGGGCGCGACGCGATCCCCGTCCACCCAGCCGGAGTGGAACAACTGTATCGCGGCCGCGGCCCCTTCATCGTGAATGGCGCGCGCGAGCGCCGCCAGCCCCCTCGGGAAGGCCATCTCCATGAACTCCGAAAGGTCCGTGCCTTCCACGATCACGAGGGCGACTCCCCCCCTGGCCCGTCGCGCATAGTACTCCCTCGCCTGCTCGGAGACCAGGTCCATGTTGGTCTTCATGGGCGGGAAGACGATGCGGTTGCGCAGTTCGGTCGACTTCACTCGAAACGGAGAGAACAGCACGCTGTCAGGCCATGACTGCGCGTCGGCTCTTGGCACGTTCAGCCTCCTGTGGGCGGCCGCGAGGGCCGCGGCGGGTGTCTCTCAGTTCGTCGCGCCCCCCCGCAACCTTGCCGCAAACGCGCTCCCCGCCGATGCCCGCCGCGACGGCCGCCCCCTCTCACAAACCTGCTCCAATGGCCGACGCCAGACCCGTTTCGGGAGAGGAGGGATGACCAGGGCAGTGAATCACACGCGGGGCAAGACAGGCAAGCATGGAGGGATCGCCCAGATGAGGCAGCCGCGGAAGGTGTGCGTTGTCGGCGCCGGCCGCGTCGGATCGACTTTCGCCTACACGCTCATGCAGTCCGGGCTCGCGCAGGAGATCGTGCTGATCGACGTCGACCAGGACCGGGCAATCGGCGAGGCCATGGATCTCAACCATGGCCAGTTCTTCGCGCCGCCGGTGGCGATCCGGGCCGGAGACTATGAGGAGGTCGCAGACGCAGCCCTGATCCTCATCACGGCCGGCGCCGCGCAGCAGCCGGGTGAGTCGCGGCTGGACCTGGTCCAGCGCAATGTGAAGATCGTGCGCGGCATCATGGGCGAGATCACCTCTCGCACCAGCGAGGCCGTGATCGTAATGGTCACCAACCCCGTCGACGTGCTGACATATGTCGCGCAAGAGGCATCCGCCTGGCCGCACGGGCAGATCCTGGGCTCGGGCACGGTGCTGGACTCCGCGCGATTTCGCTATCTCCTGAGCGTCCACTGCAAGATCGACCCGCGAAACGTTCACGCGTACATCATCGGGGAGCACGGCGACTCCGAAGTGGCGGTGTGGAGCATGACGCACATCGCCGGGGTGCCCATGGAGCACTACTGCCAGCGCATCTGCCGCCGGGCCTGCAGCCCAGCCGACCGCGACGCCATCGTGGAGCGAGTCAAGGACTCGGCCTACCACGTGATCGAGTCCAAGGGGGCAACCTACTACGGGGTCAGCATGGCCCTGGAACGCATCGCCGCGGCCATCCTGCGGGACGAGAACAGCGTCCTGACGGTCACCCTGCGGGCCGACGGACACTACGGACTGGAGGGCGTCTGCCTCAGCCTCCCCGCGATCGTCAACCACTCCGGCGTGGCCCGCGTCCTGGATGCCCAGCTTCAGCCAGCCGAAGAGCAGGCCCTCCGTCGTTCCGCACAGGTCCTCAAAGACATCATCGCAGGGATCGAGCCGCCGCACGAAAACCGCCCCCAGGGCCCCCCTGATATCGGGCGGGCCGGCTGCGCGCGGATGCCCAAAGTGCCCAGGAGGTGAAGATGAGCCAGCAGCCGGTGTTCCAGGCCTTGCACCAGGATCACGCGCAGATCCTGAGCCAGATGAAGGCCCTCGAGGAAGCGATCCGCGCCCTGCTCCCGGCGACGCCGCCCCAGCAGAGCCATCACCTCGACGAGTGCCGCGAGCGCCTGCGCGGCCTTCGCCAGACCTTCCTTGTCCATCGGTGCCGGGAGGAGGTGGGGCTCTTCCCCGATGTCGAGCGCATGGTCGCCCACGGCCTGCCAAAGGTCGACCGCGTCGCCGGCTTCTTCGCGGGCGAGGCCGAAGACGACATCCGGGCCCACCTGACCGTCGAGAACAGCCTGAGGAAAATGGCCGACCTGCTCGATGCCCTGAAGCCCGAAGAGGTGTCCGGCGAAGGGGCCCGCGCAGAGTTGCTCGACACCGCCGAAAGAACGCACCGGCTTCTCCGCCGGCACGCCGGAAAGGAGGAGGACCTCGTGTTCCCGTTGATCGGCCGCCTCCTCAGTGAAGACCAGATCGCGGCCGTCGCCGCGCGAATGCGCGAGCTGTGCCGCGGCCTCGACGACCAGGCGGGGACAGCCTGACAGGCCGGTCCCCCTCCCTGCTGCGCGGCGCCACGCGGGCGACCGATGCCGCCGCGCCGCCCCAGCGGCCTGCCCGTCCCCCGCTCCCACACGGTGCACGCGGCCGGGCCGTCGCGCGGCCACCCGGCATGTGACGCCCTTGACAGATCAGTCCCGCAACCGTATAGTTCGCACGCCCAACTGTCCTGATCACGGAACGCAGCATGGCCCGCACGCGGGATGAAGACGTCGCGCTGATCGCTCGGGTCCTGCCGGAGGTGATGGCAGCGCTGATGTCCCGCCACCCCCTGCGGGCGGGCGACTGGCAGATGACCATGGCCCAGATGCGCGCCCTCCTCGCCGTAGGCTATGGCCCGGGGTGCACCATGGGCGAGCTGGCCTCCAGGCTCGGCATCGGGCAGAGCGCCGCCACCGGCCTGGTCGACCGGCTCGTCGAGCAAGGCGCGCTCGAGCGGCTGCCCGACCCCACCGACCGCCGCGTCGTCCGCGTCCGCGTATCCCCCGCCGGCATGAAGGCGGGACAGGAGTACTACGCCGCGCAGATAGTCCACACCGCGGCCGCCCTCAGCCCCCTCTCCGACGCCCAGGTCCGCCAGGTCGCAGAGGCCGCCAAGCTGCTCCTGCGGGCCGTGGGCCAGGAGTAGCGGCGGCCTCGGTCAGCCCCCCGGGGGGATCAGCGCGTCGCGAAGAGGCTCGATCCACTTGCCGGCGTCAATGTCGTACAGGATGAAGTCGCTGTCGAACTGCCAGTAGGCCCAGCTCCACCCGTGAGACTCGGCCAGCCGCGCGATGAACGACGTCCACCGCGCCCGGGAGTCCATGTCGGCGGCATCGTACACCCCGAACTCCCCCAGGTGCATCGGTCGCTGGTTCTTCTCTGCCCACCGCTGCGCGGCCAGGAAGTCCTGCTCGATGGGCCGCCGCTCCGACTCCGTGCCCCGCCATTCATAGCCAAGGTCGTCCTTCCGCCCCTCCCACGGCGCTCCCTGGTGCGTGAACCGGTGCGGCTCGTAGTAGTGTACCGTCACGATGATGTTGCGGTCCCCCTCCGGCAGCCGCAGCTCCTCCAGCTTGCCGATCGAGTTCCACTCGCCAGGCCCGATCACCAGCGTGCGCTTGGGGTTCGACTCCCGCACCAGTGCATGGGCCTCGGCCAGGTAGGAGTTCCAAAGCTGCGGCGTCAGCGCGCGGTTCGGCTCATTCAGCAGCTCAAACAGCACCGTGTCGGGCGCCCCGGCATAGCGCGGCGCCACCTGCCGCCAGAACGCCAGCCACTTCGCCTTCAGCCCTTCGGGGTCCCGCGCCATGGCGTTGAACTCATGACAGTCCAGGATCACCATCAGATCGTTCGCGAGGGCCTGCTCCACCGCCCAATCGAGCATCCTGAACCACCCCGCCTCTATCTTGTAGCCCGAGCTGGCCTCTCCCATGTGCGAGAACGGATGCAGCGGGATGCGCACGTGCGAGAAGCCCGCCTCCTTGATCAGCCGAAAGTGCTCCTCTCGCATCCGACGCTCGTCGAACGACTCCCACCCCGGGTCATAGCCGATGATGTTCACCCCCCGTCCCAGTCGCTTGTTCTGATCGAAGGCATGCATGTCTCTCTCCTGAAGCCCGGAGTCTCGCGCGGGCCTTTCCGATTCCCCGCAGGCGGTCGACAGAATCGCAAGCGCCAGCGCCACCAGTCCGGCCCATTCACTCGCTCTCATGCCCCGCCTCCTGAGCCTCTCTCCGCCTCCGGGCCGGAGCGCTCGCCCGCGGGCGATTCCGGACGGCGGCGAGCCCGCCAACTCACACCGTCACAGGGCGGCCTTTCGCGTCAGACGCGAAGCATGCATCTATGACCTTCTGGACGACAGCCCCTCGCGCGAAGTCGGGCTGGTCGTTGCGGCCGGTCCTGATGCTCTTGATGAACCGGTGGTAGATGTCGGGCGTCTGGCGGCAACGCCGGGTGCGCCACCTGAGCTTGTGGATATCCTCCCCGAGGCACACCTGGATCTCGTTGTACGAGCGATCCAGGTCCACGACCACTGAGCCCTTCTCGCCGAACACCCGCAGCAGCAGCGAGTTCGCGTGCCCGGTCGCCCACCGCGACATGTGGATAGTGCCGATGCCGCCTCCCTCCAGCTCCACGCTGATCACCGCCGAATCGCATGCATCCAGAGTGTAAGAGCGATACCGCGTGCCCTTCACCTCCGTGAAGGTCTTGAGGTGGCAGTCTACCCGCCTGATGTCACCGGCGGCATAGGTGGCGAAGTCCAGGATGTGCACCCCGATGTCGCCCAGGACGCCCTTGCTGCCGTGAGCCTTCGACAGCCGCCACAGCCACGCCGACTCTTTTCGCCAATCCCCCCAGTGCTTCGCGCTCAGCCAGCTCTGAAGATAGCTCGCCTCCAGATGCAGCACCCGGCCGATCTCGCCCGACTCCACCAGCGCCCGCGCCGCGTGCAGTGCCGGGGCATTCCGATACGACAGGTTCACCATGTTGATCACGCCCTTGCGCTTCGCCGCCGCCGCCATCTTCCGCGCCTCGGCGTAGTCCACCGCCAGCGGCTTCTCGCACAGCACGTGCTTCCCCCGCCGGATCGCCGCCATGGACACCGGAAAGTGCGCACCGTCCGACGTCACGTTTGCGATCGCATCCATCGGCACCTCATCCAGCATCTCTTCGACATCCGTGTAAACCGCCGGTATCCCATATCGCTCCGCAAAGCTCTCCGCCTTCTCCCGCACGACGTCGCAGGCCGCGACCAGCCGGCATCCCCGTATCGCCTGAAAGGCCCTCGCGTGCGTGTTCGCCATCCCACCGGTCCCCACGATCGCAATGTCTATCATCTCTGGTTCCTCTCCTCACCTGCCAAGCAGTGCTCTCCTCCGGCGCCCCCTCGGCAACCCAGCCCCTGCCTGATCTCCCAGCCGGGCGGCCGGCTCCACGGCAGTCGATTCCTCGCCCACCCCCCGCAATCCTTGGCGTCGTGCCCGGCCTCCTCGCACCAGCGCAGATCCCAGGCCCTCCCCAGACAGGGCTGCGTCCCGGGAGGGCGAAAGAGACTGGGCCGGGCCTCGCTCGGCGGCGGCCGGCCCTGACCCCCGCGCGGGAGACGGGGCCGGACGCAATTCTGGTGGAGATGTAATGCAGCACAAGTGCCTCGTATCATTGTCCAAGCGATGTTGTGGGCCGCGCTGTGCCTGGTGTGGCTCTGCGCGCGCAGCGGCGCCGCCTCCGAGGGCCCGCCGGTGACGTACGGCGCCTGGCGGTCGTCCAAGATCGGCGGCGGGGGCTACATTCAGGATGTCATCCTCTGCCCGAGTGACCCCGCGCGCGTCTACGCCTATGTGGACGTCGGCGGCGTCTACCGAAGCGATGACGGGGGCCGTCGCTGGCGCATGATGAACTCCGGCCTGCCGCTTCGCCCCGCGGGCCAGAATGTGCGCAGCCTGATCGTCGACCCGCGCGACGCGGACCGGCTCATCGCCGCAATCGGCGACGCGTGGGCGGACCCGGAGGGAGTTTATGTCAGCACCGACGGGGGCGAGACCTGGCGCCGCACTCTCGTCGCTCCCTTCTGCGCCAACGGCGCTCACCGGTGGGCCGGGCCGGTGCTCGCGCGCAGCCCCCAGCACCCCGACGTGGTGCTCGCAGCCTCCGTCGATGCCGGCCTCTGGCGCAGCGAGGACAACGGGGAGACGTGGCAACAGTGCGGGGCGACCGGCCTCTACCCGACCCACGTCTGCTTCAGCCGTCGCCGCCCTGGCCGCGTCTGGCTCAGCGCTCCGGAGCACAGGGAGTGGATGACCAGCCGCGGCTCAGAGCAGTTCTTCGAGGGCGGCCTGCACCGCAGCGACGACGAAGGCCGCAGTTGGCAGAGAATAAGCCCCGAGTCCGTCTCTGAGGTGCTCGAACATCCCACCGACCCCACCCTCCTCCTCGGCCTCAGCGGCGGCACCATCCACGCCAGCCGCGATGGCGGCGCGACATGGACGCCTTTCTCCGACGGGCTGCCGGAGCGAGTGTCGCAGGTTCCCCGCTACCCCAGCGGCGAGGGTCACCCCCACCCCAGCGAAGATAACTTCCAGGCCCTCGCCGCCGGCCCGGACTTCGTCCTCACCGCCTCCACCACCGGCACCTTCTACCGCCTGGGGCCGGGGGAGGCCACCTGGCGCAAGGTACCGCGGGAGAAGATCGAGCTGCTCTACTACGGCGAACCCTGGTACGGCGGTGAAGAACGCTTCGGCATGGCCCTCGGCAGCATCGTCGTCGACCCGCGCGACCCCGACCACTGGTTCTTCACCGACTGGTTCGCAATCTACCAGACGCACGACGCGGGCCGGAGCTGGAAGCTGACCATCGATGGCATCGAGGTGACGTGTATTCTCGTCCTCCAGCAAGACGCGGCCGACCCCAGCGTGATCCATTTGGGCATGCTCGACAACGGATACTTCCGGTCCGAGGACGGCGGCGAGCGCTTCCGCAACGTAAAGCAAGTCATCAGCGGCAACGTCAAGTGCCTCGCAGTCTCCCCGGCCACGCCGCACCGCGTCTACGCCGTCGGCGCCTCTCGGCAAAGCTGGGAATCGAGCCAGGTGTTCATCTCTGACGATGGCGGACACACTTGGCGTCGCTCCCCCATGCGCGGGCTTCCCGATCCACAGCGGCATCGCCGCAACACCATCGCCGCCGCGCCCGCAGCGCCAGACCTCGTCTACCTCGCAGTGGCGGGGCCAATCGCTCCCGGCGCGGGCGGGGTCTACGTCAGCGACGACGGCGGCGACTCCTGGCGTTGGATGGCCGAAGGATTGCCGCCGGGAGAGCAGTTCTTCGTCGAAGGCATCCTGGGGCAGAGCGGCCGCGAGATCGCGGTCGCCCCGGACGGCACGCTCCTCTGCATCAGCCATCGCCGGCGAGCCGTCTATCGACGCCCGCCCACAGCCTCACAGTGGGAGCAGGTGCAGGCCGGCGCGGCCCACGCGCCGAGCTGCGTCGTGGCCGATCCGGTCGCCCCCCATCGCTTCTACCTCGCAGCCGCGGGAATCTGGCGCTCCGACGACGGCGGGCTCACGTGGACACAGGTCCTGGCCGAGCCGGCAGCTCACGTCGCCATCGACCTTGCGCACCCCGAGCGCGTCGCGGCCGGCACCGCCGACGGCGTCGCACTGTCCGTTGACGGCGGCGCCACCTGGCGCCTACTCGACCGACGGCTCCCCAGGCGCGCCAACAACCTCGTCGCGTTCGCCGGGGACCATCTGATCGCGGGAAGCAACGGCAGCGGAGCCTTCTGGATCCCCCTCAGCGCGGCAACCGAAGGGTCAGGGCCTGCCGAGTGATGACCCCCCGGTACCCATCCCATCGCCGCCCGCAAAGCGGGGAGGCCAGCCTGCGGAGACGCCGAATCGCGGCGGCGGCAGAGGCCTCGGGCGCGGCCGACCTCGGTGCGCGCGTCGCGGCGATCTCGCCGCGACACTCCACGTCTCCAGACTCAGCTGGTAGGTGGTGATGCAGCCTGAAAGCTGGCGGTGGGCGCTCGCAGCAGTCGCCGGCGGCCTGATCGGCCTGTCGAAGACCGGCGTCCCGGGCCTGGCGACTCCGGTCGTCCCCTTCCTCGCGGCCGTGTTCGGCAGTCGGCCCTCCGTCGGCATCATGGTCCTCATGCTCATCTGCGGAGACTGCTTCGCCGTCGCGTGGTACCGCCGCCACGCGCAGTGGTCGCGACTCCTGAAGCTGCTCCCCTGGGTCCTCACGGGGATGGGAGTCGGCGCTGCCGCGCTCGCCCTGACCGGCCGGCTCCAGTCCTCCACGGACTGGCTCGGCCTGCTCATCGGGCTCCTCGTCGTCGCGATGGTCGTCCTACATGTGCTTCAGCAGCGCGTCCCCGAGCACCTCACACCGCGGTCTCCGGCAGGCACGGCCCTCACCGGCGTCGCCGCCGGCTTCGCCACGACGACGGCCAACGCCGCTGGCCCGGTCATGTCACTGTACTTCCTGGCTCACCGGCTCACCAAGGAGCAGTTCCTGGGAACCGGAGCCTGGTACTACCTCACCCTCAACGTCGCCAAGGTCCCGCTCTATATAGCTCTCACTGCGATGAACCCGCGCGACCCGGTCATCACGCTGCGGTCCCTGTGGCTGGTCCTCGCCGCCGCGCCCGCGCTCATCACAGGCGCGCTGGCCGGCCGGTGGATTCTCCCGCGGATGCCGCAGAAAGGCTTCGACGCAGTCGTCCTGATCCTGGCCACCGGGTCCGCCCTCTACCTCATCGCCAAAAGCCTCTAGGCGCCCCCACCGGCCCGCCGGTTCGTGACGCGCTCGCGTCCTCTGGGGGCTCAAGTCCTCCTCTGATGACCTTCACGTATGCCCTCAGAGCCCGCGATCCTTCCCCAAGGCCGTCGTGCCGCGCGGCCTTCTCCCATCACGTCGAGGCGAGCCCCCGGAGGCTCCGCTCGACCCCGCGGTTGACGAGACCGGTGGCTCTCCGTAAGATGTGCGCGGCAGGCCTGCTGGCGTTCCAGGAGCGCGGCGGAGCGCGGGTCGGAGAAGCGAGCGCAGTGACCTCACAAGAGCGTGCGTCCGGCGAGCCGCGAAGACCGGGCGGAATCAGGCTGCGCGCAATCCTCGTCGGGCTGGCCCTGATCCCGCTGAACGCCCGATGGCTCATCGAAATCGAGTACGTCCGCTACTCCGACAATGCGACCACCGCGGCCCTGTTCTTCAATGCGCTCGCCATCCTCCTGGCCGCGCTCGCGCTGAACCGGCTTCTCAACCGCTTCGCGCCCCGCTGGGCTTTCTCCCGCCAGGAGCTCCTCGTCGTCTACATCATGGTGACCGCCGCCACCGTCATGGCCGCACACGATCAGCTCCAGATCCTCTTCAGCACCCTCGCCGTGGTCGTAGGGCAGGCCACTCCAGGCAACCTCTGGGAGACGGAAATCCACCCCTATCTGCCGCCCCACCTGGTGGTGCTCGACCGCACCGTGGTAGACCCGCTCTTCTGGGGCAGGACCTCGCTGTACGCGGCCGGTCACTGGCGCGCCTGGCTGGGCCCTCTCGCCTGGTGGACCCTTTTCGCCACCGCCCTGGTGTGGGTGATGCTCTGCCTGGTGAGCCTTCTGCGTCGCCAGTGGGATGCCGAGCGCCTCAACTACCCCATCGCCGAGGTGCCCCTGGCGATCACCTCCCCGGGGTTCCTCGGTCAACGCCTCCTCTGGATCGGCGTCGCGCTCGGCGCCATCCCCCAGGCGGTCAACCTGCTCCACAGCTTCTACCCGGCGCTCCCTCACCTCCCCATGGGCGACCGTTACCTCCAGCCCCCCTTGCCCTGGGGCCAGGTCTACATGCTCTGGATCCCCATCTTCTCCTACCCCTTCGCCTATGGCCTCGCCTTCCTGCTGCCCCTGCACCTCATGTCCTCTTACCTCTTCTTCCTCGCGCTGAGCCGCATCGAACTGGCCGTGGCCGCCAGCTACGGATACACGGAATCGGGCCGCTTTCCCTACGTGATGCAGCAGACCACCGGGGCCTGCCTGGGGATCGCGTTCGTGGTCGTCTGGCTCGCGCGCGGACACCTCAAAACGGTCTGGCGTAGCCTCTGGGGCCGGCCGGGCCTCGACGACAGCGACGAGCCCATGCCCTACCGGCTGGCCGCTGCGGGGTTCGCCGCGGGCCTGGCCGTCCTCGTGTGGTTCGTGGTCTCCGCCGGCATGCGCTGGCAGGTGGCCGTGATCTACCTGGCCATCTTTCTCGCAATCGTGCTCGCCGTCGCCCGCGTGCGCGCCGAGCTCGGCCTGCCCACCTTCGAGCTCTACCGCGCCGGCGCCGACCAGATTCTCACCCGCCTGGCCGGCAACCGCGTGTTCACCGCGCAGGAGCACACCGCCATGGCCCTCCTCTTCTGGCTCACCCGCACCCACCGCCAGTTCCCCGTGATGAGCCAGGCCGACGCGCTCCAGATCGGCCGGCGCAGCCACAGCCCCATGCGCACGCTCCCCCTCATTATCATGCTCGCCAGCGTGGCCGGCATCATCTCCGCCTTCTGGGCCATGTTGGATGTCACCTATCGGCTCGGCTATTACTCCGCTCGCTTCAGCACCGTCCCCGTCTTCTACTTCGGCATGGAGCCGGTGCTCCAGCTTCAGAGCGACCTCCAGATCCCCCACCCCACCGACTGGGGAACCGTCGGAGCGTACGCCTTCGGCGCCGCCTTCACCATCCTGCTCGCCGCACTTCGCACCCGGCTCCTCTGGTGGCCGCTGCATCCTGTGGGCTATCTCGCCTCCGGCAGCGTAGGGGTGTACCGCCTGTGGCTTCCCATCTTCATCACCTGGCTCATCAAAGCCACTCTCCTGCGCTATGGGGGCCTCAGGTCCTACCGGCGCGCACTGCCCTTCTTCCTCGGACTGGTGGCCGGGGAGTTCTCCTTTGCTTTCCTGCGCACCCTGCTCGACCTCGCACTAGGGCTCTATTTGCCCTCGGGATCCGGCCTCGGAGGCCTCTAATCTCATCTCCTTCCGCCAGTCGCGCGCGGAAGGCCGGACGCACATCACGTCACCGAGAACGTGTCGCCGCGCGCCCCGGCGGTCCGTCTGCCTGGCTGGTCCG
>Ga0123519_10009904_pt1 | contig 14280 bp, 6 predicted proteins | sample YelNatPaOPRAMG02_FD_87396 | JGI IMG/M metagenome (GOLD analysis project Ga0123519, IMG submission 87396) | Hot spring microbial communities from Yellowstone National Park - Yellowstone National Park OP-RAMG-02 (version 2) | ecosystem: Environmental > Aquatic > Thermal springs > Hot (42-90C) ...
CTACCTCCAGGCTTATACGCGTGGCTATACCTAAATATATTTCGGGGAGAACCAGCTATCTCCGAGCTCGATTGCAATTTCTGCGCTATCCACAGGTCATCCCCCGGCTTTGCAACGCCGGTGAGTGCGGGCCTCCACGACCGGTTAAGGCCGCTTCACCCTGCCCATGGATAGATCGCTCGGTTTCGGGTCGTGTGCATACGACTTAAGGAAAATGCGCCCTTTTAAGACTCGGTTTCCCTACGCCTCCGGAAGTTGACTCCTTAGGCTCGCCGTATGCAGCACACTCGTAGGCTCATTCTACAAAAGGCACGCCGTCACCCTCTTTGGTAAAAACCAAAGAAGGCTCCGACTCAACGTAAGCAGATGGTTTCAGGTTCTATTTCACTCCCATATTCTGGGTGCTTTTCACCTTTCCCTCACGGTACTTGTTCACTATCGGTCACAAAGAGTATTTAGCCTTGGAGCGTGATCGCCCCAGATTCAGCCTGGATTTCTCGTGTCCAGACCTACTCAGGAATAGAGCCACGAAGACCAGAAGATTTCGCCTACAGGGCTTTCACCTTCTTTGGCCGTCCTTTCCAGGCTCGTTCGGCTATCCTCTGGTTTTTTGACTTCGCGAGATAAACTCCGCTCTATCCTACAACCCCAAAAGCCTTAAAAAGGCTTTTGGTTTGGGCTCTTCCGCTTTCGCTCGCCGCTACTTACGGAATCTCGATTGATTTCTTTTCCTCGGCCTACTAAGATGTTTCAGTTCGGCCGGTTGCCGAAACCTCTAATTACTTAGAGGTTCGCTAAGGGTTTACCTTAGCAGGTTACCCCATTCGGAGATCCCCGGATCACAGGCTCTAACCCGCCTCCCCGAGGCTTATCGCAGGGTAGCACGTCCTTCATCGGCTCTTTGTGCCTAGGCATCCACCATCTGCTCTTTCCAAAAACTATTTTTGTTGCCAGAGGTTCGCCTTTAAGGTTGTTTAAAAAAAACAACCCTAAAAGACGAACATACAGCAAAGCTTGACTTGTTGTCGCTGGCGACAACTTAGTGTTGTCTTTTGAGATCGGGAGATTATTATCTTCTTAAGTTTTTCAGGTGCTTTTTGACTCTTTAGAAGAGTCAAAAAACCGCCTGCTAATTAGAAGGCGGTTATCTTCGCAAACAAACAAACTCCCCCACACTAGCTCATCCCGAACGCCTTCTAATTAACATCAATTAAAACTTAACAAACCTAAAATTTTAAGTCAACCCCCTCTACTGGCAGGCTGCATCGATGAGACTTTTTGCTTAAGGCTTTAACACCTCTTTTTAGGCAAATTCTAGAGGAATAAGGTAGTTGAGGGATTGCTGGGGTCTAGAAAGGTTATATTCAATAAGCCAGCTTGTAAGCTCTTTATCAAACTCCTCACAGTCTTCTGTAAAAGAAGAGATTGCTCAACTTTGCTACCTTCCTTCATCTTTGAGGCTTAGGAGGAAGGGTGATGGATTTTCTCTTAAAAGAGATTCTCTGATTTAGGAAGAAGTGGTTAAATGGTGCTAGGAGGCTATAAGATATGTTATTTTCCTAGTGACTCCTTGTGCCAATTTTTTTGACCTAATCAATTCTGACATAGTACATCGATCTATCTTAAGCCTCCACACCCCCAAGAAAAAATTTCTAAGTCAAAAAACAATTTTTTAAAAAACCTTTTTCAATCAACAAAGAGCCATCTCCCTCTTAAGAAATAGAAAGAGGCGGTTTAACCTTGAAGTTAAACCGCCCGTAAATTTTACTCTCTTAATCCACGATAGAGAAGGTAAGGCCAACTAAGAGCTACACAGACGGCTAAGCAGAAACGATCGCTGCTGTGCCGACACTGATAGAGAACCAAAGCCGCAAAGAGAACGACGCCCAAAAGCCACAAAGAGAGCAGCCACCAAAGCCAGGCTAACCAGAGAGTGATGCTGAGCGGTCCCGGCTGAGTAGCTTGAGGAAACCTCGCCCTCTGATCTTTAAGCCTCAGAGGCGCTTCACGAAGCAGCTGCCAATGCTCTTTGCCCATGAAATCCCAGGCCCAAACGCTGACGCCATAATATCCTTTAATCGCCTCAAGGAACTCCTTAAGCTCTGTTGCAGGAATATAGCTAGTGCCAGCGATATTTCTTCGGTAGGCATGGGCTACGGGAATAATCGGTTTAATCGCCTGCCTGTAGCCCGCTCTCCTCATCCTTACCTCCAAAGCCAACCACTGGTCACACATCTGATAAGCAGTCTTTTTCGGCTACCAATCAAAGGTTGCCCAGTAGGCCTGAGGCATAACCACATCAGAGTAATATCCAAAGACCTCGTAAGGAAGAAGCGCTTGTCGAGCGACGCGGGCAAAAGTTGAATAACCGATAAGCTTCTGTGGGTAACAACTTTTTGCATAGCGCCGTACTCTGGCAAAAAGGATCTCTGCGGCACGGCGTTTGTTGCGAAAAGAGCCCTCAACATCGAAAACATAACCATCTGCTCCCAGTTGAAGCGCCTCGATTGCTCTCTGTGCCTCTTCTTCCGGAAAATTGCCGTAGACAAATCCCCAGGCATAGACCTTGATTTTTTGTGCGTGTGCACGCTTAATCAAAGCCTCTACCTGATAACGAGGATTATAGGGTCGTCTCAGCCCATTAGTGCGCTGAGGACCCTCGTTTGTCTTAACAAGAATATAGTCAAGAGACGCCTCTTTGGCTCTCTTTACAATCTTGGGAATCGAACCCCCTTCGCATCTCTCAAGGTGCCAAATCCAAACGCCTTTGCCCAACACATACTTCGGCAGCTCGCCTGGAAGGCGCTCACGATGCCACCTGACACTCAAGAGAGAAATTAGCAGAATTGCCAGAAAACCAGCTGTTAACCGTCTGCGCTGCCTCAACAAAAACCCCATTCTTTTCTCCTTCTCTCCTCAAGGTGCCTTTCTGTTTTATCAGAGAATGTAAAAAGCTACATCACAAAAACCAACTAGTGTCAACAACTTAGATGATCTCACCCAATCTAAGACCCGTAGATTAACTAAATAGTAGACGAAACAATTTGAAAGATTACCATTTACTCTTCCTATCACTGTATCATAATTGTCTCGAAGAGGGCTTGTTTTAAAAGCTTTATGCACACGTCCGGCATTATAAAAATCAGATAACCAACAAACAAAAAACCTCCCAAAGTTTTTAGAGATAAAGTCTTCCAAAAGCTCTTTTTGTTTTTTTCAATTACTTTATCTCAAATCACTGACCAGCAATCTTTTACAATCTTTTAAATAGTTGAAATATCACGCAAATTATGTTAAAATTGTACTTTAGAACCTTAAAATTGAAATAAGGAGGTACTATGAGCGCCATAGTAGTAGTCCATCCTAAGGTGGACCTGGACGCCTGCCTATGCGTAGTCCTGGCAGGCGCAGAGCCTGGAGAGGTTCATTTTATCCCAGCAGGGGCGAAAGAAATTCCCGAAATCTGCCCCTGCTGCGGAGAAAGACTTATTGACCCCCGAGTGCTGGATCATCCGCTTGGAGAAAAGGGCCGGCTGGACGAGGACGGCACTCGGCATTGCGCCGCGGCTTCTATGCCAGAAGCCACAAAGGCGGCGCCAGAGCTGTTGGCAGAAGTAGAAGAGCAGGACTCTACCGGTAAGGTAGAGCACCCTCGATTCTCTCTACCGCAGATTCTCCAGGCGGTAAGGAGAGAGGCGGAAGCGCGCGGACTAAGCGGCGCAGCGCTTGACCGCGCCATCATTACCGCAATGGCCCCCATTTTGCGGGGCCTCAACCTGCTTTACCAAGAGGAGCAAGCGGCCAGAGAGCTTCTGCCAAAACTTAGAATAGAGCTCGTGGGAGGATGTAAGTTTGCCATATTACCAGTTGGCAAAACACCCCCACAGCTGAGCAAGATTCTCGCAGAAGAGACAGATGTCTCCTGCGAAATCTATTGGGAAGTGGGCCCAGGAGTTTTTAACCTGGGCATTTACCGGTACCCCGGAAGAATCACTCCCGATTTACGGGAGCTTAAGCCCTATCTTCCGGGATGGTTTGTGCACTCAGCGGGCTTTCTTGCCTGCTGGGGCAATGCCAAGTCCCCAGAAACCACACCACCTCCCAGCGACACACCCCAATCCCAAGAGGAACTTGTAGCCCTCGTAAAGAGGGTGTTTGGATAGGAGAGAATAAAAAAGCCTCTGACATATGTAATTGTCAGAGGCTTTTTAAAAAACATAAAATAGTTATTAACAACCAATCTCCCAAAAAGCTGCTTCAAAAATCCCCTCTTCCTAGAGGAACCTTTCTTTACTAAAACCAGATCGTTTTAATAAGAAGATAGAAGCCAAAGGCAACAATCAGACAGAAAGAGAATCCTAAATATATGACAATTGCAGAAAGGCTCGCCAGCTCTTTTATCGTTCTATTTTTTGAGTTAAAAAAGAGACAGTTTAAAAAAGAGACTAGCGCTAGCAGCAAAAACCAAAAACCACTGCTACTTTGTCTAAACGCCAGAATAAACATCGATAGGGAAAAACCAATAATAAGCAAAAGTAACAGCTGATTGACCTTTGGTCTTTTAAGAATAAGGGTAATTGGCTTGTCTAAGAGCCGCAAAATCCGGTTCTCTAACGCTCCCTTCAAAAAATATCTTAAGTAAAGCTTACTCATATTTTAATGCCGAAAGCACATTAATCTTAGTAGCTCTTTTGGCAGGATAAAAGCCTACAATAAGCCCTACAAGAAGTACCAACCCCAGCGCCAAGAAAATATAGAACAGTGGTGTATAGAAGAAATCAACAATCTCCGCGCCAAACCGGTGGGCATAGATGTTAAAGATAAAATTAATAAGCTCGCCACTAACTGACCCCAGAATAATCCCAATTATACCGCCAATTAAACTAATAATGAGGGCATCAGCTATAAAAATGCGCCATATATCTTTCTTGGTGGCCCCATTAGACTTTAAAATTCCTACTTCGCGAGTTCTCTCTAATAAAGAGACCGTAAGAGTATTAAGCATGCCTAAAATAGCAACAATCATCGCTAAGGCACCAAAACTAGCAATAATAATTCTAAAGATAACAAAGAAAGAGTTAATCTGCGAGACCGCATCGCCAATGTATCTTGTGGAAAAGCCCATCTCTTCTACTTGTTTGCGTGTTTGAGCTAATTTATCTTTGTCTTCCACTTGGACCTGTAAAATATTGTAATTAGTAAGCCGAAGCTCACTTTGCAAAAGCGAAAAAGGCATAATCACAAACGCAGATTGTTCATCCTCCACTACACCTACTATCTTTATATGTTCTATTCTTTTCACTTCACCTTCCTTAAGAAAGGGCGAAAGCGCTTTGCTAGCAACAATTTCCAGGCCAATCTCTTTGCTTGCAAATTCATTTACGGGAATATTGAGAAGACTTAAAAGGGCAGTACTGGCTATGACTTGTATCTCTTTATCATCTTTAAATCTCTCACCTCTAAGAAGCTTAATACCTACTAAATCTAGATAGGAATTATTAAAAGCATTAATCACCACATCGGTCTTTACTGATTGCAAAGAGGCTTTACCTGCCAAAATCGCTGCTGCTTCTAGTTTTTTAACATTGGGTAAATTTTTGATTTTGGCAATATGTTCGTTGGTAATTGCTGAAATATCTGACTCCTCGAGGTTAATTTCAAAAATGTAAAGAGTGCGCGGATCAGCCACCTGTCTGGTGATCATCTGTTCTAACCCATAACCCAAAGAGACTAAAAAGGTAATAGCAGAAATACCGATAGTCACGCCAGCAATGGTTAAAATACTTCTTACTTTGCGGGACATCAAATTGCGGATGCTTAATTCTAAAACATAAATCCATCTCATTTGAGATTCCCCAAACCTTGCATTAAACCACTTTTTTGAATTCTCGCCAAAAATTCAGGATGAAAAAGATCATCTGTAAAAAATATTTCTTTTGGCAGCGTCTTTATTTCTTTAGTGGTAATTTTAATAATCTGACCATCGCGCATACTAATAATTTTGCTAGCATAGTCAAGCAATTCTAGATTATGGGTAACCATAATGATGGTTTTTTTAAGTTGTTCATTTAAAATCTTAAAAAGCGACATTAAAAGTTTGGAGGCAGCAGTATCTAGGTTGCCAGTAGGTTCATCGGCAAGAAGAATTTTAGGATTATTAATTAGAGCTCTAAGAAGGCTAACTCTTTGTTGTTGACCAATAGAGAGATTAAGCGGACTATAGTGGGCATATTTACTAAGACCCAAAAAATTAAGAAGAATGTTAGCGCGCCAAAAAGCCTCTTTTTTGGTCTTACCAGCTAAAAGATGAGGTACGGAAATATTCTCAATAACATTAAAGGCAGAGACCCAGAAAGGTGTCTGGTGCATCATGGCCATTAAGTGGTGTCGTAATTTTGCTCTCTCGTCCTCGCTCTTTTGAAATAAATCTTCATTAAAAATAAAAACTTTGCCTTCAGTTGGAGGTTCCCAGCCATTGATAATATTTAATAAGGTTGATTTACCACAGCCAGAGGGACCGTGTATCATCACAAATTCACCTGTTTTAATTTCAAAGCTAACGTTTTTAATGATCCTAACTTTATTTTCCCCCACAAGAAAATCTTTACAAATGTTTTCAGCTTTTATAGCTATTTCTTCGCGCATTTTGAATTTTTACTTAAATACCTTACCTAACCAACCAAAAGAACGACTAAAGACTGAGAGAATGTATTCCATGGCTGACTTATTGGCCTGAGAAACAGCAATAGTCTTTATCTCGGAAACCGTTTCATTACCTGAAGCATCTTTCACTCTAGCTCGCCAAGAATAGACCGAACCAGGACTACCCAGTTTAAGCACTATATTATGCTCAGTATTCAGTGGATCATCATTAGAACGAATATCAAAATCACTGCCTCCTGAACCCTTTCTTGCTTCTATTACCACCACTGTTAGTTCATTACTTATTAATTTTACCATTAGTTGAGCCGAAGCGTTAGCTCCCTCGCCAATAATCTTTTTGCGCTCTTTCATCTCTAAGATTTTTGGCGGCATTGTATCTGAAAGAGTAGTAATCTGGTGCTCTTGACCTTGAGCTTGGTTGCCAAACTTATCATTACCGGTAATAAGGAGAGTATAAAAATGAGCAGGTAGCAAGTCAGAAATTTCTAAATAATGATCAGTGGTATAGTCGCTAGCCACATACTCTTTGGTCTTGCCACCTGCGGGTGTATATCTAACTATGGTAGTAGTCTCCACATTGGTCTTATAAGAAATCATTACAGTAGGTTTATCAACTTCTTTCTTATTCTCTACCTTCACGTCGAAAACCTTGGGAAGAGCCAAGGTTTTGACTTCATAAACATCAGAAGTAAAGAGATTTCCTTCTTCGTCTTTAGCTCGAATTTGGAAGTAATAAGTAGTATCATTCTCCAAGTTTTTCAACTTAACCATATGACGAGTAGTAAAGTAAGGCTCTTCTTGTTCAGCAAAACCAAAACTCTGGGTTTTGCCATAAATTACCTCTCCATATGAAGGCACATTAGATTCCCAGGTAATAAGCACTGAAGTAAGGGTGATATCTTCCGTTTTAACGCTAGAGATAAAAGGCGCTGGCGAAGTAATAAAAGAACCTATGGGTGAACGCCCTGTGTTTCCATCCGGATCTATATAGACTACACGGAAGTAATACTGGGTACCAGGATTAAGATTATGTAGCGTTACTTCATGATTGGTAACATACAAGGTAGAAGGATTACCTGTCACCGCGCCTAGATTTGGAGTAGTGCCATATTCTACTGAAGAATTGGCCTCTCTGCTGGTTACCCAAGAAATCTTAGCAGATTTTGCTTTAGGAAAAGCTTCCGGATTTTTAACAAGATTGGGTGGTTTGGTATATCTACCAGTGGCTAACGCCGAAACCGTGCTAGAAGGAGCTGACTCATTACCAGTTTTATCTCGGGATTTTACATAATAGTAATAGCGCGTATCTTTCTTAAGATTGGTATGTACATAAGCGGTACCATTAGTAGTAGCAATCCTTTCAAACTGAGCCGTAGGATTCGTGGAGGCGTAAATATCATAACCGGCAAAATTAGCTTCATCTTCAATATTAGCTGCTAACCAGCTAATTACTAGACGATATTCCCCAGCTTCTTTATCTGAAATATCGCTAACATTAACGGCGGTAGGTGGAGGCGGTGCGGAAGTATCGGCGGTAAATACTACTGAAGCATATTGATTCCAATCAATATTTCCTGCTTCGTCTTTGGCTACTACATAGAAAACATTTTCACCTTTTTGAGTAGCAAATGGCGCTGGCCCCACTGCTCTTACTGAAGTAGAATTGGTATTATATTGAGTTGGCAGCGCGTTGACACTGTAATAATAGGTAATTTTATTCGGATCGCCAATGTACGCAGAAGGCAGATCCCACGAGAAGGAGAAATGGTTAGCGGTATTGGAAGAAGGAGAGGCTGTAAGGTTAGTGGGTGGCGAAGGAGCAGCTGAACCAAAATAATATTGAACATTAATAGGATTAGAAGCGTTGCCTGCTACATCTACCACACGTAAGTAAAACTGATTCACGCCTTCCTTATATTTACCTTGAGGATGATTAGAGTTAGGAATTCTCACGCTGGTGGCCAGCGGTGGATCAAAATCTGTCCAAGTATCTTGAGGATCACCGCCGGTACGGTACTGGTATTTAGCTAAACCTGAATGCTCATCTGCGGCATCCTCCGAGAGATAGAAGGTATAATCGTCTATGTTGGTATACCCAACGGGATTGACCGTTAAACTAGAAGGATTAGTAGGCGGCTGGTTATCATATTTATAGATAAAAGCTGTCCAGATGGTTCCCTGAACATTACCCGCCTTGTCTTGCGTTTGGATTCGTAAATAATAGGTCTCTCCATTAGTCAAATTGCTAGCTGTATAGCTGGTTTCTGTTTGATAAGTTCCCAAAGTCTGAGGAACAGCATTAGCATCAGTACCAAAATAAACCCAATAACCAGCAACTCCGGAACCGCCTGAATTATCGGAGGCACCACCCTCTTCTCCCTCAGCCGGCCACCTAAAGTAGGGATTCTGATAATTGTACCAATTACCAGAAGTAATATCTTTGCCACCGGAAGCGCTAGATTTGGCTTCAGCCAAAACAGTCGGATTATTAGGAGCTACTAAATCTTGGTACCAGTAGACAGAATAATCAAAGATCGTAGGACTATAGATGCCAAAGCCGGAAGTAAAGCGAAAACGCACCTTAAGGTAACGAGCCATAGGGGAATTTATACTATATTTATGCACTGTTCCCACAGTCTTTTCTTGAGAAACTGGCTGCCAAGCTGACCAATCTATTCCATTACTAGAAGTTTGGGTTTCAATGGTTATGTTGGTATTTGGAGCAAGTTGAAAATTGACCTCTAAACCTGCCCAGTCATAAACTGCAGTCAAATCTAAAACCTCTGAAGTATAAGAGCCCTGCTCAGCAAAACTGGAGTTTTCTGTTTGTAAAATATAGGTATAAAGACCATCAGCCCAAGAGTTAGTCCCCGGACCAGAAAAAGCTAAAATCCTATCTAGTCCATTAGAGGCGCCATTGCCACCATTGGCGACTTGAGCAGGAATATCAGTAATCCTTGTCCAACTATTGTTGGCAATACTATATCGCCACCATTGATTGGTGTTATAACCCAAAGCAGCGTAAAGATAGCCATCTTTTCCATCAATCAAAAAGCCGTCATTATAGACCGCTGCTGGCAGAGAGGCAAGACTTGTCCAAGAACCGCCAGGTAGTTGAGAAGTATCGAAACGATAGAAAGGATTAGGATTAGAAGCCCCGCCTCTGAGAGTATAAAGATAACCATCTTTATAAACCAATTCAGCACCATAATCTAGATTGCCCAGGCCGGTTGTTGGCAAAGCTGCTGACCAACGAGAACCGGCAGGCGCTTGCGTATCATAGCGGTACCATTGATTTGTGCCTCCGCCACGAGCGTAATAGATATAACGAGAACCATCATAAACTAAGGAAGCTCCTGAAGAAGGTTGGGTAGGGGGCGGATCTTGAACTTCTTCTGTCCAAGTATTGGTTGCAATATCGTACCTAAAAAGACTCCTTTCTACTTCGCCCACAATAGCATAAATGTAATTATGGGTACTCTCGTAGACCAAAGCACCGCCTCGATAAGAACCTGTAGGAATCCGCGCCAGGGGTGTAATTGTGCCGGTTTTATAATCGTAGCGCACAAAATTATTGTCATAACCTCCCCGCATAGCATAAAAGTAATCACCATCCCCCTTAACAATCCCTGAACCATAATCTACGGGAAAATAAGAGCTGCCAAACCATTGATAACCAAAAAGGTTAAAGGTGGGCGTATACCACCAATCCTTGCTAATACTATACTTGTAGAAATTCTGAGAGCCATTACCCCTTAAGACATAAAAGTTATCACCTACCCGCTGGATAAAGGCACCATAAGCAAAGGTCGAGGGCGCACTGGTCACTGAGCTCCAATTGCCGGTACTGGGGTCATATTTAAACATGCGATTAGTGTAATTGCCGGCAATATAGTAAAGCGCTCGGCTGGTTGGCTCCCAAACCAGAAAAGCGCCATTTCCGGGCCCCATTGGCAAGGTATCTGGCAGTGGCGTCCATTGATTTTGCGAGATGGAGTATTTGCTAAATCCACCAGCAATCAGGCCGCCTTGAATGGCATAGATGGTATCTTCACCATCATAAGCAAGCGCAGCTCCATCATAAACCACATTTGTAGGTGTCTGGTCAGGATAGCCAAAATCAACATTTGCCATCACGTCCCATTGACCATCGGCGGTAGTCAAGGGGTCAAAACGGTAGAAGTTATAGGTGCTGTTACCTGGAAAAGCATAAATGTAGCGCGAGCCGTCATAAATCAAAAAGCCACCATAACCAAAAGCTACCGGCGCATCCTCAGCATCAGCATCGCTCCAACCCGCCGCATCATTGGTAATATCATAACGATAGAAAGTGTTATATCCGCCACCGCGTATAGCATAAATATAATTGCCCGGACCATTGACAAGCATTCCGCCATAATAGATAGTACCCAGACCTGTACTGCTTTTAGCAGTCCAGGTATTGCTAGCCAAATCATATTCCCAAAAGTTGCTAGTATTATTACCTCGTAAAACATAGAGCTTTCCTACCGAGGGTTTATAAGCAATGCTTCCTCCATAACCAATGCTAGAGGGAGTAAAGGGTAATCTGTCGGCAAGCCAAAAGCCATTTTTGCTTGCCAATTTTAGCTGGTCATTATTAGCAGAGACATTCTCCAGTGTACCCTGACTAAAATCCGTACTTGAAGTCTTAGTCAGCGACTGATAGGGCGAGACACCATTATAGACATAGACAAAACCTGTAACACTGCTTGAGCTTACATTACCCGCTACATCCTTGGTCTTTACCAAAAGATAGTAGGTACCACTACTTAACTCCCTGTTGACCACATAGGAAGCAGCTGTTTGGTAATTACCCTCGGTGAGAGGATCAGCGTTGGCATTTGGTCCAAAATAGACATAATAGCCTGCCACACCTGACTGATTATCGCTGGCGCCGCTAAAGCTGCAATAGGGATGGGGATAAGGATAGCTTTGGCCCGAAATAAGCGGTACACCCCCTACTTCCTGCGAAGAGCAATTAAAAGATGTGGGGTTTGTGGGCGGGGTTTCGTCAGAATTATAAGTAATTGTATAAGAATCCACCCGCGGGGTTTGCGCGCGATCCGAAGAGGCGTTCAAGGTAATTTTTACCTGAATATAACGATTAGGTGGCGATTGGATGTTACCGTTTAAGACCGCCTGCCAGGATGACCAGTTTTGGGCATCGGCACTGCTGCGCGTCTCTACTGTGATTGCAGAATCACCCGGTGTAAGACCTTGCAAGTTAAAAGAGACCCAGCTTGAAACATAAACAAGATCAATCGCTGGACTCTGATAACTGCCCGAGGAGAGATAATTATAGCTACCAGTAGTGTAGAAAAGGACATCATTGTAACCTCCACCGCGCGTCACCATCAAACTATTTGAACCGATATACTCCAGCGAGGCACCAGCCCAAGGACCGATATCGTAAAGATAGAGTGTCTGAAAATTGGCAAGCTTACGCCAGCTACCAGAAGCAATATCATATTCATAAAACTTGTTCTTGTAATATCCGGCAAGTGCATAAATCTTGCCGTTATAATAGGCAAGATCTGTCCCATAATAGGGCGGAAAAGGCACTCTACCAATCTGGGTCCAGAGGTTATTGGTAATATCATACTTATAAAACTTAGAGTTGCCATTGCCAAGGATAGCATAGATATTACTGCCATCGGTTACTAAACGCCCACCTACTGTCACTATTGCGCCTGTAGGCAAATCTGCAGGATCAAAGGTGGTCCAGTTATTGTTGGAAATTGAATAAGCATAAAAAGCGGTAGTGCCATTACCACGGGTAGCATAGATATAATCACCGCTCCCCGGATAGATTAGACAACCACCGTGACCAATCGAGGCTGGTGCCGCAGCCATAGCTGTCCAGCCGCCGGCATCGTTTCCGGTATCATAGCGATAGAAGTTGCTATTGCCACCCTGAAAAACATAGATGTAATTCCCTACTTTTACAGCCTTGGTGTCATAATTTAATGCCCCCAAGCCGCTGCTATTTAAAGTAGTCCAACTGTTGGCACTAATATCATAGCGATAAAAAGCATTAGAATTAGAACCTCGAAAACCATAGACATAATTTCCTCCGTCCCACAGCAGATCTCCGCCTGTACTAACGCTATTAGGAAAAGGTATAGGACCTACAAATTGGTTATTGGCAATGTCATATTTCCAGAAGTCATAAGTGCCATTTCCCCTAAAAGCATAGATATAACCATCAGCGCTATGATAGACAAGGCCGGCATAACGCGTAGTTGCTGGAAAAGCTGTTAATGTCTTCCAACCTCCAGCGCAGCTAGTACCAGAAATTGTACATTTGTAGAAAGTAGTGGTATTAATTCCGTGCTGTACATAGATAGTACCCATATAATAAACTACATTTGTGGGTTCATATATAGAAGTAGGATAGTTGGAGGTCATAGAGGTCCAGGAATTGCCTGAAATGCTGTAGCGATAAAAATTTACAGTACCATTGCCCCTCAAAGTATAAAGATAATTACTGCCATCGTAAACCAGATCAGCGCCCGCCGCAATTGTACCTGGTGGTCCCACCAGCGGTATCCAAGTATTAGATTCCAAATCATACTTCCAGAAATCCTGAGTACTACTTCCCCGCAAAGCAAATACATAGGTACCGGTGTAGACCATTGTTGCGCCTGGCCCCACCGGGTTAGGTGTATCCGCAAGTTCTACCCAGGTATTGGTAGCAGTAAGATATTTATAGAACTTTTTGGTGTAATTACCAAAGAAGGCAAAAATTGTGCCGGGCGGCCCTGCTTCTAGATGAGAACCATTATAAACCCCAATGGGCGCATCAGCAAGAATAGTCCAACTATTAGTAGCGGGCGAATACTTGTAGAACGCTCTATCTCCATTACCCCGAAGTACATAAATATCCTGGCCATCGGAAGCCATCGCCACGCCTAGGGTTAAGCTGTAAGGAGGTGTTTTCCAGGTGCGAGCAATAAAACTGCCATCCGAAGCCAGTCTTAAAGAACCAATGGGGTCTTCGCTATCAAGATTAGTAAGAGAACCGTTTTCCCATTCTTTTTGTTCGCTAACACTATAATTGCGGGAAGCTGCGTAAACTTTATAGCGCGCTAAATCTAAAAGAGGCAAACCAACAATAAGAAAGATAGCCAGAAAATAATTTATAAGAAACGCCCAGTGAATCTTATTATGATGAGGATATTCGTGCCAACGTCGATAATGATGCGATTTTTGACAAAGATGTTCATGTGCACGTCTCAAACTATGCCGCATGCCACGTTGCGGTTTTTCCAAATTGCCAAACGAACCGCTTGACCGCTTAAACTTACCAGAATCTTTCAAGCCTTTACCCTCCTTTCTAAGAAGCTCTCTTTAAGAGAAATTATACAAAACGACCTCAGAATTAGTCAAAAGAAAAATTGCCTCTGGCCTCGCTTTTCTTAAAGGTAAAAAAATCCTTATGTAAATCTTCTTCAAATAAAAAATAAATAAATATAGAATAAACTTTAGAAAAGATGCCTAAAAAGGAGGGAAAGGAAGTGAAGGTTAGAAAAGAATTATCGGTTTTTATAATTATTGCTCTCTTTGTGAGCGCTTTTTTAATTGCTCTTAATCAAC
>Ga0123519_10009906_pt1 | contig 14279 bp, 14 predicted proteins | sample YelNatPaOPRAMG02_FD_87396 | JGI IMG/M metagenome (GOLD analysis project Ga0123519, IMG submission 87396) | Hot spring microbial communities from Yellowstone National Park - Yellowstone National Park OP-RAMG-02 (version 2) | ecosystem: Environmental > Aquatic > Thermal springs > Hot (42-90C) ...
AAGATATCATAGCGGGACGGCCAGTTACGCTTTTTAACGTTTTGATGTTATTCACTTTCTTAATGGCGTTCCTTGGATTATCTAAGGCTGGTATTAAGTGGAGAGCAAAATAAAGGAAACTGCAAAGCTATGTAGCGACCTGATAAGGCTAAAAGATTCGGTGGACGCCCTCAACTTCTGCGAAGCCTTTTTAAGTGGTTGCGGTTTAGATGTTAAGCGATTCTGTTTTAAGGATAGCATGCGGCACTTCATACATCGATTAATAGACGTTCAAATATAACCCTATACTTGATAGGACACGTTGATGTGACACCACCAGGCATAGTCAAACAGTGGAAATATGACCCATATTCAGGCTTAATTCTACCTACAAGCCACAACCTCATCGTATATGGACGAGGAGCATCTGATATGAAAGGGGGCATCGTGGTGATACTTGCGCGCGCAAGCCCACACAAAGCTCTAAAAAGTGTTGTCTTCCCAGAACCATTCGGCCCCAAAACAAGGCTTTTGTCATCAAAGACGGCGTTAACACTCCTCAAGACGGGTTCCTTAAACCTTCCATACGAAACCTCAAGACCCTCAACATTTATCATCCATATTCCACAGCACTCTCTAATTCAAAAACCAATCAAAATAAAAACTTTTAGAAGCCTAATAATAGCCAAAGCGAAATCTCCGACTTCAAATAAGGTCTCCCAGCAGAATACCTCTTCATATATACTCTATCAACAATTTCAAGCTTCTCTTAGCGATGACTAACAGAATAACGCACACAGAGATTCATGTGGCAGCTCTTATCCTGTATTTGTTCTATTTTATCGCGCATCTTGGTGAAATGCGCAAGAGAAATAGACTCCTCTTTCTTACCGTAAAAAAGATATGTGGAAAGGTAATTATAACTCAAGCTGTGTGGGAGAGATATGAATATAAAATGGGTGTTAACGGCAATTTCTGTTTTAATCTTTGTGGTTCCAATAGGTAGTGCTCTAATAGTCTATCAGAACGATTTGGCGGCTCTTGTGATGCCTGAAACTCCAGAGTTCCTTACGCAGCCGTCGCCAAACATGGAGTATGTTGGTTACCAAATTACTGATCCATTGAAACCTCCATTGTTGAAGTTTAGGATTTACAATTCCTACAATGTCAATTTGCGTTTAGACTCTATTGGTGCGGAAGTTTTTTGTTCAGATCATGGAACGTTTCTGGGCTTTGCGAACGGGACTGGAGTGGTTAATGTTCCCGCAAAATCTTCCGAAGTTATCGGTTTGACGTTAACTTTAACCTCTGAAGGTGAAGCGCATATTTACCATAATCATTTAGGAGGAGACTTTTACATAGACTTGAGAAGCTTGGCGTTGAATGTGCAGGGGATTAAAATCCGATACAGGGAACAAATAAGCCGTATAGGTCCAATTCGCATTCCATCATCATAAGGAGGAAAGCGTATGGAAGTTAAGAAAATAAATTGGCCTGGATTGGCAGACGGCCTCGCAACCCTTGCTCTTGTTATCTTTTCTCTAAGCTATGCTTCTCCATGGTGGCATCTCACGGTAGGCCAACAACTGGGCGAGGCTAACGTTTCACCATTGAATTTCAACTTCACCCTATTTGGCGCTTCTATGACACCGCCAATAGCATGGTTTTTGAACATTTCATGTCAGCTAAGTTTAATTGCCAGTGCAGTTGCAATGCTGATCTCTTCTTTTGCTTCCAACAAGGAATACTCAAAAAACTTAATCAACTTCGCCTACAAGAAACCACTAATCGTAATAATAATCTTTCTCATTTTCCTATCCATTGCCATATACATCGCAGGAACGCTTCTTCAAATCAACGTTCCACTTTCAGGATCCACAATCACAACCTTAGACGCTGGACCCACAACAATAGATGTCCCTATCACAACTGAATTTACATGGATATTCTGGCTGGCAATAGCGGCGGCTATACTATGCATTGCTGCAAAGCTCTACCATAAAAAATTGCACTGAACCCCTTAAGTCGCGTCCACTACCAAAGCGAAACAAATACCAATTAAGAAATCAAAGTTAGATAAAGTTAGAAGACGTTTTGGATTATTCAAGATGATATTTTAGGTGGCAAAATTAAGAAGTAAAGGTTTCATTTCTGCGGAGCTTGAAAGCTACTTGTCCTTCTGGCGCTTTAAGACTACAACGAAATGGATTTTACCGAATGCTCCAGGAAAACTCGTGAATCCCACCGCTTCCCAGTTTTCTCTGCCAAATTCGTTCATTTTTTGAACAAGTTTCTTTACATCAGTTTCTTCTACTATTACATACTCCCACATTTCTATCACTTTTTTTATTAATATGGCTTAAAAAACCTTAAAAATCTTGCCGAGGTTAGTTTCATTGATTTAAAGAACACCCAGCTCATCATCAAGTGTAGACCTTACCTTTTCCTTTCAAGGCTCCGATTACCCATATTATAAATCCTATAACACATATTATGCTTCCGAGGCCCATTATGGGCATATTAAAACTGAACATTCCACCCATGGCAATAAAAAAGCCAACAACCAACAGTATAATCGCAACTATGGTTGACTTTTCCATTTATTGCACCTTCTCCATTGATATATGGGTCACTTCATAAAAATTTTTCCTTTTCTCCTTGGGAGAACTATTACAATTAAAGTAGTTAACATAAACAGCAGTAGAATAGAGGCTGACGAAAATTCTGGTATTACCCATGTTCCTTGTATTGCGACTTGGAAGGCGCTTGCGTGGGTGTAAGTGAAACTTATGAAGCTATGGGTTTCATTTTCAGTTTCCTTTGTTTCCACATTAAAAACGTCGCCCTCAAATGTATAAGTCCATGGTCCTTTTAAGAGGTTTTTGGGGATTGTTATGTTGCAATATCCTTTAGAACCGTGGGGTCCGGTTACATTAAAGCTGATTTGGGCTTGTGGTTGGTTGAAGACGAGATGTGTAACTGTTGAGTTACTTTGGATTGTTATCGGGTAAGTCTTGTCCTCCCATGTTACGTTTAGAACTTTCAGGTTAGATATTGTAAATTCGCTGTATAACCTCCGCATATTTCCATTAAATAGGTCAAGGTCCACGTTTCCTGTAATTCCCGGAACAGAGCCTTTGTCGCTGTATTGCCAAAAGCTCCATGTTTCCCATATTCCAGTGTTTGGAAATACGGATGGGTCGTATGTCCAATGCGCAATCCAAAGCTCATACTTAGCTAAGGAGACGTCTAAATAGTTGTTGGCATAATAGCTGTTTACATATATTATTGGCTCTATCCCCGTTTCGTTTTTCACAGTCTCCATCCATACGCGAACCCAATTTGAAAGAGCATCTTTACCCAGCGTTGAGCCAACCTCCAAGTCCAAGGCAGGCCTAAGAAAGCCTTCCCGCAAATACTCTGAAGCAACACTGATGAAATATTCTGCCTCATCTTTGGGGTTGTTCCCTAAATCCGGCCTCGCAAAGTGATAAGCACCCATCAACAAGCCAGCATTCCTACCATCCTTCATATTAGCCTCAAAGTTAGGATCAACCCATCCAACACCCTCCGACGCTTTTACAAAGGCAAACCTATAACCTGCACCATAAACTTTTGACCAAATAATACTTCCTTGCCAATGAGACACGTCAACACCATTAACATAAACGGGAGTCGGCGTCCAAGGATTCATAAGGGGATAATGATCCACGTTATTTTCATCGAGAACGTAGGGTGTATCACCTATGCCATCACTTCCGGTCTCATTCTGATATGGCCCGCTATACTGATCAACGCCTGCGTAGTCACTCCAGTAATTTCCGCCCGAGGGGTAGCCGTCATCCCAAATATTTTTCGAATTTGCGCCAGCTTGGCGTGTGTTATTTAGAAAATTATTATGATATATGACGTTATTTGGACTAACATCTATAAAAATCCCTATTGAATTGTTAATTAAATTGTTTCCTATTATGCGGTTACCGCCATAATACCTAAGCGTTATACCAGAACCATTTTCTATAATATTTTCAGTAATGTTGTTGTATGATGATTCGAGATAGATACTGCTACATCGTATCGCATTTTTATCTATTACATTGCTTCCCCCATATGAAATCAATATTCCATTTTCTGTTAAGTTATTTCTAATTAGATAATTATTTGACGAAAACCGAATATAAATTCCATTGACTGAGTTTTTATATACACTATTTCCGTCAATTGTATTATTTGATGAACAATAAAGGTAAATACCATGTAAATTCGCTGTTATTGTGTTATTCCTGAGGACTGTATTGTTGCAAGAATCAATATATACACCACTCAAGGGCCAACCGTTCTTAATAGTGAAGTTTATGATTGAAACGCTATTGACAGTAACATGTATAACATCACTTATGTTGCCACCGTCAATAACAACCTCTTGACTTTCTGCGATAAGAGATACGCTTTTATTAACAATTAGGTTTTCCTTGTATGTTCCTTTTCTTACATAGACTATGTCTCCTGGTGTAGCAGCGTTAATAGCCTGCTGTATTGTAGGATATTCGTCTGGAACAATAATGGTCCCAGCCGATTGCACAGGATTTAACTGGCTAAATGATAACAACGCCGAACTCGTTAAGAATAATGCTAATAAGATTACTGAAATGGTTTTCATCTTACTTCCCTTCATTATTAACTTTAAAAAAGTTGGCTTAAAATTTTCGGAGAATATTTCACTTACAGAAGAATGGTGTAGAACTCAGAAAATCAATAATTCCCGTCTCAAAATGGACCGAAAAAACAACGCAAAAACAAGTAAAACACAGCCATAAAGAGAACACACATTAATCTTCGACATTCCATTAAGAGACACTAAAAGAACACAACTGAAAGTTTCAAAGGTTAAGAATGAGTTCTTTTTATTTCAGTTAATTACATCAACTTGATTATGCTTTTATATAAGTTTATAGACCGCTTTTCATACTCCAGTTTTTGTTTAGGTTGACTCACTTAATTTGAAGACACTCTTCTTCTTAAGCCAGAACCAAAAAAGCATGTAAAGTAACAAATAGCCTATTATGCTTCCTCCAAAGATTAGAGGTTCGAATCCTTTACTAAAGGAAAAATTGTTTGCGAGCATGAGTATGCCAGTGGCGACGAATGGTGCGGCAAAAAAGCCTGCGGCGAAGAGAATGGTGAAAGTAATCATTGATCGAATTTGTATTTTCTTTTCTGAGACGAGTATGCCTATGAATATTCCAAGTATGACTAAGCCGGCTGTTGAAACCCACCTTATAAAGATGTCATATTCGCTCCCTAGAATGTTAAAAAATCTGAGGAACCATATCGATATCAAGAGCAAAAGGGCACATATGGACGCCCACAACGCTTCTCTTAAACGCATTAATTTATTTACAACCTCCATTATTTTTATATGTTCATTTTAAGAAATTAAAAAAGGGAGGGGGCTTTTCGGATAACATCTGTTAGACCTCAAAGTAGACTCTTAAGTGATTGTATCTTCCAACATCTGCTTCTGCTTTTAAAACGTCATTAATATAAATTTTTGCATGCCAAGCATAATTAGGCACATATCCTGAGGCTGCATATTCCACGTAATGAGTTCCGGGGGTATCAATGGTAACCGACGTTTCATATGTAAATGCGCTTCCGGTCACCTTAAATTCATAGCCTGGATAATTCCACCAATCGTTGGGTAATGGTTGGTCTATAGCTAGACCATGAGAACGTGAATAAATATCGGTTGTCGGCCACGCTTCAATTTTTATTTTAACTGTTGGAGGCGCCCAGCATCCACAAGGAATGGTACATATTGCCGCGATTGAACCAAGTCCAATTATGCAAAGGACACATGGGACAAGGCATAGCGGCGGGAAAGAAATCGCGCACACACAGAACGCCGTACAATATGCCCATACTTCTGGGTTAGAAAAGGCACACCAAAATACACACCAATAATCACAAGGATCTGTTGTGACATGTTCTACTTGCCCTGATGTTTGATTAACCCAATAGAAAGTTACCCATGTTTTACCCTCGATCACCTCTTCACTTATTGCTCCCGTAGCCTCAGTCTCACTCACGAAAAATATCTCTGCACGAGTAACATTCTCGTTTTTGGGCGTAACTGGTTCGCATGGAATCACAACTATTGTTTTCTTATCAAACTCTCCGTGACCCGCTTCGAAAATTACTCTCGTAACATTCGCTTTCAACAAATTCGGAACAAATCCCGTCTGAATGAAGTGAGCCAATAAGCGCGTAACGTTTCTATTCAAAACAGCTGAGCCAAGCGCTAATAACTTGTTGACTCCCACCAATTCAGACACAAATGTGTACGTTCGAGAGTATGGCTCGCTACAGCTTGCGCAGCCTTCTGTATTAGTGTTGTTTTTCGGCCCACTTACCAGAGCAAGTGTACACGTTTTTTCAATAGGGACTTTAGGATCACTACTCCACTCAGCCCAAGATCCTTCATAAACGAAAACCTGCGGATAACCAAGTGTGCGCAGCGTATTATATACTGCTTTGGCACGGAAGCCGGCATAACAATAGGTGACCACAGTTTTGTCTGGAGTAACTCCAGCCGTTTCAAAAATTTTCTTCAGTTCATCATTCGGTTTTATAGAACCGTTGTAGTCGTAGCAATAAGTCCATTCAATATTTACTGCCTTAGGAATATGCCCACCTATATACTCAGTAAAAGAACGGACATCTACAAAGATGGTACTAGGATTTCGCAAATTGTTTATAACCCAATCTTTTGTCACCGAGTAATTCTCCGCATCAACTTGAACAATAGAGAAATTCATAGCTATAAACAACATGAAAAGGAGCATGCCAGTAAATATTCTTTGACCATTTAATCTAAGGACTGGAAAGGCCTTCATTCTTTACACATCCATTAAAGCTTAAGAGGTTTAACCTCCAGCCCAAAATCTTGTTTTTTGGTATATAAAACTTTCGTAACTCAGAATTGAACGCAAATGATCGGGCAAAAGCTATAACATTTTAAAATTTTTATACCGTCGCCTTTTGTTCCATTAATAATGTCTAATCGAAGATTTCACGCGGGCTGAAAACGCACGTTTATACGCAGCCTGGCTTGAAGAAAACGCGAAAAACATGGAGTGAGCTATAAATATGGCTTGCTAAGATGCAACCTCTAGTGTTAGTTGTGAGTGAACAGAGTTTGAAACGAAAGTTAGATGAAGTGCATTACTATTTAGATGAGGTGCATGGGTTAAGCGAAAACTTTACGTCATATACTTGGCTTTTTAGAAACACTTCAACGTCTACCTGACGACGTTTATGATTACACTATACAGAATATTTTATTCGTTGACTCCCGTTCCAGAGCAATTCCAGTTAACGAGCTTAAAAAGCTAAAAAAGAAATATGTGATTGTCTTAGCAAACCTTCACGTTTTACAATTGCCCATGAAATAGTTCATGCTTATTTAAAACATAAAATGTTTTGAGCATCGGACATAAAACAAGAAGATGAAGCTGACAGTTTAGCAGAATCTTGGGGTTTTAAGAAAAGGGAAAAGGCGAGAAAATGATAAAAATAGATAGGGAAGTATGTGGACGGGCTAGGTTAAATTCACTAAACCTTTGAAGACAGCCAGAAAACTTTGCTGGAAACTTGTTAAAAACTTTGCTGGAAATTTGTTAAAATTGAGGGATTTGTTTCAAATGAGTGTGTCGCAAGTTTATTTTACAGATGTGAAAAAATTTAAAAGAGTAATAGCAAGCCATGGAAGTAGGTGAAGTTGAAAACGGGATTTAAAACTATACATCGTTGTCCGAGATGCCGCGGCGAAATGCAAGCAGATAAAGATGATTACTTCTGCGTCATCTGCGGCTATAGGCATCCCCGGATCTACAGTTATTCAGGTGAGGCAAAGGCGGTTTCAACGCGGCGTCCACGTTTAGGCACCGACATGCATGCAACCTTAAGCAATGTTTACGAGGATGGATTTGAACAACCAGTAAATATGAAAAAGCTGGAATATGCTAACAGGCTTTACGCGGCGGTGAAACGGGAAGGGCAAGCGGTATCTCGCACCGCTGAAAGGGCGAAGTATCGGTGGCAGAGTGAACTTTTGCCAAAACATCCTGAGATTCGCCAGTGGCTTTCAGATAATAATGTAAACCTAACTGTCCGCGACGATGTGGAACGGTTGCATTCCATATTATGCGGGAAAACCCAGGGCTGGCGTCCAGAATACTTGTTCACAGTTTTATGCCAAATCGTCTACGATGCACATAATTTACCTTTTAACCCACCGACATTTGTTAAGAACATTAATTGGGAAACATATTATAAATACTATGAGCAAGCTTTCAACATACTTAAAACCAGAAAAATAACCTGTTTACGTACGCCTCAAGGTGTCTTCAAAATCGTGAAAAGCTAGAAAATGGCTTCTTTTCTTGAAAGAAGCTCAAAATACTTTGGTGTATTATAATAGTGGAGAACACAGAATAGTGTGTTCTTACAAAGTGGAGGTGGAATAGGGTCAAAAATTGAAGGCTGTCATCGCTGATAACTCAAGCCTACTCCCCGAAGAGCCGTGAAATCGGTTCTTCAAAATAAGTTTAGGGCTTAGGGTTATTTAATCTTACGATTTTATCATAAGATTTGCGATGCGGCTTTTCTTTGAAAAATAGGAAGTGAATAGAATGGAACAAAAATCAGTTTCCAAAACCTTGGGGGAGACCGCCATGGAAAAAGCCGATGTGTCAAGATATGTTCCAGTAAAAGTCGACGAAAGGCTAAACGGAGACAAACAGGTTCTTAAGATTAAAATTCGAAACATACGCTGCCCTTACTGTGAAATGGCTGCTGAGAACGTAGTATACGATTACGACAAGCAAACATACGTGTGGCGTGACACTAAGGGTAAACCGCGTGAGGGCGACCTCATCGATTGGGAGTATGGCGAATTAAGACCTGGATACGCGTTTTGCCGAAACTGTAGACGCGAGTTTCAAGTTGAAGAGGAAAAAACCTTCAAGATAGAACGGGAAATTAACTGTGATGCTCAAATACGGCTTAAATGTCCAAACTGCGGCTACAGCTGGTTTAGTTATGGAAAGACTCGAAGTTTTCGCCGTATAGATAAATTCGCAGGATATAGCATTGTGGGCTACCAGTGTCTCGCATGTGGAGAAACATTTTATTACGTTATACGTGACCAGAAGGCTCCTTCGCAACTTCCTCACCCATACAACGTTAAAACATTCAAGTCTATTAAGGACTTGTCAAGTTGGCAAAACTACAGAAGCCGTTTTGTTACAAGCGTCTTTACTCCATACTCGTGGAACCTGGAACATGTTACGGGAGACAAACGCGAAGGGGAGGATATTATAACGCCTGAGAAACGCATCGTAAAAGCAGCCTTTAAGGCGTATTTACACCGCGAAAAGTTCGGGCTGACAAGAACCAGAAGAGAACGAGCGTTGGCAGATTTTGAAAGACGCATAAAACCAATGATTGAGCTAACGCTGGAAAAGGCTTGCCACATGGAGTTGGCTCCAACTTTACGTGAAGATGCTATACGCTATACTCGTTACATTTGGTTGGATATCAACAAAGCGGGCAGAACCCCCGAACTCATCGTGCTTGCGGTGATTCATTACGCATACACAATGATTGCATCCAAAATCGAAGATACGGAGAAAAGGCAGCCATTTCCAATTCAAAGTTTCTGGAGCCTTTTAAAGTCAAACTGCGGGCTTAATCTTAAAACTTACGAAAAAAACGTTGACTTTGTGTTGGATGCTTTACAAGTTGCAACGTTTAAAAATCCAGATGCTTTCAAGAGGCGTATGTTTGCCCTTAGCGACTTTTAAAACCCTTTTGACGATTAAAAACCTCTGTGTAATATTGGGTGAAGAGGGGGAGAAGAAACCGTCTCCAAATGAGCATAAATTATGCTCTTTTTTGTGAGGTGAAATTTTGAAACGCGTAATTTGTTGCCCTTACCAGGCTACAGACAATTTAGGATATGCCAACTGTCTCCATAGCGATTCAACTGTTGGCTTATGCTGTTTAGAAAACTGCTACCGTAAAGTTTGGTTTCAACGGCAAATTTTGAATTATGCGGCTCACAGCGGACTGAAAATCTTCGTGAAAGGGTTAATCGAAAAAATAATGATGGAAGGACTAAATTATGATCGATGAAGTTAAAGAAGCAGCGTTTGAATGGTGGCAGCAAGGTTTCAACGTTGTGTCTGTTAAAATTGTAGAAGATAAAAAGCAGCCGTTAGTAGATTGGGGGCAATGGCATTCGCAAAGGCAAACGGAAAAGGATTTCCAGGAAATGCAGTTAAAAGAAGAAGACATCCTGGTTCCATTGGTTGAATTAAAAAAAATTGATTTGAAGACTGCTGCTAAACAGTATTTTGACATGGGCTTACCTGTTATTCCGGAGAAAATCTGGTTTTCCCAAGAAGACAATGAGTGGAAGAAAACACCATTATGTGAATGGAAAAGATGGGAGACAGCCAAGCAAACAAACGGGGAGTTTGAGTCTTTAAATTGGAATGAGGCAAACGGCTTCGCAGTCTTAGCAGGTTCACAATGCAATGATGGGCTGTTTTTCGGATGCGTCGACTTTGACTCGAAAAAAATCAGTCAAGAAGCAATAGAAAAAGGAAAAGAAGTTATCAAAAACCTTCCAACAACCAGAGTGGAAGAAACCGTTTCAAAGGGGCTGCACTTAAATTATTTATCCAGGAAAAAACCGAGGAGCATAAAGGCATACCACGATATTGCAGCAGTTGAACTGATTTCCGAAAACTGTTTAGTGGTGATGGCTCCCAGCCAAGGCTACAAAGCATTAAATGATAACTCTTTAACAGTCGTTGAAGACCTTGAAACTTTGTTTTTCCAAGTGTTGGAGAAAACTGGCGTTAAGGTTGAAAAGCCCAGCCAGACATGGTTTAACAAGGCAGAATTAGCTGAGGAACCATATAAGGGCAAGGATCCACCATGCATTAGGGCTCTACTAAAAGGTGCCAGAGAGGGCCAGAGAAATGAGTTTGGCATTAGGTTGGCCAGCTACTTCATCAACTTTAAACAGTATAGGCTTGAAACAGTGAGAAAGGAAATTTTGAAAGGTTGGAACAAACTGAACAGCCCAGAGCTACATTGGAAAGAGTTAGATGCTATTGTTAAAAGCGCAGTTGAACATGGCTACGTGTATGGCTGCTATGATGACATTCTAAGCAAGTTCTGCGATAGAGCTAACTGTTCACTACAGCCTAAAAATGAAATGATTTTTGATGAAGAAACTAAAAATAAAGCTTTAAAACTGTTAAAGGACCCAGCGTTTTTCTACAAATTAGGCAAAGTTTTCGAATGTGGCTTTACAGTGTCAAAGATTAACAAGCCCAGATTTGTAATTGAAGAGGAGAGAAACAAGAGACTGCTGGGGTTTCTGCTACTTGGGGCGGCCAAGCATGACATGACAAGCATAATAAAAGTGTTGGGTGAGCCTGGCACAGCTAAGGACAGCATACTTAGAATGTGGCTTAAACTATTGCCATTGAAGGCTGCTGAAAGAAGCTTTTTCACAGCAGCAACGCTTAGGTATAGCGAGCAAATACAAAACGCAGATTTGCTTTACATTCCAGACAGTCCAGAGTTAAGCGGAGAGAAAGGAAGGCATCTACGTTTTATGAGGGCTGATGATGGCGGACTGATAAGCGAATACGCGTTGAAGGATCCTGAAACTGGCGAGATGACAACTAAAACGGTGACTTTACCGGTTAAGGCTGTGGCAACGACAAGCAACGCTGTAACAGGTGATACTGCCCTTGAAAGTGGCATGTGGACGCTTCATACAAACAACAGCCCAGAATTAACTAGACAAGTTAAACTTGAAAAACTCAAGTTTCGAGCTGGAAAAAGACCCCTGTTTCCAGAGGATGAATTGAAAGTTTGGCAATGTGCTTTCTGGCTTATGCTGAACGAAGAACCAATGGAAGAGTTGCCAAAGATTCCCTTTGCGGAAAACTTGGCGGACTTGCTTGCCAGTGAAAGAAGTGAGTCAAGAAGGGATCCAGACAAACTGTGCGATTTGATAAGCATTGTCGCTTGGGCCAAGCGTTTTCAGAAGTCTAAAGAAAAGTGGTTGGAAGCAGACTGGGCTGATTTGTATATAGCGTTGCAGCTTGGGTTGGATGCAATCACTGAAACAATTTCAGACTTAGATGTAAAGGAGCAGCAGATTTTTAAGGCTGTTAAAAGTGCTGTGGCTGAAGACGTGACATGCAAGTTTGTAACTCAAGAAACAGGCATCCCATACAAAACTTGCTTCAGGCTTTTGGAAAAAATGATTAACAAAGGATTTTTAGTTAAAGACAAAAAGCAAGGGCGTAACATCTATAATGTTTTAAAGGAAAAAGAACCCAAAAACTTTCTCATTGACGTGGATATCAGTTTTAGAAGCCCAGAAAAGCTTTTAGAACAAGTCTTAAGCCTATCTGGAGACTTCTCATCTTCTCACCAGAGTGAGAAAGGGGCGTACAACCTAACAGATCCGTTGACAGGCAACATGCTAACTGTTGAGTTTAACGATGGTAAGCCGACCGCTAAAGTTGAGCCTTGCAGCATAGTCTACCCTGAATTTAATAATGGTAGTGGAGAGTCAGCTGTCCCTACCCCCTCTCAGGGTGGTGAGAAGGTGAGAAGTGTTGAGAGAAGCGAGGATAAGGTGTCAGATAGCGGAAACAAGTCTTCAAAACTGATATCCCAGCCAATGAGAAAAGATTCTACCCTTTTCAAGCCTGAAGTTGAACAGTCCGAAATAAACGATGCCCTTAAAGGGTCTTTAGAATGCCCGTATTGCAAGGAAGAGGGAAGAGCCATGTTTTTTGCAACTCAGTATGATTTGGATAAGCATGTTTCAGCTAAGCATAGCGTAAAGGTTGCAGTTTTACCAATTCAAACGGAGGTGAAAGATGGTTGAGTGAAACAAAAGTTGAACCTAAAATGAAGGCAACAACGGTTGGAAAACTTAAATGCCCAAAATGCGGATACCTAAACTGGGCTGTGGTTGGAAGAGGTAACCCGCCAATTTTCCAGTGTGGCAAATGTGAATGCTGGTTTCAAGAAAAAGAGTGGCAAATCGTCGAAATGGAAGTTGACGCGTTTAAATGTCCAAACTGTGGGGCTCTAGTAGCAGACAGCGAGGAAAACTATAGCATAGGCGTATGGGCTGGCCCAGAACCAGTCTTAGTTTGCCCCGAATGCCTAACAATAATCCGCGGCTTTTTACACCATGAGGACCCCCGCGGCGCGTCAATAATGATTAAGGTGGACGAAGAGGGCGGTTACATGCATGTTCTACATAAAGGTTGCCCGAAGGCGGAAGGCGGAATTGGGTATATGCGACTGAAAAGGCTCTGTGTCGACGCTGAAACTGAGGGTTGGCTTAAAAATCATGGTTACCGCGGACGACCAGGCTCACGTGTTGTTTTAGTCTACGTATGCGAACAATGTGGCACACAACAGGTTGTCAAGGCAAGCTTAGAAGACACGAGAATATGGAACACTTATAAAAGCGGTTGGTGGAATCCATGAAAAATAACGTTTTGGGGACAATTTTTTGATGGGGGGTAAGAAACGGGGCCCATAACAAAACGTAAACGCTACAAAATCTATCTTGATCCTTTAACCTACGAAACTTTTAGGTTAACGTGCAAAACTAAAGGCTTTAGACGTGTAAACCGTCTAATTGAGGCTTTTATGGCTTCAACTATTCAAAACCCAGTTTTAATAGACTTTGTTATAAAACAAAACCCTTCAATTTTCCATGAACCTTCAAATAGGGAGGAACGTGTAGAGCAGACGAAGCGCCTCTTTGAAGAGGCGAAAAAAGTTTTAGAGGATTTTGAATAATGGTTGAAACGGCTCCCAAAGAAAAACCCATCTTCGTAATAGAAGCTCAAGATGGGATCCGTTGCCCCGAGTGCGGATCAGCAAAACTCTACAAAGATGGTTTACGCTATTTAACTGACGGCCAACCCGTTCAACGTTATCTATGCAGGGAGTGCGGTAACCGTTTTAGCTGGCCTAAACGTGAACCTTTACAAAAAACTTCAAAGCAGAATTTAAAAAGCGACATCGCCTATAACGTTAATTGCCAAGTGTGCGCTTCGGAAGGCGAGGCGAAAAACTTGGTTAGCAAGGCGGTAACAGCCTTGGCTGAATTAAACGGGAAAACGGAAAGTGGGCATGCGGGAGCCACAGAGAAGGCGACGGTTGACATTTACGGAAAA
>Ga0123519_10009909_pt1 | contig 14279 bp, 16 predicted proteins | sample YelNatPaOPRAMG02_FD_87396 | JGI IMG/M metagenome (GOLD analysis project Ga0123519, IMG submission 87396) | Hot spring microbial communities from Yellowstone National Park - Yellowstone National Park OP-RAMG-02 (version 2) | ecosystem: Environmental > Aquatic > Thermal springs > Hot (42-90C) ...
CTCTTATTGCCGGATGTGTCCTTTTGAGCTCTAAAGCCTACTTCGCCTCTTAAACTAACTTGGTCTGAAACTAAATAGAGAACACCTATATTCATAGATGATGCATATGTGGAAATATCATGAGACTCAATAAAGCCTTTTGAAATTGTAGTTGAAATTCCGTAATCACCTTTCCTAGGCTGCGCAAAAACTACAACAGGCAATACGAAGCCAACATAAAATAATGTCTTTATCAATTCTCGAAACATAGTATAAGCCCTTTCTTTTAGATCCAATTTATCAATTAATTAATCTTTCATTTAAATCCGAAAATCCCGGATATACCAAACTATACAGATCGTATGCCTTCATAATATTTTCCACGTAGTCTATTGTAGCTTGAGGGTTATTAAAATAACCACTTGGTGGACAATTACCCCAGATATCATCATGCAATGTATAGTATCGTTTGGACATATATTTAAGTGCATCTCTAATGCATGCCCAGCTAGTTGGATCATTTCCAAGATACGAAGCTATTTTTTGAGCGTCAAGTATTCTGCCAATCCCAGCATTGTATGCAGCAAGCGTCAAAGGAATTCTGTCATCTTTCGGAGAATTCTTGAACAAATTATATAACGTTTTCAAATAATATATACCCGCCTTAATATTGTTACTTGGCGATAATACCTCATTGATTCCAAGCCTGTCAGATATTTCAGTCTGGACGCTGGGCATTATTTGCATAAGCCCATACGCACCCCTGTAACTCCTCGCATTATTATCAAATCTCGATTCTTTCTCTATGACTGCATAAACAAGCAGCCAATCAATATTGTAAATATTGGCGTATTTTCTTATGGCAGGTAAATAATTCTTTGAATCAGGGTGATAAAGTCGCTGTCCATATTCAAAATCAAGACCTGACGAAAGATTTTGACCTTGCGGATACACATTATCAGCTACATCTACACTGGAAAATGCAACGGATCTTGTTTTTTCTCCAGCAATTATATCACTCTTCTCAATAAGATTATCACTTATTCTCATAACTGACTGATTTGCAAATGGTTGGCTACAGCCTCCTAAGGTTAAGCAACAAACTAGACTAAATAAAATTATATTTATTAAAATATTTCTACCTGGTAATCCCTTATAAATTTTCATTAGTCCTTCAAGTTAGTTAAACATGCAGTCCTAATCATTGAAATCCTATAATAAAAATAATTAGAATTACCCTTAAAATCAACATATTATTTATAATTATTTCACTGCTGTCCAGGATACTTTGAGAAAAAGAATAAATTTTTCGAAAATAACTCAAAAAACATCATAATTATGAAAATATTGAGAGTAAGCCCTCCTACATTAACTTTGATTCGTTACTATGCTGGTGGACAAATAATTTTCAAAGGACCCCTTTGGGAACACCTTATGAAAAACATCGGGATGCTCATTTCCACGATGAACCTAGCATCGCCATTCTTGCTAAGTTCAGTGAAAATGGCAAGAGTCCCGCTGTACAGGATACCCCACATTCATATTTTTTATTGATGAGGCTAAAAGCTAAAACTGTAGAAAAATATGGGTAAAACGATAATTGAACCCGCAAAACAACTTTGCGGGATACGCATTCTGACAATATACTTAGCTGCACTGCGTTTGCTAAGTCTAGTCAGAATAACACTCCGCTTCACAAAATAAGCTCTCCTGCGCAGACTTCGTTTGTTGCGGGATCAGATAGTATTTTGTGCGGACGCTTCGCTCGCCTTGTTTTACTACTGCCAAAGGCATGGATGACCACATATTTTTCTAAGGTCGTTTATTAATTATTTTGGGCAGGTGTATATTTATTTATTGATTCCTGAAAAATCACATTCATTGCAATTTGAGAAACCATAAAAGATTGGGAAATTTGGCAAATTTTAGGTTTGTAGCTTTAGAACTACTTCCCCAAAACCTTTATAATCTTATTTTTGCTTTTCAAACCGGTTACAATCTCAATTGAGCTCTTTGGCACATTAAAATAATCAGCAAGCAGTTCAATTAATATCTTGTTTGCTTTTCCTTCTATAGGTGGAGCATTGACGTGGACGACTAATGAACCATCGGTATTGGGTGCTATTGAATTCTTTTTGGAATTTGGCTTTACTATTACATTAATTTTCATTGCCCTTTACCCCATTCCAGCACTTCCAATCTTACTCGGGCAGTTCCCTGCAATACCAGATCTATTTTTTTTGCAGCTGCAAGCGATAGATCAATTATACGGTCTTCCTTGAAAGGGCCCCTATCGTTTACCCTGACAATCACTGATTTATTATTCTCAAGGTTAACCACTCTTACTTTTGTCCCAAAAGGAAACACACGATGTGCTGCTGTATAGCCATTCATGTCGTAGATTTCGCCGCTCGATGTTTTCTTCCCGTGAAATTCGTGAGCATAATAAGAAGCAACGCCTTCTATCGTCAATAGTATTTTCTCATTCACAGTCGATCTTGAGTATGGTTCCAGATTGGTATTTTTATCTTCCCGGACGTACCTTGCGGATGGATTACAGGATACAAAGAGTAGCAAAGTGACAGAAAGAAATAAAAATAATGAAAGTTTAGAGAAACTCATTTAACTGCTTACGTCGTAATTGGTCTACAATATCTTTTACTTCTTGTGATCTTCCTTTTTTACAAACCAAAACCGCATCATCTGTGGCAATGATAATTAAATCATCAACACCTATTGTAGCAACAACCTTATTTCCTGCATCAATATAATTTCTGTGAGAATCTTTTGTAATAACCAATCCTCTGAAAGCGTTTTTATCCTCATTTGTGGGTGTTATATTAGCCACTTCATCCCACGAACCTACATCGCTCCATCCAAAATTGCCTTTAGCCACATAAACATTGGAAGCTTTTTCCATAACTCCATAATCTATGGAAATACTTCTGATTACTCCATAGACATATTCAAGAGTAGACTCATACTTGTCGGTACCTATCATCTTTTCTAATTTAGCAAGCTGTTCACCTAATTCAGGGAGATGTTTTTCTATTTCTTTAATAATTACATTTGCTTTCCATATGAACATCCCGCTATTCCACAGGAAATCGCCACTTTTCAAAAATTTCTCGGCAGTTTCAAGATTTGGTTTTTCAGCAAAAGTTTTAACCTTAAACACTTCCTCATCGATATATGGATTCAGATCTTTTGAATCATCGAACTGGATATATCCGTAACCGGTACCAGGATAGGTTGGAGTAATACCAATAGTAACAAGCGCATCATTTTCTTTTGCAACTCTTACGGCCTTCTTTATAACATTTATGAACTCATTAACATCTTTTATTATATGGTCAGCCGGGAGCGTTACCATAATGGCATCGGGATCGTAATAATTTATCCACTTTGCTGCTAATCCAATGCACGCGGCGGTATTTCTTCCTACGGGTTCAACAAGTATGTTATTTGCTATTATTGACGGTACCTGCTTTTGAATCAAGTCTTTTTGATTCTTATTTGTAACCACCAGTATTCTTTCTATTGGCACAAGGCTTTCTATTCGGGCAATTGTATTGGATATCATGGAACCTGAGCCAATTATTTCGAGAACCTGTTTTGGCATACGTTCCCTACTTCGAGGCCAGAACCTTGTACCTGAGCCTCCTGCCATAATAACTGCATATACATTAGGAAAATCTGAACGCATTTTATTCTTCACTCAAACATAAATCTAAAATCCCGCAAAATGGTAACGGCGGGCTCTAACAAACTTGCTCTATCTTCTCGATCGCTAAAAACCCATTGAGAGAAAGGATCCTGAATATTCGACAAGATATTAATTACACGAACATCATCCAGGTATTGATTTTCTTTAATATAACTTAAAAAGTCGTTTAGCATACTGCAAAAAGATTTATATTCTTCAGAAATATTCTCCGATAAAATTACGATTTCGCATTCCTTCTGTAGATTTGCCATAAGCTGAGTCGAATCATCTGAGCCAGCCTGCACAGCTTCTATGAACTTGTCTAATAAACCAGCAAAATGTCGTTCCTGATCTTTACCCACACCAACATTGGCAACAGGCGATGGGGTCAATTTTTCCGATGGATTCCAGGCAGGTTCCAGCAAAACATCTGGAGTCTGTACCTTTTCATCTAAAGCAAGACTATCCGAAGGAAAACCGCCTGCTAGCGTCGACTCTCCCTCTTCAGCAATTTCACCCACAGCCTGTTTGAATTTTTTGAAAATAAATGATTCCTCAGCAATCGACGATTCCTCTAATGTGGGGTCTTTCTCTACTTTTTCGGCTATCCACATGAGACCCAGAGCGAATTCAGAAAAGTTGTTGACTTTATACAATAGCTCAAGTTCCGATTTAAGATTCTTTGCTGTAGAAATTCTATCTCTTAATCTATCTAGTATAGTTTGATTTTCATATGATTTAAGTTCCCATTTGGGCAGGCGCTCAAGTAGCACTGATATATATCGGTGGACTCGATCCATTGGTTAGCCTTTCAAGGTCATTTGGTATTGTCGTTGCAACCTTCTAATTCGAATATAAGTCCACAAATCATTACTTTCAATCAATCTTTTTTAACAGCAATAAAGATGCTATGTTTTCTTTCCTGCTACCCTAATTCTATTTATAGCTCTTCGATAAGCTAATTCTGCTCTGATTTTATCCACCTCACTGCTCCTATCCTTCATTCTCTTTAATGCTCTTTCTTTTGCAAGCTTTGCACGTTGAACATCTATCTCATCATATCTTTCAGCAGAATCAGCTAAAATGGTAGCATTGTTCCTTGCCACTTCTACAAATCCGCCAGAAATGGCAAAGAAAATTGTATTATTACTTTCATCCACTACTTTTACTTCCCCTACCTCCAGGGACGAAATAATAGGCGCATGATTGTGTAACACCTGAAAAGCCCCTAAAGTACCTGGCACGGTAAAACTAATTACCTTTCCACTGAAAACCTTTCCTTCGGGTGTAAATATTTCCAGATTAATAGTTTTATCAGGCATTTTAAGCTTCTTGAAGTTGTTTTGCTTTTTCAACAGCTTCTTCTATAGTTCCGACCATCAAGAATGCATTTTCTGGCAAGTCATCATATTCGCCATCCAGAATACCTTTGAAACCACGAATTGTATCTTCAATTTTAACGTATCTTCCAGGCGTTGCAGTAAATTGCTCGGCAACAAAGAACGGCTGGGACAGGAACTTTTCGATTTTTCTTGCACGCATTACAGTTAACTTGTCCTCCTCAGAAAGCTCGTCTATTCCTAATATGCTTATAATATCTTGAAGATCTTTATAAGCTTGCAACACTTCCTTAACTCTCTTAGCAACATTATAATGTTCTTCGCCAACTACTTTTGGATCAAGAATTCTTGAAGTAGATTCCAACGGATCAACAGCCGGGTAGATTCCCTTATCTGCTATCTGCCTGCTAAGCACAGTGGTAGCATCAAGGTGCGAAAATGTCGTTGCTGGTGCTGGATCTGTTAAATCGTCAGCTGGAACATATATTGCCTGCACAGACGTTATAGATCCTTTTTTTGTGGAGGTTATTCTTTCCTGTAGTTCCCCCATTTCCGTGCTCAAAGTAGGTTGATATCCTACAGCCGAGGGCATACGACCCAGTAATGCAGATACTTAAGAGCCTGCTTGCACGAATCTGAAAATATTATCGATAAATAGCAAAACATCTTTACCTTCTTCATCCCGGAAATATTCTGCAACAGCTAGAGCAGTTAATCCGACACGCTGGCGAGCTCCCGGCGGCTCATTCATCTGCCCAAAAACGAGAACGGTTTTGGACAAAACGCCAGATTCTTTCATTTCAAGCCACAAATCGTTTCCCTCGCGAGTTCGTTCGCCTACACCAGCAAATACGGAATATCCACCATGATGCGTGGCGATATTGTGAATCAACTCCTGAATAATAACCGTCTTCCCTACTCCTGCACCACCAAAAAGTCCTGTCTTTCCTCCTTTTGTATACGGAGCCAACAGGTCAACAACTTTTATTCCCGTTTCAAACATCTCTTTCTCGGTCGTGAGCTGTTCAAAACTTGGTGCGGGCCGATGAATTGGATACCTCATTTTTGCTTCAATTGGAGCCAAGCCGTCTATTGGCTGACCCAGCACATTCATCATACGACCTAAAACTTCTGGGCCAACCGGAACTGTTATAGGTCCACCCATATCATAAGCCTTTGCTCCTCTCACCAAGCCATCAGTCGAATCCATAGCCACAGTTCTAACCCTATCTTCTCCAAGCTGCTGCTGTACCTCCACAATAAGATCCTCCTCTATACCCTCAATGTTTCTTCTTGGTATTCGAACAGCATTCAATATTTCAGGTAACTTACCACTTGGAAATTCTATATCAACAACCGGTCCTATTATTTGTACAACCCTACCTTCATTCATAATTATCCTCTAAAATTAGTATCAGATGTTTACTTAAATTACCAAAAGATGTTCGTATAATCAATCTTTTCAATTAATTTAAATTGGGAAAATATGGGATAACAGAATTTTTAATCCAATCAATAACAGGATTATTCCCCCCACTTTTTCTGCTACACAGGCATAATTTTTTGAAAACCGGCATCCGATTCTAATTCCGGCCATACAAACAAAAGCAGTAACAAGCCCAATTATTACAGATGGATACCAGATCGAAACGCCAACCATTGCGAGAGTTATCCCAATTGCAAAAGCATCTATGCTGGTAGCTATCGACAGCATCAATAGTGTTAGTCCTTTACTTGGATCATTAACTATGCGTTCATGGTGCGGTTTTGAAGAGTCTATGTACATTCTTATACCAATCCACGATAATAATATGAATGCTATCCAATGATCAAAAGAATAAACGTATTTTGCTATATTTTTCCCCAGAAACCAACCGGCAACTGGCATAATGAATTGAAAAAAACCGAAATGAAAAGCCATCCTGAATTTTTGCCATCCACCTTTTAGCAATCCGCTTGAACTTGAGCCAACAGAAACTGCGAAAGCATCTGCGGATAATCCGAATGCGGTCAGAAGAATTTCAAGAAATGTCACTATTTACTTACTTGAACTGTTTATGATGAGCACAAAACTAAGTGTAATTATATATTTTCAAGGAGCTGGCGGTGGGATTTGAACCCACGACCTACGGTTTACGAAACCGTTGCTCTACCGCTGAGCTACGCCAGCAAAATATTTAACATTACTAAATATAGAAAAAAAGTTATCACTGAGCAATATGATTAATTTCAAAAAAACCAATAAACCACTTGACAATAGAAAAGCAAATTACTAACATATTTTTAGGGACTAAGATTAATAAAAACAAAAAATGGAGGAACTTATGCCAAACAGCACTAATCCTGCCAAAGATCCAAATAAGAACTTCCGAAATAGAAAAATCAATTCATTTCAGAAAGTCAAATCAAAAGCCACAGCAGGTAAGAGATATAAAATTACATTGAGCATAACTGCTGGTCATATTCGCAGTGGACATTCTTATCACTAAGACTAACCCAAATTTAGAGTCAAAAAGCTTGCAGCCTCTCAACAGGAGAGGCTGCATTGTTTGTACACATACAAATTGACAACCTGAAATTCAAACCGCCAAAAAAATAAATGGCAAATGCATCAAAGAGAGAATAGCATAACTAACAATGGTATCCTTGCAGGTACCGCGGGATAGCAACACAAAATAAATTCCCTTCGCAATTGTGTTACTCATCAAAGCTATTAATATAGCTGAAACGAAGATAGTTTCAAAATTAGCAGGATTTTGTATTAATGATAGAATGAATGGATCTACATCCAAAAAACCTACAAGTGCCGAAAGGCCAATTAATCCTACATTGCCGGCTGATTTTCTGATCAGATTTATAATAACAGAAAGAATTACAAATAATAGGGCGAACCCCAATGCAGGGCGAATTTCGAAAGGGTTTTTCAGATTCCTAATGGAGCTTTCACTACCGACAGGTTTTTGTCCTGAAATCCTTAAAGCCAGCACAATACCTACAACAGAGAGAATCAGAAGCCTATACCATAATATTCCTATTATCGATTCATTTACTATCCAGATTAAAATTAAAACCCTTAAGTACATAACACTGCCAGCCAGCAACGCACCCTGTAAAGCACTTTTGCCGTATTCCGGTTTCTGACTTGCAAGTCGACCCATAGATAGAGTCATTGCAGTGCTTGAAACAATTCCGCCCAAAGTTCCAGACATCCATAATCCAAGCTTAGGCCCAAACTTTTTCTCCAGCAGATAGCCAACAAAACCCAGAGTGGAAACTATAACCACAATGAACCAAATCTTTGCTGGATTAATACCAAATTGGGTGTATTCCTTATTAGGTAACGCGGGCAAAATTATAAGTGTAACAAGCAAAAATTTTACAGTAGCTAGGAAATCTGTTTTATCAAGCCTTTCTACATATGACTCAAGCATAGCTTTTTCGGAAAGTAAAAAAGTATTAAGAATGCCAAGAGCCATAGCTACCCACACATCAATAAGCATTGCAAGCGCGCCCGTAACAAAAGTCAACAAAGCCGAGATTTCACTCGTCATGCCAAATCTTTCTACACGGATTTTAGCCACATAGGCAATACCAGCAAGCAAAGACACTGCCAACAAACCAACAGGCAAGGCAAAAGCCACACCTTCTTTATGAAGCAATCCGCAACCAAATCCAAATAGACTGATAATAGGATGTGTACGAACACCACCGAAGACCAGCTTTCTGTCGATTTTAACGCTTTCTCTCTCAAGGCCGACCAGAAAACCAAGCCCGAGTGCAATTAGAAATCTTAATTCAACTGTCCATTCAATACCACCAAGTCCCATCTTATAAGCTCCTCCTTTTCAGGCAAATTTCGATAATTCCTCTGCAGATCGATTTTCAATATCTTTGTGTAAATTATTTCCGTTAGCATCCATCGTTACAACGGCTAGAAAATCTTCTACTCGAATGTGCCACATGGCCTCGGGTATACCAAAATCCAGAAAATCAACACCTATTACTTCTTTTATACATCTCGCATAGTACTGTGCAGCGCCTCCAATAGCACTTAAATAAACACCACCTATTTCTTTCAATGCAGACAATGTATTTTCCCCCATTCCCCCTTTTCCAATAATTGCTCTGGGTTTGAACTTTCTTATTATAACACTTTGATAAGGTTCCTGTCTTATACTTGTGGTTGGACCTGCTGCTGTTATCGTCCACTTCCCTGATTTATTAAGTGCAACAGGGCCACAATGGTACAAACCACTTCCTTCAAGATTGACAGGGGAATCATTCTTGACCAGATGACGATGCACAGCATCTCTTGCGGTATGTATGATCCCACTTAACACTATAACATCGCCAATTTTGAAAGATCGGACCTTTTCCTCAGATAACGGTAAATTTACCCTGGTTATGTTATCTGACAAACTCAACCACTCTTCGTCAGACATTTGAATCTGCCTGGAAGGCATCCTATAAAGCCATTTCTTTATTGCCCCTGTATCTGCATCGAGAATAACACCGAGCCTTCGATATGCCCAACAATTATACGAAACGGTAACAAAGAAGCTTGCAGGTAATCTGTGAAATGCCCCTATTTTACATGCCATAAGTGTGGAATTACCACCAAATCCCATTGTTCCTATATTCAATTTATTAGAATATTCGACTATGTAATTTTCAAGCTTCGCAAGTTCCGGATCAGGATTTATATCATTAATTGGTCTGAGCAATTGCTGTTTAGCGAAGTAATAACCTGAAGAGCGATCGCCACCCAAAGCTACACCTATTGCTCCTACACTACAGCCATGACCTTGCGCCTGCCAGACCGCATGCAACAAGCATTTGCGCACTCCATCAATTGTCCTTTCTGCAACTCCAAGATATGGCAATTCACATGGCAAAGAATATTGGATACTCTTATTTTCACAACCGCCACCTTTTAATATCAGCTTCACTTCTATCTCTTCCCTATTCCATTGCTCAAAGTGTATTATTGGACTGCCTTTTCCAATATTATCAGATTCGCTCTCTCCGCATAAAGGATCAACCGTGTTCGGTCTAAGTATGCCTGCTTTCGTTGCTTTCTTGATCGCCGATCTTATTCCTCTGGTTATTTCCGCCTGATCAAGTCCCAATGGAAGTCTAATATTGAACGTAGGCATCCCTGTGTCCTGACATATAGGCGACTTATTAGCATAAGCCATATCAATATTTATTGCCATTATTTTCAATGCTAGCAAAGATTTGCTATCAGGTATTTCCCCCTCTATCACCTTTTTTAGAGTTTTTCGTACATCCAAAGGAAGGTTCGTAGAAGTTTCTTTTATCAATTCTAAAATACTTTGTTCAAATTCTCGTAATTTCGAACTTTTAACCCTCCTTTCGTGCAGTTTCAATTTTCTGGAACTTTCCTTTCTCATAATTTTCTATTCGACGTAAGAATGAATATGATACATTTAATACAGAAATATAAGTATCAAATAACGCTCTTTTACAGTAAAGGATATAGAAGAACGAAAACTGGTTTTAAATTCTAATTTTATGAAAAGGTCAATTTATTTTTGATATTTTGAGTCGTTCCGCAGGGCAAAAATCATTTCAAAAAATTCCATTTTCAATTGCTAAATTCAGCTATGTAGATATTTGCCTCGTATGCATAAGTAGTGTTGGGAAATTCTTTTTTCAGCAACTTCAATAATTCCAGAGCCTTTTCTTTGTTGCCACCTAATCCATAATTGATTGCAGCTTTTTGTAGGTACTCAGGTGCCATAATTTGTGTCATATTTTTAAAGGCGGCTTTCTCATAAAAAGATGCTGCCTTCAAAAAATCACCTTTTGCCTCATAACAAGCTCCAGCACCTGCCAGTGCAGATGCAACAAGCATTTTATCTTTCAATTCTGCATCTTCGTAATATTTGATAGCTTTATCATATTCCTTAAGTGCAAAATATGCATTAGCAAGATAAAGTTTTGCGAATTCGCCTGCTTCTGTATCACCATATTCATCCACAATTCCTTGCAAACCATGTATACCCTGTTCGGGAATACCATTAATTGCCTCTTCGTACCTTCCCTCGTCATAATAAGGCATAACCTTGCTCAACATTGCGGTCGCCTTGTCATTATTTTCAGCCACTCGTTGACTCCATAAAAACCAGATAACAGCCACAGCAATCGGAGCCATTATAATGTATGTAGTCAATCGCTTGTTTTCTTCTATCCACTTACTCAGTTTGAAATAGGTTGTAACCAGTTTATCTTCTTTAATCTCTTTCTTCGATATTTTCTTTTGTGCTTTAAGCATTGTTTACTCCTTTTTTTATTATTGCGCGCGCCCGAGGCGATTCGAACGCCTGACCTACAGCTCCGGAGGCTGTCGCTCTATCCAACTGAGCTACGGGCGCATAGCCAGCTGTTAATTTAAATGTAGATAAGTTTTAATATATATTCAAATCCAATTCCAGTCTATCCTTTTAAAATTAAATCTGCACTTTGCAATACTTGATCTGGAGTAATCGATAGCATACATTCAAAGGTTTTTATTGGACATTTTTTTCCACCGTGAATAGAACATGGCCTACACTTAAGCCCTTTTTTTTCAATCACAATATCCCTTTTTCCCCGCGGTGCAAAGCCGAATTCAGGTATTGTAGCACCAAATATTGCGATAACCGGCGTACCAACTGCCACAGCTATGTGCATAGGTGCACTATCGTTGCAAATCAATAACCTGCATCGCTTGATAAGCTCCGCCGATTGCATGAGTGAAAAGTTCCCTGCAGTATTTATTACGTTATCTTCTTCCGATAGTGCCTTAATTTTCTCACACAGTTGCTTGTCCTCTCGTCCACCAATAAGCCAGACGATATAACCTTTTAATGACATTTGCTTACATACCTGAGCAAATCTCTCTTCTGACCAGCGTTTAGTATTCCAGACCGTACCCGGTGCAACCGCTATCATATTTGTTGTATTAGTAATATCATAGCTCCAAATGACAGAATCGATTGCACTCTTATCGCTTTTTGCAGGATAAAGAACAGGCAATTCGAAATCCGTTTCTTTCAACCCCAGGGGTTCAAGGAGAGACAAGTTTCTTTCAATTTCGTGAGAATTAAAAGAATATTTTACTACATCTGTAAACAACCAATGCCCAGCACTTGTATCAAAACCAATAATCTTTTCCGGTTTCAGTAACCAAGCAAGAAATGCACTTCTTATAGAACGATGTGGTACAATAACCACATCATACTTTTTTACTCTTAATCTTTGTACAAGTCGCAATAGTTTTATAATCCCTTTGTCTTTTCCATGCTTATCATATGCTATCAATTCGGTAATCGATGGATGGTTTTTAAGAATCTCTCCTGCCCTTGGTGTAGCAATAAAATCAATGGTGGCAGAATTAATGTGCCTCTTGATTTTTTGTATCATAGGTAAGGTTAAGATTACATCACCTATGAAGGCTGTTTGTATTACAAGAATCTTCCGAATATTTTCCATTGCTTTAATTCTGGAATGCTCTACTTTGCGTGTTTCCATCGTTTATGCATCCACATCCATTGTTCAGGATGCTGTCTTATTATGTTTTCTGTAATTTTTACCTGGCGCTTCGTTAATTCCAACATATTCCCTGGAGTATACCCTTTTAAATCGTCCGTTGGTATTTCCACCAGATTCATAACATAATTGCCGTCAGGCTGGCGAACTGTACAGCCGAAGATAATAGGAGCCCCCGTCTTCAGTGAAAACACCGCCGGTCCTTCATATGTTGGCACCTCTCTGCCAAAGAATTCAACTGAAATACTTTCTTTTGGAGCAGACTGGTCAGCAATAATAGCAACAACACCTCGGCTATGCAACGTTTGAATGATTTTTCGCACAGCAATACCAGCAGGTATAACTTTTCCGCCAAACATTTCTCGCCATTTCGTTATTACCCGATCTATCAAAGCATTCGATTGCTGCCTGACAATAGCATACACCGGGATACTGCTATACACTATAAGTGATTGTATAGCCAATTCCCAGCTTCCGAAATGGGCAGTTAGAAAAATCACGCCCTTATTTCTCGAATATATCTTTTTAAAAAGTTCAAAATTCTTTATTCTGACCCTCTTTTTTATGTCTTCAGGTTTAAATTTCTTTTGCCATAAAAGTTCAACAAAAGTAGCAGCTATGTTTTGTAATGACTGGTCAGCAATTTTCTCCTTTTTGGAAGCAGACCATTCAGGAAAAGCATAGCTCAAGTTTTCAATAGCAACCCTTTTGCGCGATTTCAATAATGGAGAAAAAATTCGAGCTAAAAGAAACCCAGCTCTATGAACATAATGCAAAGGTAAAAGTCGTACCAAAAATACAAGTATCCAGAAAATCAAGTATTCCAGAATATGAAGAGGTTTTACCCTTCTTCTAAATATTTTTTTGATAATATTCATTAAACTCTAACAATTATTCACCTATTATTTTCACTATAACTCTTTTCCTTCGCTGACCGTCAAATTCAGCATAATAAATTTGTTGCCAGGGACCAAAATCCAACTTACCATTGGTGACAGGTACAACAACCTGGTGATGTATTAATAAGCTCTTAAGGTGAGCATCTCCATTTATTTCACCGGTATGATGATGATGGTAATCTGGATTGAACGGAGCTAGCCTCTCGACCCATTCATCTATATCCTGAATTATACCTGCTTCCGCATCATTAATGTATACACCAGCAGTTATGTGCATTGCAGAAACAAGGATTAAACCTTCTTTTATTCTACTTTTAGATAAAATTCTTTCAACTTCAGGAGTAATGTTAATGTACTCCCTGTGCTTCTTAGTATTGAACCATAAGTATTCCGTATACGATTTCATTTTTTTTCTCTCATTTTAAGGTTTTGAAATTTTATATTTTTCCAAACCTATCAAAAAGCACTATCTTCCCGGAGGGGTTTCTTTCAATTCTAACCTTTCTATTTAAAGCTGGAAATTCCTCTCCAGGATACCAACTGCCCTCAGGTCCACTATTTGTATATTTATACTCAACCTCAATACCAACTGGAACCTCAATTTCGATTGTCCAGATATTATCCCCTGCTACGCTATCCCCGTGAGTCCCATCGTCGTATAAACGAACTTTGTTAGGAATCCAATTACCCAATTCAGCTATATTGCCTACAATATAAATCGCCTTTCGTACATACATATCCCTTGCGTCACATTGAAAGACCAAAGTCATTTTATCAACATCGCTTTGAGCCATTGTGCCA
>Ga0123519_10009917_pt1 | contig 14274 bp, 10 predicted proteins | sample YelNatPaOPRAMG02_FD_87396 | JGI IMG/M metagenome (GOLD analysis project Ga0123519, IMG submission 87396) | Hot spring microbial communities from Yellowstone National Park - Yellowstone National Park OP-RAMG-02 (version 2) | ecosystem: Environmental > Aquatic > Thermal springs > Hot (42-90C) ...
CATCCACTACATCCACATGCGTGGTATCCCCGACGTAAACGTTTGGGTCCGGCTGCGTCTCCTCCACCATGTAGGCCTCCGCATCGCCGGGTCTCATCTCCAGCGAAGCACGAGCGGGATCGATGAGAGCGCGGCGCTCGGCCGCATAACCCTTGGACAAAAGCCGATCGATCGGTACCTGGTCGAAGAGCGGATCGCCATAGTATCGCTCGCGGTCCGCGAAGGCGAGCTTGGCCGCCTCTACTACCGTATGAATGTACTCGGGCGTGTTGTGTCCCATCCGAGCCAGGTTGAACCCCTCCAGCAGATTAAGCTGCTGCAAGAAGACCGGCCCCTGCGTCCACGTGTTGCACTTATACACCTGATAACCCCGGTAGCTGGTGGAGACCGGCGCCTCAACTCGCGTCTGGTACCGAGCCAGATCATCGTACTCTATCAGTCCTGCATGCTTCTCGCCGGAAGCATCTCGTACCGACGTCTCGGCCGCAAACTCGGCCAGGCGTCGAGCCAAGTCACCGCGGTAGAAGTAGTCCAGAGCGGCCTGCAATCCCGCCTCGCGACCCCGATTGCGGGCCCGCTCCTCGGCATCGAGAACCTTCTGGAAGGTGGCCGCCCAGTCGGGCTGGCGGAAGCGCTCTCCCACCTGAGGAACCCGGCCACCTGGTAAGTAAACCTTGGCCGTAGAGGGCCACTCGCTGCGAAAGCGCTCAGCGTGGGTAGCTATGCTCGCCTGCAGAGCCGGGTACATGCCAAACCCATCCGCGGCTAGCTCGACAGCCGGCGTCAGCACCTCTCGCAAACTCAGGCGGCCGAACCGAGCTAAGGCCGTGACCCAGGCGCCAAAGGCGGCGGGAACGGTCGCTGCCAGCATTCCGTCGCCAGGAATGAGACTGATGCCCTGCTCTCGAAACCATTCTATGGTCGCACGCCGAGGCGCCGTGCCCTGGCCGCTGATCGCCGCCACCTGCCTCTTCCTGGCATCGTAGATCAAGATAGGCACCTCACCCCCCATACCGTTATCCTGAGGCTTGAGAACGGAGAGGGCGAAGCCAGCGGCTACCCCAGCGTCGATCGCGTTTCCGCCCTGGCTCAAAATGCGCAAAGCAACGGCGCTGGCAAGGTAATGCCCCGAAGAGACGACTCCGTGCGTGCCCTGGATGACAGGCCGAGTGGTGAAGCCCATAACAACAGTATCCTCCTCGCGATGCTAGTCTACGCTGATTCTGGCCTGCGCTGACGTGGCTAACGGCCACGGTAGACGGCTCGGTACAGGCGCGCTCGCCAGGATGCCGTTTGCCCTAGATCGATTCGCTGGCCGCGCCAGTACGTTTCTGAGTTCCGGGGGCGGAGCAACCAGGTTACCAATCCAAAGGCTAGCAGGAAAAGCCCCACCTGAAAGCATATGGCCGTGAGCGGCCCGACCACGCGGAGATAGGCGAGCAGCAGCAGCAACCCTCCGACAAGCACCACCTGACCCGGTGACCTCGGTCGCCAATCGGGCAGGCTCGCGCCAGGCGGCCGCAGCCGCGGCCGGGGCGCAGTCGGAAGCTGATCGGCTCCCGCTCTGCGCAGCGCGTCTTCGATGTCTAGTTCAAACCGGTCGCGAGGGGGTCGATCATCATCGCGACCAGAGGTTTCCGACAAGCTCAACCTCAGGCTAGTCTTTTCTGCTCGGCCAGCAGCAAGGGGGCAGAACCGCCCGGCCTCAGTACACACCCGAAGCTGGCGCGCCTCGCTACTTCCGCGCCGGAACCGCCACTGCGAAGTATAGCACGCCGCGCCGGCACTCTCCAGCTAGGGAAGCGCTCGCGACTCATCGCCACTGCCGATGATGCAACCTATCCCTTTTCCAGAACCCGTGTCCGGAAGCCACGGCAGCTTGAGGTCGCCAACACGTAGAGGGCCAGGGGCGCCCACCCCATCTGGAGTCGGCGGCTCCGGCAGCGAACGCTGGAGCAGTCCTACTGCCCCTCGCTAGCCGCGGCCATTGGCTCGGACGCGCTGGCAGAGAATGCCGTCGCCTGTACAGCGGCTCGCGGAGGGATCAAAACCCCGACCAGGAAAGCCACGATGATGACTGCCACAATGATCTGCCAGCTCGACATCTTCGCTTCTCCTTCGGCCCAGGCAGATGGACTAGGCTCTCCTCACTCTGACGACCGATCTGCCTTGCGATAGAGGCTCTCAGTGCAATCCGCGTGCCAAAGATCCGCCCACCACCTTGCCAGTGGCCGCCCCTGCCTGCCGAGCGGTCGGCTTGACACATTCTGGCAGCCCTGGTTATAATTGCACTTGACGCCCACATTGGCGGCCGTGTTGTGCGGGAGTAACTCAGTTGGTAGAGTGCCTGCCTTCCAAGTAGGTTGTCGCGGGTTCGAGTCCCGTCTCCCGCTCCCAAGAAAAAGGCAACACCTCCAAGTCGATAGAGCTTCTTCCCAGAGCGGGTGCTGCTGTCTCCTCTACTGGCTCCCTCGGGGTTCCAGGGCCTGGACTCGGTTCCGGACTTGGTCGTTATTCAGCAAGATCAGGAGCCGTAAACGACTTCCGGAGTGGCGCCAGTATGATAAACTTATCTTGAGGGAACCGTCTCGCGGCGAGGCTTGGGGGCGGTGCCCTTGTTGACGTCTCCGCTGGTGGCTGAGTCCGGAGGTGGTCTATGTCACAGCCTAGCATTGACGATCTATCCGCCTTCTACGAGGCCCGCCTGCGCCGCCTGCTTGAAACGCTGACCAAGCTGCAGCGGGGTGAGCTAGCCCCGCCGCCCGGCTTTACAGTGCCAGAGGCAGCGTTTCTGATCGAGCGGTCGATCCTCTCGACTTACCGCATGCTGGCCTCGCTCGGGCGTGAGGACGAAGCCTTGCGCTTGATCCAAACCGCCAGGAACCAATAAACAGCCTGCTCTCTCCTGGCGCCAGCGAACTGCCTCGTCCTTCGCGTCCTCGAAAGCGGACTTCAAGCAGGCCCGCTAGCCAGGAGCAGACATGGGCCGGCGCATGCTAGAGATCCTGCGGATCGATTGGCAGCAGGCAGCCCATGCACGCCCGCCCTAGGTAGCCTGCCGAGCGCAGCCGGTGTATCGCCGTGCCGCCTCGTCTCTCTTCGGTTAGCTGCTCCTCACTGCGACCAAGACCAACCCAAGCTGCTTCTCAAGCGCCTGCAGTCGCGCTAGCTGATCTGGCGTCAAGTCGCTGGGAGCCACCGTTCCCCGAGCGAACGCGAGCAGGATGCCATCGCCGAGGTCCTTCTCGGCCTCGGCCACCAGCCGCTGCTGCTCCGGAGTGAGATCGGCCAGAGTCCACACCTGTCCTGGCATAAAGCACCTCCACACGGCAAGGGCACACCGTCGACACGCCGAAAACGCCGGCAGGAATCGTGCCGAGCCGGCTGGCCCTCTGCCCATGAGCAGGGCGAGGGCCAGCCGGCTCGAAAGGCCCGCCTGGCCGCCGAGGCCTTGCCGCCAGACACTACGCGTTTGACTAAGGCTTGATTACGGTGCCATCCCAGCGGCGAATGGGCGCCCAGCCGCCGTTCAGTGGATGGTCCGGGAATGGGTACTTAGCAGCCTTCTCTTCGTCGATGTCCACGCCCAATCCCGGCCTCTCGATGGGCCAGAGACAACCATCTCGCACCTCCGGGCAGCCAGGGAACACCTCCTGCGTCTGCGGGCCGAACATAGACAGCTCCTGGATACCGAAGTTGTAGCAAGCCAGGTCCAGGGCCAAGTTAGCGGCATGACCCACAGGCGAAACATCGCCTGGCCCGTGCCAGGCCGTGCGCACGCCGAAGAACTCGCAGAAGGCGGCCAGCTTTCGCGCCATGCTCAGGCCGCCGATGTCTGAGATATGCACCCTGATGAAGTCTATCAAGCGGTCTCGAATGAGGGGCACATACTCGCTCTGATTGACGAACAGCTCTCCCATCGCGATCGGAGTGCTAGTCTGTTGGCGCAGCAAGCGAAAGTACTCGATATCCTCAGGAGCTAGCGCATCTTCAAGGAAGAACAGGCGGTAGGGCTCCAGCTCCTTTGCCAACTGGATGGCCAGAATGGGGGGAATGCGCTCGTGGATATCGTGCAGCAGCTCCACTTCCTCTCCAAGCTTGACACGCAGATGCTCGAAGAGCTTGGGCACGATGCGGACGTACGGCCCCGGCTCCCATACCTGCTCCACCCGGCTAGAATCGCTACCGTAAGTGGAATAGCCAGGGACAGCTACCTGGCAGCGGATGTAGCGGTAGCCTTCCTCCATGAACCGGCGAACGTTGTCCTCGACCTCCACGAAATCGCGGCCGTCAGCGTGGCGATAGACGGGCACGGCCCGGCGACACTTGCCCCCCAGCAGTTGATACACCGGCATATTGGCGCGCTTGCCCTTGATGTCCCACAGCGCCTCATCCACTCCACTCAGCGCATTGTTCAGCACCGGCCCGCTGCGCCAGTAAGAACTGACGAAGGCGGATTGGTAGATGTCCTCAATATCGTCCGGATTCTTGCCGATGAGAAAAGGCTTGAGGTACTCTTCGATGGCCGTCGCCACCGCCAAGGGGCGCTGAGTGAACGTGGCGCAGCCCAAGCCATACAGGCCCGGCTCGCTGGTCATGACCTTCACCACTACCAAGCGAATGCCATCTGGAGCGGTGAGAATAGCCTTCACATCGGTGATCTTGAGCGGGGGGAGTCCTCCAGTGGACAATGCAGCCTCCTTACAGTGTATGTTTCTGTCCCCTATGATCGTTCATTCCCGTGCCCAACCCTACCTGCACCCAATCCTACCGAGATCGGCGCACAACCCCATCGGAGTGAGCCGTCTAGCCAGTGTCATCCATATCCACCAGCTTCAGCCACTCGTCCGTCTCAGCTCCGTTTCCGTCCGGCTCCGAGCGGAACAGGCTCTCAGGAACCCGCGGCGTAGCGTGCAACGCACCAGCCGCCTGCCGGGCTTTGGTTGCCTCCTCGTCCAAGTAGGCACACCACTCGCTCGGCGCATCCAGGTCCTGTCCGCCGTGCGGGCTGACTCGTTCGCGCACCTGAATCAGCACCGGTGCGTTCAGGCTCGCTCCCAGCACCACTGCCTGACCTTTGGACAGAGCCGGCAGCTCATCAAGGACCTGCCGGCTGGCCCCTTCCACTGCGCCAGCGATGTTGTTCTGGTCGACCGGGTTGACGATGCGCAGCACTATCTGCGTCATACACTGGGATAGCACGTCCTGATCGAGCTTGCCCGGACGTTGCGAGATCAGGCCGATACCGACGCCGAACTTGCGCCCTTCGGCCAGCACCGTGCGTAAAATGCCAGCGGAGACCACGTTGCCAGTCTCCTGGCCACCAGGAGCGAAGTGATGAGCCTCCTCCAGCAGAACGAAAGCGGGATAGGGCAGGTAATCGGGCGAATCGGGAGCCGATTTCCCTCGCACCGCGTCCATGCGAGCCTGGTACAGCCGACGCAACAGGACCGCCACCACCACCTGCTGCTCTCGCCGATCGACCTCGTCCAGTTGCAGCACCGTACACTGCCCGGGCGCGAACAGGGTACCCAGGTCGAGATGGCGCGAGTCATCCAGAACGCTCCCCGGGTGGTTCACGCTCTGAATGCGCCACTCCAGCCCACTGACGCTCTCTGTGTAATCCACCCCGTCCTCGTCGCGCTTCTGCGCCGCGATCCTCTTGAGCTCTGCTACCAGGTCCGCCGCCGTCCAGTTCTTGCCGGTGTTCTGCTTGTCCATCCGGTTCTTCAGCGCATAATAAGCGTTGCGCAGCAATACCGACATCCGCTCGCTCAAATTCGGTAACAGGTATCGCAAGTCGTCGAAGTCAAGCGAAGAGAACCTCACGTGCACATCAGCCGGCCGCAGCACTTTCACTCGCGGGCGATAGCTCCCCTCCTCGAAGGCTTTGTTCCCCTGCAAGTCGGTTATGGTACTATACTCGCCGTGAGGATCCACGACCAGCAAACAGGCCTTGTTACGTGGAGAAAGCATCTCCTCGATAAGCACGCCAGCCAGGTAGCTCTTGCCCGCACCGGTGGAGGCGATGATGGCCAAATGGGTCGATGTGAAGTCCTTGACGGAGAGAACGATCGGGACTTCCCTCGCTGGCCGCGACAGCAGCCATCCCACCATTGCCCCTCCCCTCTCATCCGGCCGCTTGCGGTTCACCACTGCGGAAAGCATATCGCTCGGAGCCAGGTAAATGGGCCAGCCTGCCCGCGGCGGGATGCGCGGGTTGATGAACGAGCCCATCCGGCCGTCGAAATACCCCAGGATCCTGACCGCAACCTCGAAAAGCTCGTACTCATGGCTCTCGAAACCGAGCAGGCTGGCCACACTGGCCGGCGGCACCGTGGGGTCGGCCAGGAAAGCATCGGGGTAGAGCCGCAACGGGGAACGCCCCACCACCTGCCCCAACACCGCTCGCGGCTGCCCATCCACCTCAGCGTTGTAGTACACGAACTCCCCCACTTTGACCTTCTGTTCGCGATCGGGGGTAACGAAAACATACTCTTGCGGCGTCTCCCCTGGGCCTTTGGCGATACCCAGGCAGGCTTCGATTCGGCTCCCAGCGGCTTCGGTTTCCCTCATCGCATCACCTCCACCCGGGCACTCCAGGCCAAGCTGGTGTGCAACACCGCCAAGCGCGCTCGCTCAGCCGGGAAGAGCTCTTGCAGGCGCTCTATCAGTCTCTCTATCAGAGCCGGCATACACGCCCCGCCCTGCGCCAGCAATCGCGGCAAGTACCCCAAAGCCAGTGCCCCTCGCGGCAAGTGAAAGGCGCGCACTTCGTCGTCGCTCAGGGTCTCCACCTCCGCCTCCAGCTCCACGGGCACCGACGGCACACCGTGGTCGCCTCGCAGCACTTCTCCCTCACGGCGCAGCGTGCCCAGAGTAACGATGCCCACCAACGTCGCCTTTTCCAGAATGTAGTCTGGCATGAACCTCTCCAGCCCGTCGTCGGTGGCGATGCGCGGCCCGCCGCGCCCATACTCCGGGTTCACCAGCAATGTGTCGTAAATCAGGCCAACGACGCGACGCTGCTCATCCACCCTCATCGAGACGAAGGTGCCCAAAGCATAGTCGTCCGGCTTAGGCGTCTCGTCTCTCTCGCCAGGACGATAAACCTCCGCCACCAGATCGGTGTGCGAGTTGGAGCGAACAACTTTCGCGATGACCATGCTCTCACCTCATCACGACTCAGAGCCGCCTCTACCTAAAGAAAGATCCCTAGGACTGGCGCGAGCGCTTGCTGAAGGCCTTGGGAGGCAGGCTAAGCACAACTCCATGCTCAGCGGCGAAGTTGTGGCAGGCAGCATAAAACATCTCGCGATCCTCTGCTCTCAACGTGGCTAGCTCGTGCGCAGCCTCCAGGCAGTAAGGGTATCCGTGGCCAGATGGGATGATCTCCGCCCGCACCACATCCACGACCCGATCTAGCAGCCCCGCCCGAAGCACCCAGCGCGGCAGCTCGAGCCGAGCAAGGGTGCCGAACGATGAGGCTTTGAGATAGCAGAAGATGACCTCCCGCTGATAGCTTCTCTCGCCGTTCACGTCCCAGTAGTCTCTCAGGATATCATCCCGAGCGCAGACAAAGGCCTTGCTGCGGTCGCCCCATCGCATGCGCGGCGCCAACAGGTAAGCATCCGACACACTCTTGGGCGCCTCTCGTTCCAACGCCTGTGCTAGCATCGTGACCAGGTCGGAAGCATCCGAGGCATCCACATAGCCAACGACCGGCACTCGATATTCCTCCGAGGCTCGCAGCAGACGGACAATGCCCCCGATATGCTCCTTGCGCGCGTGCTCCGGCATCGCGGATGCGAAGGATACCACCAGGGTACCGTCGAAGAAGACGACCGCCGGCGATCCCTTCTTCGCATAGGCTGCCATCCGCCCCACGATGGTATCGATCTCTTTGAGAAAGCGCCTCAGCTTCACCTCTTCCTCGACAAAGCCGAAACCGCGCCCGCGACGTTGCCCCACGTCTGCGGCGTACACCAGGTCCAGGTCAACATCTTTGACGTAGGGCGGACCGACCAGGTTCTGCTGCTGGCCAGCCCATCCCCCACGATGCTGGTTCTCGAACCAGCCTACTTGCACGGCACCCAGCGACAGGTTGTAGTATCGAGACGGAACGATCTCCGAGCCGTCCACCGCCAGTGTGGTGACGTCAGCGATCTTTTCCAGCGCCCAGGCCTGGGCCTCGGCGTGGCTATGCCACGTTAGCCCAAAGGGCAGGATCACGTCGTCGCTGCGGCCATACTCCTCGCTGGGAAGCGCGCCCGCCGATTTGGCCCCTTGCAGCCGCCCCTCCAGATCGGCCGCGCTCAGCCTTCTCAGCTCATCCAGCGTCGACTCGAAGGCCCGCCGCTCATCCTGAGGCTGCTGCAGCAGCCTCAGGAAACGTTCGCGTTCGTTTATCAGTACCCGACTCAGCTTCTGCGGATACAGCAAGGTCTCACTCTCCCACCGCAGCTACTTGCTCCCCCACAGTGATGCGACTAACGTCGTTCTCTTTCGTGATGTACAACGTATGGGCCGCCAGATTATCGAAGGCGGAATCATGCGTGATGACGAACAACTGCTTGAGCCCTTTGACCTGCGGCATCTGCATCGCCAGCAAAGACCGCCGCTCGGCGTCCATGTTCGCCGTCGGCTCATCCAAGAACGCAAACTTGATCTTGGAGAGCTGCCGCAGCAGCGCCAGGCGCACGGCCAGAGCGGCCGCCATCTGTTCGCCACCCGAGAGCAGACGGAAGCTGCGCACCTGCCCGCGTGAATGCAGCTCGATCTCGTAACTGGGTAGCCAGACCAGGTCCACGCCCGGCACATCCATAACCTCGCGATAGATGGACGTTGCCAGCTCGGAGATGCGGGAGAGGATGGCCCTGGTTACCACCGGTCCCGCGTCGCGTATGAGGGTGCGCATCTGCTGAGCGAACTCGCGCGTGCGCTCCACCGCTTCCAGTTCGCGCCGGGCCTCGGCTGCTTGCTCAGCCGCCTGGCGCATGCGGTTGACCTGCTCCTCGATTTCCATAATCCGCTGCCCGCAGTGAGCGAGCCTAGCTTGGTCGGCAGCCAAAGTTTGATCGAGTTCGCGCAGCTGCGCGTCCGCCTGCCGGTAACGCCCCTCGTCGAATGCGGCGCGCAATTCGTCAAGTTGCTTCTCTGCCTCTGCCAGCGCCATCGATTCCATTGCAAGGTCGCGCTCGGCGGCTCGCCGAGCTTCCTCTCGTCGCGGGAGGTCCTGAGCCAAGTTCAGGTGCGCGAGATAGCGGTCGTGCGCTGCCTTGTTCAGCTTCAGCAGGCGTGCCTGCTCTTCCAGTGCCTCATCCAGGCCGGCATACTCGGCCAGCCTCCGCTCGACGTCCGCCAGCTCCACAGCGAGGCGAGCGATGTCGGCCTTTTTCGCCCCGATCTGCCTTTCCAGCGTCGAGCGTTGCTCGGCTTCCCTTTGCGCGACGAGCATCTGGCTGCGCGGGTCCCCCAGTCGGGCCAGACGCTGCTCAGCCTCCTCTCTGGCTTTAGGCGCCTCCGCGTTCCTCCTCACTAGCTCTTGCAGCCGCTCGAGATCGTCGACCAGTCTCGCCGCCTGATCCTGCAAGGTCGCGTAGCTTTCTCTCAGACCGGCCAGAGCGGCCAGCTTGTCCGCTGCCGCCTGCGCCTCCCGCACAGTTGCCTCAGCCCGCTGTCGCTCGACCTGTGCATTCTCCAGCTTGGCCTCGACATCTCCCAACTCGCCGATCCTTCGCTGGCTGCGCGCCAGCGTCTTCTCTTCATCCCCGATGGCGCGCTCGACTTGCTCAAGCTGATCCTCGATGCCAGGCAGCCTGGATACCGCGTCGGCGGCCTGTCTGGCCTCTTCGACGGCAGCTTTCCGCTCACGGTCCTCCCGCTTGAGAGCCTCCAGACGCTGTCGCGCGGCCTTGACTCGCCCCTCGAAATACGTGGTCAGATCCTGCCCCTCGTGCAAGTTGCGGCATGGCTCCTCCAGGAACGGGCACAGGCCGCCCTGCACCTGAGCCAGCGCCTTCTCGGCCTGGCCCAAGTCGGCCTTCGTCTGCGCATACTGCTCTCTCGCCGCTTGCAAGCTAGACTCCCGCTCGCTAAGCGTATCCGCCAGCGGCCGCAGCGACTTCAGGCGAGCCGCCTCAGCCCGCAGCGTATCCCTCCGGGCTCGCAGGCTCTCCAGCCTGCGGGAGGCGTCGCCCTCCGCTTCTCGTAACCCTTTCAGCTCGGCCGCCTGCTCTTTCAGCTCCTCGACCGCGCGCTGCCAGCGGTCGAGTTCGCTCTTCCGCGCCGGCAGCTGCTCTGCCAGCGAGCGCAGGGCCTCGGCGCCTGCCATTTCCTCCTCGACGCCACTGATTCTCTTCCTGACCTGAGCTAGCCGTTCCTCCACCTCCGGGATCTCGCGCTGCGCTCGTTCTAGTTCGTTCTCTCGCTGCTGTTGCCGCCTCAGTTCCTCCTCCGCCTCCGCCTGCTCCTGCACCAGAGGCAGCAGTTCGACAACGTGCTGCTCGGCGGCCGCTACTGTCTCCAGCCGGTCGCTCAAGTGCTTGAGATCGTTACGCGCCACTTCCAACGCGCTGGCATGTTCGTTCTGTAGGCGGCGCCACTCTTCGCGCTCGCGCCGTCGCGCCTCCAGGGCATCTCTCCGCTTCTCCGCCGCCCGGTAGGCCTCGAAGCCGCTCTGCGTCTCCTTCACCACCTCAACTGCCGTCGCCGCTTCCTCGCACCTCTGCTGAGCGTCCCTCTGCCTCTGCTCCAGGACCGCTACCCACTCTCGCCGCCGGCCACACTCGCTCTCCTGTCGATCGCGTTCCTCTCGCCGCCTCTCGAGCTCGCCCAACTCCGCCGCCACCTCCTCCCGTGCGGCGCGGCTGCTAGCCAGAGACGCTTCCAGGCGCTGCTGCTCGCTCCGCCAGGTTGATAGTTCGGCTTCCGCAGCCGGCAGGCCCGCCGCCACAGCCTCGGCGGCAGCTTTCCTGGTCGCCGCCTCCGTGGCCTGCGTGTCGTAGAAGCGAACCACCTCAAGCATGCGATCCCAGGTCGCCCGGTACTCCTCCACGTGCAGCAGCGGGTCGAACTTGGCAGCCAGGTGGCCAGGTGGCAGCAGGAAAGGAGCGGTGAAGGTACCCTGAGCTGGACCGACGATATCTTGGAAGATGCCAGCCAGATCATCTTCCGCGCGCAGCTCGAACTGCCGCCGCAGCCACTCGACAACCCCGTTCGTGCCCGCCGCAACCTTGACGCCGGCCACCGGGTCATAGACGAAATAGTCCGGGTTGCTCCCCAGGCGGCGGATGACCTGGTATTCCTTCCCGTCCAGCTCCGACACCACGTCCACGCTCACGGTTCCCCAAACACAGCCGCGTCGCACCATGTCGCTGGCCGGCTTGTAAGGCAAGTGGTTGAACAGGACAGCCCCAATACCCTCCAGAATGGTGGATTTACCCGCCCCGTTTTCGCCTCGCAAGGAATTGATGCCCAGCTCCAGGCGGGCGAACTGGCGGCCTGCATACGATTTGATGTTCTCTAGCGCTATGCCGGTAACGATCACCGCGCCGGCCCTCCCGCCGTCTCAGCCCTCTGCGCGAGCACCCCCACCGAATCTCCACTCGACGGCGAGGGACCGGCCATCAACTCTTCGTATCGCTGGCGGATAATGGCCGCCACCCTGTCCGCCCCCGTCTCCGCCAGTAGAAGCTGCTTCACCTCACGGGTAAGCTGGGCCAAAGCCAGCGCCCGCTCGCGGTAGCGCACGTCGCTCGCCCAGGCGTCCTTGAAAGTGTCCAGCTCCAGCTTGGCCGGATCCCACTCTTGCTCGATTGGGCCGTCCACTGGGCAACTGGAGCTAGTGTGGTCCTTGATTAGCACGACAAGGGGATCGCAGCACTCTTTCACCAGCTCCTCGAGCAACGAAAAGTCGAGGGCAGCGCGGTCAAAGCGCAGGGTCCCAATCAAACGCACGTGGGCGATCGGCTTGCTCTGCGGCCGCTGCTTCTCTAGCTCGGCCAGCAGCGCCGTTTTCACCGCCTCCTGCAAGGCCTGTGGGTTGAAGAGTTCCGTGACCTTCACCGTCGCCGATACCACCGGCCGCAGCGAAGCCAGCTTGCGCAGCTCGGCCCGATGTTTCGGCTGAGCGTTTGTGTCCACCTCAACATAGTAGTAGCCGCGCTCCCATCCCCATTCGTTGATGGCGCAGGTGTCGAGTGACCCGGGGTTGAAGATCCAAGGATAAGAAGTGCCATCGGGCAGGGTCCGATTGACCTGATAGGCTAGATGAATGTGCCCCAAAGCCAGATAATCGACCAAGGGCTCCAGCGGCGCCACCTGCTCGCTCGTGAGCCCACCCTCCAGGTTGTTGGGGAGGTAACCCTGCATGCCAGCGTGAGCGACGAGCACCGTGTACTCGATGCCCTCCCGAGGAAGACGCGCCAACTCCTCAGCCAACCCTTTGATGGCGGCTGCCGTTTGCGCGCCCTGCCAGCCCAGGCCAACAATGCGCACACCGTCTCCATCCCAGTATCCGCCGCGGTGGGACTCCGTGTCCCACGGCTTGAGGCTGACGCCGCCTTCGGCCCCCGTCTCCACATCCAACAGTATCAGCAGATTGCGCCTCGCTAGCGACTGCAGCCAGAGGTAGTCACGGTTCGTGCCGCGCAGCTTTTCGTGGTTCCCCCTCACCGCTACGACCGAGATTCCCGCTTGGCGTAGCATCCGCAACCCGGTATAGACCTGGTCATGCGTCATCGCCCATATCTCGTCCGAATTGAAAAGGTCGCCCGCGATGAACACGAACTTCACCCGCAGATCGATCGCGCGTTGCACCACTTCCAGGTAGCTGCGGGCGAAGTCCTTATAGCGGCTGGCGTTGTGGTACTGCTCGGTGCCGACGTGCGCATCGGCGAAATGGATGAACTCGAACCTCATCCCACCATCTCCGGTCTCATTCCACTATCTCTGGTCTCATCCCGGCTCCACCTCTGGCCAGAGCCACCGGGTTCCCCTTTTGACAGGCCCTCGCGCTAGGCCCAGCACCTTCCTATAGTACCATCAGTCAGGCCCTCGGTCTAGGCACCAACCTCCTTCCTCCGCCTCTCCACAAAACACATCTAGGCGACCTCTTGACAAACCCGAACGCTTGTTCTATTATACCACACAAGAGGACAGCCAGTTCTCCCGAAGCAAGAGGGTTGAGATGGCGGAACAAGAGAAGGCGTGGACGCAAGGGCAGTTGTTTCCTCTGGAGGTCCCCCGAGGGCGGCGCGGCGACGGAAAACGAGAGCATCGGCGCCACGTCGATCGCAGCCGCGTCACTCGCGATGCAGACGTGGCCCTTTCCTACGAGCATTCTTACGTGACCCAGCACGAAATCAAGCTCGGGCTAGCCAAAGCCCTGAGCCAGCTCAGCTCCGAGAAGCGCGAGGCCCTACGCGCTATGCTGTCAGCTCCACGCGTGGCATAGCATCATCGGCCTGGCATCCCTGGCGCCGACGGAAAAGCGTCGCCGCGACGAGAGAGCGAGCCGCCGCTACTGGCTGCCCGCTTCTATAAGCCTCTCCGCTAGCTCCATCGCATCTACTGGCCAGAACGCGGGCGGCCGTGGACGCTGCACGTAAGAAAAGCCAGCAATGGGGCGACAAGTGAGAACCATCCGCCGCCACTGGGCCGGGATCGCCTCTCGGCCGTGAACTGCCCCCAGCAACGCCCCAGCGACGGCGGCGTTAGTGTCGGTGTCGCCTCCTGCCATCACCGTGCGCACGACTCCTTCCTCCAGGCTGGGGGCGTGCAGCAACTGATAGAATGCATTCTGAAAGGCGACAAGCACCCATCCCGGGAGGCGGAGACGGTCTTTCGGCGGGGCGTAAGCCGCCTCTCGGAGGGCCGCTTTCACCTCCTCTGCCAGGCAGCTGCTGGCCGCCCAGTCCAGATCGTCGTCGTACACTTCTTCTGGACTTCCCCCGCTCCGGATCGCCCGCGCGATCGCCACCACATAGGCAGCGCAAGCTTCCTGGCAAACGAGGTGGGGATGAGTGAGGGTGCTGTCCAGTCGCGCCACTTTGGCCAGAGCGTCGGCGGGGAGCCCTGCTCCCCAGATGCCAAGCGGACTGGCTCGCATCAGCGACCCGTTGGCCTGGCTAGTGGCCGATGCCGCGGCCGCGCAGGCCGCGGCGGCCTGGCCCGGTTTCGGCTGCGACGGAATAGCGCTCAGAGCCTGCCGGATGGTGCCCCCACAATCGAAAGGCGCAGAATGAAACCAGGCTCCGTACGCTTCCGCCACCG
>Ga0123519_10009923_pt1 | contig 14270 bp, 8 predicted proteins | sample YelNatPaOPRAMG02_FD_87396 | JGI IMG/M metagenome (GOLD analysis project Ga0123519, IMG submission 87396) | Hot spring microbial communities from Yellowstone National Park - Yellowstone National Park OP-RAMG-02 (version 2) | ecosystem: Environmental > Aquatic > Thermal springs > Hot (42-90C) ...
CGAGCCGTCGGGCTTGATACCATCCCAACTCTCCCAGATGGTCGTGGCGCCCTTGGTGATGGGGTAGAGCCAGGAGGGGATGGTCTTCTGATTGAGCAAGTCATAGGCCACATCCAGGTAGCCGTAGCGGCTGAGGACATGGCAGAGATAGGTCGTGGTTAAAAAGCCGGTGCCGAGGTGGTTGCCGTTGCGGCGCACCAGATCGACCAGCCGCTGCGCCGCCAGCGGCCGCAGCGCCTCGGGCAGCAGATCGAGGGCCAGCGCCCGCACATAGGAGGCCTGCTTATCGGGCCGGATGCGCCCATCCGCTGCGACAAACTCAGCCACCCAGGCCGCCTTGACCTGCTCGTGCAGGGTCTGGTAGCGTCGGGCATCCTCCTCCATATTCAGGAGCCGCGCGATCCGCGCCAGCAGGCCGCTCGAGTAGGCCAGGTAGGCGGTGGCTACCGGCGGGTCGCCGAAAGCCATGCGCCAGAACATGCCCAACCCCTGCGTCAGCCAGTTGGTGCCCGGCTCCAGCCACTCACCCCACTGGTATTTCGTGTCCCAGATGTAGCGCTGGCGCGCGCGCCGGCCTGCGCTCAGCCAGTACGACGGCTCGAGGCGGCGCACCCAATGGACGTGGGCAGCCTGGCGGGCCTCATAATCCACCCAGGCCTTCATGCTGGGGTATTGGCGCTCCAGGATGCGCCGGTCCGCAAAGCAGAGGTACATCGTCCAGGGGACAATCAGGGCGGCATCGCCCCAGCCCGACGAGCCCTCCAGCCGGGCGGCGAACCCGCCGGCCTTGGCAAAGGCATCGGGCACCAGGTTGGTCACCATCCCATCGGGGTGCTGCTCGACGGCCAGGTCCTGCAGCCACTTGGTGAAGAAGGCCGCCGTATCCATAATGAAGGAGCCGGTGCGGGCAAAGATCTGGGCATCGCCCGTCCAGCCGGCCCGCTCACGTTGCGGGCAATCGGTGGGGATATCCAAAAAGTTGCTCTTCTGGCTCCAGACGATGTTGCTCTGCAGTTGGTTGATCAACGGGTCGGAACAGTCAAAGTCACCGGTGCGCACCATATCGGAGTAGATGGCGATGCCGGTAAAGTTGTCGGGCCCGGGCTCGCCGGGGAAACCCTCGACGCGCACGTAGCGAAAGCCGTGGAAGGTAAAGCGCGGCTCGTAGACCTCCTCACCCTCGCCCTTGAGGGTGTAGGTCACTTTTTGCTGCGGGGCGCCACTCTGGCCGAACTCGAGGTTCTTCATGGTAAAGTTGCCGGCTTTGTCCAGCGTCTCGCCGTGTTGCAGGATGATGGTCGTGCCCGCCGGCCCGCGCACGCGCAGGCGCACGCGCCCGGCGAAATTCTGGCCCATATCGACGACCGTCTCGCCAGCAGGGGTATGGATGATCCGCACCGGGCGGAACTCCTCGTGGCGGCGCACGGGCACCCCGGCCGGCGCGACCAGGTTCTGCACGCCATAGTCGGCAATGCGCACGGCCTGCCAGTCACTGTCGTCAAAGCCAGGCGCATCCCAGCCGGGCATCTCACGCCGAGCATCATAGACCTCGCCGTCCTTCAGGTCGGATCGCAGGATCGGCCCGGTCGTCGCCCGCCAGCCCTCACCGGTCGTCACCCACTGCTCAGAGCCGTCTTCGTAGAGGATGCGCAGCTGCAGCAGCAGGGCCAACCGCGCGCCATAGGCATTGCGCACCGAGAATACGCCCACCTTGCCGCGCCACCAGCCGTCGCCGAGGATGACGCCCAGCGCGTTCTCGCCCGGGCGTAAGAGCGCCGCTACATCATAGGTCTGGTACTGCAGCCGCTTGTGATAGGCGGTAAAGCCGGGGGTAAAGATATCCTCGGTGACCGGCAGGCCGTTCAGAGTCATCTCGTACAGGCCGTGGCTGGTGACATAGGCCCGCGCCGCCGCGACCGGGCCGCGGAGGGTGAAAGCAGTTCGCAGATAGGGGCAGGGCTGCATCACCTGGGGATCTTCGTCCCAGGGGGGCTCGATCCACCGGGCGCGCCAGTCGCCTGCGCTGAGCAGCCCCATCTCCCACCAGGCCGCCTCGCTCCAGGGCGTGGGTTGGCCGTCCTGGTCCCACACGCGCACCCGCCAGAAGCAGCGCTGCCCAGAGCGCAGGGCAGGCCCCCGGTAGGTGTGGTGGAGGGACTCTGCTGTCGCAACCTTGCCCGTGTCCCAAAGCAGGTCCCGGCCGCCCTCCAGGCCGGCAGGACTCGCGGCGACCTGAATCTGGCAGGCCGTCTGCGCCACGCCGCGGCCAGAGGCGCTCAACTGCCAGGAGAGACGCGGGGTCAGGACGTCGATGCCGAGGGGATTCACGTGGTATTCGCAACGCAGCCGCTGCGGGCAGACTTGCGCTGGGGGCATTTCAGCAGCCATCTCCTACCTCCTTGTAGATGCCCTGAACAGAGGGCTCCGGCGGCCCACACCAATGCCGGCCAGGTGGTCAGGATCATGAGTGTGCGTGTATTCAGTATACCCTGGCCTTGATGGCGGTCAAGTGCATAGAATCAGTGCGCCGAGATCAGCCTCGACGGTCACTTGGGCGAAGCTCCTGCCGAGTGGCCACGACGGCAAAGCGGCGATCTGCCCCTTGAGCCAGACTCGCCATATTGAGATGACTGATGCTGCTCAGGAGCTTGGCCGTCGGGGCAAGGTCAGATTGCTCGCTGTGCAATGCTCGCCACCGCTGGCGCCTACAAGAACCGCTGCACCTGGGCGGGGCGCAGGCCAAGCTTCTGTACGCTGACAGGTCCTATGGACCCTGGGCCACTCAGCAGGAGCTTCACCCTCCCAGTGCCCTGCCAGCCGGTAAATGTGCGCGGTGTGGGCAACCATCGCCCTGGATCTGGTGGGTTTCGGGCGATGCGCGGGCAACCTGGCCGGACCCAATAGCCAGTGCGGGGCAGGCACGGCTCATGCTGGGTACAGGGTAGCGGGCGCCCTTAGCGCCTGCCCATCCTGATGTGTGCACGGTGCACGCTTTGCATGCGCCGTGCAGGAGGAAAGTCATGTCCATGATGCAGAATAAGGAACTCGTGCGCAGTTACATCGAAGAGCTCTTCAATCAGGGCAATTTCAGCGCCGTCGACAAGTATCTCTCGCCCAGCTTCATCGATCACAACCCGTTCACCAAGGAACTGCCCATGGGGCCAAAGGGCCAGGCGGAGTTTTCGCGGCTGATGCGAGAGGCCTTTGCTGATTTCCATGTGGACATCCAGGATATCATCGCCGAAGGCGACAAGGTAGCCAATCGGATTACGGCCAGCGGCCGCCACAAAGGTGAATTCCTGGGCATCGCGCCCACCCAGAAAGAGGTATCGTGGCAAGTCATGGCGTTCCTCCGTGTGGAGAACGGCAAGATCGTTGAGCGCTGGGCTACCCAGGACCTGATGGGCCTGCTGAAGGAACTGGGGGTCGCTCCAGAGAAGATGGTGCCAGCCGGCGTGCGGTAGCCGGCCAGTTGGCTTGAGAGGGCAGGCCAGATATGGCCTGCCCTCCTGCTATGCCTGATAGGCTGACATACCGGTTTCCCCTGAGGAACAGAGGGAGGGGATGATGGTGCACCGCGTCGTCTTGGAGCTGACTGAATCGGCCTCGGGCAAAGCCCAGATTGTGCTGGGCAACATCCATCATCTGCTCACAGAACTGGGTGCCGAGGGCGCCGAGATCGAATTGGTGGCACACAGCGACGGCATCGTAGCGCTCTATCGTCGGGGAAATGCGCAGACGGAAGCCATCGATCGTCTGGCTACACAGGGGGTGCGTTTTTTGGCCTGCCGCACGACGATGAAAAGCCGTGGCTTGACGGAAGAGGATATCCTGCCGGTAGCACAGGTTGTGCCTTCGGGAATCACCGAAGTAGTGCGCCGGCAAGAGGAGGGATGGTGCTATGTGCGCCCATGAAGGCGCTGCCGTATGGCTCTCTGTGCCGCCGGTTGACCAGGTGCTGGACCTGCACGGCGACCCCGCCCGGCACGACCTGGCACTCTTTATGCACGGCAACCAGTGGATGGCCATGGAGGTATTGCTGCACGAGTTCCAGAATGCACACCCCGAGGTGCGCAGCGTGTACTATGAAACCCTGCCGCCCGTCACGATGGTGCAACAGATGCAGCAGGGGACCCTGCGCCTCGATGACCTGACGATCCATGTGCCGCCGGATGTGCTGACAGCCGGCAGTGAGATGCTGGCCCGTCTGGCCAGCGAAGGGTGGGTCAGCGAGCCATATGACTATGCGCGCAATTCCTTGGCCATCCTGGTGGCCGCAGGCAACCCTCAGCACATCCAGGGGTGGGCCGACCTGCTGGCCCCCGATGTACGCGTGGTGTTACCCAACCCCGAGACGGAAGGGATCACACACCTCATCCAGGAGGCCGTCACGGCAGCGTTGGGCGCCCAAGCCTGGGCCGAATTGACGGAGGGCAAGCGCCAACGCGGCCTCACGTCCTATACGCAGATTCATCACCGCGAGACGCCCCTCTGGCTCCTGGCCAACCGGGCGGATGCCGGGCCGGTCTGGCTGACAGAGGCCCTTTACCAGCAGCGAATCAGGGTGCCGCTCGACGTCATCCGCCTGCCCGCGGAGCAGAACCGCGAGGGCCGCTACGCCGCCGCGGTGGCCGTGCGCACCTGCCGGCACCCCGAGGCGGCGCAGGCTTTTGTCGGCTTTCTGCTTGGTCCGGAGGCTGGGGCCGTCCTGGCGGATTACGGCTTTGAGGTGGAGAACCGCGAGCTGGCGCCCGGGGTCGATCACTGCTGGGTGCCGCCCTCGCCGGAGCAATCCTCCGGGACCAGATAACGGGCCTCCCAAAACCGGCCAGTCTCTCAATTCCAGCTTCGCAGGACCAGGCTGGCGTTCTGGCCGCCAAAGCCGATGGCATTGACCAGGGCCGCACGCACCGTCGCAGGCCGCGCCCGGCCCACGACATGATCCAGCTCACACTCGGCGTCCGGCGTCACCAGGTTCGTCGTGGGTGGCAGCAGGCCGGTGCGCATCGCCTGAACCGCCGCGGCCGCCGAGATGGCCCCTGCCGCGCCCATGGTATGGCCAATGGCGCCCTTGTTCGAGGTCACGGCGACCCGCCGCCCTCGCTCACCGAACACGGCGTGGATGGCGCGTGTTTCGGCCACATCGTTGAGCGCCGTGCCTGTGCCGTGGGCCACGATGAGATCGATCTCCGCCGGCCCAAGGCCACTATCCGCCAGCGCCAGGCTCATGGCCCGCCTCGCCCCTGCGCCCGTGGGCTCTGGGACGGTCATGTGGTAGGCATCCACCGTCAGGCCATAGCCTGCCACCTCGGCCAGCACTGTTGCCCCACGCCGCTCGGCGTGCGCCGCCGTCTCCAGCACCAGGATGGCCGCCCCCTCCCCCAGCACAGCGCCGTCGCGCGTGGCATCAAAGGGACGGCAGGCGTGCGCCGGGTCATCGTTGCGCGCCGAAAGCGCCCCCAGGCGCGAGAAACCGGCCAGGGTCAGCGGCGTGATGGGCGCATCGGCGCCCCCCGCCAGGACCACATCCGCATCGCCGCGCCGCAGGCAGTGCAGTGCATCGCCAAGCGCGATGACACCTGTCGCACACGCCGCCGCCGGCGCCTGGGCGATGCCCTGAATCCCCAATTGCACCGCGATCAGGCAGGTCGCTGCGTTGACGATGACCATCGGCACCAGCGCCGGGTTCACCCGCCGCACCCCGCCCTGGAACAGGTGCACGGTCTGCTCCTCGATCGAGCCGATACCCCCCACAGCGCTGCCGATGATCAGGCCGATACGGGTGGGGTCCTCGGCCGCCAGGTTCAGCCCGGCATCCGCCACCGCCTCGAGCGCCGCGGCCATAGCCAGGTGCGCGTAGCGGCAGGCGCGGCGAACATCCTTCCGCTGCAGAACGCTCACTGCGTCGAGGCTGCCCACAGAGGCCGCAATGCGCACGGGAAAGCCCTCGGTATTGAAACTCTCGATGGGCCTCACGCCCGAACGGCCATCGACCAGGCCCGCCCACGTCTCCGCCAGCGATAGCCCCAGGGCCGAAACGGCCCCCATGCCCGTCACCACCACGCGCTGGTCCACCCTGCCCCCTTTCCCCCGCACCGGGTTAGCCTGGCCAACTCGCCACGTTGCTCTTGCCAGTTGGGATATGGACTCGTAGGATAGTAGAATGATAACAGTTGTCTGCATTTTCTGCAATACCCAGGGGAGGGCAATCGGTAAAGGGCTACTGGCGATGGCCGCCTCGACTGTGGCGGCCGCCGGCCAACGCATGGCCGACATCGTTATCGCCTCACGGCGCTGCGGGCAGAGACGTGGGTCTGTCAGGAAAAGTGCTCCCGCATGGCGGATTCACATCATCCTGACCCCTTCTTTATGACAATTTAACAAGGATATGTTATAGTAGAGTACAAGCAGTTGGAACGACCTGGAAAGAAGCAAGCCCGTGCTCAAGAGAAAGACCGTGGGCCGGCACCATTCGGCTGGGCTGGCTCACGCCCCCATATCCCTGTGCCATCTGCCCGTGGCTCCTGGCGTGAGGTCCTGCCATAGCGACCGATAGCCCGGCCCTGCCGGCATACATCACCCCCAAGGGCCGCGATCTGCGTATCGATCTGCTCCGTGGGTTCTTTGTGTTGGCGATGGTCATCGACCACATCGCCGGGGCCTCGCCCCTGTGGTTCCTGACGGGCGGCAACCGCTTTTTCGTGGGGGCAGCGGAAGGGTTTGTTTTGACCGCGGGGCTTGTTGCTGGCCTGGTGTACGGCCGCCGGGTCAAGCGCGACGGCCTCGGGCGCGCCTGTGTCAAGGTGCTCGGGCGTGCGCTGACGCTCTACCTGGTGACCGTGGCGCTGACACTGATCCTGCTGCCCCTGTCCGAATGGCTCAAGCTGCCCTGGGCGCAGGGTGTGGACCTCCACGACCCGCTCTCGGTCGTCGTCAGCATCTTGGCTCTGCATCGCACCTATCACCTGGTCGATGTGATGTCGCTCTACACCATCCTCTTCCTGCTGGCGCCGCTGGCGCTGGTGCTGCTCGATCAAGGCAAGGGCTGGTGGGTACTTGGCGCTTCGTGGCTGCTGTGGGGCGTGTACCAACTCTGGCCTGGCTCAGCGGCGCTCCCCTGGAACATCGAGGGCAACTATCTCTTCAACCTGGCCGCCTGGCAGGTGATCTTTTTTACCGGGCTGGTCCTGGGCTATGGGCGGACGGCCATGCCGATACCTCGCCCGCGCCCCGCGCGCCGGCTGCTCATTGCGAGCGGCGCCGCGCTCGGGGCGCTGATTACGCTCTTTGTCGTCATGGGGCCGGCCGCATCGGCCACACAGGCGCCGGCGACCGGGCACAGCCTGCTCTCGCTGGCCCAGAGCCTGTTCCTCGATAAGGTTGATGTGGGAGCGGGGCGCCTGCTGGCAGCGGCCATCACCTTTACGTTCCTGTTCCTGGCGGTCACGGTCTTCTGGCAGCCCATACGCCGCGCGCTGGGCTGGCTGCTCCTGCCGCTCGGGCAGAAGGCGCTTTACGCCTACACCGTCCATATCGGGCTGGTGGCGGCCGCCGCGATTGCACTGACGTCCTTTAACCACGGTACCACCGCGCCGCAGTGGCTCAATGCCCTGGTACAGGCAGCAAGCGTGGGCCTGGTCTGGGTGCTGGTGCGCTTCCAGGTGCTGGCGCCGACGCCGCGCTCACAGCGGCTCTACAGGCTCAGCCCCGCCCTCCTGGCCGTGCTGGCACTGGTAGCCCTCAACCTGCAGGCCGCGCCCGCTGTGGCCGGTTCGGCGCAGCCGGCGACGGCGGCCACAGCCCAGCCAACGGTCAGCCTCTTCGGCACGCCCATCCCGCCCAGCGGCAGCGCGCCCACGGCCGTCGCAGCCGTGCAGAACGTGCCGGCCCCCGACATCAAGCCGGCCGATGCCTCGCAGGCCCTGACACGGGTGGCCCAGTGGGTGGGCAAGATCAACGGCACGCTGGAGGAGCACTGGTTCTACAGCAGCGCCCTGGACCGGGAGATGCCCTATTGGGCCTACCTGCCGCCCGGTTATGACACCGCCGGCCAGCGCTACCCGGTGATCTACCTGCTGCACGGCCTCAGCGGGCAACGTGACGAGTGGCTCAGCTACGGCATGGTGACCGAAGCGGACAGCGAAATGTCACAGGGCAAGCTTCCGCCGATGATTATCATCATGCCCGAGGGCGACACGGGCTATTGGGTCAACAACGTGGGGGGGCCGAGCTGGGGAGACTATATGACCCAGGATGTGATCGCGCAGGTCGACAGCACCTTCCGCACGCTGCGCGAGCCAACGGCGCGGGCCATCGGCGGCCTTTCCATGGGCGGTTTCGGCGCCCTGAGCCTGGCCTTTTCGCATCCCGACGTCTTTGGCGTGGTCTGTGCGAACAGCCCGAGCCTGCACCCCGAGCAGGACGGCCTGGCTTTGCTCGGCACGGGCAGCGACTATGCCGCGCGCGACCCGGTGTCGCTGGCCGCGAGCGCGACCGGGCTGAACCGCCTGCGCATCTGGATCGATGACGACGCCCAGGATCCCTGTCTGGCCCGCGCCCAGCAAATCCACGGCATCCTCGAGAACCGCAACATCGATCACGTCTGGCAGGTCCTCCCCGGCGCCCACGACGGGCAATACTGGACGTCGCATGTAGCCGACTATCTGCATTTTTATGCCGAGGCGCTCGTAGGGCAATAGCCGGGCATCCTGCTTCGCCGCCAACCGGCAACCTCCATAAGGGGTGTGGGGTGGGCGTTGCCGCCTGTTTTGCCGCTCTGCGGAGCGGCAAAACAGGCGGCAACGCCCACCCCACACCCCTTGCGGTCCAAAGCCGGGTCACACCTCGCCGCGCAGCATGCCCAGCAGGCGGTCGAGCAGGCGCTCGCCGTCGGCGCGCAGGGCATTGTGCTCATACTCATTCGTCACCCAGAGGCGCAGGCCTCGAATGTTCGCCGCTGCCTCCTCGGAATAGGCGCGCTCGACGTACATGTCGTCATAGTAGACGGCGGCCACGCAGGGCACCGTGTTGGCGCGCAGGGTCTCCAGGTCATACAGCCGCGGCCAGGCCTCGTATTCGGCGAGGATCTCGGCCGCTTCGCGCAGCGGGCGCAAATACTCGTATTCCTCGAACATCCAGGGGTAGACCATCTCCCCGGTAAAGAGGAATGGCCCGCCGGGCGCGGCGTCAAACTCGGGGAAACTGGCGCGCACGCGCTCGGCCGACCAGCGCGAGGCCGCGCCCTGGCAATACTCGGCCTCGTGCAACAGAGCGTAGATCGGGTTGGTCTCAAAGCTCGACGCCTGTTCGACGCCCTTTAAGAAGCCGAAGCTCAGCTCGCGCCCGCCAGCCCCCTGCACAAAGGCCTCTTCGAGCAGATAGTGCACCGGCTCAAAGCCGTCGCTCATGCCAAAGCTCATGCCCAGCTGCTGAAAGCGCCGCGGTGAGAGCTTTCCCCCTGCGGGCAGACGCACATCGTGGGTCGCCAGGTAGGCGGCAATCTCCGCGGCGAGGGCCTGGTCCTCCGGGTAGCGCGCAAAGTAGCGGCGGTTCTTAGCCAGCACGCGGCGGTAGGTGGCCTGGTAGACGTCATCCACCGGGCGGTCGAGGGGCGGCAACCCGCCGGTCATGAGCGCCCCCTGCAAGCCCCCCGGCGCCGCCGAGAGATAGTGCGTGACGCAAAAGCCGCCAAAGCTCTGGCCCAGCACCGTCCAGCGGCCAGTAGGGCCCAGCAACTCGCGGCGGATCCACTCCGCATCCTGCACGATGGCATCGGCGCGAAAGTGCATCAGGTACTCGGCCTGAGCCTGCGGCGAGGCCAGGCGCGCCAGGGTCTGGTAAGTGAGCGGGGTGCTGCGGCCGGTGCCGCGGTCGTCGAGCAGCAGCACACGATAGTCCTGCAGAGCGCGCTTCAGCCAGCCCGCATTGGCGTTCGGCCGCGGCGAGGGGAACCCGGGCCCACCCTGGAAGAAAACCAGCCAGGGCAGGTTAGCATTTTCCTTGCCCGGGGCCACGGCCTCACGGGCAAAGACGGTAATGCGCGGTCCGTCGGGCCGGGCGTGGTCGAGGGGCACGGCAAACTCATGGCCGGTCAAGACAAGGCCGGGCAGGCGGTGAGTGGTGAGGCGCATGAGGGCATCTCCTGTCTCTGCAAAAGGCTTTCTGAGGCGACGATCGGCCGATATGATAGCACAGGGCGCGCAAACGGCAAAGGCAGGCGCACCGCGGGCGTTGTGGGCCGCGGCGCACCTGCTGGTCGCTCCCTGGTGTCGCAGAGGCTACTGGATGACCTCGATCGCCAGCCGGAAGGCGGGGAACTGATTACCCCAGGGCCAACCCGGGATAATCGCGGGCATAGGTTAGCTGCGGAACCTGGTAGCTCCAGGGCGGCTTACCGTGGCCCTGGTAGATCATCGGGTAGAGATCGATCAGGTGGATGCCCGGGCCCCCGGTGGCGACCAGGTTTATTTGGGTGTCACCATTGCTGTTAAAGCCACAGGCATAGCCGATGTAGCCATTGTCGTAGGTCACAGCAAGGGCGTTATCCAGCTCGGTCCACCCCCCGCCTTTGAGGTGCACGGTAAAGGTCTCGCCGGCCTTGACACGCTGGGGGGTGACGCCCACCAGGATGGGCTCAACGCGGAATGGGACCTCGGCCAGGGTACGGTGGGTCTGGCCGAGCGTGGCCGTTGTCAGGTCCTTGACGCGCGTCAGTTCTTCTCTCACCGGCGTCATCGTTTCAGGCAGGGTCTGCAGCGCCGCCTCCGGGCCCAGGGTCAGCGTCGTCAGCGTCTGCGCCAGGTCATCATGAAGTTCACGAGCGAGGCGCCTGCGCTCTTCCTCCTGCACCTCGATGACCCGGTGCAAGAGTTGCTGCGCAGCAGCCTCCTTCTGCGTGATTTCCTGGCACAGACCTTCCGTCTCGGCCTCTGGCTTGAGGGCCTGCGGCCATCTGGCTAAAAGCCTCGGTGAGCCGATCCATCTCGTTGACTCCGCGCATCGCCATCCGTTGAGACCGATCACCGGCACCGAAGTGATGGATGGTGAGCATCATCTGATCGACCTGGCTCAATAATAGACCATTTATAGCGCTCCTGGCTCTTTCGCCCAAACCGCCTCTCACTGTCGGCCCAACACTTGCTGACTCCAGAAGTGGATTCATACCCATCTAGAGGAGTCCTATGCCGGTACACACACGCGAGGAGACAGAGCCGGCGGCGGGCCAGGCTATCCTTACGCAGGCCGCCTGTATCCTGGACGAGCAGGCGCAGCCTATTGTCGAGCGCTGGCTGGCGCGCCTGCCGGAGGCTGCCCCTTCTTTGCCCCACGAGCTGCGCCTGCAGGACATGGAGGATGCCGCGCCCAGGCTTGTCCATAGCGTCGCTCAAGCCCTGCGCTCCGGGTTGGTCGAAGCGCCGGATGCCTCCTGGTCTGCGGCAGCGCGCGAGCACGCCCAACTCCGCAGGCGCCAGGGCGAGCTGCTCAGCGACCTCCTGCGAGAGTTCCAGATTCTGCGCGAGGAAATCTGGGCTGCCCTGGCAGAGCGCCTGCGCCTGGCCCCCGCGCAAGACGTCTTCCTGCTGGCGCGCAACCTGGGCGCTGCCCTGGACACGATAGCCACCCTGTCGGCCGGCAGCTATGCCCAGGCCGAGCGGGAAGCTCTCCATGCCGTTGAGGGGGCCGAGCGGCGCCTACAGGCCATCCTGGAGAGCATTGCGGATGCCCTGATCATCCTGGACCGCGCGGGCACCGTCACCTATGTGAACAAGCAAGCCGAGACGCTCTCGCGCCGGTCGCGGGAGGAGATGGTCGGGCGGCCAACCTGGGACGCCTTCCGCCAGGGTTTCACCCCCGACCTCTTCCGGGAGTACGAGCGCGCCGTCGCGCAGCGGATCCCCATCTCTCTGGTAGCCTATTACCCCCCGCTGGGACTCTGGGTCGAGGTTCATGTCGCCCCCTGGTCCGACGGGTTGACGCTGCTCATTACGGATATCAGTGAGCACAGGCGCGCGGAGCGGGAACGCGCAGAGGCCATCGCGCGCGAGCAACAGGCTCGAGATGAAGCTGAACGAGCCTCCGAGCGACTCGTTACCATCCTCGAGCGGATCACCGGTGCCTTTTTTGCCCTTGACGCTCAAGCCCGCTTCACCTACGTCAACCGCCGGGCAGCCGAAATCTGGAGCCTTGACCGCGACCAACTCATCGGCCGCAGCCTGTGGGAAGTGTTTCCCCAATTCGTCGGCTCCGAGATGCAAAGCGCCTATGAGGAGGTCATGGCCGCCAAGCAGACCTTCGCTATCGAGTTCTACTATCCGCCGACGGATGTCTGGATCAGTGTCCGGGCCTATCCAACTGAAGACGGTGTGTCCGTATTCTTCGAGGACGTCACCGCACGCAAGCGCGCCGAAGAGGAGCGCGAGCGGCTGCTGGCAGAGGTGCAGAGCCGGGCGGCGGAACTGGACGCCACCCTGGCTTCGCTGGCAGACGGGCTGATGATCTTTGGCCCAAATAAGGAGATCATCCGCATCAATGGCAGCGCGGCGCGCATGCTGGGCCTGCCGCCAGAGGCCGCTTCGCGGACTGCCGCAGAGAACTGGGCCATGCTGCATCCAGAGACCGCCGACGGCGCGCCGGTCTCCCTCGACGAATCGCCCGGCGTGCGCGCTCTGCGTGGCGAGGAGGTGCGTGAGGTCGTGCTGGTGTTCCATCCTCCTCAGGGGCGACCGGTGTGGACTGCGAACAGCGCAGGCCCCATCCGCACCCCCGACGGGCGTATGCTGGGGTCTGTCGTCACCTTTGCCGACATCACGACCCAACATCAGTTACAGGAACAGCGCGACGATATCCTCCGCTCCGTCTCTCACGACCTGCGCAACCCCCTGAGCGCCATCCTCGGCCAGGCGCAGGTCCTCAAGCGCCGTCTGGAACAGGGCCGTTGCGGCGAGCGCGAAGTGCAGGGCGCCGACGCCATCGTCACCAGCGCCCAGCGCATGAACACCATGATCCAGGACCTGGTTGATGTCGCTCGCGTGGAGTCGGGCCAGCTGGCGCTCGACCGCCGGCCCGTCGACCTGCCGGCCTTTGTATCGGAACTGAAGCGGCGCCTGGCGCCCAGCATGGAGACCGGCCGCATCCAGGTCGAGCCGGCCCCGGGCATACCCCCCGCCTCCGCTGATCCGGGCCGGCTGGAGCGCATCCTGAGCAACCTGCTCTCCAACGCCCTGAAATACTCCGAGCCTGGCAGCGAGGTCACGGTGCGCTTTATCGGGCGCGAGGGGGAGATTATCACCTCCATCACCGACTACGGCAAGGGCATCCCCCCCGAAGACCTGCCCCACCTCTTCCAGCGCTACTTTCGCACCGGCGCCGCCAAAGAGGTGCGCGAGGGGCTGGGCCTCGGGCTCTATATCACCCGCCGGCTGGTCGAGGCCCATGGCGGGCGCATCTGGGTAGAGAGCGAGGTGGGCAAGGGGAGCACGTTCTCGTTCAGCCTGCCGACGGAGGAGGTGTAGGCGCGCCGCCCGCCAGAGGCATCAGCCCTTCATCGTGCGCCGTGCCTGCAATCGACGAGAACCTCAGCGATGGCGCGGCGAGAGATGCCGGCGAGCACAGGGTTCGTGCTCTGGTAGTAGGGGAGGGCGATCAGCCCGACCGACAGCGCCCAGCCGCGGCCCCGCGCCCACATTGCGCCATCAGCCGCCAGCGCGGCGCGGAATACGCCCCGGGTGCCGGCCGAGAACAGACCAGTGCCAGGGATAGCCCTCGCCGGGCGCGCCCTTGGCGAGCGGGACGGGGATGGCAAGCGGCAGGAAGGGGGCCAGCCTCGGCAGCCACCGCTGCTCCTTATCCACCTTGCCCGGTGGCCCAGGAAATACGGGGCAGCCGCACGGCCATATCGTCGCCGAGGCGATAGAGCGCATCGTCGGTCCCGGCGGACTCGTCCGGCTCGGTAGGGAGACCCGCCTTGGACGCGTAAATCCGACGCCCAACGGCGTTCAGTGGGCCCACCGGGATTCGAACCCAGGACCAACCGGTTATGAGCCGGCCGCTCTCACCGCTGAGCTATGGGCCCAAGAATGGGTAGAGTATACCACAGGCGAGTCCTCTTGTGCAACTCGCCCTTGCTATATGCTACAGGAGTGCATCCAGGGCGCATAAGCGAGTACGCCCCCGCAGTTGGCCGTTGCCGGAGCCCTATCGCCACAGCCGGGCTGCACGCTCCGCACGAGCCGGGCACGGGCCTTTTTGGGGGGGGTGGTCGCTGGCGCGTC
>Ga0123519_10009926_pt1 | contig 14269 bp, 12 predicted proteins | sample YelNatPaOPRAMG02_FD_87396 | JGI IMG/M metagenome (GOLD analysis project Ga0123519, IMG submission 87396) | Hot spring microbial communities from Yellowstone National Park - Yellowstone National Park OP-RAMG-02 (version 2) | ecosystem: Environmental > Aquatic > Thermal springs > Hot (42-90C) ...
CGTACATCACCGAGGCGGTGCAGTAGTACCACGAGGCGTCCCCGGGTATCTTGAAGAGAAGTTTGCCCATCGTCATCCAGGGGAAGTACTTCCACATGTAGGTGTACTGGTTCACGGTGTAGCGGGTGTAAGGCGGGGGATAGGCGTAGGCATCCAGGCTGGCCGGTGCGCCCACGACCACGGGCGCCGCCAGGTCAGCGGCCAAGGCTTCCGCCTCGTACCCCTCGGGAAGGCCACCAGGGACGGCTCCGAAGGGACCTGTGGGGCCGACGATGAAGTCCTCCTCCTGAAGGGCTCCTTCTTCCAAGGCCGGCATGGGCAGCGGCTTGGCGCTGGCGAGGACCTCCTCCGTCACCATGGCCTGCGTGGCCAGCTGCTCTTCCAGGGAGACTTCGTGGGAAACCACCCGCTCGTTCCGGGCGGCGCGGGCCAGGGCCGCTTCCGGCGAGGGGGCGGCCAGGACGCCGCCGGCAACGACCAGCGTTGCCACGACCAACACCAGCGCAATGCGCAACCACAACTTGCGGTTCACGGATATCCCTCCTCGCGTCTGTGCAAAGGTCCATCCCAACGCGCGAAAGACGCAGCCAGCCGGCTGCAAATCCGGTCAGGTCGTGGCTGTTCTCACCTCCCTTCTGCTCACTGGGGCTCGTCGTGGCCTGAAAGGGTGCAAATGCCCCCTTAGAGAGTGGACCCTAGTTGGCGGGATGCGATCTGAGCGCCTTCCTGTGGCGAGGTGGAGGGAGGAAAAGGCTCAGCCCTCTCGCACCGCACAGAAAGATTCCCGAACTCTCCAACGAGGGAAGGCTCGCTTTTCTCTCGCCAGAGCAAGGAGGACAACGGCTCTACAAAAAGTATACCACTATTTTCAGTTGATGTCAAGTTCATCTTTTTGTTTGTGCTGAGGATTTTTTAAGGTACGGGAGCGGCGTCCTCGCCGCAGGGACTCCGGGTCATGCTGGAAGCGTGCCGCGAGGGCAGCGCTGTGCCCAGCGTAGGAGTGGGCAGGTGACCCCGCAGGCCAGGAGGAGCGCCGGCAGGGCAAGCCGTGCACGGTCGCTGCCACGGAGCAGGCAAAGGGCGATCCAGGCACCGCCCCTCCCCCGGGCGGAGGTCAGCCAAGGGCAACCCCAACTTGCACCCTGGGCGACTTCGCGGTATACTCCAGACCCGGATGCTTTGTGGCATTGTACACAAAGTGCGGCCCTTTCCCTGGGGGGAGGGGGCCGCTGTAGGGAACGACCACCCTGGCCCCATCACCCGGAGGTGCAACGGCGACCATGGACGAACAGACCCTTCAAGTCCCTCCCTCTCTGCGGCGCAACATCTTCTTGACCTCGGTGGATTGGATCTACAACACAGCCCGTGTCTACTCCCTGTGGCCCCTGACCTTCGGCCTGGCCTGCTGCGCCATTGAGATGATGGCGGCCGGCGCCGCCCGCTTTGACCAGGCCCGCTTCGGCATGGAGGTGGCCCGCCCCTCGCCCCGCCAGGCCGACCTGATGGTCGTGGCCGGCACGGTGACCAAGAAGATGGTCCCCCTGGTGGTGCGCCTCTACAACCAGATGCCGGAGCCCAAGTACGTCCTGGCCATGGGCGCGTGCGCCTGCTCCGGCGGGCCCTTCAAGGAAGGGTACAACGTCGTCTCGGGCATTGACGAGTTCCTGCCCGTGGACGTCTACGTGCCCGGCTGCCCGCCCCGGCCAGAGGCCCTCCTGGAGGGCTTCATGGCCATCCACGCCAAGATGCGCCGCGAGTCCGTGCGGACCGTCCGCTGGTACAGCAAGGAGCCAGCCCAGGACTGCCCCATTCCCTTCCTGGGGCCGGACCTGGTGGACCCGCGCCAGGTGCCCGCCATCAAGGCGGCGGCGCAGGCGGCAAGGCGATCCAACCCCGAGCGCGACGAAGCGTGACCCTCGGACCTGCGAGGAGGTAAGGGAATGGCAGCCGACATCCCCGAAGGCAAGGAAGCCCTGGTGAAAGAAGCGCGCTGGTCCACCCTGTTCGGCGAGGCCGTCCTTGCGGAGAAGCCGGACGAACTCGTGGTGGAAAGGAGCCACCTGGCCGAGGTGGCGAAGCGCCTGCGCGACGACCCCGACCTGGGGTACGACTACTGCACCAACGTCACCAGCGTGGACTACCCGGACTACTTTGAGGTGGTCTACCACCTCCTCTCCATTTCCAAGGGCAAGGGGCTCCTCACCCTCAAAACCCGCACGCCCAAGGACGACCCGGTGGTCCCCTCGTTGACCCCCATCTGGCCGGCGGCCAACTTCCAGGAGCGGGAAGTGTGGGACATGATGGGGGTGCGGTTTGAGGGGCATCCCAACCTGCGCCGCATCCTCCTCTGGGAGGGGTTCGCCGGCCACCCCCTGCGCAAGGATTGGCGCGAGCCGTACTACGAGGAGGACCACAAGCCTTTCGGCTCCCGCTGGCCAGACGGGGTCTACACCCCCGCCGAGACGCGCACCCCCTGGGGGCGCAACGTGCAGTATCCCCCAGGCTGGGACCCGGACGAGTGGGAGCCACCAGACCTGGAACTGCCCACCGTCTCGGCAGCAGAACTTTCGGACGTCACCGCGCTCAAGACGGACCGCATCCTGGTCAACGTGGGCCCTCAGCACCCCAGCACCCACGGCGTCTTCCGCATGAAGGTCACCCTGGAGGGCGAGACGGTGGTGGCCCTGGAGCCGGTGATGGGCTACCTCCACCGCTGCCACGAGAAGATCGGCGAGCGGAACCTCTACATCCAGAACATCCCCTTCACCGACCGCCTGGACTACATCACCGCCATGGCCAACAACCTGGGCTACGTGACCACGGTGGAGAAACTCCTGGGCATCCAGCCGCCGCCGCGGGCCGAGTTCCTGCGGGTCATCATGGCCGAGTTCACCCGCGTGATGAACCACCTCCTGGCCATCGGCTTCCTCTTCAACGACCTGGGCCTCTACTTCACCGCCGCCCTCTACGGCATCCGCGAGCGCGAGTTGATCCTGGACCTCTTTGAGATGGCCTCTGGCTCGCGGATGATGTGCAACTACATGCGCTTCGGCGGGGTGGCCCACGACCTCCCGGAGGAAGGGGTGCAACTGGCCCGCGACCTGGCCTTTGACCGTCTGCCCCGGGTGGTGGAGGAGTTTGAGCGCTACCTGAACGAGATTGAGATCTTCACCGCCCGCACGGTGGGCGTGGGCGTCCTGCCCCCCGAGCAGGCCATCGCCCTGGGCGCGAGCGGCCCGGTCCTGCGGGGCTCCGGCGTCAAGTACGACATCCGCAAGTTCCAGCCCTACTCCATCTACGAGGAGTTTGAGTTTGACATCCCCACCGGGACGCGGGGCGACGTCTACGACCGCTACATGGTCCGCATCCAGGAGATCTGGCAGTCGCTGCGCATCCTCAAGCAGGCCCTGGACCGCCTGCCGGGCGGCGAAATCCAGGCCGGCAAGAAGGCCTGGCAGGTCAAGGTCCCCGCGGGCGAGGTCTACGGCCGGGTGGAGAACCCCAAGGGCGAACTGGGCTTCTTCATCGTGAGCGACGGGAGCCCCAACCCCTACCGCTACCACATCCGCTCGCCCAGTTTCGTCAACCTGACGGCGCTGGAGCCGATGGCGGTGGGGCAGAAGATCGCCGATCTCGTGGTCATCCTGGGGAGCATTGACATCACCCTGGGGGAGGTGGATCGCTGATGCTGGGCAAGGGAATCGTCCGGGGCATGCTGGTCACCTTCAAGCACTTTGTGGAGACCTACCTCTACAGGGGGAGCCGCACGGCCAAGGCCCGGGGCCTCTTCACCGTGCAGTACCCGGAGGAGCGCCTCCCCCTCCCAGAGCGGTACCGCAACCTCCCCTTCCTGCTCTACGACCCGGAGACGGGGGAGCCCAGGTGCGTGGCCTGCGGCATGTGCGCCCGCGTCTGCCCGCCCCAGTGCATCTGGATCAAGCGGGCCAAGGACGAGGCCGGCAAGCCCCTCCGCAAGCCGGAGGAGTTCGTGGTGGACGCCTCCGTCTGCATGGGGTGCGGGTTCTGCGCCGAGTTCTGCCCCTCCGACGCCATCCGCATGGACAAGGACTACCGCGTCATCGCCTTTGACCGCCGCAAGGACTTGGTGTGGCCCCTGGAGCGCCTCCTCAAGCCCACCACCTACTACGCCGCGATCTGCCCCACCATGTGGGCAGAGGAACAGGCGGAGAAGGCGGCCAAGGCGGCCTCCAAAGGAGGTGCGTGATGGAAGCCAAGGGCAAACGAGTGGCCATCCTGGCTGAAGATTTGTACGAAGACCCCGAACTGTGGTATCCTTACTACCGCCTGCAGGAGGCCGGGGCGGAGGTCGTGGTGGTTGGGCCCCGGGCCGGTGCCACCTATCAAAGCAAACACGGCTATCCCGTGCAGACGGACGTGGCAGCGGCGGACGTGCGGGGCACGGACTTTGACGCCGTCATCGTGCCGGGCGGCTTCTCGCCAGACCGCATGCGCCGCTCGCCCGACATGGTGCGCCTGGTGCGGGAGGCCTACGAAGCGGGGAAGGTCGTCGCCGCCATCTGCCACGGTCCGTGGATGCTCATCTCCGCGGGCGCGGTGCGGGGCCGCCGGGCGACCGGCGTCTCCTCCATCAAGGACGACCTGGAGAACGCCGGCGCCACCTACGTGGATGCCGAAGTGGTCCGCGATGGCAACGTCATCACCTCGCGGACGCCCAAGGACCTGCCGGCCTTCTTGCGCACCATCCTGGCCGCCCTGCAGGAAGCGTAGGCCGCCGGCCCGGTCACACGCCAGGGCCTTCAGAGAGACGGGACTGGGCCTGGGGGAACACGGCCACGACGGCCGTCCCCCGGCCCTTTGTGTATCCGGCGAATTCCACAATTTGAACGTTTGAGGAGGTTTACGAAATGCGACCCAAGTTGGATGAACTGGACCACCTGAGCCACGGCAAGCGTGCCCGGCTCTACCGCCTGCTCTACGAGCACGGACCTGGGAACGGGACGATGCTCCTCCTGCCCATTGACCAGGGCCTGGAGCACGGCCCGGTGGACTTCTTCGCCAACCCCGCCGCGCTGGACCCGGAGTACCAGTGGCGGCTGGCCCTGGAGGGGGGCTACTCTGGCATCGCCCTGCACATCGGCCTGGCGGAGAAGTACATGCGCAAGTACGCGGGCAAGGTCCCTCTGGTGCTCAAACTCAACGGCAAGACCAACATCCCCTCCGACGCGCAGGCCTTCTCGCCCCAGACGGCCACGGTGGAGGACGCGGTGCGCCTGGGGGCCGACGCCGTGGGCTACACCCTCTACGTGGGCTCGCCGCGCCAGGACGCCGACTTCATCCAGTTCCACAAGATCCGCGCCGACTGCGAGAAGTACGGCATGCCCCTCATCGTCTGGTCGTACCCGCGGGGCGAAGCGGTGGAGAAGAAGGGCGGCCGCGATTCCGTCTACGCCGTGGACTACGCCGCCCGCGTGGCCGACGAACTGGGGGCGGACGTGGTCAAACTGAACGTGCCGGAGTTTGACAACCCGCGCAAGGCGGAGGAGCCGAAGCCCTACAACACGCTGCAGTTTGACTACGCCAGCGCGGTGCGCAAGGTCATCCAGTCGGCGGGCAGGACCATGGTCCTCTTCTCCGGCGGGAGCAAGATCAGCGACGAGGACCTCCTGGAAAAGGCCCGCATCTGCATGGAGCAGGGCGCGACGGGGCTCATCTTCGGGCGCAACATGTGGCAGCGCCCCTTTGAAGAGGCCCTGGCCCTCACCGAGAAGATCAAGGAGATCATGCGCTCCGTGTAGGGGCCAGCCCCCGCCCGCTTGCAGGAAAGGGCGGACCTTCCGCCCTTGCTTTCCAGGCGCGCAAGGGGCCTCCCGTTGGGGGAGGCCCCTTTTTGCTTGGCCACTGCCTCACCAGAAGAGGTAGTTGTCCACGTAGGGGTAGATGCGGAACTCCCGCTCGCCCCGCTGGAAGTTGCCGACGGAGCGCGCCAGTTGGCCGTTGATCCACAGTTGCACCCAGTAGGGGTGGCCGGACCCGGCGTACTGCCAATCCACCTGGAGGCCGTCAATCTTCAGGAAGCCGCTCGGACTGATGGACGAGTAGCCCCTCGGGTTGGTGTCCACCCAGCCGCTCCCATCCCAGCGGTAGACCTTGACCCAGGAGTAGGAGGGGTAGGGCGGCACCCAGGTCACCAGGTTGCCCACCAGAGGCGGCAGCAGTTCCCAGGTGACGCGGATCTGGGCGTAGCCCCCGGCCTCGTAGTATTCCACCCGCAGGCTGTGCACCCCTTCGCCCAGGGGGATATCCCGCGTCAGGCGCTTGTAACCGTTGGTCCACTCGTCAACGATCAGGGCGCTGTCCACCCAGACCCGCACCCCGTCGTCGGCCTCCACGGTGAAGCGGTAGCGCCCGCTCTGGAAGCGCAGGTCCCGGGTCCAGCGGGCGGAGAAGTTGTCGGCCCGGATGCCCGGCGCAGGAGACCCCAGGCCCCACTGGAAGGCGATGGCTTCGTCGTTGCGGACCAGGGCCGGGAGGCCGGAGAGGGTGGTGTTGTTGTAGTACTCCCCGCGCCAGGCGGTGATGGGCTCCGACGGCTCAGGCAAGCGCCCCACTTTGAGCCGGGCCACCGCGCCCCCCTCGTTCTCGTAGTACTCCATGATGACCTCGTGGTCGCCGGCCGTCAGGGTCACGTCGGCCCAGTGCCGGGTGGGAGCCTGGTCCCGCCACTGGTTGATGACCAGGCGGCCATCCACGTACAGGCGCACGCCATCGTCCGTCTCGGTGATGAAGCGGTAGGCTCCCGCCTGGAAGCGGAGGGTCCGCGTCCAGCGCACCGAGAACTTATCGGCCGGGATGCGCGGGTCGGGCGAGCCGGTGCCCCAGTTGAAGTCTATGCGGGCATCCTCCCGGACGAGGGCTGGCCGCCCCGAGAGCCAGGGGTTCTTGTAGTACTCGCCCCGCCAGGTCCCGATCCCCTCCGGGTCGCCGAAGCCGCTGGGCCAGGTGTCCCCCGGCGTCCGGGTGGCGGGGGGCTGCCCGCTCGGGCCCGAAGGCGGCAGGGACGGCATGGGGAGCGGCTTGGCCTCTGGCAGGCCGGCCCCTGGCCCCTCCGTCACCTTGTCCGGGCGGCTGACGGGCCCCACCCGCGTCCAGGAGAGGCGGGCCACCGCGCCGCCGCTGGCCTCGTAGTACTCCATCTGCACCGTGTGGGCCCCTTCCGCCAGGTCCACCTCGGCCGAGAAGGCCGTGGGGGCCATGTCCTTCCACTGGTCAATGAGCAGGCGGCCATCCACCCACAGGCGCACGCCGTCATCGGTGTAGGTGGTGAAGCGGTAACGCCCCTCGGCGAAGGAGAGGGTCCGGGTCCAGCGGATGGAGAAGTCGTCGGCCGGGAAGCCGGCCACCGGTCCAGCCGTGCCCCAGACGAAGTCAATGGCCGGGTCCATGCGCACCATGGCTGGCTGGCCGGAAAGGAACCGGTTGGCAAAGTACTCGCCCCGCCACCCCGTCTCGTTGGACTGGGCGGCGACCGGAACGGCCAGAGAAGTCGCCAGCACCGCAACGATCACGAGGGAGGCGAGGGCACCCTTCAGACGGCGGATCGCACCCATCTTGCTCCCTCCTTTCTTGCCGAACGTTTCGTGAACCTCGCGCGTCTTTCTGCCTGGGGATTCCCCTTTCCCGACCCATAGACGACGGAGGGGCTTCCCAGGTTCCACTGGATGGACGCATCTAACGGGGGAAAGGTTCCCGTCCCGCCCTGCAACGGCGGCGTTTTGCGCGGTCGGGAGGGAGATGCTATAATGTAGCGGCCGTGCGGGAAGGTGCCGGAGCGGCTGAACGGGACGGTCTCGAAAACCGTTGTGGGGTTTTCACTCCACCGTGGGTTCGAATCCCACCCTTCCCGCCTGCGGAGAGGTGCGAGAGCGGCCGAATCGGCACGATTGGAAATCGTGTGTGCAGCAATGCACCGTGGGTTCGAATCCCACCCTCTCCGCCACGGGCATGCCAGCGTCCCTCTGCCCCTCGGGGGCCACGGGCTCACCGCGCGGGCAGAGGGGCGTCCCTTGTCAGACGTCTGTCCCAGGCCGCATGGCCCCAGAGCGTCCCAGCGGAAGGAGCCGGACCCCATGCACTTCCGGGCCATAGTGGCGGCGGTCCCCCTGGCTTTCCTGATGGCCTTCCTCTCGTTCCTGCTCCCGGTGATGCCCGCGGCCGCGGTGCCGGTGGAGTGCCTCGCCAACGGAGACTTCGCCGCCGGGTACGGCCCGGACGGCCTCCCCCTGGGGTGGGGGCGCTTCCAGCAGGGCAAGGGGGCGACCGTGCGCTGGACAGCGGACCTCCTCCCGGGCCCGGCGCAGGGGAGGGGCCGCCCCCTCCTCCTCTTGAGCACCCTGGGGCGGCAGGAGGCCGCGCACACCCCGCGCCTGGGGCTGCGCCAGACCGTGCGGGTCGTGCCAGGGCAGGCGTACCGCCTTTCCCTTCGCGGCGCCCTCCGGTGCGGTGCGGGCAGCCCGTCCCCTTCGGGGTGCGGCTCCTATCCCCAGTGGGCCCTCGTCCCCGGCAGTGGGGACCGCCTCCCGCCCGAGGAGGCGTGGCACACCGTCTCCCTCATCCCCGCAGGGCCTGGGGCCTGGCGCGTGGAGCGCGTCCAGGCCCTTGTCCCCCGCGAGCCCGTCGTGACCCTCTTCGTAGCCCTGGCCCAGGTGGAAAGCCCGAGCGCAGCGTGGGCCGGCTTGACCCTGGAGAGCGTGAGCCTGGTCGGCCCTGGCGCCGGGGAGTAGGGGTTTCCAAATTATAGGTGCCCATTGGCGTCAAGAAGGAGCACGCCGGAAGGCGTGCTCTCCTCCCGCAGGTCGCGCTTCCGACATGACAGGGGGGTGCTGCGCAGCCGCCACAGGGCAGGGGCGATTCACGAATCGCCCCAGAGGAGCCATCAACGAATAGACCAACGAATAAACGAATGGGCCCGGCGCAGGCGCAAGCCATTCGTTTATTCGTTCCTCCATTCGTTGACGGCGTTGCTAAGCCACCGACGATTTGCAATCTGGGTAGGGGCGCACGGCCGTGCGCCCCTACTACGAGACTGCAACCGTGACCTGCATGGCCGAAAACGAATTTTTATTGTTTATTGTGGTCCAGCACTCAGCGGGGCTGGGCTACCACCACCACGCTCCGCTTGAGGAGTTCCTCCCGGGTGTACCCCTTGGCCGTGAGTTCTGCCTCCAAAGCGGGGGTCAGCAGGTGCTCGGGCTCCCAGAACTCCGCCTCCCACAGAAGGACCCGGAACTCCCGCTCCACCATGTCCCGGTACTCGTGCTCCCGCAGGCGGTTCAGGAAGACCGGGGCAGGGAAGCGGTTCTCCCGCAGGTGGTCCCACGGGGGCACGCCGCCCAGGTCCACCACCTCGGTGCCAGGCACGCTCCAGGGGATGTTGTGTCCCCCGCTCAGGCTGGGGAAGAGGTGGATCTCCACATGGAGGATGCCGCCCGGCCTGAGGACGCGCCGCAGTTCGCGCAGCACAGCCGGCACGTCCGGCATGTGCTCCAAGGCGGCGTTGGAGACGGCGAGGTCAAAGGTCCCGTCGGGGAAGGCCAGGGCCGCGGCGTCCATCCGCCGCAGGTCCACGCCCCGGGGGCGCAGGGGGAAGGGGGCGGCACGGGCCAGTTCCCGGTAGTAGGGCCGGTCCCACAGGAGCCGGGTGGCCAGGCTGCTGGCGGCCGCCCGGGCTCCCCCTTCCCGGAAGATCTCCCAGAAGGCCCTGGCGTCCCGGGGGATGGGGGCGATGTCAATCCCGGTCACCCGGGCCCCCAGGCTGTGGAAGAGGAGGGTGAGGGGATACGTGCGGCCGCACCCCACGTCCAGGACCCGTTGGCCCTGCAGCGGGCCCAGGAAAGGCTCCACCCGGGCGCAGAGGTCCTGGAAGATGCGCAGGTCGTGGCGCGCCTGCTGGCGGCGCCGCTCCCGCTGCTCGGTGTCGGCAAGCCAGCGGAAGAGGTTCAGGGGGTTGGGCATAGGGCGCTCCAGGGCACGATGCGGTCTCCCACCGGCGCGGGGTGGCTCTAGTCGGACGGGCTGGGGCGCGCCGACGCCGTGGGCCACTGGAAATCGGCCCCCACGATGAGGCGCACGTCCAGGTCGTCCTTCAGGGTGGGGCTGCGGCGCACGTTCTCCGGGCGGACCTGGAACAGGCCCACCAGTTGGGAGACGGTGAACTCCTTGCCCGTGTAGTCCACGAGGACGGTCTGGGCGTAGTCGGAGCGGTCGGCGTCGCCCCAGGCCACGATGTTGAAACCGAAGTTCCTCAGGTAGTCCGCGACCTGCGTGGCCAGGTCCGGCTGGCCTGTCCCGTTGAGGACCACGATGCGCGCCCCCTCTGCGGCCAACTGTTGCTGCAGGGCGGCCTGGCGGCTCTGGGCCTCGGCCTGGCGACGGGCTTCCTGGAGGGCCTGGTCCATCTCCTGGGGCGTGGCCACGGGGGCGGCTGGGGTGGGCGTCTCCCCCTCGCCGAACATCCGGTCCATGAGGGCGCGGACCTTATCGTTGAGGGGCAGGAGGACGTCGGCCCCCGTCTCTGTGAAGTGGCGCACGGTCATGGAGTCGTCAATGACCGCCGTCTCCACGGTGGAGAGGTCCCAGTCCATAGCCATCTGAGCCAGTTGGATGGCCTGGTCCACGGGGATGTCCGTCTCCACCGAATCGGAGAAGGTGCGCATCAGTTCCGGCAGTTTGAGGAGCAGCGAAGGGGCCAGGTTCATCTGGGTGATCTTGTCCTTCACGGCCAGGATCACCTGTTGCTGGCGCCGGGCACGGTAGATGTCGCTGTCTCCGTGGCGGGTGCGGGCGTACTTGAGGGCCAGTTTGCCATCCATGTGGATCAGGCCGGCCGGGATGTAGAGCGGGTCGTAGCCGTAGTGGTCGTCGGGGAAGGTGTCGTCCCGGATCTCCTTCTCCACCAGGATGTCCACACCGCCAATGGTATCAATGATGCGCTCAAACCCGTCAAAGTTGACGCGGATGTAGTAGTCCACGCGCACCCCGTAGTTGTACTCTATGGTGCGCTTGGCCAGGGCCGGCCCGCCGCCTGGGTACTTATCCCGGTCGCCGATGAAGTTGGCCATGTTGATGCGGTTCTCCCCGTACCCTGGGATGGTGACGTAGAGGTCCCGCGGGATGGAGAGCATCCCCACCTGCTACCGCGCGGGGTCCACCGAGACCAGGATCATGGTATCGGTGCGGCAAGGCCCCTGTTCGCCTCGGCGCTGGTCAATCCCCATGACGAGGATGTTGACGCGCCGGGGCACGGGCTGTGGTGTCGGGCGCGGGGCCAGGAACGAGATGAGGGGGGGCTGGTCCCCGGGGGGTTGGACGTTCCCCGTCACCTCCGCCGGCTGGACGCGCCGGACCGGCAGGCGGATCTGCGGTAGCGAAGGAAGTTCAGACGAGTGGGCCACCACGTCCCGCACAGCCTGGTAGACCAGGTAACTGGTATAGGCTGCTGTGGCCAGAAGCAAGATGGAGAGGATGGCAACCAGGATGGACCCTCGCGACGGTGCGGGCTCCCGTGTCACCCTCGTTTGTGACATGTTCGGCTCCCTCCCTGGGGTCAGGGCGACCCCTGCAAGGGGGCATTATAGCACAAGCGCGCCCTGCCGGCAAAAAGCCGCCGGCTGGAAGGCTTTGGCGGTGCCATTTGCGGAACCGGAGACGGGGGCTGCAGGGCAGCCACCGCCTTGACCTCCGGGGCAACCTGGCCTATAATATCGGTGCCAGTTATGGTAAGTCCAAGGACGGCTTTCGCAGGAGGGGACAAGATGCGCATCGTGGTCCTGGGCGGTTGTGGGGATATGGGGCGCTTCGTGGTGCAGGACCTGGCCGAACACACCGACGCCCAACTGGTCATCGCCGACCTGCGCCTGCACGCTGCGGAACGCCTGGCGGAGCAGATCGGCCCTCGGGCCAAGGCGGCCTTCGTGGATGCCACCAACCCGGAATCCCTCCTCCAGGTGATGCAGGGCGCGGACGCCGTGGTGGGGTGCATCGGCCCCTTCTACCGCTTCGGCCTCCTCATGGCGCAGGCCGCGGTGGAGGCTGGCGTCAACTACGTGGACATCTGCGACGACTACAGCCCCGTGGAGGGCATCCTGGCCCTCCACGACCAGGCCCGGGCCAAGGGGATCACCCTCATCACCGGCTTGGGGTGGACGCCAGGCCTCACCAACATCCTGGTCCGCAAGGCAGCCAGCGAACTGGACCGGGTCAACACGGCCCGCATCTACTGGGCGGGCGGCGCGGCCGACGCCCAGGGCCTGGCCGTGGTCATGCACGTCTTCTTCGCCGTGACCGGCGACGTGCCCTCCTACATGGATGGCCAGTGGGTGAAGGTGCGGGCCGGGAGCGGCAAGGAACTGGTGGACTTCGGGCCGCTCCTGGGCAAGGTGGAGGTCTACCACTGCGGCCATCCGGAACCCCTCACCCTGCCCCGGTACCTGGACCTGCGCACCGTCACCCTCCAGGGCGGGCTGACGCCCCGCTGGAACAACTGGCTGGCCGACGTCCTGGTGCGCCTGGGGGTGAGCCGCACGCCCCAGCGCATTGAGACGGCCTCCAAGATCATCTACCGCCTGGAGGGGATCATCGGGGCCGGTGGCGTGCCCTACTCCGGCGCGCGGGTGGATGTGTACGGGACCTCGGGAGGCCGCGCCGTGGTGCGCTCCTACCGCGCCGTGGACAAACAGGGCCGCCTGACGGGGATCCCCGCCGCCATCGGCGCGGCCATGCTGGCCAGCGGTGCGGTCAAGGCCAAGGGCACTTTCGCCCCCGAAGGGTGCGTGGAGCCGGAGCCCTTCCTGGAGGAACTGGCCAAGCGCCGGGTCTGGGTGGAGCAGGTTGCGCCGGCATAGGCGGTGGCGCTTGAAGGGAGATGCCCATGCGGGACCGCCGTACAGTAGATGAACTGACCATTGAGGAACTGGAAGAGATCCTGATGCTCAAGCGGATGGAGGCGCGTGCCGCCCAGCGGAAGCGCCTGGCCGCCAGCGGGCGCATCCTCTCGCCGGAGGAAGAAGTGGAGCCACGCCCCGCGCGGCGCTTCGCCTCCCCTCGGGAGGGAGCCGGCGCGTCCGAGCCGGAGGAGGGCCGGAACTGGGCACGCATCCGCGACACCTTCCTCCTCGTGCTGGAGGTGCTGGCCCTGGCCGGGCTCCTGGTGGTCCTGGGCAGTTCCCTGTGGGACCTGCGCAACCTGAACCGGGAGGTCACCGCGGCCCGGGAACCGGTGCCCACCCCGACCCCCACGCCCCTCATCAACGTCACCATCCTCCCTGGCGGGAGCACGCCCCCGGAGCGCGCCGGCAGCGTGCCCGCCCCTCTGCGGGACCTGGTGCAGCCCATGGTGCCGGTGCCCATCCCCACCCCAGGTCCTCAGTCGCCGACCCGCATCGTTATCCCGGCCATCGGCGTGGACGCGCCGGTGGTGGAAGGCGATTCCTGGGAGCAACTGAAGAAGGGCGTGGGCCACCACATCGGCTCGGCCAACCCAGGGGAGCGGGGCAACATGGTCCTCTCCGGCCACAACGACGTCTTCGGCGAGGTCTTCCGCGACCTGGAGAAACTGGATCTGAACGACGAGGTCATCGTCTACGCGGGGGTGCAGCCCTACCGCTACGTGGTGAAGGCCAAGCGCATCGTGGAGCCCACGGAGGTGAGCGTCATGGCCGACACCAGCACGCCCACCCTGACCCTCATCACCTGCTACCCCTACCTGGTGGACACGCACCGCCTGGTGGTCATTGCCACGCTGGAGGAGTGAAGTTGCGGCCGGGGGCGGACCGGGCTATAATGGACTGACTTTATCCAGGAGAGGAACCATGGCCAAGAAGACCCGCCGTGCCCACAAGAGGACCTCGCCACCCCGGGCCGCTCGGACGCAGGTCGCCCCGCAGGTCCGTGCTGAGGCGCAGGCCCCAGCCAAGGTGGCTGCGCCCTCCCAACCTGTTGGCCCTGCCAAAGTGAACTTCGCCGAGGAGTACGCCTACGTCCTTTCGGACCTGAAGCGGATCGCCGTCATCGCCGCGGCCATGCTGGTGGTGCTGGTGGCGCTGTCGTTTGTGATCCGGTAGGCAGGCCCCTTCATCCGAAGAGAGGCCCTGCGCCTCTCAAGAAAAAAAGGGACTGCGCCTTGCCCTCTTGAGGGGGCAAGGCGCAGTTTCGCGAGGTGGGCGCGATAGGACTCGAACCTATGACCTTACGGATGTGAGCCGTACGCTCTGACCGCCTGAGCTACGCGCCC
>Ga0123519_10009928_pt1 | contig 14267 bp, 9 predicted proteins | sample YelNatPaOPRAMG02_FD_87396 | JGI IMG/M metagenome (GOLD analysis project Ga0123519, IMG submission 87396) | Hot spring microbial communities from Yellowstone National Park - Yellowstone National Park OP-RAMG-02 (version 2) | ecosystem: Environmental > Aquatic > Thermal springs > Hot (42-90C) ...
CGTCCGCGGACCCGGCGGTTGGGCCTTCGCCGGGCCCTGAAGATCGGCTGAAACCCTGGCTGTTGGGCGGGATTTGCGCACTGTGGGTGGCACGCCCGCTTTTGGTGAGCGAGTCGGCCGCCGAAGAAGGCGACGGCCTTGCCGTGGTGATGCTCTGGCTGGCTTTGGCGGTGGTGTGGGTGCTGGGCCTCGTGGGGCGAAAACGCTTCTTTTTCCGTTTCACCCGGATCGACGCCGCAGTGCTGGCCGTCGTGGCACTGCACATGGCAGCGGGCATTCGCGGGGCGCTGGTCGGCCATCCACGCCCGGCGGTCAATATGATCTGGGAATGGGTCGGCCTGGGCATGGCTTTTGTGCTGACCCGCCAGGTGATCGACAAGGCCTGCTACCTGCGGGCCGTCGCGGGGGTGATGATTGCGCTTGCCGTGGGCTTGGCGGGCTTCGGCGTGTACCAGTATGCTTACGAACTGCCAGCCACGCGGGCCGAGTACCGCCGCCAGCCGCAAAAGGTGCTGCAGGAGGCAGGTTTGGACATAGCAGCCGATCCTGCACTGCGCAAAAAGTTCGAGGATCGCCTGAACAGCCCCGAGCCGATTGCCACCTTCGCCCTGACGAACTCCCTGGCGGGATTTTTGGCCCCATGGCTGATGGTGCTGGTGGGAATCGGAATTGCCGGAGGGACTGAAGGCGGCCGGCAATCCCCCGCTGCGCGGCGAATCGGCAAGCTGGGCATGGCCCTGTCGGCCGCCCTGGTTGCCGGTTGTCTGATCCTCACCATGAGCCGCAGCGCTTATCTGGCTACCGGCCTGGGGCTGGTGGTGCTGGCGGGTGCCGCCCTACGGTCGTGGCGCCGGAGGTGGCCCTTGGCGGCGGGGGTTGGCGTGGTGGTGGTGCTGGCGGCCGCCGCCGTGGCTACCGGAGGCGTCGATGCCTCGGTCTTCACTCAAGCCGGCCGCTCGCTCGCAGTCCGGCTGCACTATTGGCGGGCAACGCTGGCCATGATCGCTGATCACCCGTGGCTGGGAGTGGGACCCGGCAACTTCCAGGCCCAATATACTCGCTACAAGCTTCCGCAGGCCGTCGAGGAAGTGGCCGAGCCCCATAACTTCATTCTGGAAGTGTGGGCCACCGCTGGGACACCGGCAGTGATTGCTTTGGCCGCGGTACTGGGCCAACTAGCGGGGGTGATGCTGGCGGCCGCGAAGCGTTTGACGAATGGGACCGACCCATGCGCCGCGCCCGTAAGCCCGATTGCCAATGAGCAGGCCTGCACGGGGCGGCCGTTTTTCGCCTTGGCCGGCGGGCTGCTCGGCTATCCCCTTGGGATTTTGGCGGGGTGGACCACCTCGGCACCTCCCAGTGTCGCGGGCATATTGTTGGCCATGGTGCTGGCGGCCGGGGCTATGGCGGGGCTTTGGCCGTGGGTTGTTCACGGGCGGGTGCCGCTCTGGTTGCCTGCACTGGCGCTGGGTGTCCTTTTGATGAACCTGTTGGCGGCTGGGGGCATGGGTTTTCCGGGTGTGGCCGGCAGCTTGTGGCTGCTGGTGGCTCTGGGCGCCTCCCTGGCTGAGAACGCCACTCGAGCTGGCCAAGCAGGCGCAGCTCCGCTCGAAGCGCAGCGGGCTTGGCCGCAGCCCGTGGCCTGGGCCCTTTTAGCAGGTGCATTGGGGGCCATAGTGGCCTGTTACGGCACGGCTTACCGGCCCGTGCTGGAATGCCGGGCCGTGATGGAAGCGGCGCGGCGGCAGCCAGAGCTAAGTGAATCGCTCCTGTTGCGCGCGGCCCGGGCAGACCCCCTTTCCTCTCGGCCCTGGGAGTCGCTGGCGGCCCTGCGATTCCAGACCTGGAGCCGCCATGCGGATGCGACCGCGGCCGAAGCCTTTGAACAAGCCACCCAGGCCATGCTCCACAGGGCCCCCTGGGCCAGCGCGCTTTGGCTGGCTACCGCCGACCGGTATCTGGAGGTCTTCCTCCGCACCGCTCAAAAAAAATGGTTGGAGGAGTCGCTAGAGGCTTACCGCCAGGCGGCTGAGCTGTACCCCGCAAACCCCATCGCTCAGGCGCGATGGGCACTGGCGTGCAAGACGGCGGGTGACGAGGCCGGCTTTCGGCAACACGCTGGGGAAGCCCTTCGCTTGGACGCGTTGGCCGAACCCGCCGGCCCACGGTTGCCAGACGAACTGCGCATCGCCGTCCAGCGTACTAATTCCGAAGGTGGATAAATACGCCGCGGGTGTGACCCGGCGGGCGCAACGCGCCGTTGCTATTTCTCGGCTGCGGATTGATCCCCGCAGCATGGTGGGGGCCAGACACGGAGTCGGCGGCGTGGCTCCTCCGCTGGCAGGGCCGACGGCACGGGAGTTCTCTGTTTTCGATAACTTTCCGAAAGTTTTGCTCATTGGTGGTCATTCCTATGAGGACGTGGCTCATTGCGGCAGGCTCGGTAGTTATTGGGGCGGTCCTGGGCGTAGGGCTATCGGTGGCACGGATCCACAACAGGCCCTGGGATGGCACCCCTAATGGGCTAAACGAGGGGGACCTGGCCGCCAAACCCGCGCCCGAAGGACCGCATCCCAGGGCCGTCCCGAACCAGACGGCGTTCGATTTCGGCGTGATGGACACGGATACTCACGGCAAGCACGAGTTCATTATTACAAACTATGGGGACGCCGTCCTAACTCTCCAGAAGGGCGATACGTCTTGCAAGTGCACATTGGCCGACTTGGACAAGACGGAGTTGCAGCCGGGGGAGTCGGCCAAGGTGACTGTCGAGTGGCACACCAAGGGTTTTCTGGGGCCTTACCGGCAGACAGCGGCGGTGTTGACGAACGACCCTACCCGCCACCGTTTGGCCCTGTCGATTAGTGGGCGGGTGGTAGCGATTGTCAGGCCCATTCCCGACGAGTTGGCCCTCAGCTCGCTGCCCAGCACCAGTCCCCATACGGCCACGGTCAACGTGTTTTGCTATAAGCCCTATCCTTTCCAGATTACCGGCCATGAGTTTTCAGACCCCGCCATTGCCCAGGCGTTTGATGTCCGCACCGAACCCATGCCCGAGGACCAAGTAAAGGCCGAGTCCGGGGCCACCAGCGGGCATATCGTGCACATCACCGTAAAACCAGGGTTGCCTTTAGGGCCGTTTCAACAGACAATCACGTTGAAGACCAATCTGCCGGGCGACCGGACCATTCCCATTCCCGTCAAGGGCACGGTGGTGGGTGATATCCGTGTGGTGGGCCCGGCCGGTTGGGACAGCAACACCAACACCCTGTATCTGGGCACCCTCGGCAGTCACGAGGAGGTTCAGCGGAGCCTGATGATCTTCATTCGGGGGTCGGAGGCCAAGAACATTAAGGTCGAAATCGGCCGGCGTGAGCCCGAGTTTCTCGAAGCCACCTTGGGCGCCCGGATTACTTCCGGCGACGTTACCCGAATCCCGTTGACTATCAGAATACCCAAAGGGGGGGAGCCTGTGGACTACTCGGGGACCGAGTCGGCCAAACCGGGTCAAATCGTGCTGAAGACCGATCACCCGCTGGCCAAGGAACTGTCCATCAAGGTGCGGTTTGCTATTCGCAAATAGAGCAATTTCGAGAGTACGGCTTATTGACGAGGGCGCCTGATGTCGTTGCAAGGACGGTTTGCCTTGGCATCTCTGGCGGCGGGGGTGGCGCTGGTGCTGGTCAGTTGGGTGGGGGCAGCCGCGTGGTGGGCGGCATCGGAGGCCAGCCGCGGAAAAGAGGCCATCGCGCCCCGGGGGGGGACCGATGCGGCCTCGTCGGATTCTGCTGCGATGGCAGAACTTCAACTACGCCCCAACCCGTTGCGCGAGGGAAACACGCCGGGGCAACACTCCGCGGCTAGGCTGGCCGCCAAAGAAGGGGCCGAGGGCAAACTGGCCGCGGGCGGTGCGCCGGCGGGAGCGGCTTTGTTGGCGGGGGCCCAGGCGTCGACTTCCAAGCCGCCGCGCGATACGCCCCCTTCTGGCAAGCCGCACAAAGGCAAGCACAATGGCGAGCCGTTCGACCCCATCAAAGAAAACGGGCCGATCTTCGAAGGCTGGCCGAAACCTCGCTTGGCCGTCGCGCTGACGGGCCGCCAGGACGGGTATCTGGAACCGTGCGGGTGCGCCGGCCTGGATCGGATGAAGGGCGGGGTTGCCCGCCGGTACACTTTGTTCGAGCAGTTGCGGGCGCAGGGCTGGCCGCTGGCCGCCTTGGACGTGGGAGGACTGGTCAAGAGCTATGGCCGGCAGACGGAGATCAAGCTTCAGATTACGGCCGAGGCGATGCGCAAAATGGGGTACGGGGCCATTGCCTTGGGCAAGGCGGACCTGCGCCTGCCCGCCCCGGAACTGGCGGCCGTGGTGGCGGGCGTGCCTGGTCAGGATAGTCCGTTCGTCTCGGCCAACGCCGCCTTGTTCGGCTTCGATGCCGCGCTGACGCCGCGGTGGCGAGTGATCGAAGCCGGCGGCCTGAAGCTCGGGGTAACCGCCGTCCTGGGACGCCAGGCCATCAAGGAGCTGAACAATCCTGAGGTGCAGACCATCGATCCCGAGGCAGCCCTCAACAAAGTGCTTCCTGAACTGCTCGGGCAGAAGTGCGAGCTATTGTTCCTCTTGGCCCATGCCACCCTGGAGGAATCGGAGGAGTTGGCCCGCAAGTTCCCCGCTTTCCAGTTCGTGGTTACGGCAGGCGGTGCCCCCGAACCGCCCTTGGAAAGCCCCCGGCAAGTCGGCGGCCGCAACTATCTGATCGAAGTGGGCGAAAAGGGGATGCACGTCATTGTGCTGGGCTTCTATAGCGGGACCGATGGCAGGCTGCAGATGCGGTACCAGCGCGTGCCTTTGGATTCGCGGTTTGCCCTGGCCAGCGAGATGAAAGCCCTGATGAAAGCCTATCAGGATCAGCTCCAGACGCTGGGGCTTGCCGGCCTGGGAATCAAACCGGCGCCCAATCCGCGGGCCGAGCTGCTGGGCACCTACGTAGGTTCGGCCAAATGCGAGTCGTGCCATGAGCCCTCCTATATCATCTGGAAGAAGAGCGGCCACGCCAAGGCGTACCGCACACTGGTCGAGGCCGATCCGCCCCGGAACTTCGACCCCGAATGCATCAGTTGCCACGTGGTGGGGTGGCATCCTACGCAGTACTTTCCGTATAAGGGCGGTTTCTTAAGCAAGGAGAAGACGCCGCATCTGACCGACGTGGGGTGCGAATCGTGCCACGGCCCGGGCGAGGCCCATTGCAATGCCGAGTTGAAGGACGACGAGGCCCTGAAGGAAAAGTACCGCAAGGCCATGGTGCTGACCAAGGCCGAGGCCGAAAAACGCTTTTGTTTCGAATGCCACGATCTGGATAATAGTCCGGACTTCGACTTCAAGACCTACTGGCCCCTCATCGAGCATTACGAAAAGGAATAGCCCCAAGTCTGACCGCCCGAGGGGAGAAAAGGCCGCGACTTCTCCGCGGGCATTTCAGGAAAGGCCTAACGGGGGCGGCGGGGCGGTTACCCCGGGGTGTCTTGGGCGGCGCGGACCAAAGCGATGATCTCGCTGCGGCTGGCGGCTCCAATACGGCGCGTCATGCGCGCCCGGCGGTCCTCGACCGCCCGTACGCTCAGGCCCAGTTCGCAGGCTATTTGGCGATTGGTTTTGCCCTCGGCCACCAGGACCAGCACCTCGTACTCAGCAGGGGTGAGGTGGGCCAGTCGCTGCCGGGCCTCGTCGCGCCGTCTGCGGCGCTCGATCAGTTCGCGGCTGTGCTGCAAGCCGCGCTGGATGCTCTCGCACAAATCCAGCATGCGAAACGGCTTCTCCAGAAAGTCGATGGCACCCGCCTTCATGGCCTCGACCGCCATGGGGATGTCGCCATGGCCCGTGATGAGCACAGTCGGCGGGGCGGCGCCCCGCCGGGCCAGGTCTTTGTACAGCTCCAGGCCATCTTCCCCCGGCAGGCGGACATCGAGGACCAGGCAGCCCGGCCGGTCCGGCACAAAACGACTCAGGAACGCTCGCCCTGTGGCAAAGGTCTCCACTTGGCATCCCATCTCGGAGACGACCCGGGCGATGATCTCCGACATCGCGGGGTCGTCGTCCACCACATAGACCGGCGATTCAACTTCCATCGCACCCAGGCTCCGCAACAGGCAGGCTGAAAGCGAATGTAGCGCCCCGGGGGGTATTCGGCTCGGCCCAAAGGCGGCCGCCGTGCGACTCGATGATCAATCGACTGATGGCCAGCCCAATCCCTACGCCCGTGGGCTTAGTGCTGAAAAAAGCCTCGAACAAGTGCTCCTGGACCTGGGGGCTCAGGCCGCAACCCGTGTCCGAAACCTGGAGGATGATCTCATCCCTATGGGCCTCGGCCCGAATGCGCAGGTGCTTCTCTCCCGGTGGACCATTGGCCATGGCCTCGATCGCGTTGCGAACCAGGTTCAACAGCACCTGTTCGATCTGGATCGCATCGGCATGGACCGGAGGCAGCCCGCCGGGAATGTCCCGCTGCACGCAAATGCCTTCGTGAAGCAATTGGTTTTCCACTAGGGAAAGAGCTTCGGCCACGATGTCGCTAATGAGAGACCTGGTGTGCCGGGGAGGGGCTTTCTGGGCGAACTGGCGGATGCGGCGGACGATGTCGCCGGCCCGGTGGGCCTCCCGGGCAATGAAGTCAGCGGCCCGAAACACCCCTTCCACTGAGAGTTCCTTCCCCAGTTGAACCTGCCGCCTCAACAGCTCGGCTTGAAGGGCGATGGCCCCCAGCGGCTGGTTGATTTCGTGGGCCAGACCGGCCGCCATCTGGCCCAAGGTGTTCAGCCGCGCCAGATGCGCAATTTGCATCCGCGCCCGCTGGCCTGCTGCCGGCAGCATGGGCGCCGGTGCCGACGAGGCCATCAACACACCGAGTTCCGCGGCCCCTGGCTTCGGCCAGCCTTCGGACAAAGCTACCCACATCCGACGTTTCCCCGCGCAAAACGCAAGCAACTTTGAGCGCTTCCCGCAGTACGGACTGGGCTGATCGGCCCAAACAAGCCGACTCCGCACCTGGCATCGTACTTCTGCCCCCACGCAGGTAAAATCGGGATACGCCATCAGGCTATATTCCCTATCGGCACGATCGGCCTGAACATTCCTCAGAAACATCGGTCCTAACGGCTATATCGTTTTTTCCGGTCGTGCAGGGCGGCAAATGGAATGCCCCGGCGCTCTGTCCGTCAGGCGGACGGGTGTCGCCACGCCCTAGCCGACCCGTAGGGTCAATGTGCGTGCTCCCTACCATAGCTGCGCCGCCTCCGGCGCCGCCCGCCTCCAAGGGGATTGACGGGCCGCCCCAGCGCCGGGACACTCGGTCCGCCAGCAACACTTCGTGACGCGAATCCTCTGGAAATGGCACATGTGGCTGGCTTGAATCTTGTGGTTTTCGACATCGACGGCACCCTCATTCGCTCCGTCGAGCTGGACGACACGTGTTTTGTCCGCGCCTTTGCCGACGTGCTGGGTATCGAGGGAATCTGTGCCGACTGGTCGCGATACGAGAACTCGACCGATTCGGGCTTGGCCCGCGAAATCGTCCGCCGGCACTTGGGCCGGGAGCCCTCGCTGGAAGAGATTGCCATGCTCCGCGAGCGTTGCTGCCAGCTATTGCGCAAGGCCCAGGCGCGTCACCCAGGGGCGATTCGAGCGGTGGAGGGGGCCGCGGCCATGCTGGCCCAACTGACTGGCGATACCCCGTGGCGGGCCGCCATCGCCACGGGAAGCTGGCCTGAGGCCGCCCGCATCAAACTCGATGCCGCCGGCCTGTGCGTGGACAATTTGCCGTGCGCCTTTGCCGACCGGGCCGAGGATCGGTGCGAGATCCTCCGCTTGGCCGTTGCGCAGGCGGTCCAGCGCTATGCTCCGCGCGGCTTTCAGAAGGTGGTGTACGTGGGCGACGGCCCCTGGGACGTGCACGCCGCACGCCGCCTGCAGATCGCCTTCGTGGGAATGGCAGGCCGACAAGGAGCCGCGCCGCTTGTATCAGCCGGTGCTGCTACGGTGCTCGACAGTTTCCTGCCACTCCACAAGGTCCTGGCCGCATTGGAAGCAGCACGAGTGCCCGAGGAAACGGTTTCCTAAAGTGGACGTGTCATCCACGCGCCTGACGCACCAGCGGGGCGGCACCCGGTGCTGCGGCTGGCTTGCCCGGCGGCTCGAAATGCCGGCGGGGCCGGTCTATCGCGGGTTGCCCGATTTCACCGGGCTTGGCCGACCGGTTCTCGCTGCTGCAAGGCGGCCTGGTACCGCTGGGCCACCGCGTCCCAGTCGATGACGTTGAAAAAGGCGGCGACGTAGTCGGCCCGCCGGTTCTGGTATTTCAAGTAGTACGCATGCTCCCACACATCGATGCCCAAAATGGGCGTATTGCCGTGCATCAAGGGGCTGTCCTGATTAGCGGTGTCCTCCACCACCAAGCGGCGGGCCGGGGTAACGCAGAGCCATGCCCAGCCACTACCGAAGCGGCCCATCGCGGCTTTGGTGAACGCTTGGCGAAAGCCTTCGAACCCGCCGAGTTCCGCGCGGATGGCTTTGGCCAGTTCACCCTTCGGTTCGCCGCCAGCGTTTCGCGCCATGATCTGCCAGAACAGGCTGTGATTGGCATGGCCACCGCCGTGGTTTCGCACCGCAGTGCGGATTTCCTCGGGAAGCGTGTGGATAGCGGCGACCAGCTCCTCGATAGTGGGGGAGCCGATATCCCGGCCCTCGATTGCCTTGTTCAGATTCTGCACATAAGCCGCATGGTGCTTGGTGTGATGGATCTCCATGGTGCGAGCATCGATGTGCGGCTCCAGGGCATCGTAGGCATACGGAAGGGGGGGCAGCTCGTAAATCATCCGTTCCTCCTGAGTAGGTAAGCGTATTTGTAACAACGCAAGTTGACAATAATCGTAGCGTCGCAAAGGACGAAGGCAAGGGGTTGGATAGTGCGCTGCATTCCCGCCAATATGGGGGATCCGCGGTGGCCAATTATGGCCCCGCCCACTTCCGGCGCGCGGGGCAGCACTCACCGCTACCGGGTCAAAAGAAGCAGAGCTTCCGATTTTTCGGTTGCGTCTGGGGCAGCGGCGATTACGCTGGACTGTTGGGCATTTGATGTCTAGCGAATCGTCATGCAGGGTGGGTGGAATCTATGCGAGTTGCCGGTCTTTTCGGAATGTGGGCTGCGCTGGTGATATCGTGCGCCCGATTGGGATGCGCGGAGCCGTCTGCCCCCTGGTCGGTGCTGCCGGGTCATGTTCAAGGCTGTTATTACATTTTGGTCGATCCGCAGCTGTACCCGCGCCAACGGCTGCCGCATTTTGCTTTGTACCCGCCGGTCTACTACAGCCTGCCGGTTCCCCGGCCTTACGGGCATAGTCCGTTCGCTTATCCGCCGGGGTACCTCACGCCGAAGCCGGCCCCGGTGGCCCCCTCGCCAGTGACGATTCTCAACCCCTTCGTGCCGGGCAAAACCCACCAGAGCTCGGAGCTGCCTGCCAGCCGGACCGTCCAGCGACCGGTTCGGATTCTGAACCCCTTTGTAGCGACCTCGAAGGATTCGGCGGTGCTGCCGACCACGGCTGCGGCTCCGTCGCCGTAAGCGCGGTTGGGCGTCCGTGGTGTGCCACTGTTTGCCACAAGGCAAGTAGATCGCTGGGGTTGTTCACCGACTGCTTCTAACGAAGCAGTGGCACAACGGGGGTGTGTGCCACTGCTTGGCGCAAGGCAAGCAGTGCGCCGGTTGGTTATGCACTGCTTCTAACGAAGCAGTGGCACACGGGCGTTGCTTGCGTTGACTTGTTGGGTCATGTCGAGGGCGATATGATGGGGCCGAGGTATGCCCGTTGGCCGCTGGCGGCCTGGGCTGTCCACCGCCGAATCTGTGGAGAGATCGCTCATGGCTCGAAACGCGTTGCCTCGAAGTGCCACGTCCCGCCGGGACTTTTTGAAAACGTCTGCGCGTGTGGCTGCTGGTACTGCCGCCGGGTTAGCGCTAAGCCGCAGCGTTCACGCTGCCGGCAGCGATATTCTTCGGGTGGGATTGATTGGGTGCGGTGGCCGGGGGACGGGGGCGGCGGGCAACGCTCTTAACGCCGATCCGCACACCCGGGTGACCGCCTTGGCCGACGTGTTTCCCGAAAAGATCGAACACACGCTCAAGGTACTTCGGGGGCAGTACTCGGAACGGGTCGACGTACCGCCCGAGCGCCGGTTCACCGGGTTCGATGCCTATCAGAAGTTGATCCACAGCGGGGTGGATGTGGTGCTGCTGGCCGAGCCGCCGCACTTCCGGCCGCGGCACCTGCAAGCCGCCATCGAGGCGGGCAAGCACGTCTTCTGCGAGAAGCCGGTGGCGGTGGATGCGCCGGGCGTCCGCTCGGTGTTGGAGACCTGCAAGCGGGCCGAGCAAAAGGGGCTGAGCGTGGTGTCGGGCCTGTGCTGGCGCTACCACAACGGGGTGCGTGAGACCATGGCGCGGGTGCTCGACGGAGCCATCGGCGACGTGGTGGGCATTCAGGAGACCTACCTGACCGGCTTCCTTTGGGAGCGGCCGCGCCAGCCCCAATGGAGCGAAATGGAATTCCAGATGCGCAACTGGTATTACTTCACGTGGCTGTCGGGCGACTTCAACGTCGAGCAGCACGTACATAGCCTGGACAAGGCGTTGTGGGCCATGCATGACGAGCCGCCGGCCCGCGCCTGGGGACTGGGGGGACGGCAGGTCCGCACCGACAAGAGATTCGGCGACATCTACGATCACCACGCCGTGGTCTACGAGTATGCCAATGGGGTGCGGGTGTGGGCCTATTGCCGGCAGCAGGCCGGGTGCTACAGCGACGTCTCCGACATCATCATCGGCACCAAGGGCCGCTGCAACGTGCTCAAGCACCAGATTGAGGACCTTGCGGGCAATGTGGTCTGGAAGTTCCGGGGCGAAGGCGGCAACATGTACGACCTGGAACATCAGGCCCTTTTCCGGGCCATCCGCAGCGGCAGGCCGATCAACAACGGGGTGTATATGGCCCGCAGCACCATGCTGGCCATCTTGGGACGTATGGTCGATTACACCGGCCGGCTGCTGACCTGGGAGGAAGCCCTGAACTCCAAACAGGTGCTGGCGCCTTCGGCCTACAGCTTCGAAGCCGATCCGCCGGTGCTGCCCGGCCCGGACGGCCATTACCCCATCGCCATGCCAGGCCAGACGAAATTCATTTGATGACGCGGCGGGGAGGCAGGCCGGCGGCGGACTGTGTGATTCGCAGGACCTCGCTCCCGAAGGCGTTGAAGGGAACGCCAGGGGACGATTATCGCCGGGGCCAAGCTGTTGGACCGGCATTGCGTCCCGGGGCGAACGACCACTCTCCGACCCGTGTTGCCGTTTCTTGCCAGCGGCGGTTGACACCTATCGCTAATCTCCCATGACAGGTCGCGAGCGGATTCGCCGAGCCATGCGGCACGAACCGGTGGATCGGGTGCCGGTGATGTGCCAGTTGGCTATCGGCCATTACCTGTTGCATACCGGTGTGCCCCCCGCCGAGTTGTGGTTTACCAGCGAAGGATTTGCCCGCGCGCTGGTGATGCTCCAGCGGCGGTACCAGTTCGACGGCATCCTCGTAAATCTGCCCGGACGCGACCCGGAGTGGATGCGTCACGTGGAGCGGATCGAATCGGCGGCCGACGGCAGCCAGACTGTGTTCTTCCGCAACGGCGACGTGGCTCGGTGTCCGCCGGACGACAAAGTGCAGCACTTTCCGGCCGGTGGCCGCCGGCGCCCCACAATCGAGGAAGTGGACCCCGAGTTGCTGTATTATGACGACCCGCACGATCTGGGCGGGCTGAAGTATCCCTACTACTTCGGGTTGGAACCCTATCGGGCTGACCGTTCGCGCTGGTGGCCGCCTTACATGTTCCGCACGATTGATCTGGTTCGCCGCCAGGCCGGAGAGGACGTCTCGGTGCACGGGGAAATCTTTTCTCCCTTTACGCAACTGATGGAATTGTTCGGCTATGAGCAGGCTTTGATGTATCTCTTGGATGCGCCGGACAAGTGCAAGGCGATTTTGGCGGCTTATACGCTGGGGGCGGCCGACCTGGGCGTGCGCCTGGCGGAGCACGGGGTGGACGCCGTGCTGATCTCCTCGGCGTTTGCCGGCGGCGGGTTTATCTCACCCCGCCAATACGCCGAGTTCGTGCTGCCGTACGAGGCCGAGGTGGTCCGCCGTATCCATGCGGCCGGCGTCCCTGTGTACACCCACACCTGCGGCGATATCGGCGACCGGCTGGAACTATTGGCCGACACGGGCACCGACGGCATCGACACCCTGGATCCGCCCCCTTTGGGCAGCGTGGACCTGGCCGACGCCAAGCAGCGCGTGGGACACCGGGTGTTTTTCAAAGGCAATATCGACCCGGTGAACACGCTGCTTGCCAAGTCTCGCGAAGAGGTTCGGCGCGACGCCCTGTGGCGGTTGTCGGTGGGCAGCCCGGGGGGCGGCTATATTCTTTCCAGCGCCTGCTCCGTCTCGCCGCGAGTGCCGCCCGAGAACCTCACCGTGCTGGTCGAAGCCAGCATCCAGTTCGCCCAACAGACAGGCCCGCCGTGATGAGTCTTTGCCTTTTCCTCGTTTGGATGCTCTTTGCTGCCTTGCTTGCGCCGGACCTCGGCGCGGCCGAAAGCAAGACCGAAATCTCGGGAATCTACCCGCACCTGGCCATGTATAACAACGAAGGCGAGTGCGGCACCGGGGCCGTAGTGCCCTGGGCAGGACGGCTCTGGGTGATTACCTATGGGCCGCATTTGCCGTTTGGTTCGTCGGACAAGCTGTACGAGATCGACGAGAGGCTTTCGGTCACCATCCGGCCGGAGAGCGTCGGCGGCACGCACGCCAACCGCATGATCCACCGCGAGTCGGGGCAGTTGTTCATCGGCCCCTATGTGATCGACGGCCAGCGGCGGGTGCGTGTCATCCCGCCCAGCGTCATGCCGGGCCGCCTCACAGCGACCATGCGGCACTTGCTCGATCCCGCCAGCAAAGTGTACTTCGCCACCATGGAAGAGGGCTTTTACGAGGTGGCCGTAAAGACCCTTTCGGTCCGCGAGCTGTATCCCGATGCCAACCGCACCAAGGGGGGCTTGGCCGGCCCGCTTTTGCCCGGGTATCACGGTAAAGGTGCCTACACCGGGCAAGGCCGTGTGGTGTACGCGAACAACGGCGAGGCCTCGGCCGAGGCCCGCAAGCGGCCCGATATTCCCTCCGGCTGCCTGGCGGAATGGAACGGCAAAGAGTGGCACGTGGTGCGCCGCAATCAGTTTACCGACGTAACCGGCCCGGGCGGTATCTTCGGCAACAACCGGCCCCAGACCGATCCGGTTTGGAGCATCGGCTGGGACCACCGCTCGCTGATTCTGATGCTTCTGCACAGCGGGCGCTGGCACGCCTTTCGCCTGCCCAAGGCCGCACACACCTACGACGGGGCCCACGGCTGGAACACCGAATGGCCGCGAATCCGCGACGTGGACGAACCGGACCTCTTGATGACCATGCACGGCACGTTCTGGCGCTTCCCGCGGACTTTCTCCGCGGCCAACACGGCTGGCATCCGGCCGCGTTCGACCTACCTCAAGGTGATTGGCGATTTCGCCCGCTGGGGCGAGCGGTTGGTTTTCGGCTGCGACGACACGGCCCGGTCGGAGTTCATCAACAAGCGTAAAGCCAAGGGCGGTCTGGCGCCGCCGGGACAGTCGCAGTCGAACCTCTGGTTCGTCGAGCCCGGGCAGCTCGACCGGCTGGGGCCTGCCTTGGGCCGCGGCGCGGTCTGGGTGCGCGACGCTGTCAAGGCCCGCGTGCCTTCGGATCCGTACCTGTTGGCCGGCTACGCCCGCCGCGGCGCCCACCTGGCGCACACCGAGCCGCACCCGGTGACGTTCACCTTCGAGGTGGACCGCGACGGTCGCGCACAGTGGCAGGAATTGCGCCGGGTCACGGTTCCGGCTGGTGGCTATGCCTGGATCGAGTTTTCTCCCAGCCAACAGGGCCAATGGATTCGCGTCGAGGCCGACCGCGACTGCCACCAGGCCACGGTGGCCTTCCACGGTTCGAATGTCGATCGCCGCACGGCCAAATCCGACGCGATCTTCGAGGGGCTGGCCACTGTGGAGGACGCCACGTTTTCCGCGGGTCTGGTGTGGGCCCGGGGCGACAACCGCCGGACGCTGGCCCTGGCCGCCACCACGGTGCGAGGCCACGAGGTGACC
>Ga0123519_10009934_pt1 | contig 14256 bp, 16 predicted proteins | sample YelNatPaOPRAMG02_FD_87396 | JGI IMG/M metagenome (GOLD analysis project Ga0123519, IMG submission 87396) | Hot spring microbial communities from Yellowstone National Park - Yellowstone National Park OP-RAMG-02 (version 2) | ecosystem: Environmental > Aquatic > Thermal springs > Hot (42-90C) ...
ACTTAAATAATGGTTATAGTAAAATACATCTGAAATTTCCAGTGGCCCCATCGTCTAGCCCGGTCTAGGACGAATGGTTCTCAGCCATTAAACACCGGTTCAAATCCGGTTGGGGCTACCACTCATTAGTTGTTAATCACTGCATTTATGAAAAGCCATGAAAGGGGTATTATATTATTTGGTATTATTGAGATAGCCATAGGCTTTTTTACCTTGTTGACAGTAATAATAAGTCTGTTGTTAGGTAAATCCACAAAACCCCTTGCTGTCCTTATATTTGTATTAACTGCATCTATCATATCTTTAAGTCTAGGCGTAGGAATAATAAGACGTAATTTAGCCAGTTACAATCTCTTAATTTTTTTTGCTACTGTAATTATTTTGAGCAAGATTCTTATCTTCTTGGGAATAATCAACTTAAGTGGGGCATTAGAGACAAGCATACCAACCCCTTTTAAAAACATAATATCAATTTGTTATCACGCTTTATTAATCTGGTATTTTACCTGTCCTTCAGTAAAAATGCAATTCGGAGAAAAAAGAGACGCGTTGTTTTCTTTAAAAATTCCTTTTTCCAAATGTCGGATAACAAAACCTTAAAAAATTTTTGGTTAAAATTAGATATGCTTCTTGGTATGATGACTATTGCTGCTTTATTTTGTCTTATTTTTGTTTTAGCCCATAGAGCAATTTACGACCCTGACATCTGGCTTCATTTAAAGACAGGTGAATTGATTATTAAAAACAGGGCTATCCCATCAAAGGATATTTTTTCTTTTACAGTGGCGGGCAGGCCCTGGGTGGACCACTCTTGGCTTTTTCAGGTAATTTCTTATATTTTTTACGCAAAATGGAATGCAGAGGGTTTAATTTCTTTACAGGCATATGCTATAATTTTGGTTTTTTTCATTTTATTTGTAATTGGATATAAAAGTTTAGGTTCATATTTAGAATCAGCGGCATTGGTGTTATTCGCAGCTTATGGCACAACTGTTAGATTTAATATACGGCCTGATATATTCACACTGCTTTTTTTTATCGTATACCTGTATTTTCTCAGATTCCATATTGAAAAACGAAAGATTTGGTTATTGTTGGTTATTCAGATTATTTGGGTTAATATGCATGGTTACTTCATACTTGGACCATTATTGATTATTTTATTTATATTTGCCGAATTTCTAAGACGAAGAGTAAAATTTTTACCTTGGGCTTGGGAGAGAGAATTCATCTTAAACGATGGCGCATATAGACGTTTAAAAAGATTATTTTTATTTGCTATGTTGATTAATCTTATTAATCCCCGCTTTATTGAAGGCATGCTTTATCCTTTAGGTGTATTCGGCGAAGTTATTTCAGGGAGCAATAAGATATTTTTTAAACATATTCAAGAATTGCAACCTACATTCAGCATGTTTAATTCCTTATGGGATCCTTATAACATGATGCTTCTTCTATGTGTTTTAGTGATGCTAATCAATATTAAGAAATTAAAAATAATAGATATTCTTCTTATTATTTTTTTCTTTCCCTTTTCACTTACTGTCCGCAATGCCCCATTTCTTTTATTTATTGCCTATATAATTACCGTTGGTTATATAGGTCAAGCCGTCAGAAAAATATCCTCTAATATTGAGTTTCGTCTGCCATCAAAACACAACCTTTTTTATTTATCTAAATGTGGGTTTGAGATTATATTTATTTTTTGGCTGATTATAAAGATTGATCAGGGGTTGTTGATAAGATACTACGATTTTGAGTCTCGAGAAATAAAGAGTGCGCTTTTAGATATAGCATATAAGAATTATCCCACGGCACCTGTGGATTTTATTCTAAGCCATCATCTCGGACCTAATATTCTAAATGATTTTAATTCCGGGGCATATCTTATTGGCAGGGGATACCCTAAAGTCAAGGTATTTATAGATGGTCGCACGGAATTATACGGCAAGGATTTTTTTGAACAGTACCAACAGATAATAAAAGGCAATGTTTCTGTATTTGAAAAAGTAATTGATGATTACGACTTAAATGTTATCCTGTTCAGTATGACTTCTACTGATATGCCACAGATAGTCAGTTATATTTATAAAAATCCAATGTGGAAACTAGTTTTTTTTGATGACTCTGCTGTAGTATTTGTTAAAGATATACCATCTAATAAGGAATTGATTAAAAAATATACGATAGATTTGCATAACTATTCAGCACCTAAGATGAATATTATAAGAGACTTAGGATTACAAAAAATTTACCCGCGTCCCTATATTAAACGAGCCTCTTTATTGGATATACTTAAAGAGGATGCAGCGGTTATTTCAGAGTGCACAGAGGCTTTACGGATACTACCTGACTGTGGTAAGGCATACCATTTCCTTGGCAGGACTTATTTACGCAAGGAACTTTATCGGGAGGCGTTGGATAATTTACATTCCGCAGTTCTATTAATGCCTACGGATGTCGAGGGGCGTACTGATTTAGGGGTTTGCCTTAAAGACCTAAAAGAAAATCAACTGGCAATAGATATCTTGAAAAAAAGCATAAGGATCAATAAAAGATACGCCCCTATTTATTATCATTTGGGTAGCATATACTTGGACCTAAAAAATGAAGATGAAGCCATTACATTTTTACATAAAGCAATTATATACGCACCTGAAGAGCCGGTTTATCATTTTAAACTTGGCGAGGCATTTTATGAGAAGGTAAAAAAATATCGAGATACTACTTATTTAATTAAAGCAGAAGGTGAATTTAAAACCGCTAGCAGGTTAAATATTACGGATGATAAAGACTTAAATAAAAAAATTCAAGACAGATTGAAAGAGATAGCAACCTGCGTTCGGGATCCAATATAAATTTTAGTAGTTTCTTCGAAATTCTGTTTCTAAGCAGAATGTTTAGTCAGAAAATTTAAAAATTTCACTTGCAATTTTAATGGGTTTATGATAAAAATATTATAAGTTCTTTAATATTTTACTTTGTTGATTGCAGTGATTTACGTTGGGTTCAATCCCGAGCAATTTGCTTTTTAATTTCTGAATCAAAGGCGAAATTATTTTTTGTGAAACCTTAGTAAATATACTTAAAGAGGGTTGATGCGCAAACATCTAAGTTTTCTACAGGTATCCAGTACAGTGGTAAAAGTCGCTGCCTGGATTTTTTTGTTTTTAGGTCTTATTGGAGGAATAGCCATTATTTTTGGGGTTATCCCGGGTAATCCTCGCTGGATGGGTGTTGTTGTGCAGACATCTTAATTAAAATTATTAACGAGATTAAAAAGGAATAACCTATGGATTAAAGGAAAGGAGAACAGCGATGAAACGAAACACAATCCTTATTTTAATTTCTGCCTTTTTACTTTTTGCTTTATATGGTTGTGATAAGATTTTAGGACTAACTTCAAAAAAATCAATTTCACAGGAAAAAGGCACCCAGGTTAAACCGGTTGTTAAAGGCACTGTTATCGCCAAGGTTAATAATATCTACCTCACCCTTGAGGACTTAAATCAGGAAATAGAGACTTTCAATTCTATGGTCCCTCAGGATAAACCAGAGGAAAAAATAACCTCTAGAGACAAAAAATTAGATTACTTAAAAAATGAACTGGTGCGTCGGGCATTGCTTTATCAGGCAGCCTTAGATAAAGGCCTGGATAAAAAAGATGAGGTAGTTAAGGCTTTGGAGAAAACAAAGGAAGACCTTTTAGTGATGGAGTTGGTTAAAGATGAAGCAGCCAAGGTAGAGGTCAGTTCAGCGGAGATTGAGGATTACTATAATAAATTTAAAGAACAGTTGAAAGAGCCAGAGGAAAGGCAGATTCGCGAGATATTGGTTCCTACTGAGGCAGAGGCAAAAGACATTTTAATTGAACTCTTAAAAGGCTCAGATTTTGCTGAGTTAGCCAGGCAGCGTTCTAAGGCCCCATCTGCTTCATCTGGAGGAGATTTAGGGTTTTTAACTAAGGGTAAGAAATTTGCGCAGTTTGACTTAGTGGCATTTTCAGAGACATTAGAGCCAGGACAGTACAGCAATGTGTTTAAAGGCCCTGACGGCTATTATATAATAAAGTTTGAAGCCAGACGCGGAGGTAAAGTAAGGTCGCTTTCAGATATGTGGGAGGATATTAAAAGGGGCCTAACCTTCCTTAAGCAGCAACAACGCATAGAAGACCTCATTGGGAAATTGTCTCAAGAGGCAAAAATTGAAGTTTATGAAGGAGAGATAAAATAATGTCAAAACGTTACATTGTATTCGCTCTGGCTATTATCTCGGGCGTGATTGCCGCATTATTGATAGGGATTTATCTTAACCAGCAACGGCAGATTATTCAAATACAGACAAAAGAAGAATTATCCAGAATACAGCAGATGCAGGATACAGTGCTAATAGCCACCAGGGAGATACCGAAAGGCACTACAATAGAAGCGGGGATGTTAGAAGCAAAGGTTATACCAAGAGAGTATATTCAGCCACAGGCAGTTAGTTATCCTGAGAGAATAATAGGAATGATTGCAACTGTTCCTATAGCAAAAGGGGAACAAATCACTTTAAATAAATTCTCTTCAGTCAAACAGGCAACAGGTAGTTCTCTAGCAATGGCAACACCTATAGGAAAAAGGGCTGTGAGTATATCAGTAGATAATATTTCTTCTCTTGTAGGTATGATTAAGCCAGGAGATTATGTAGATGTGATTAGTTTTATTCCAGTGCCAGCTATGTCTCCTGACGGAAAACAGACAACCCAGATAGCCGCGATACCCCTTTTTCAGAATATTTTGGTTTTGGCAGTAGGTAGAAACTTAGGTGCAGAATCTATGGAGTCGCGGTATAGCGATAGAACCACAACAACAGAATCCTCCCCATTAATTACTTTAGCACTTACACCCCAAGAAGCAAATTTGATTGCCTTTATAACAGAACAAGGGAAGATTCGTTTGGTTCTACGTTCACCCGCTGACTCACGTATTGAGCCAATTCAACCTGCAAGTTGGGAGACGCTATTTCAATACCTGATGCCTCAGTTACCGCAGCAGGCAAAGGAAAAGGTAGAAGAAGAAACACAGTTAGCAGCCAAACAGAGGCGTACGTCAAGGGAGATTGAAATATACAGGGGTCTAAAACGGGAAACGCTGTCTGTATATGAGGAAGAGAGCCAGTAAAAATGATGGATAAGAAATATATTGCATTTTTTTGTGTATTATCTTTATTTGCCAATTTTGTTTATGCAGAAAATATCAATGAAGAGATTGTTAGTAAGGATGTGATTCTATACGTTGGACAGGTAAAGATATTTCCTACTAATGTACCCAGGCGCATTGCTATTGGCAAGCCAGAGATTGCTGATGTTACTATGGCAACAAATTCAGAGATTACTGTTGTGGCTAAGAGCGTAGGGACTACTACCTTTGTGTATTGGGATAATACAGGCGAGCGGAATTTTAATATACGCGTTCTTTCTGAAGATATAAACAAGATAAAGCAGCGCGTAGATAGCCTTATTAAAGAACTTAATCTGCCTGGGGTCTATACTAAAGTGGCAGAGACAGAAGAGAAGATTCTGCTCTTAGGTGAGGTAAAGAACGCCCAGGACAGAGAACGTGTCTTTATTGTCTTAGGTCCATTAAAGGATAAGGTTATAGATTTAATTAGGATAAAGGAAGAAGAATCTGCTATAGATATTGAAGTAGAGATAATAGAATTGAATAGGGATGCCACAAATACTCTGGGTTTGACTAATCCGCTTAGTAATACTTCGGGAATTACGCTTACTGAAGTAGGCTCTCCTGGTATTGCTGATACAGGGGCAAAATGGTCAAACTTATTTAAGGTTTTAAATCTAAGCCGCGATGCCTTTGCCTGGACATTATATGCCTTAGCCCAGGAGGGAAAGGCCCGCGTGCTTTCTCGGCCGAGGCTTACCTGTCAAAGCGGTAAGGAAGCAGAATTATTGGTTGGTGGAGAAAAGCCCACCTTTACTACCGAAGTTGTTTCAACTTCAGGGGCTACAGGGACAGAGGTGGAATATAAAGAATACGGGATTAAACTAAAAATAAAACCCACAGTAACTGAAGAAAAAAGAATAAAGTTAGCATTGAATGTTGAAATAAGTGAGGTAGGAACTGTTGAGTTTATCGGTCAAGCAAGTAATAGGACTGCCCAGGCTTATCCTTTAACTAAACGCAATGTCTCTACAGAACTTTTACTTAATGATGGCCAAACCATGGCTATAGGCGGCCTGATTAAGCAAAAGAGTGAGGAGGATATCACTAAGACCCCTGGCTTAGGGGATATACCGATTTTGGGGATGTTGTTTAGAAAAAAAATTAGTAAGACAGGCGGTGGTTCAGGCGAAAGAGGGAATGTAGAATTATTTATTACCCTTACTCCAACTCTTGTATCTAAACAGATACCCGCACCAACTCAAACAGCGGTTCCTCAAGCGCCTCAACAAACAGCGCCTGCACATCCAACACCTCAAGCAGCGCCTACTTTAAAAGAAAGTGCTGTGCCAGTGCCAAAAGAAATTCCTAAAGAAACCAAGCCAGAATCACCCATTGATAGTTATTTAAAATTGGTGCAACAAAAGATACTCAATGCAATATATTATCCCAAGCAGGCAAAGGATGCTGGTTGGGAGGGCGTTGTTAGGATGAGTTTAAATATCAGCTTTGATGGACAACTGAAGGAGATAAAGATAGCGCAATCTTCAGGTTATAAAATTTTAGATGATACGGCTAAAGAGATAGCCGCAAAAGTTGCACCTTATCCTCCATTTCCGCCGCAGATAGATTCTAAGGAACTTTGGGTGGAAGTACCTATAATCTATAAAGAACATTAACCCATCTTTTCTTTAAATGTCAAAGATAATTACCATATTTAGCACAAAAGGTGGCGTGGGCAAGACTTTTATTGCCTCTAATTTGGCAGTAGCCCTTGCCGCAGAAGAACATCAAAAAGTTCTTCTAATTGACTTTGATCTCTATGCAGTTGGTGATATGGATAAGATGTTAGGGGTCTCTCCTAAGAAATCCATGGTTGATCTTCTAGATATACTTAAAGGAAAACAAAGTTTTGGTCCTACGGAATTTTTTTTAACCAATACTAATCTAAAAATTGATTTTTTACCTGCTGTTTTGAAACCCCAGCAGGCACCCTTTATTGAACCCGAGAAGATTAAGGATATTTTTGCCTTGTTTCAGAACAACTATAATTTTATTGTAATTGATGCTGGTAAAGTTATTACTGAGGTGCTCCTTACAGTTCTCAATCAGTCAAATCTCCTTCTTTTAGTACTTACCCCAGATATATTATCAATATACCAAGCAAAATGGGCGTTGGATACTTTGCAGTCTTTGCATTTTCCATTAGCCATGTTTAAGATTGTTCTAAATAGGGCAGCGTCATTATCAAGTATTAGTTGGCAGGAAATAAGGGCGAGTCTACCTGTGGATGTTATTGCCCAGATACCTTCTGAAGGAAGAATAGTTGGTGGGGCTATAAATAGAGGGGTACCTGTTGTTATTGATAATCCTAGGGCCAAGATATCTTCCACTATAATAAGACTTAGTTCTAAATTAGTTGCAGAACAGGATTTATTTATTCAGCAAAAAGAGATAGAGCAACTTGATATTAGAGAAGGAGAATTAATGAGGCCTGAGGAATTTTGGCAAAGGCAGGGGCTGGTGGAATCTCCTCTTGAGACAGTTGCTACTACCCCTGAGAAGATAGACAAAACCATACTTATTAAACGTAAGGTCCATAGCCGCCTAATTGAAGAGATGGATCTTAAAAAAATAGACCTTAAGGTATTTAGTGACCCTAAAAAGTCTAAGGAATTACGTAGTAAAGCAGAAATAATAGTTACTAATCTATTGGCAGAAGAGTCAGGTAGTCTTATTAATTCTTTGGAGGTTCGCAAAAGGCTGGTTAAGGAAATATTAGATGAGGCATTGGGCTTTGGTCCGTTAGAGGACCTCTTGGTAGATCCTACTATAACAGACATTATGGTTAATAACAAAGATGAGATATATATTGAACGCAATGGCAGGATTGAAATGACAGATAAGAAGTTTGTTTCCAATGAGCAGGTAAAGACTATTATCGAGCGTATTATTGCACCTATTGGCAGGCACATAGATGAATCTGTGCCGTTAGTGGATGCGCGGCTGCCTGATGGTTCACGTGTTAACGCCATCATCCCCCCCTTATCATTAACCGGACCTACCCTAACCATCAGGAAATTTCGCAGCGAGATTTTTGATGTTGAGTCATTATTAAAGTTTAATACGCTAAACAAAGATATGGCCGATTTCATAAGGGCCTGCGTTCTTTCCAGAAAGAATATTATTGTTTCGGGTGGGACAGGTTCTGGTAAGACTACAATATTAAATGTTTTGTCTGAGTTTATACCTGACGGAGAACGCATAGTTACTATTGAAGATGCAGCAGAGTTAAAGTTACATCAGAGGCATTGGATAAGATTAGAGTCAAGACCTCCGAACATAGAAGGCAAAGGTATTGTTACTATAAAAGATTTATTTAGAAATACCTTAAGGATGAGACCAGATAGGATAATTATAGGTGAGTGTAGAGGGGTAGAGACCTTAGATATGCTTCAGGCAATGAATACCGGGCACGATGGTTCAATGACTACCATTCATGCCAACTCTACCCATGATGTACTTGCAAGGATTGATTCTATGATTTTGATGTCTGGCATAGAACTCCCCATAAGGGCTATTCGGGAGATGATTGCCTCTGCTGTGGACTTAATCATCCATACAGCCAGGCTTTCAGATGGTTCACGTAAGATTGTGCAGATAACTGAACTGGCAGGGATGAAGGATGATATACATGTTAATTTTGAGGATATTTTTGTTTTTAGACAAACCGGTGTTGATAATCAAGGTAAGGTATTAGGAGGATTTTTTGCTACTGGATTTGTACCCACATTTATACAAGAACTGACCAGCCGAGGCATACATCTCCCAGAGGATATTTTTAAGCCTACCTAAGCAGTGAAGATAATCAATATAACAAAGAATACTGTTATATCAGAAGATGCAGTTTTAGCCGATGTACCTTTCAAGAGGATGAAGGGGCTTTTGGGCAAGAAATATTTAGGAAAAAGCGAGGCCCTTATTCTTAAACCTTGTAATTCTGTTCATACATTTTTTATGCGCTTTCCAATAGATGTCCTATTTTTAGATAAAAATAACAGAGTTGTAAAGGCCATAAATTCCCTTAAACCTTTCAGGGTTACACCTATATATTTTACTGCTACTTTAGCCATTGAATTGCCAATAGGTACAATCCAGGGAACCTCTACCAGACAAGACGACATCCTCCAACTCATCGCACCATAATCAATAAACACATAACAACTATATTTTAATAATATAGAAATGTCCAATCTAAATTATCTTGACAAATACATTAAAATTATGTAAACTTTAAATTGAGATTAGAAATGTCCATTCTGGAGAATATATGGGAGTTGTATATAAATTAAAGCCAGAAATTAAGGAATTTATAATAGAAAAAAAACAGAGTAACCCTATTTTAAGTTGCAGGGGTATGGTTGGATTAGTTGAGGATAATTTTAATATTAAACTCTCTAAATCCACTATAAATTCTATTATTAAGGCAGTTAACCTTAGTTCGCCAGTAGGTAGAAGGCGCAAGAAAAGGCGCAGGATGCGAAAAATAGAGATTCTTACACAGATACACCAGGAGGCACAAAAGCCGCTGGTCGAGGTACCTGTAGAGCCGCCGCAATTAGAGCAAAAAGTAGTGCCATTATCAGATGAAAGGATACCGCAGTTAGAACCTGAACAAGCGCAGACTTTGCAAGTAGAGCCTCCACAATTAGAGTCCCAACTGGTAAACCCTCCAATAGATATAGAAAATCTAGGTGTAATCTTATTTAAATCAGCAGATTATATATTAGGTGGTACTCATCACTTTATGGAAGAGATAAAAAGGTATTTGAATCAAAAAAATGAAAATACCTTAATTAATAATATAGAAAGTATCATATATGAGCCTTTATTGGGTTCTTCTCAAGGTTTGTATTCGTATCTTACTGATTTACAACAGGTTAAAGAGTTACCAGCAAGTCTATCCAAGATTATTTCTGAGATATTTTTAGATATAAGCGGCATAAAGTTTAATTTATCAAATAACTCTGTTTTTTACATAGATGGCCAGTTATACACGGTTTGGTCAACACCTTATATTCCATCGTATTTTTCCTCAACCCCATATAATATAAGGTGTTATGTCAATAAATATCTCAAAGCAGATAACCCTTTTGTGCTCTTTACAGCACCTGGATATGAACAACCTACTAAGGAATTCTTTGAGTTTATGAGCAGTTTAGAAGGAGCAGAAAATAGAATCGCAAGCCTAAGCCTTTATGGAGATAAACTTAAAGAATCAGAAGTGATTGTTTTACCGGATAACAGAAAGCGCTATTTTATCTTTGGACTCTGGCCCTGGCAGTTTATTAAGTTCCGCAAGGTAAATAAAATAGGGGAATTTAGGCCATTTATCTTTGAGCCATTAAATTTAAATTTATATATTGCAGATGTAGATATAGAATTATCACAACCTGATGTAAATAAAAGATTTATATTAATAGGTTGTGCAATAAAACTAAACCCAAATGATAAAATACGCTTGTTGGTTTTGACTAATCTTCCATACAAAGAAAACCAAGGAGAAAGTATGCTCAATCTTTATTTAAACCGCTGGCCTAACTTAGAAGAGACATTTCAGGATTATAGCCGCAAGATAGAGTTCTTCAGTTATTCAGCCAACTCACGTCACTTTTTATCTAAGGAGGACCTGCCTGCTTGGGAAGATAACTCCCAGGGTATAAAATCTGTGTTTGAGCATTATTTTAAAATCTTAGATTATTATGTAAGGTGGCATTTCTTACCTTTTGGTTATGAAAACCAGGATTTCTCGACGGTAAAAGAGCAGTTTTACAGTTTAAAAGTAAAGTTAGATACACAGCAAAAAGACATAATCTTGGTTAAGCCAGAGGTTACCTCTACATACCCTTATTATAAGGAACTTGATTATGCCTGCCATAGAATAAACGAGCGGGAAATCATGTTTGGTGACAACCAGAGACTTTGGTTAATCTTGGAATGAAAACGCTTTCTTCTAACCCATAAAATAGCATTGACAATACCTAAAACAGGTGTTATATTTTAAATGTCACATAACGGAGAGCAAAAAACTTACCAATGAAATTTGGTGAGGGCAATTCCTGATAGGAGGTATCAGGATGCGCAAAGCCACGGGACAGGCTCGCCGGAAAAATTACAATTTGTTTTTATCAGGCTTAGGGGTCAGAGCGAGAAAAATAGCCGGGCTACCAAAACCAGAAATATTTTATTGGTAGGTCGGCTTTTATTTTATGAGGTTAATAATGAGTTTCAAAAAGTATTTAAAAATAAAAATTGGACAATCTACTTTGGAATATTTTATTTTATTCAGCATTATAGCAGGTTTATCTATTTTATCTCTTAGTTCATTTTATCCCAAAGTACGCGCAGCAATCCAAGGCACAGAAGAACAAGAGGGACTATTTCAGATTGCTTTTAAGAGATTAGGGGACGCTGTTTTAAAAAGCAATCCAACACCTGTATCCCCTAATCCTACTGGAGGTGGAGTGATAGACGACGACCACACCAGAGACCCAGGGACAGAATAGAAGGTAAAATGAATAGAAAAGCCCAGAGTATATTAGAATACGCATTGATTATCTCAGTAGTAGTGGCTGCGATAGGCGCAATGAGCCTTTATGTGCAAAGGTCTATACAGGCTAATTTAAAACTAATAGAAGAGCATATAAACACCGGACCCGCGACCGCGAATAATAGTACGGGCGGTTAATGAATTTAAAGGCATATTAATAGCATATCTGAAGGGGGGTGAAGAAAGATGCACAGAAAGAAAAGAGGTCAGAGTACGTTGGAGTACATCATTGTATTTGTGGCAATAATTGCGGCAATTCTTGTTTTTGCTTACTCGCGGTTAAGGCCTTCAATAGGAAACTTATTTGACGGCACAGCAAATAAGATAACCAATTCTGCACAAACATTCAGTAATGCATCGTTGGGCGACTAAAAGTGTTCAATGATGGAAAGGAGGGAGAAAGATGTTACAGTTACTTAGGAATAAAAAAGCTCAAAATACCGTAGAGTATGCAATTATGATTGCGGTAGTTATTGGTGTATTTAGCGCTATGCAACTGTATATGAGAAGGGGTTTGTCAGCCAGGGTCAAGGGTGGTATGGATATGTTACCAGGTAAGGTATTAGGTCAGGCTTCGACAGATGGTGTACCAAGTGATATTTTAGGAACTGATACTGAGTATGAACCCTACCAGACTTCTAATATGCTCACTACCTCTAGCGAAGGGACTGAAAGAGGCACAATCACTCAGTCTGGCGGCGTAAGAGAATTAACTAATGCAAGCACAAGCCGTCAAGGAGAGCAGACAATTAGAGGTATAAGCGGCGGTTCGACAGGTAGATAGTGTTTAAGGAGAATAACTATTATTTAGGAGGTGGAAAAAATGTTTAGCAAGAAAAAAGGTCAGACTGCTTTAGAGTATGGTTTGTTAATTGCAGTAGTGGTGCTGGCATTGGTGGCAATAAATATATATATGAAGAAAGGTGTCCAGGGTAGGTTAAAAGAATCTACAGACCAAATTGGCAGGCAATTTACCCCGGATACATTTGAGACTTCCTGGCGAATAGCAAGTTCTGGGAATACACAAACTCGAGAAATAAGAACAGACAATGGTGAATTAACTACTAATATAGAACAGGGTGAGACAGTAACTAAAAGCGAATATGACACGCATGGCACTGCGCCAAACTTACATTATTAAGGCGCTATAAGACATTAATCGTTAATATATCTATGTTAAAAATAAAGGCTCAAAATCTAACTGAATTTGCCTTATGTTTATCTGTGCTGACTGTTACATTCTTGGGAATGCAGGTTTATGTTAGACGAAGCCTGCAGGCTAGATACAAAGCAGGGGCAGACTATCTTTTTTATGACTTAAAGAAAACAGCCGAGAATACCCCTGACGCAGGGCATTTAGTGAATCCCTTACAGCAATACGACCCTTATTACGCCACTTCTTCTATAAATCAACAGTATGGTGCTGGCGTGGTTGTGCCATCTGATTGGGGAAGGGCAGAGGGTCCGAATATAGACGCTAAGGATTGGGATTTAACTAGAGACAGACCAGCGAGAGAAAATAGAGGGATAAGGTACATAGATACTGTAACTGGTAGAGATGGTTGGCAGAGGATAGGTTCAGTCCAAGAGGCAGATTAAGATGCGAAAAAATAAAATAGCGCAGAGCATATTGGAGTATGTGCTGATTTTTGGTGTTGTGGCAACAGCCCTTTCTATGATGCAGATTTATTTTAAGCGCTCTATTCAGGCAGCAGTAAAGATAGCAGCAGATGATATTGGTTCCCAGGCTACGGATGAAGAGGTTGACCCAATAAGGGGTAGGAAGACATCAAGGAATTCTCAGATACATAAGTTTACCAGCGGCTCCCGAGGCGATAATCAACTTGCAGGGGGAGCGACTGAGCGGGTAAGGGTATTTACAGGCGGAGGCCGCAGGACAGATACCTATAAAGATATCACTACTCAAGGCACAGCAAGTTACGAAGTATTAGAAAGGCAGTAGGATGCATAAAAAAGCCCAGTCTATTATAGAATATGCGGTTATGCTTGCCTGTATTGTCTTTGCATTGATAGCAATGCGCCTTTATATCACCCGGGGTATGCAGGGCAGGCTACGTCAGGTAGCAGATGATTTAGGGCAGGCATATGACCCAAGGCATACTACATCTGATATCACCACCCAGGTAGGTGGTCACACAGTTACTACCACAAATACGCAAACCATAACTAATCCAGACACAGGCGAAAATACCATTCAGACTATCACCACCACAAATATAGACTGGGAGAGGGAAAGGCATTTTGGAAATGAAACAGTGGAGGGTTTACCATAATAAGTTTCAAAAGGCGCAGGCATTGATAGAGTTGGCAATTTTTGGCTCTATTGTGATGATGCTTTTTGGAGTCCTGATCAGTTATGGTTTACGTTATGACCGCCAGTTGAGAACAATACATCAGACTTTTCGCAAGGCACTCAAGAGCGCAGCAGAGGTAAATACGGATGACAAACCTATATTAGTTGAG
>Ga0123519_10009935_pt1 | contig 14253 bp, 10 predicted proteins | sample YelNatPaOPRAMG02_FD_87396 | JGI IMG/M metagenome (GOLD analysis project Ga0123519, IMG submission 87396) | Hot spring microbial communities from Yellowstone National Park - Yellowstone National Park OP-RAMG-02 (version 2) | ecosystem: Environmental > Aquatic > Thermal springs > Hot (42-90C) ...
CTCCCTGATCACCATGTTCTGCATTGGTTTCAGTCTCATTGCGGAACAGGTTATCCTCATGCGATTTTTCTCTGAAACGAAGCATCATCACATCGCGTTTTTTGTCATAGGAATCGCCCTATTGGGGATCGGAGCAAGCGGAACGATCCTCACCCTTATGCACCGGACAGTGTCCCGGCGTCCTGAGCTCTGGATCGGCGGCGGGTTATGCCTCTTCGCCCTTACGACCGCCGCCTCTCTTCCGCTGATCGAATCCTTTCCGATAGATTTTTTATATTTTATATACGATCCCATACAAATAATTTATATTTTAGTATACATATTCATACTATTTCTAATATTTTTCTTCGGCGGATTTATTACTGCATCGATCCTGGAACTCTTTTCCCAGGACGCTCCCCTGCTCTACGGGATCAACCTCCTCGCCGGTGGAATCGGCGGATTGGCCCCCCTCCTTCTCCTCTATTGGTTTCCCTCCCATTTCCTTTTCCAGGCTATGAGTGGGCTAGGGATTCTAGGGGGGCTCTTTTGGATCCTCACCTTTGCCCCGAGGGATGGCGATTTGATCAAACGGCTCTGGGTATCTTCCCTACTGGTGATCCTGGTAGTAGCCTTCTTTCCCTGGGAACCCAGGCCCGCATACTACAAGCCTCTCTACACGTTACAGAAACTGCAGGAAGAAGGGTTGGCAAAAAAAGTGTGGGAGAAACGAAGCCCCAGAGGAACCTACCTGATGTACGAGGCTCCCACACTGCACTACACTCCTTTTGCAGGGCTACAGGCGGCCAGTTCCCCTCCGCCTCAGATCTCCATCCTCAAGGATGGTGAACTTGTGGGAACCCTGTACAGGATAACCTCTCTTGAAGAGGCAGGAATTCTCGATACTACTCCCCAGTCGGTTCCCTATCGAATGGTACATCGACCTAAAGTTCTCATACTCGACGAAACCAGCGGATTGAACTTCCTTCTGGCCAAACGGTTCAATGCTTCTTCCATTACACTAGTGGTGAGCGATCCTGTACTTTCTGAAATCCTGGAAGAGGGGCTGCGAACATGGGGGGATCTAGGGGACGATAAGACCGAAATCATCTGTGAAGATCCTAGACTGTTCCTGGAACGTGCCAAGATGGAGGATAGGAGGTTCGACATCATCCACATTGCCTCCACCGAAAGCCTTCCCGCAACCACCTCGGGTCTTTTGGCACCCCGGGAAAACTACCTTCTTACGGTGGAGGGATTTCGAGAAACCCTATCGATCCTTACAGAGGAAGGGATTCTTTCGGTGAGCCGGGGATTGCAAACCCCGCCGCGAGATTCCTTTCGATTCCTTATCCTGGCGAAACAAGCTCTAGAGCAACGGGGAGTAAAGGATCCCGAGAACTACGTTCTCCTGGCCCGAAATTACCTGGCCTTTCTCCTCATGATAGGGATAGCTCCTGTGTCCACCCAGCGGAAACAAAGATTCCTCGAGGTGTTGCCAGGCCTGGGAATGGATCCGGAATACTACCCCGGTGTACGATTAGAAGAGATTGTTCCCTATCGGAACCGGGTGATGGGTCCTCCCGGGCAACCCTACTCGTACTACCATTGGGGAGCGAAAACCATTCTGGAAGGGAATCCGAAGGCTTTGATCGATCAGTGGGTGTACGATGTGTCCCCTGTCACGGATCAGAGACCCTACTTTCACAATTTCTTTTCATGGAAAGGCCTGGGCCAGATCTTTTCCCAGTTGGGAGTGGAGGGGTTACGGAAAGCGGAGTTGGGATATCTCATTGTCATCATCACCGGGATCTGTATGGCATTCCTTGCCCTTCCCCTTCTACTTTTGGCCGTATTCCGGGGGGGAGGACGAAACTCTCCCTCCGCCGGAAGACTCTACTCCGTAGTGTATTTCACCTGCATTGGATTCGCCTTCCTCTTCCTGGAAATCAGTTGGCTAGCCTTTTTCAGACGTATCGTGGGAGATCCTTTCCTGACGGTAACGATTGTGTTGACCGGCCTATTGGTTTCCGCAGGAGTGGGAAGTATGAGAGTGGGAAAGGTAGGAAGCCGTCTGGAGATCGTCATACTGAAAGCCGTCTTTTGGATTCTACTGATCCTTCTCCTGTATGAAACTGTAGTACCTTACCTCGTGTTTCCCCTAGCCCAGACCCCTTCCCTTTTAAGGTACGGGATTGCGTTGGTACTTGTCGCCCTGCCCGGGTACTGGATGGGAGTGTTTTTCCCCATCGGGTTACGGATGGTCCAACGCCATGGACATTCCCTGTTACCTATCGCCTGGGCATCCAATGGATTTGCCTCGGTTATAGCCTCCCCTCTGGCTCAACTCCTTTCCATGAGCTATGGATTCCGCTGGCTCTTCATCCTGGCAGGGATCTTTTACCTCATCGCTGCCTTATACACCTTTTTCTATCAGGTAATCAAAGGAATTCTCGTGGAAAAACGATCCCCTTGACAGGGAAGGTTATTTTCAAGGAAGATCAGGAAACTCCAAGGCCGTAAAAGAATAAAAGAAAGCAGGAGGCTCTGGTTGGGGATTACATTACTTTTCTGTTCCTGGATCGTACTGGGAACCGGAAGTTTGCTTTTAGTGTTTCTTCGGAATAGAAACGTGTCCCACACGGCAGGAACGGTGATCGTTTCGGTTTCTTCTATTCTGATGATAGCTGCATCCCTCTGGGTATCCATCGGTGGAGGTTCCGAAGAGTATTACCAACCCTGGAATGTTCCCTTTGGTTCGTTCTACCTTCGGATAGATCCTCTTTCTGCCCTGTTCCTGCTACTTTTGGGGGTGGTTGGAGGGCTCTCCGCTCTGTACAGTCATGCCTACTTTTCGGAAGAAAAGACCCACAGGTCCCTCGCAGGGTATTGGTTCTTCTATTTCATCCTGTTCGGCGGCATGTCCCTCGTGTTCACCGCGTACAATGGAGTACTCTTTCTCCTGGCCTGGGAAGGGATGTCCATCGCTTCCTTTTTCTTAGTACTCCACGAAAACCACAGGGAGGAAGTACGGAAAGCAGGGTGGGTATATTTCGTGGCCACCCACGGAGGAACGGCCTTCCTCCTAGTCCTTTTCGGTATTATCGGCTCGAGTCTCGAAGTGTGGGATTTCAATGCCTTTCAATACCCGGCAGTAGGGGGAACTTTCCTATTCATCCTTGCCTGTATCGGTTTTGGAACGAAGGCCGGATTCTTCCCCCTCCATGTGTGGCTTCCGGAAGCCCATCCGACTGCCCCTTCACCGGTATCCGCTTTGATGAGCGGGGTGATGATCAAAACAGGCATATACGGCATTATCCGGGTCCTGTCCTGGGCAGAGGGTACGGTTTCCCCCTCATGGGGAATCCTCTGTATCGGTCTCGGTGCTCTTACGGGAGTGTTGGGGGTCCTGCATGCGTTGGGGAAAAGAGACATGAAGGAGATCCTGGCCTACTCCAGCATCGAAAATATCGGGATCATCGGGATGGGATTGGGGGTTGGCCTGTACGGGATGAGTCGGTCTTTGGGAGTGGCCGCCCTGTTGGGATTTACCGCCTCCCTGTTTCATGTAATCAATCACGGTTTCCTCAAATCTTCCCTATTCCTGGGAGCGGGGACGGTCCTACACGCCACCCACACTGGAAACATCGAAGAAATGGGAGGGCTCTTCAAAAAACTTCCGAAAACAGGAGCTCTATTCGGCCTTTCTTCCTTTGGAATCGCGGGATTACCCCCCTTGAATGGGTTCGTGGGGGAATTCCTCCTGTTTCTCTCTGTACTGGCCCTCTGTATCCAGGGAAGCTTGTTCCTGGATATTTTCCTGGCCCTTCTGATCCTGCTTTCGTTGGGAATCATCGGGGGGGGGAGCGTAGCCTGTTTCACCCGATTGTTTGGGGTAACCTTCCTGGGAGAACCGAGGAAGGATAAGGAGATACATCCCATCGAAAGAGGCACGTGGATCTTTCCCCTGTACATCTTGGCAGGCAGTAACCTTCTCATGGGAATCGGTAGCTTGGGGCTTGCTCCTCTCGTGTTCGGGGCAGTGGTGTCTACCTTGCCCAATATATCCTATCAAACCGCTATAGACACGGTCAGGATCCTTCGACAAACCCTCCTGCCATTAGGGATGCTAGGGGTACTCTTCTTGAGTGTTCTCTTTCTCCTGTACAGGATCCGGAACTCGATATTGAAGCGTCGATCGGTAGACTCCTCTCCCACCTGGGACTGCGGATACATTCTCCCCTCCCCCCGGATGCAGTACACGGGATCTTCCTTTTCCCAGCCCATCCTCCGTCTGTTTCGCGGTTTATTGCAGATAAAAGAAGCTTTCCACTGGGAAGGGACACTATTCCCCACCTCAGCCTCCTATGCTTCTAAGCTGTACGATGTGGCCATGCGAACCGTGTATGAACCCATTCTTCGATCCATCACGAAGGTTGCTACTCGAATCTATGGGTTACAGGAGGGAAGGAACCAGGTGTACATTCTCTATATCGCTCTCACCCTACTGATCCTCATGGTGATGTTCCTGGGAGGAATTCCATGAGCCCCATTCTCGCTCTCGTACTATCCCCCCTTCTTTTTGGGATCATTGCAAAAACAAAAGCTTTTTTTGCGGGTCGCAAGGGGCAGCCGGTACTGCAATTCTACTACGACCTGTTCAAGCTACTCCGGAAAGGGGTGGTTTACAGTACTTCCACCACCATCGTGATACGCCTATCCCCCTGGATAGCTCTGGCTTCCGCTTTCACAGCCCTCTGCATCCTTCCCGTGCCAGGTCACCCTGGATGGATCTCCTTTCCCGGAGATTTTTTCGTACTCTTTGCCCTTTTGGCGGTTCTTCGCTATAGCCTCGTCAGTGCGGCCTTGGATACGGGTTCCTCCTTCGAAGGAATGGGCTCGAGCAGGGAAGTGTTCTTTTCCTTTCTCGCAGAACCGGCTTTACTATTGTGTTTCCTGGTCCTAGCCTTCGGCCTGGGAGGATACTCCCTGCAAGAAATTCTTTCCGATCCTTTCTCTATAGGGAAAGGAAAAACAGTGGCCCTGTACTTCATCTCGGTATCCCTCTTCATCGTGTTACTGGCGGAAAACTCCCGCATCCCCTTCGACGATCCCAACACCCATCTGGAACTCACCATGATTCACGAGGTGATGATTCTGGACCATAGTGGTCCCGATCTAGGGGGAATCCTCTATGCCTCGGCCTTGAAACTCTGGATCCTGGGTTCCCTCTGGGTGGGTATCAGTATCCCCATGCGATGGGGGAACTTGTTTCTGGATACAGTGGTGTTTCTTGTGTCTATGGGACTCCTGGCCCTGATCATAGGGGTCATGGAATCCATCCTAGCCCGGATTCGATTGATTCGGGTTTCCCATGCTCTGTCGTTAGCTACCGTACTGGCCGTCTTGGCATTTCTGTGGACAATGGGGTAATGGAAATGAAACAGACTATTCTGAATCTTTTGGTATTGACGAACCTTCTCTCCAATATACGTTTACTGAATACAAGTCGCATCCCGGTGATGATCCTTACGGTGGGCATCCAGGGCTTCGTGATCGGATTGCTTCCCCTGGTGCTGCACTGGGAACGGGTACACAGTACCCTGCTTCTCATAGCCCTCATCATGATCGTAATCAAGGGGGTGATTCTCCCCCGTCTTTTGAACCGTTCCATGCAGCAAGCGGGAGTGATTCGGGAGGTAGAACCCTTTGTGGGCCCTACAGCCTCCCTTTTGATCGGGCTTTTCCTTCTGGCCCTGAGTTACTGGATCACCTTTCCCCTGCGATCTTCCCTTCCGGAGGGGTTCTTCTTCGTACCCGTATTGGCCCTGTTCACGGTGTTCAATGGCCTGTTCCTTATCGTGAGCCGTAAAAAAGCCATTACCCAGGTAATCGGGTACCTCACGATGGAAAACGGAGTGTACGCCTTCGGTGCCTCTCTAGCGGTAGATCATCCCTTTTTGGTGGAACTAGGGGTGCTTCTCGATGTGTGGGTAGGGGTATTCATCATGGGAATTGCCATCTACCACATCAATACAGAGTTCGATCATATCGATACGGATAAATTGTCTACGTTGAAACACTAAGAGGTGTCGGGATGGCCTGGATTGTCGTTGTGTTACCATTGCTCCTGGGACTTTTTTCACTGCCCCAGAGGAATAATCGACTTCTCCTTCTGGTACTGAGGATCGGGGGAATAGCCCATTTCCTCGTTACCCTTTTGTTCTGGCTTCTTCCGAGCGAGGGGAGCCCCCTCGTGTTCCTCGATCCCCTGGGTATCCTGATCCTTACAGTGACGAGTTTCCTCTTCCTGATGGTTTCCTTCTACACGAAAGGATACCTGAAAACCCATACAGAAAGGATTTCCCTCGCCATCGGTTGTCTGTTTTTCTTCCTGGCCGCCATGAGTCTCGTCTGCATCAGCGCCGATATGGGTCTTCTCTGGGTGGCTGTCGAGGCTACCACCCTAGCCAGTGCTCCGCTTATCTATTTTCACAAGGATCATCGGAGCCTGGAGGCCACGTGGAAGTACCTATTGATCTGCTCCGTCGGAATTGCGCTGGCACTGATGGGAAATATCTTTCTGTCCTATGCGGGAGGCTCCTCCATCGAGAGTCTCTATATTCCGGATCTTCTAGCCAACGCCGACCGTTTTGATCCTCGATGGCTCAAGGTCGCCTTCATCCTTCTCCTTGTCGGGTATGGGACAAAGATGGGATTGGCTCCCCTACACTCCTGGCTTCCCGACGCCCATAGTGAAGCTCCTTCCCTTGTGTCTGCCCTCCTGTCCGGCTCTCTGCTGAACTGTGCATTTCTAGGAATCCTCCGGGGGTTTGGCATCCTCCGTCAGGCCGGGTTGGAAGGCTGGGGAGGGAACATCCTGATTCTTTTTGGACTCGTGTCTCTCTCCATGGCGGCTCTGTTCCTGATTCGTCAGACCGATTTCAAACGAATGCTAGCCTACTCCAGTGTGGAACATATGGGAATCCTCGTACTGGGAGCCGGTGTGGGGGGTATTGCAGGAACAGGGGCTATGCTCCACCTGGTAAATCATTCCTTTGCGAAGGGTCTTCTGTTCCTTGTGGCAGGCAATATTCTCACCATCTACCAGACGAAGCAGCTCGATTCTATACAAGACCTTGTCCACCAGGCACCTCGGAGCGCCTTCCTCTGGATGGTGGGTTTCCTTGCCATCACGGGTTCTCCTCCCTTTGGTCTGTTTTTCAGCGAGTGGATCATCCTGAAAGGCTTGATCGACAGCGGACAGTGGGTTTCTCTTGTCGTTTATCTAGCCGCTCTATTCATCGTGTTCGCCTCCCTTGCTAGATACGTGATTCAGATGACCTTTCCGAGGGGTTCCTCTTCTATCAGTGCCCCACATGTGGAGAAACAAGAACGATCGTTTTCTAAAGAGCCCCTCTGGATGTGGGGTCCTCCCCTTGTGCTTTCGGGTATTACGTTGATCCTGGGTCTGTATGTACCCCCCACACTTCTTTCCTTTCTCACAATGGCTTTTACAGGATAATAGGGAGGTAGGGTATGCAGAATGGAGAATCTATCCCATTGAACGCCATCCCGAAGCTGGACTTCTTCCATTTCAAGGCGGCACTGACGGAGGGAGTGGCGAAGGGGTCTAGGATCGCGGGTTTATGGGCAGTTCCTTCAGGATATGAATATACGTTATTCAGCGCTCTCCTGGATCCCGCCTCTCGAACTTTGGAGGTCCTTTCCAGTACGGTAGAGAAAACCTATCCCTCCCTCACGCCAGATCTGCCCTGTGTGCACTGGTTCGAACGGGATCTGGCAGAACGGTTGGGGATGATTCCCCAGGGGCATCCCTGGCTGAAACCTATACGGTTCTACCGGGGTGAAGCGGGAAAAGTCGAGTTTTTCCGGGTAGAAGGGGAAGAAATCCATGAGGTAGCTGTAGGGCCCGTGCACGCGGGAGTAATAGAACCAGGTCATTTTCGATTCCAATGCCAGGGGGAACGAGTGATTCACCTCGAGATCTCCCTGGGATATCAGCATCGGGGGGTAGAACGAGCCCTTATGGGAGGGCCCCACAGACGAAGCATCCACTACGCGGAAACCCTCGCCGGGGATACGACCATTGGCCATGGGACAGCGTACGCGACGCTGATCGAAGGGCTTTCAGGTCGTAAGCCCTCCCTCTATGCGGAATGGGTCCGTGCCATTGCCTTGGAACTGGAAAGACTGGCCAACCATATTGGAGACATCGGCGCCCTTTCGGGGGATATCGGGTTTCTCCCCACTCAGAGTTACTGCGGCCGTATTCGGGGGGACGTACTGAACCTCACCGCATTGCTCTGTGGGAACCGGTTCGGGCGGAACCTCGTTCGACCGGGAGGGGTGCGGTACCGCATAGAGCAAGAACGGCTCGATACCCTTCGGAAAAGACTGAAACAGATCGAGGAAGACACCTCTTCCGCCATCGAGCTTTTTTTCGAAACCCCCTCGGTACGGTCGAGACTGGAAGGGACAGGGGTGGTTCCGGCCGCTACGGCTAAGGAGTTGGGATTAGTGGGCCTAGCTGCCCGCGCTTCAGGTGTACCGACCGATGCGAGGAGGGATGTTCCCTGGGGTTACTACCGAACCCAAGCCCCTTCCCTATCGGTCCATTCCACGGGTGACTGCTTTGCCCGGGCCTACGTCCGTTGGATGGAGATCCAGGAATCCTTTCGATTCCTTTTCCTTATCACCGAAAGTATCCCGGAGGAGAGTTCAGGGGAAGATGCCCTCCTCCCCGGGGATTTAGGGTCAACTCACCTCCCTTTAGATCCCGAATCCTTCTGTATCGCCCTTACGGAAGGCTGGAGGGGGGAAATCGTTCACCTGGCTGCTACGAATCAGGAAGGGAAGTTCGCCTGGTACCGGGTATTCGATCCATCCTTCCACAACTGGTTCGGGTTGGCCTACGCGATGAGAGAGGGGGAGATCTCCGATTTTCCCCTGTGCAACAAGAGTTTCAATCTTTCCTACTGCGGGCACGACCTCTAGGAGAAAGGAGGATCCTTCATGTTCACCACACCGTTGCTATCCATCCTGAAAGCGAGGACCAAACAGGGATACAGGACTCTCGGTTACCCGAAAGGTTCCCCTCCTCCCCTCTCCGATCGGTTCCTGGGTAGGCCCGTACTCCTTCCCGGCCCCTGTCCTGACGATTGTTCCCGCTGTGTGGACTCCTGTCCTGTGGATGCTCTGGCAATGAGGGATAAAAGACTGCAGCTCGACATGGGCTTGTGCCTATTTTGCGGAGCCTGCATCGAAGCATGTCCCCGCGGAACGATTCAGTTCAGCCAGGAGTTCCGATTGGCCGCGAAGGACCGGGAAAGTTTGGTCATCCGTCAAGCAGTGTCCCCTGTTGTAGCTTTACCGGCGCGGGAGGAAACCGAGGCTGAAACCGCAGGAACCCTGCAGAGGACCTCGCGGGAAGAATCGCAAGTTGTACTCCTGGCGACGGATATTTCCAAGAAGTTCAAGCGCTCCTTCCGACTCAGGCAGGTGTCTGCCGGCGGGTGCAACGCATGCGAGGCAGACTGCAATGTACTGAGTACCCTGGCCTGGGATATGGGAAGATTCGGGATCCAATTCGTAGCTTCACCCCGGCACGCGGACGGGATCCTCGTTACAGGCCCCGTCACGGAAAACATGCAAATTGCCCTGGAGAAAACCTATAAAGCGGTTCCCTCTCCAAAAGTTGTGATCGCGGTGGGAAGTTGTGCCATCGGAGGAGGTCCCTATAAGGATCATCCGGAACAGAACAATGGCGTTAACACCTTCCTGCCCGTGGATCTCTACATTCCTGGCTGCCCGCCGCATCCACTGACGATCCTAGAAGGATTGCTCCGTTTCCTAGGCCGCATCTAAAGGGGGGCACTCCGATGCGGGGAAAAGGTCTTGGGGGGGAGGGCTGATTCATGGAAAATAAATTGCACACCTCTCCCTTAGAACTTTTTCTTGCGGGAAAAGAGATTCGTTTTCGACTTCCCCCTATGCTTTCATCTGCCCGTGAGCTAGTGGAAAAGAAACTGAGTTCGCTAGTACAGGCTGCCGGTTACGGCCCGTACCAGAGAGAAATATTGTTCTGCATCCACGAGTTGGTTTCCAATGGATTCAAGGCAAACCTCAAGCGCACTTTTTTTCGGCAAAAAGGACTGAATATCGAAAACATGGATGAGTATAGAAAGGGAATGGAGGAATTTCGAACCTTACTTGGAACTTCCCATATCCCTCGGGAAGATGCAACCCTCTCGTTCGGGAACTCCTCTTCCTGGGTAAAAGTGAAAGTGCACCTAAAACCCAAGGGTCTTCTTCTGGGAGTGGAAAACAATGAAACTCTTCACTACTACGAGCGCCTGCGGATTCTGGATAAAGAGAGCCGAAGCAGTCGCATACAAAGCGTAACCGAGCTCCTGCTGGATTCCCATGATACCGAGGAAGGTGCAGGGCTGGGCCTTCTGTTTCTATTCTACATCCTGAAGCATCGCCTGCCGGGCAGCACCTTTGCCCTCGTAACAGAGCCAGGAATAACCCGTATGGAACTATGGTTCCCCGCTACTCTCTCGAGCAAGAATAAGTTCTTCGAATAGAAAACTTAGTATACCCGCAGGACTCTTCCCTAGGCAGGAAGTGCTTTGGCCAGGATCACGAGGGTCTCTGCCTGTGTATCGTAAGGGGCTTTCTGTAGGTTCCCAAATACGGATATTTCGGAAAAACCCGCTTTCAGAAGGAGTTCCTTTGCCTCCCGGGCAGAGTATAGCCGCTGGGAAAAGGTGTAGTCGCAGCGACTGTCTTCGGTGATCAGGATCCAGCGGTTCTTGAGGAGTGTCCAGTCTTCTTCCACCTCGTAGCGGGCCAACACGTACATCCCCTCTTCTTCGTACCATTCGGAATCTTTGAAGTCCCTAGCGGCGACCTCCTTTCCTTTGGTTTCGATCAACAACCCCCCTGAAGGGGCAAGGCAGTCCCGCATCCGCTTCAGGAAACGGAGGTCTTCCTCTTCCGATTCGAAGTAACCAAAGGACGTGTACAGATTCAGAATCACGTCGAAAGGATGGGGAGGATGAAACTCTCGAATATCCTGCACGAAAAAACGAACCGAAAGCCCTTCGGAAGTGGCCGTTTCTTCCGCTGCCCGAATGAAATCCTCGTTAAGATCAACCGCTGTAACGGGAAACCCGCGCCGGGCAAACTCCAGAGCATGGCGTCCGACACCGCAACAGGCGTCCAAGATCCGTTCCGTACCCGTAAGGCCCAACAGGGAGATGATGGCATCGACTTCCGAGGGTGTCTGTGCCCACCGTTCTGGACCGAACATTAACGGAGCAAAGACCTGCCACAGTCTAGAGTTCTTATACCAATCGCGGCCGAGGGTCTTCCGTTCCGGATCAGTCATGGGAAACTATTTTCGGAGTTTATAGATTACATCGATCGCCTTGAGTTTCACGTCCCGTATATAGTTGGCTTCGAGAATTTCGATCAACACACCCAGGGTTTCGGGATTCTTGATTCCATCGTCCGACTTGGCTAGTTTTTCAATAGCTAGAAGGGTGGCAAAGGCAAAATTGTTGTCCGGAGCAGCTTTCATGTTCTCTTTATGGAGAACCCATACCATCCGGTTCAGTACATCCCCCTTGGGGTCCTTACCGATACGGCCCAGGGCATACACCGCTTCCGCCAGCACCATGGGTTCGGTATCCGTCATTACCACGTCCAAAAGAATCCGTTGAGCCCGTTCCCCCCCGATTTCCCCCAGGATATTGCAGGCATCCTTCCGGATGAGGTTGAAGTTTTTTGTATTCGGTCCCTGTTCCTGCTTGGCTAGGGTCTCCAGGATAAGGAAAGCACCTGGATTGTCGTCATTGATCCGTTTATCCGCTGCCATCGCGCGGAGACTTTGAATGGCAATGTTTTTTACCTCCCAATCGTTGGATTGGGCCTGGTTTTTGATGATTTGAAGCTCGATATTCTGACTGAGGTACAGTTCCTCGATGGTCCGTTCCCTTCCTCGTTCAGGAGCGGGTGCCTTATTGTTCTGTGGAAAGATGGGGTAGGCCCCAACCAGGAAGATGCACACCGCAGAAACTACCCATAGGTTCCGTTTTGTCATACACGTTCCTCCCCTGCTACCATACACTAATTTTCCACGTTTCGCCAATTTTTTCAAGCTGATAGATCAGCACAGGATCCTGCCGCACGAACATGAAGGCTTTCACCTTGTTCTGATCGGTAAAAATCAAGTCGTCCAGCCGAACGGAAGCCCGGCTGGGAACCACCACGTACATGAAGTAGTCGTGGAGGGTCTTGATCTCGATTCTGTTGCGCTTCAGCAACGGTTGTTCATTGATCTTTTTCAAGTTTTCAGGATCCATCACCGAAGCGATGAACATGGGAGTCAAGTACTGTTCCCACCGATTGTAGTCCCCCGCTTTGATGATGGAGTTCAGTTCCTCGATCACTCGTTCTACCTCTTGAAAGGTTTTTTTATATTCTTCCTGCGTGATCTTCACGTTCACATCTTCCACCTTCGAGGGAGATACCTCTTTCGGGGCAGGAGGTTCAGGAGTGGGCTGGATTGGCGGCTCCTTCCTGGGTTCCGGTGGCGGTTCCGGCACCGGCTGAGGCTGAGGTGGTGAAGGGGGTGAGGGAACTGTCGGTGCGGGTGAAGCAGGCGGCGGGACAGTAGTTTGTCGAGGGGTAGTGCAGGAAAAAACGAAAAGCAGAGTGCAAGCGAGTAGAAAAGTCCCCCGATTCATAGTTGAAAGTGTATTGTCCATCCCTCGATTTGTCAATTCAATCGGGAAAGAAAATCTATTGCCCAAGAGAAAAAACCGCATTAGTATGATCAACGGTGAGTAAGAAAGAAGAATTGCGAAAACTCCTCAAGGCATACATCAACAAGACCCAGGAGCCGGATATCCCCTATGCTACCTTTCGGTCCATCCTAGACAAATACCTGGAACGGTACGAAGGGGAACTGAAAGAGTTGGCTTCCGTAAAGAACGAATTGGATCAACACCTGCCTCCCCTCCTCACCGAACTAGGGGAAGAGGGGATCGTAGAGGTAATCCAGAAACCGGATGGAAGTAAAACCCTACGGTTCCTCGAGTTCTACAGAGAGCTGATCGAGCAACGGTACAAGGTCATGCAGAATCGAGGGGATACTCCTTTCCCTTCGGAACAAAGTTTTTCCATCATGTTCCCTCCAGACATCCTCGTTCCTGTAGACGTAAAGGTGGATTTTGGTTCGTACCTCGAGTTGGGAGAACATCAGCCGCCACGGATTCTAAGGATTCTGTTTCCCGAACTGTCCAAATCCTTGTTGGTTACCACCCCCCTTCTTTCCAGAGTGCTTCTGGAACTTGCCTTGCAAAAAATCAGACAATACCTCCGGAACCAGAAGAACGCTACCTACATCCAGCACAAGCTGGTACCTTTATTCCGGGGACGGGAACGGATCCTGAAGGATCAGATGATCAATGTGCTTACCAAACCCGATCTCACCCTCCAGGATCTCATGAATCCCACGGACTTCATTTATCAGTTCTGGAGTCAAACGACCAGTTTTCTTTTGAAAGAATTACTTGAAAAAAAGGAAAAGCTGGAGGAAGAGAACGACCTGGCCATAGCGGCCTATCTGATAGGGGCTTACTCCATCTTCTACAAGGGAAAGACCACCAAGGAAAGGGAAACAGAAACAGCTTTGAAGACCCTGTCGGGATACTTCGAAAAGTCACCCTATGCATACACCTTTCATGACATCTTTACCTTCAAGGATTCCAAAGGGTTCCCGCTGGTAAAGAAAATCGACAATCCTACCCTACAACAGTTCCTCGATCGTCAAACCACTCCTGCGGACCCCAGGTCTCTACCCGAGATCATCAAAGTGAAGACTATAGACAAAAAAGAATACTTCATTTCCAGGAGCACGGTTTCGAAACTTCTATTGGAAAGGTCCTTTTCCCTCTTTAGGGAGATTCGAGCCCATATCGTGCAGGATTGGTACGAGGCTCTGCAGGCCGATGAAAAAAGGAAAGAGTGGAAGGATCCTCAGGCATTCGAGGAGTACGCTCAATCCGTTCTCAAGCAATTGGACCCGCTATTCTATAGTTTGCTGAATTTCAGTCTTCTCTTTCTGATCCTGGAGCAGGTAAAACCGAATCCCATGGAAAAGGAGTTCCTCGAATCGGTACTCGATCGAAAAGGAAAGAAGATACATCCCATTACCAAGATCTTCCGCCTCTATCCGGAAGA
>Ga0123519_10009940_pt1 | contig 14247 bp, 12 predicted proteins | sample YelNatPaOPRAMG02_FD_87396 | JGI IMG/M metagenome (GOLD analysis project Ga0123519, IMG submission 87396) | Hot spring microbial communities from Yellowstone National Park - Yellowstone National Park OP-RAMG-02 (version 2) | ecosystem: Environmental > Aquatic > Thermal springs > Hot (42-90C) ...
CATTGTAGACAACCACCTGATTACCGCCGATGTAGACGAGATTTTGGTGCGCATTGGGGAAGCTGGAGTGCAGGAGCCCGAACGTTACAGAGAGCTTCTTGATGGCCGGTCAATGCTCGTCGTAAAAACGAAACCTGTACCGATAGAATGTGTTGTGAGAGGTTATTTAGCGGGTTCTGCGTGGAAGGAGTATTCAGCCCTCAAGGGAGCAGCGAGCGGCAATCAACCGATAGTGCTTCACGGTGTCGAGCTGCCGGCTGATATGATTGAATGTCAAAAGTTGCCGCAGCCCGTCTTTACACCTGCAACTAAGGAAACAACTGGTCACGACATCAATATCAGTGCTCAAGAAGCCATAAATATCGTCGGCGATAAGATTGGAAGACAGCTGGAGACGTTAAGTTTGGCACTGTATAAGCGTGCCTCAGAGTACGCCGCTGAACGCGGGATTATTATAAGCGACACAAAGTTCGAGTTTGGCGAAATTGATGATAGTCTAATACTAATAGACGAGGCCCTTACCCCGGATTCGTCCAGATTTTGGGATGCAGAACTTTACACACCCGGGCAAAGTCAACCCAGCTTCGACAAACAATTTGTAAGAGATTACCTCCTCAGTTTGGACTGGAATCTACAATACCCTGGTCCAGAACTGCCCGAGGATGTCGTAGCTAAGACCGCCGAAAAGTATCGCGAAGCGTATAAGAGACTTGTAGGGAAGCCGCTGAACTAGTGACCAAATTGTCCGATCGCGGCTGCACACCCTACAAGTTGAGAGCTAAGATTGGTAGACAGCCATGAAGTACTTGCTAATCATATTCGACGGTATGGCTGATGAACCGTTGGAGGAACTCGACGGAAAGACTCCGATGCAAGTGGCAAAAAAGCCGTACATGGACGATCTCGCATCGCGCGCTCGTGTGGGATCTGCGATTACTACTCCGCAAGGTATGCCCCCGGGAAGCGATATTACTAACATGGCAATCTTGGGTTATGACCCTCACGAGTACTATACCGGACGTGGCGCCATCGAAGCGGCAAGCTTGGGCATACCACTAGAAGACGCAGATGTTGTGTTCCGAACGAATTTGGTCTCTACCGATGGCTATCTGATGTTAGATTCCACGGCTGGACACATTTCAACCGAAGAAGCGCGCGAGCTGATAACTCTGCTAGACGAGAAACTCGGCACCAGTACTATTCGATTCTATCCTGGTGTGAGCTATCGTCACATAATGGTATGGCATGGCGGACCCAGAGAGATAAGCTGCACAGCCCCTTACAAATTTCAGGACCAGCCTTTCGAACAATACTACCCGACCGGCGATAAAGCGGAAAAGCTTATCAGGCTTACAGAGGATTCCTACGAGATACTTGATGGGCATCCCATAAATAGGCGAAGACGAGACGAGGGTTTGCTGCCTGCGAATATGGTTTGGTTTTGGGGAGAGAGTACTGTGCCAAACATGCCAAGCTTTTTTGCGCGATTTGGCAAAGTTGGTGCAGTCGTAGCCGCCGTTGATCTGGTTCGAGGATTGGGACGACTAACCGGATTGAAAGTGATCGATGTTCCCGGAGCAACCGGCTACATTGACACCAATTATCTCGGCAAGGGACAATATGCAGTGCGCGCACTTGACCAGTTCGATTTTGTATGGGTGCATGTTGAAGCACCCGACGAAGCAGGACACGAGCGAGATATCGATAAGAAGATCAAAGCTATTCAAGAGTGTGACGAGAAAGTACTGGGAACGATTCTCGACGGGATTAAAAAGCGTGGATATGAGGTCCGAATACTGCTTATGCCCGATCACCGAACACCTATTGCAACTGGCTCGCACTCAGAAGGTCCAGTACCGTTTCTGCTATTTGATTCTACCGAAGTGCAGCGCAATCATCTGCCATTTGACGAACGCGCCGTGGAAGAAACGCAGCTTCGCATCGAGCACGCCCCCGACTTGATGAACCTACTCTTAAAAGTGGAATGAGCTACATAAAATGAGCACTGCGTTTGGTATTCTACGTGCTGTGTGTCACTACCAGATGTTTCAGCCTGGCGATAAAGTTCTCGTAGCCGTCTCAGGGGGTCCTGATTCCGTTGCAATGTTACACGCGCTGCACACTTACTCCCAAGAGCTCTGCATAACACTCCATATCGCCCACTTCAACCATTCTCTAAGGGGAAACGAATCGGATGAGGATGAAAGCTTTGTGCGCGAACTAGCTTGCGCATTGAAACTACCGATCACGGTAGAACACGGCGACGTGAAGGCTTTTCAAAGAGATGCAAAACTATCTCTAGAAGAGGCCGCTCGCGAACTGCGGTATAACTTTCTGCACAAATGCGCATTAGAAACTCATTCTAACAAAATCGCAGTGGGTCATACAGCTGACGACCGCGTCGAGACTGTTCTGCTTAACGTTCTTCGTGGAACAGGAATAGAAGGTTTGGCTGCTATGCGCTCAGTTTCTGGATGCATAGTAAGACCACTAATTGAAACGTGGCGAGCTGAAATTCTTGAATACCTCCAAATAAACAATTTGTCGTATAGGCTAGACAGTTCAAACCTGGACACGTCATATACGCGCAATAGGATTAGGCTGGAGCTAATGCCTTTGCTTGAACGAGAGTATAACACCCAGACGAAGGCAGCCTTGCTTCGACTTGCAAAAGTTGCAGAAAGATACGTAGACGTAGTTGAACAGTGTGCAATCGAAGCCGCACTTGCGGTAGAATACGAATTCTCATTGGATGCAAGACTATTGGGCGATCTTCCGATGGGACTCGCAGCGGAAGTGATTCGCAACGAGATTAGAAGAGCGAAAGGGAATCTCAAGGACGTAGAGCTAGAACACATAGATCAAATTTTGGCAGCCATTTCTGAGCGACGGGATTTCGCAATCGAGTTGCCTGAAGGGAATATCGTTGTTGAGAAACAAGGTCACGACATTCGAATAGGTCCCAGACAAGCTATCAAACAAGCCGAACCATTCGACGTCGAACTTGCCGTTCCTGGAAGAACATATATTTCAGCACTCGGGATCACAATTCAAGCGGAGCTTCTAGATACCATCCCGCGTCTGACCGTCAGACCCAACGTAGCAATTCTCGACGCGGACAAAGTACGCGGCAAGCTTCGTATTCGCAATCTAAGGTCAGGAGATAGGATAGTTCCGTTTGGAATGCAAAACAGTAAGAAGCTGCAAGATGTCTTTGTAGACAAAAAGATCCCGATCTGGGAAAGGTGCCGAGCTGCCGTGATCACGGATGATGAGAAAATCTTGTGGGCAGTCGGAGTTGTCGCCTCGGACAGTGCAAAAGTCACTGATGAAACAAAACACATCATACGTTTGGTTGCAGTGCATAATTGATGATTTCGGCAGTGTGAACGACATTATGCCTCATCCCGCGGTGAACAAATGAATCTCGCAGCTGCATAATACAGGCCGGACAACCGGTTGCGATAGTATGGGCTCCTGTTTGCAAAATACAGCTCACTTTCGTTTCCGCAACTTCTTGTGATAAATCCGGATGAAACAGACTGAACGTACCTCCGCCACCACAACATCTGTCCGCTTGTTCCATCTCGACAAATTGATCCCCGAGAATAGCGGTTAGCAGTTCGCGTGGTTCAACATAGACCCCCATGCCGCGGCGCAAATGGCAAGAATCGTGATATGTCACTCTCCCAAAATCCTCTAGCGTTTTAAGACCGCTCGGAGCTACATACTGAGCAACAAACTCGGCAATGTCCATAACTTTTTGCGATAGTGGTTTGGCTTCGTTCAAACCCAACAACTCAACCCACTCATGCTTTATTGTTAAACCACAGGAACCACACGAGGTTACGATCGCTTCAGCATTTGCGTCCAGCATTATCTGGACGTTCTTTCGAGCCAAAACTCGAGCACCTTCAAGGTCGCCAGAATTGAACACAGGCGTTGAGCAACACACAAGATCGTGCGGCAATATCACTTCCGCACCTAGCTTACGCAGAATGCTAACGACCGCCAGACCGATTTCTGGATAAATAAAATTCACCGCGCATCCTGGAAAATAGAGCACAGTGGTAGTCCGCTTGCCCAATGGAGGAATTCGCTCTGGAAGCCTAGACATAAGGCTCCTTCGCCCAAGCACTGGCAAGTCCTTATCACGCCTTAAGCCCAGCAATGGCAGCACACATCGAAGAGGATTGTTTTGAAGCTCTATGGCAGTCACCTGTTCCAGAAAGCCTAGCGCCTTCAGAACCCACGCCATGAGCCTGGGTTTAGCCAGTCCGACACGAAATACCAAACGCTTAAGTGGGTGCATTCCGCACTTTTCGGCGTATACAGCCCGCATAGCCAAGGCTACCTTGTTTGGTTCCACCCCACTGGGACATTCAGCTGCGCAAGCGCGACAATTTAGACACCTTTGCATTTGTGCTTCTATGCCCGGCGTTGTTTCTAACTCTCGGTGCAAAACCGCCTTGGCCAACCTAACCTTGGCACGCGGAGATGTGGTCTCAGAACCTGAAAAAAGAGGGCAGACGGCTTTGCAAAAACCGCACTTCATGCAACTTGTGACTAATTGGTCCAGCTTATCGATAGAAAATAAATCTTGTGGTCGGCGTTCATCCATTATAGATTGCCTCAAGCGAACACTTAATGCCAAACGTTGGAAGTCTGCTCGTTCCGAGATTTAGAGGAATTTGCCAGGGTTCATTATATTATTGGGGTCTATCGAACTCTTGATACGACGCATTATTTCTATGGTACCATCTCCCAACTCCCTACGTAGAAATGGCGCCTTAGCGAATCCGATGCCGTGCTCGCCACTTAATGTGCCGCCTAGTTCAAGTGCAGCTTCGAACAACTCGTTTATCGCTTTTTCGACCCTCGCCATTTCTTCCGTATTCCGTTCATCCGTCAATATGGTTGGGTGCAGATTACCATCGCCTGCGTGCCCAAACGTACCTATGATAAGCGAATTCTCCTGGGCAATCTGAGCAATGCGATCGATCATGGTGCTCAGCTTTGGAAGCGGCACGGTTACATCTTCCAATATGGTGGTGGGTCGAACGCGAGCGAGCGCTGCAAGAGCGACCCGCCGAGCTTCCCAAATGCGCTCCCGCTCCTCATCGTTGCAAGCCTGTTTTATGTCGCGGGCATTATTCCGAGATAGCACACTGCGAGCAACCCCAAATTCGTCTTCTACGGCAGATTCCGAAAAACCGTCAAACTCCACAAGAAGTAACGCGCCGGCATCAGTGGGCAATCCCGGATGAGCATACTCCTCCACAACTCGAATCGTATACTGATCCATAATCTCAAGGGTTGCTGGTGTAAGCCCTGCAGCCATAATATCCGACACGGCTAGCCCAGCTGAGGAAGCGCTGTCGAACACTGCTACCAGAGCCCGTCTGACCTTCGGATAAGGTACCAAACGAACGGTTATTTCCGTTATAACGCCCAAGGTCCCTTCGGAACCACACATTAGCGACACAAGGTCATAACCCGTAACACACTTTCTGGTACGTGCGCCGCTCACGAAGACTTCTCCCGTAGGGGCAACCGCTCGGATTTGCATCAGATAGTTACGGGTTACGCCGTATTTTATCGCACGCAGACCACCCGCGTTTTCAGCCACATTGCCCCCAATCGTTGACACCTTAACACTCCCTGGATCGGGCGGATAGAGAAGACCTTCTTTTTCCACAGCTGCAGCGAGGTCTGCAGTTATAACTCCCGGCTCGCAAACCGCGTGCAGATTGCCTAAATCGATGTCAAGTAACCTATTCATACGGGAAAGATCAAGAACGACTCCGCCCCGAATGGCTACACATCCACCACTAAGACCGGTGCCACCACCTCTCGGAACCACAGCAAATGGTTCTTCATTGGCAAGCTTTAATATGCGGACAATCTCATCAGTTTCGATCGGTCGTACAATGGCATCGGGCACAAACTCAATCCGCTGACTATCGTAAGCGTAGGACAATCGATCTTCATCAGAAATGAGCACGTGTTCGCTGCCCACGATTGAGGACAGCTCGTGGATGACCGAGAGGGAGAGTTTCGACGATTCCATACCCTAAGCATACGCTCAGAAATAATGATCAGTCAAGGAATAAAGAAAGCGGGGCCGGACTTCCAACATCCAGCCCCGCTGGGATTTATGACTTATACACAGCCCTACCTAGTAAGTGGGCACAACGGTGTTCCACCGCGCGGTCCAGTGCCATTGCCCCATCCTGGACCCATGCCTCGGCCGCCACCACGTGGACCCATGCCAGCGCCCGGACCCAAGCCCAAACCCGAGCCCGGTCCAAAACCTACACCGCAACCCATGCAACATCCGCAAAGTGGCCACCTTGTTTTCAGGATTGGCCTCAGCTTCTGACGCTGATCAGGAGTAAGAACGTTCAGCGCGCTCGCCATGCGGTCTATTGCAGCGTCACAGAGTCGCCCACGGATCTCATTTATCTCAGCGGCAAGGCTCTTGATAGCACTTATATTCGGCGGATCAGCCGACCACAGTTGTGCCATCTCTTTAACCTTTGCAAGCAATTCCGTTCTGTCTGCTTGCGTTGCTGTCAGGAAATCAAGTTGAATCTGCCTAAGCTGCGCAATCTGGTCATCCGTCAAGCCGAGCTCTTGTGCAAGGCGACCAAATAATGGTCCCGGTCCCCAAAACGCCGTTGTCCAAGCTTGGTCCGTCGGATCCGTCGTTGGAGCATTTGGCGCAGGCTTAGACGCTACCGGTCCTTGTCCCCGTGGCGCAGCACTCAGCACCACACTACCAGCTACAGCTAATGCAATCGCTAGTGCCAATATAATTCGCGTTGTCTTCATTTCGATCTAGCCCTCCTTAGACTATCTTTCATCACTTTCGAGTTTCGTCTACTACAGACGATCGTTATGCGGAAAACGTTACATCAGGATACTTGTTACTAATTTCGACGACTCACCTCCTACTGTTCTTCGGAACATCGCGACCGCCGGATGGACCGAGTATTCCCAATCCACAGGCTCGACCACCGGGACGTCCGCACGCCCCAGAGCTACCAGTTAAGGAACACATGCCTTGTTCTATCAGCGTAGTTAGTTTGGCGCGCTGAGCAGGTGTCAAATGTGCTCGTAACTCAAGCAAGTAACTGACTGTGTTAATGGACATTTCTTCACGTGCGCGACTGAGGTCGCGTAAAGCTGCCAATATGTCAGACTGGCTAGCGTTCGGATCGCGAATTAAATCAACAAAGTGGTCTCGTGCTGCCCAAACCCGCTGGCGCAATTCTTGTCTAGCTCTGACCAGTTCTACGGTCGCAGCATATACTGCTTTTCGCTGCTCCGCAGAAAGTCCCAAATAATCCTGCACACGCATAATCCCCGGCTCGTTAAGCTCAATCAGCTTACCAGCGGCAATAAGCCTTCCCGCTGCATACGACAAAACAACAACTAGACACAACAATGCAATAAATGCAATCCAACGCTTCCTCATTGCGAAACTCTCCCACTTTCAGGCACAGCAATGTTCAGACCTTCAATTAGCGCAGCTCCAACCAAATCATCATGCTGCGATAACCCGATCAAGCTTGCCAGCTGCCTTGGAGAATCCCATGAAACATTTGCCGCCTTGGGCTCTTGCAGTCCCATGTTCAGTCCCAAGACCATTCCCAATAGCAACAATGCAGCCGCCGCCCACCGCGGTAAAGGAAACAACGGAAGCTCCCGTCTTTTTTCGCGCTCCCGAATGCGTTCCTGTAAAGCCTCGTAACTGAGCTTCGGCGTAACACCATCCCATCGGCCAATGAGTTGTACAAGCCGCTTGGCATCCTTATACTCGGACCGGCAAGCCTCACAAGACGAAAGATGGGTTTCAAGCTCACTTGCATCACGCTTGCCGACTTCCCCATCCAAATACGACCAAATCATTCGCCTAACTCTAGCGCACTTCATCCCAAACAACCTTCCATAATAATATGACAATCGAAAATCAAATAACCTGCGCCCTCGAGCAATTATCTCATTTGACTCGAGCCATAATCCTCATCGAGAAAATCAGCCAGAGCTCTGCGCAGATTCAATTTGGCGCGATGTAGGAGTGATTCCAAAGCTTTGGTGGATACCTTCATTACCTCGGCTGCCTCTCGATAGCTCATCTGCTCATACTGAGTGAGTATTATTGCTAGTTTCTGATTCGGCGGAAGATTAAGTACTGCTAATCTAACCTGTCTCGAAACATCGTCTTGCTCAGCACGAACAGAGGGATCGAAAAATTCCGAACCCTGAGTCATTTCTTCAACTAGGGGCTCCTCATGCACAATCGACTTCCGTTTAGCGACGTTCAAGCAGAGGTTAACCAAGGTGCGATAAAGGTAGGTGGAGAATTTGCTGGTACCTCTAAAGGAAGCACGATTCTCGTAGATCTTCGAAAATGCTTCCATCGCAATGTCTTCTGCTGCTTCCTGAACGCCCCAAAAACGATAGGCGATATTGACTGCTCGTGAGTAGTAGCGATGGAACAATGTTGCGAAGGCGTCCTCGTCGCCTTTCGCCGCTAGAAACATCAATTGGCTGTCTTCATCGATCACGACTTGCCCATGATAACATAGACAAACCGTAATGCTGACTCGGTACGAGGAGGGACCCAGCTAAACTAGGTGCCGGTCTACCTTCTGGCAACCACCAGAGATCGCCAATAGAAATCCGAAGTCAAGCTGTCAACTGCGACTCCGTTGCGAGAGGCAGAACAATGCACAAAGTAACCGTTTCCGACGTAAATGCCGCAGTGGTCTATGTAGGAGTTCTTGCACTGGAAGTAAAGTCGATCACCAGGCTGCAATTGGTCAAACGGAACACTAACTCCGACCTGCGCTTGCTCGCGAGCCGTGCGCGGCAGCTTGATTCCATATTGCGCAAATACCAACTGCACAAATGCTGAGCAATCCATCCCAGTAGATGGATCAGTGCCGCCGAAAACGTATGGCACTCCGGAATACCTAAGAGCCGTTTGTACTATGCTTTCTCCAAGAGCTTGATCACGAGAGGCGTATCCACCCCTTGACGCAAGTTTGGTTCTAGTTTGCCAGGTTTTATCCGTAACTACTGCATAGTTAGTCAGCCTCACTAAGTGCTTGGATATCCAACCAATCGCACCATTCGACATCAGCACCCCGTACCAGGGACCATCCTCTTCCACAATTGCAAGCGGCGTCTCTTGTTTGGCCGTATAGTACTTTGCAGACTTTGCAGACTTAGACCGGTAGATATCTGCCCTGGCGGCTATAACTATACCAACCTTACCCAGTTTCGTATAACTAGAACTTGATTGTCCCCCCCGCTCTTTGGTCTCTGAGCCAGCCGGTTGTGAATTATTCAGAGCAGGCGACTCCAAAGAGATAGTAAGCATCTGACTTGCCGATGCGTCTACGCCAGCAAGAAGCATCAAAATCAGAAAATGGTAAACTTTTCGAATGATAAACCTTGACACTGCCCAACTACCTGCCAATCAGCAAACTTCGGACAATCATGATTATCGGCAAATGACACGCCTGGTTAGACGACAAAAGTGCAAAAGCCGTTTCAAGGCAACCCTGGTATCACACGCCGCGCGTTCTCGTAGTACACCTTGCGCAAAACCTCATCGGGCAAATATAGCCCGTAGATCCTCCACCTGGAATGCCCCCATCGTCCGATATAGTCAGGATATTCGAAATACTCGTCTCGCGTCTCTAAGAACCGATAGTACGCCCGATAGACATCCGTAGAAATCGGCATATCAGTTCCAAATAAGATGCGGTCTTGATATTTGATAAAGAAATCGCGGGACGTATATGGCTGTCTCCCAAGCTCGTCGATTCGAGCTGAGAAATCTATGTAAACGTTTGGAAATCGATCGAGCAGTTCCGCAACCGAATCCAGATCCTCCGGATTGTTTGCCACGTGAGGCAATATGAATGTTGTATTAGGATGAGCCGCAATCATCCGGTTTCGCTGTTCAAGAAGCTCCCATTTCGAATAACAAGACCCATAGAAACTCCACCCGGGAAACTCCTGCAGTGTGGTATAGTGTTCATTCGTCTCGTCAACTGGGAGAAAGAAGGCAACCGGGTCAGAGACGTGGATAAGCACCGGCTTACCCAGTTCCCCTGCTCGTTTCCAAATGGGAAATAACCGTTCGTCATCCACCGGGATAACTCGACCAGTATAGTCAGTAAACTTTAGCCCGAGCTCTTTCGTAACCTTCAGACCAAGCGCGCCCCTTGCGACGTCTTCCTCAAAGTGTTGAATTGCAATGTCTGCGAAGTGGTCATCTTTGATAAGGGTAAAATCATCCCATTGCGCAAAGTCTGACATTGTAAACGCCGCGAACCGGTCTGGGAATAATTTTATGTAGTTGTCCACAAACCAACCAAAATCGATTCTCTTGAGGACATAGCCATTCTCATCAAATGGGACCGTCACGTTGCCGGACAGGTTTACAAACACGCGCACGCCAACCTCATCCATAATCTTGACCATTTCTCCCGCAGGTATCTGGCCGAAAAGGTGGTTATGGGCGTCTATCGCCGGGAACTTCGCCTTCTCGGGGGTGTTGTCCGGCCGCTTGAGCATCGGCTTGGGCTTGAAATCGCGAAGAAGTAGATCGCTTGCCATTAGGGTTTCCTCCATTGACCCTTGCTAGCATCCCACGGTTACACACGCTGTGTAATGCGGTCAATCCTAAACATCGTTGTGCCTATACCCTCATAGTTGCGCCCAGCATCACGAATCTCGTACCGGAAACGTCCCAGCCGAACGAATTCGCGATTGATCTTGCTACGGCAGTATTGGCTCAATCCCCGTCATCTCACAAAAGTCAACAAGGGCGGGATACAGGTGCGAACCGTAACCCAGACAGGCATACTCGTTCGTCCAGTTCTGCAGTAGCTTCTCAATGTCGCAGTGCGCTGTGACAAAACCATGAGGCCAAAACGGTATGCCGCATTCCGCTTTTCTCTGTTCTATTTGATCGGCTGGCGGCTCGAAGATCGTGCAACGGGTAATAACCATTGTAAACTTGCCATCGACTCGACCTAGTCTCGCCAATACACCCTCACCAACCTTGCATACGAGCTTAACAGACAATCCGCCAGCCTCACCCTCCGTTGGAATGCCGTGTTCTGCGAATCCCGCCGGGCCAACTTTTCCTGCAAGTGAGGGCGGGCAAGCTCCATCACCTATTATTTTGATCTCGTTATTGCTTTTGTCGATATGTTGCAGGTCGCCATAGTATACTGGCTCGCTGGACAGTTTTTGCAGCAATAGAACAGTGAGCGCCGTATTGAAATCGCCAAGTGTAGAAGTCCCCCAACCATCCTCGAGCATCATTGATTGGGCAAAACACGTGGCCGAATAGTCATCACCCAATCCCGGGAAGCTTTGAATAGTGTAAAAATCCCATTTTTCTCTTTCGACGATCTTTTTTATAGCCAACCACAAACGGATGGATCGCTCATTGACTATTGTCATTTCCGGCATTTGTCCGAAGAGTTCCCTTATTCGAGGCTCTACGGCCTTGATCTCCTCAGGCGTAATGTTCTGGGCGGTGCGAATCAATTCGGTGGTATCGCGGGAATCTATATCAATTCCAAACATTTTCATCCATTGAGAGGGATCGGCTACACCGCAGGTCTGGCCCATGCCCCGACCACCGAATGTACCAATAGTAGACATATTCAGCCACTGCTTCATATGTGCAGCGCGGCAGAAGCTGACAATTTTCTCTATTTCGCTCGGATCGTCCGCCGCACCGTACACGAACTTGTGGTGCAACCCTATTTCCATCAAAGCAGCGTGCAGTACCAACCCCCCAACCGGTCTCCAGCCTTGCGATCCCGGATGAGTCCATATGAGAACTTGTTTGCCCGTCATCGCAAAATCGCGAATGGCTCCGACTAGATGCGCAGCCCACACCCAAGTTCCGGTGAATAGCACAACAGATGAAACTTCATCATCTTGTTTCATCCGTTTTAGAGCAGTTTTTGCCTCATCCTTGGTGGCCACTACCACGTCGTGCTCAACGAGCCTTAGCCCAGCATCCCTCAAAGCTTGCTTGGACCTAGCAATGATGGCATCGTCAATAAATGGCTGACCCATAGGATCCTTCAACCCATCCTTGTGGACCCCGTATACGATAAATCCAACGGTCGGCGTGATCATACCTATTCTCCTCCTCAGATTGACTGATCAAAGTGTGGTTATCTAGACTTTCTTCTCAAGTCTACCAACACTCTCTACAGTTCTCCGGTCAAACTCCTAACGATTTGATGCCTGGATAAAGCCGCAAGTAGTTCTCAAACATTGAATCATAATATTCGGCATTTGAAGTATTCGGGATAATCTCACCTGTAACACGAACCCACTTCGTCGCGAGCGAATCTATGTCCTCTTTGGTCTCAGCAGCACAAGCCAACATAGCAGCGCCAAGGCAACCGGCTTCTGTAACTGCGACTGTCTTTATTGGAGTCCCAAGCACGTCAGCTTTAAGCTGCAACCAATCCCTGCTTTGTGCTCCCCCACCAATTGCCACCAGCTCTCTAACACCTATCCCTGATTCGTGGAGTATTTTTAGGTTGAGACGCATCTCGAACGTTACACCTTCTAGCAAGGCTCGAAGTATCTCACCGCGTTCGGTAGTAAGACGCAAACCGAGTATCGCTCCTTTTGTAGTAGTATCGAAGTATGGTGTACCCGAAGGCGTAAAGTAAGGCAACACCAACAGGGAAGTAGGGTTTGACGGCATTTGCTTAAGCAGCAACGTATAAGCATTCTGACCCGTTCGCTTAGCTTCTTCCAGTTCTGTCTGGCCAAACTCGTCGCGGAACCATTTAAGCAAGTTGCCTCCGGTAAGGCAAAACGCAACAGTCGTGTACATTCCTGGCACTGTGTAATCGTAAGTACAAAGGTTGTTCAGGAACAATTTTGAATCGAAAACAGGCTCGGGGAATGCAGGCGTAATGCACTCCACTGTACCGATGCTATAGACAGCAGTCCCCGGTCTTCTAATGCCCGCACCGAAAGCACCGCACGGCTGGTCGTGTCCACCTGCTACTACGATCGTATCAACCGCCAAACCCAGTTCCTTGCAAACGTTTTCCGGAACCCTGCCCACAATGGACCCCGAGGGCAACGTTCGAGGAAGTTTCGAGAGCTCCAGCCCAATAGCATCAAGTATTGTACGACTCCACTCGTGCTTTCGGACATCAAAGAGCATTGTGCGGCCAGCTAATGGCCAACTCATCGCCGGTTCAACACCGAGCCGTACGTGGATGAGGTCCTCGAAACAGTGAAACCGCCTAGCTTTTTGCCAAACATCCGGCAGGTTGTCGCGCACCCAAAGTAGCTTGAAAAGGGTAAACATCGGATGAGCAGTGTGGCCAGTGATCTCATACAGCCGTTCTCGCCCAAATTCTTCACTCCATCTGTGCGCAATGGAAGCAGCCCGTGCATCTGACGAGACCATCGCGTTTCCCAGAAACTCGCCATTTGCGCCGACCGGTGTAAAAGCCTCTCCCTGACTAGAGATCCCGATTGCGCTTACTAGATCGCTGTGGCACTCAGAAGCAACTTCGCGAACGACTTCGAGACAACTGTTACAAACCAGGTTCGAATCGAGTTCCGCCCACCCTTGATTAGTCGAAAGCACTGGATACTCGCGATAAGAAACCGCAAGCTGCCGACCACTTGCGTCAAACGCGACGGCTTTGCATCCAGTAGTTCCAATGTCAAGCCCTAGGTAACTCACGCTCTTCCCTCCAACCTGATTATTGCTTATGGATCTCTGGGTTTTATCCCTGCTGTCAATAGCAAGATTTCTGTGATCATCCTACGAATAACGCACGCGTAACCAGCACGTCGGGGTTTTTTATACCCGGGGAAAACTTGTGACACAAAACTCTGGTGTGGGGTCACGTAGACAACGGAAGGCGAAATGAAGAAGAAAAATGTGGGCGAGGTGGGATTCGAACCCACACGGGGTCGTCCCCGGCGGATTTTAAGTCCGCTGCGTCTGCCGTTCCGCCACTCGCCCAGTTCTCAGTCTACCATCAGTCTACCAAACACTGGGATCTCAGTCAATTGTGTGATCCACCGTGTGTCAGAACTGTTTAAGCAACGCGAAAGTGTCCCCATAACTGCAAAGGGAATGTGTCCCCTTTGGCGTTAAGCTATCCTGGTTGCGCCGATGGGTTTGCCCTTGCATCTTGCTATGCCGGAGCCGATGGC
>Ga0123519_10009941_pt1 | contig 14247 bp, 9 predicted proteins | sample YelNatPaOPRAMG02_FD_87396 | JGI IMG/M metagenome (GOLD analysis project Ga0123519, IMG submission 87396) | Hot spring microbial communities from Yellowstone National Park - Yellowstone National Park OP-RAMG-02 (version 2) | ecosystem: Environmental > Aquatic > Thermal springs > Hot (42-90C) ...
AGGCGCTCCGCCCGCTCCATAAACTGCGCGATGCTGGCTGCGGGATCCCGCAGCTTCTTCATGTGGGTCGCGTACCGGCTGAACTTCAGCGCATAGCAGAACCCCTCCGGCGCCTCCCTCCTCCACTTGTCGAAGGTGCTCGCCTCCGGGAGGTGATAGAAGGTGTTGTTGATCTCCACCGTGTCGAAGCGCTCCGCATAGTGCCTGAACCACTCATCCTTGGGCGCTCCCTCCGGATAGAGGACGCCGCGCCAGTGCTCGTACTGGTAGCCCGATGTGCCAATGCGTGCCCGCGCGCCCATGTATTCCCATGCGCCTGGAAGGCCCGCTCCCTCGGCCAGCGCATCCTCTGCTGTGACGCTGTGATTCTACGCACCGCCCTGAGTTGCTGTGTGCGATCGCGCACAGAGCGCAATTCCCCGGCCCCGCGTGTTAGCTTTCGGTACAATTGCCGTGTGGGGCGCGACGCGACGCGGCTGCCTGGCGGCCAGCCCGAATGAGCCGCGCGCGGCCGCAGCGATCCAGCAGCAGCCGGGTCCTGCATCATCCCCCTGGCCGCCGCAGACGCGCCTGTCCGCGAGCAGGAACGGAAAGCCGCTGCCGGCCCACGTTCCCACCGCTGCCCTGCCCAAGACCTCGTGCAGAAAGAGCACACACCTGCCCCGGCCGCAAAGCCGCCCAGGGCCAAACCGCAGGCGGGTGCCAAACCAGATGGGGACTGCCGGGAGCGCCGCGCGCGTCATGTGATGTCCCTCGATGGCCGGCAGCAGGCGGCCCGCTGGCACCGCGCTACCTCTTCGGACTTGGGCGATGCCGCCTCGACGCGGCGCCGCAGCGCGGCGATCTCCCCTTCTGCGAGGTCCGGGCCGATGCCGAGCACGCGACAGATCACCGGGTGCTGGTTCCCGCCTACGTGCTCCAGGACGTTCGCCACGACCTCAGCTGCCAGCTCCTCGACATCGATCAGGGGGCGGAAAGCCGCGCCGCCCCTGTGGGCGAACCCGCCGGAGGCCGGCTACGTCGCGGCAGCCAGAATCTCCCGCACCTGCCCCTCCCCCAGCGCGACCGGGTTGGCTTTCATGCTGCTCGCTTGCATGGCCATTTCTACGGCCTCCCCGATATCGCGCTCGCTCATGCCATAGCGCGACAGCCGCGGGACGCCCAGCTCGTCGGCAAGGGCCGCCGCCCACGCGGCGCCCTCGAGGGCGCTCGCCCCGGGGCGACCGGTGAGGATGCGCGCCGCCTCCTCGTACCGCGCCAGGGCCGCGCCGCCCGCGCGGCTTCCCTGAAGCGCACGAATGTTGGCCGACATCACGTGCGGAAGCAGGACGCCGCACAGCGCGCCGTGGGGCGCCGCGAGCATCCCCCCCAGCGGCCCGGCCAGGCCGTGCACCGCGCCCAAGCCCGCGTTGGCCAGCGCCAGCCCACCGAGGAGGCTGGCCAGCGACATGTCGGCCCGCGCCTGCCGGTCATCCCCGCGCGCGTACGCCCGCCGCAGCGACCTCGCGACCCTCGCCATGCCCTCGCGGCACAGCCCGTCCACCAGCGGGTTGGCGCGTGTCGATACGAACGGCTCGATAAGCTGGGCCAGCGCGTCGAGCCCCGTGTAGGCCGTCACGTCCGGCGGGGCACTGTATGTCAGCTCCGGGTCGACCACGGCCGCGCACGGCAGCAGGAACGGGCTCCGCAGGGAACCCTTGCGTCGGTGGTCCGGCGATGCGAGCACCGCGTTGCGCGTGACCTCCGCGCCCGTGCCCGCCGTCGTGGGGATCGCGAGGCACGGCAGAGATGGCTTGGTGAGAGCCTCCCCGCGGCCGATCACCTCCACATAGTCGAGGGGGTCCCCCCCATTCGTGACCAGTGCCGCAATCGCCTTGGCGGCATCGAGCGCGCTCCCGCCCCCAAACCCGATCACCAGGTCACAGTCGCCCTCGTTTGCGGCCGCCACCCCCTCCCGCACGCGGTCCAGCGTCGGCTCCCCCGCCGCGGAGAACAAGACGGCCTCCACCCCCTCGGCGGCAAGCAGCCCCAACAGACGACGAGCGCGCTCAGGTGTGCCTCCGGTGACCACGAGCGCGCGGCCCCCCAGCGACGCCGCGCGCGGCCCGACCTCCCGCAGCCGTCCCGCGCCGAACAAGATCTCCCCGGCCGTCGAAAAATCGAACCGCCCGACTACGTCCACCCCGCGTCGTCCGGAAACACGTTATCGTACTTCACGCTCGACCGCGGCTCCGCCATCATCTCCGCGACCGCGTCCCGCCAGGTCTGATAGTGAGCGGTCTCCTTATGTCGGTTGGCATCCTCCGGCTTCCGGTAGGCCTCTACCAGCACGAACCGCGTCGGGTCGTCCTGCTGTTGGAGGACGTCGAAGCGCGCTACCCCTGGCTCCTGCACGCTGTTGCGGGCGTTCTCCAGTGTCGCCTCCCGAAACGCGCCCTCGCATCCCGGTCTCACTCGGACGTGCACGTGCACGATGAACATGCGCGACCCTCCTTCAGCCGTCGCTCTCGCCTCCTCACCCGCCCTCAGTCTCGCGGCCCCTCGTGCGCGCCCATGCTCGGCCGCCGCCCCGGGCGCAGCAGGTTGCCCCAGAAGTCTCGGCCCCCCGCATCCTCGATCTCCAGGCCGGCCCCGATGCACGGCGAGCCGGCCAGCAGCCGATAGGCCTCAAGGCCAGCCAGCTCCTCCGGCTTCGCGTCCGGCGCCGCCCCCATCTGCGCCAGCCGCGGGTCCACGTACGCGCCGACGAGCTTCCCGTCCGCCATCTCCTGTCCCGTCGCCTCGGCCCATTCCTTCAGGCTCGAATAGCCCTGCGCGGAGAAGCCCCTCTCGCCAATCGACCAGTAGCAATTGCCCTCGAACCGCGCGTGGCTGGGATCGCCCTTGATCGTCTCCCCTCCACACACGAAGATGTTGTTCCGAAACCGTATGCCCGGCACCGGCCGGCCGCCGAAGCCCACCGCGCCCCCGCGCTCGCTGTAGACCGTGTTGTTGTACACCTCCGCGTCGGACATGCCCGCGTCGGCCGAGATCACCTCGATCCCGCACCCGAGATTCGTCTTCGTGCCGTCATTCACGCTGATGTTGTAGCGCACCACATTGTTCTTCCAGGCCGGCGCGCTCCAGTACTGGCAGAGCAAGTAGCCGGGCCCCTGGTTGTCGTGCGAATAGTTGTACTGCATCACGGAGTTCGTCACGCCCCCGTCGAAGTCAAACCCGCCCCCGTCCCAGCCCGGGCTCTTGTTGTGGTGCGACACGCAGAACTGAATAGTCACCCGATCCGCATTCCACGCCCAGATGCCAACCGGCCCGTTTCCCTCCCGCGGCATGTCCCACCCGTTGTTCATCGCCTCGCAGTACTCGATCACGCACCCCCGCACCTGCCCGACCACGATCCCGTTCCCGCTGTGATTATCGAGGTTCGCCGGGTTCCCGGGGTTATTCTCCGCAATGCAGTGTTCGATGCGAACATCGCTAGACCACAGGTCCCCCGGCTCTCCGCCCCCGCACTCGATCCCGGCCTGCCCGTTCTCGTCGGCGTACACGTGCGAGATCAGCGCCCCCCGCACGCCCGCGACCTCCAGGCCCGCCTCCCGGAAGCCGCTGATATCGACGCCGCTCACCTGCACGTCGGCGCCGCCCTCCAGATAGATGCCGCGGGCCGCGTTTCCCTCTTTGCGCCCACACCCGACGAAGTTGAGGTTCTCCACCCGCAGGTGGCTGCAGTTGCGCGACACCAGCCCGCCGGCCCGGCCTCCTTCGATTGTTGCGCGGCCCCCTCCATACGAGCCGATCACGACGCGCTGGCCCGCCGCGCCGCTGTCGCTCTCATCTACTCGCAGCGTGCCCGCGAACCGCTCCCCTCCCCGGAACAGGAGCCGGTCGCCAGGCCCCAGGTCGGCCCCATTCGCCCTCTCCACAGAGCGCCAAGGCCTCTGGGCCGTGCCCGGGTTCGCGTCATCGCCGTCGCCGCTGATGTGGAAGTCCATCCCGCTGCAGCTCCCCGCCAGCGCTCCTGCCAGCACCGCCAACAGCGCGCAATGACGAATGCTCCGCCTCAACTCGTCGCTCCCTATCCCCCTCGCGGCGGCCTCGCCTGGCGCGCGCGGCCGCCGCACGTGATTCCGCGCCCGGAAGCCGCCTCCTGCCTCGGCGCTTGCCCGAGGGCCCGAGGGGCGGCCTTGGCCGGCGCCGCGGACAGGTATCTATCGCCCGGCCGGGGAAACCCCGAGCCGCGCGGCAGGCGAGCGAGGAGGCGACCCATGGCGACGATCGAGAACTTGCGGCAGGCGTTCGCGGGCGAGAGTCAGGCTCATCAGCGGTACCTCGCGTTCGCGCGGAAGGCCGAAATCGACGGCCGGCCGCAGATCGCGAGGCTCTTCCGGGCCGCGGCCGAGGCGGAGAGGGTGCATGCTCAGGCCCACCTTCGCGTGCTGGGCGACGTCAAGGGGACGACGGACAACCTCCAGGCCGCAATCGAGGGCGAGGCCGCAGAGTTCACGACCATGTACCCGGGCTTCGTGGCCGAGGCCGAGAGGGAGGGCAACGAGGACGCGGTCATGTCCTTTCAGAACGCGCTCGCGGTCGAGAGGATCCACCACGCTCTGTACTCCGAGTCCTTGCGCGCGGCCAGGGCCGGCGACGACCTGCCGGCAGCCCCGATCTTCGTGTGCGGGGTGTGCGGGAACACGGTGGTCGGCGAACCGCCGGAGAAGTGCCCGATCTGCGGATCGCCGCAGTCGAAGTTCACCTCCATCTCCTAGCTGCTGACGGGGCAGAGGAAGCTACTCAACAGGAGCGATGCGATGCCAATTGTCACCGTATCGGGTCCCGCGCTGGACCTGGCGCGTAAGCGCGACCTGGCCCGGGATCTGACGCAGGCCGCGGCGAAAGCCTTCGACCGTCCGCCGGAGCAGATCATCGTCCTCATCCAGGAGAACCCGCCGGAGAACGTCGCCATCGGCGGCACCCTCGTCGCCGACCGCAGGGGAGCATAGCCGGCCCGCCAATCCCCCCTCGGAACAAAACGCCCTCCCCGGCAGTCAAATGACCTGGTTGACAACGACCAAGGGGGGGATGGGCATGTCCAGGCTTCCGGCGGCGATCGTCCTCGCGATCTGTCTCGGCGCAGTAGCAGTGGCGTTGGGAGGCGCCGGGCCGAGCTCGGAGGCAGCCCTCCGGGAGGCCGACCGCCTGTACGCGGAGCGCAGCTACGCGAAGGCGGTTGACCTGTACCAGCGCGCCCTGGACGCGGGCGTCGCGGGTCGCCGCGCGGCTGAGGTCGAGTACCGCATCGCCGTGTGCCTGGGCCGTTCGCAGCGTTGGGACGACGCGTTCGCCCGAACCCGGCAGTTCATCGAGGCCCACCCGGAAGGCGTGTGGGGCGCCCGCGGCAATTACTGGCTGGGCGAGCTCTTCGCGGCGGCGATACATTGCGGCTACCGCGTCGGCGACCGGCTCTACCGCGGGGAGAACTACCCCACACTCGAGACCGCGGAGGAGCCGGAGCAGGTCTGCCTGTGCTCCAGCGATATTGATGACGCGATCGCCGCGTTCGAGCGAGCCAAGCGCCTGTACGAGAACCTCCGCCCGCGGCGCGAGCGCGAGGAGGCCGACCTCAACTTCGACCTGGCGCGCGTCCTCGCTGGCCGGGACCTGCTCCCGCTGGCCGCAGGCCTGTTCGCGCTCGCACGTGAGAAGCACCCCGGCCTCGTCGACCGATATCCGAACGTCAGCGCCGACCAGGTCCAAAAGCTCCGCAACCACGACGAGACCCCCACCCCCGAGAAGCCATTCGACCCCGAACAGCCGTCCCCCCAGCAGGTGCTGAGCCTTTACGAGCAGATTGAGCAACTCGACTCAGGCCGGCGCGCGCCCGAGGCGCGGTTCGCCCGCGCCGTGTTCCTCGGCCAGTATCAGGTCCGCATGGCCGACCTCATGCGCGGCTACGACCAGCGCACGGGCGACTGGACCCACCTCCCGTTTCCCTATCAGGACATCGACCCGATCGCGCTCCTCGAGTCCATCGGCAACGACTTCCCGAAGAGCGCCGTCGCGCCACAGGCGCAGCTCCTCGCGGGGCAACTGCTGGAGCGCAAGGGAGAGTTCGTCAAGGCCCTTGAGGCCTACCGCTGCCTCATCGAGCGCTGGCCCGACAGCAAGTGGGTGAGCGACGCCCGCGACCAGATTCAGGATATCCAGTGGTCCTCCATGGAGCTGCGCACGCGCGTCGCCGCGGCCGGCCACAAGCCCACGGTGCAGCTACACGCGCGCAACGTGAAGACGGTATCCTTCTCCCCGTACCGCGTACGCCTGGAGCCGAGTTCGAGGTGACGGTGACGCCTGCCGCCGAGCAGGTTCGCGTCGGGGAGCCCGTCAAGGCGACGATCAAGGCCTGGTACTACTTCGGCTCCCCGGCCGTGGCGGCCCAGGTGAAGTATCGCATCTTCAGGGTCCCCTATGAGCCAAGCTTCCGCTTCCCCAGGCCGTATGACTGGCTGACCCGGCGGTGGATGGGAGACCAACCCTACTACGGCCGCGGCGAGGTCGTCGGAGAGGGCGAGGGACAGACGGACGAGAAGGGCGAGCTGCCCCTGGAGGTGCGGACCGAGGGCGACGGCGAGTATCCCGATGCAAAGGCCTATCGCTACACCATCGAGGCCCAGGTCACGGATGAGAGCCGCCGCACTATCACCGGCACAGGGGAGGTGCGCGCGAGCACCCAGCAGTTCTTCGCCTTCCTCGATGTGAAGCGCGGCTTCTACCTGGTCGGCGACCGCGTCGAGGTGGAGGTGGCGACGCGCGATGTGATGGACCGGCCCGTCGCGGCGAAGGGCAGGATGCGCGTCGAGCGCGTCATCACCGGCGCCGGTCCGGCCGACATCGTCGAGGCGCTCGTGTACGAGGAGCCGGTCGCGACCGACGAGTTCGGCCGCGCGTTCTTCCGCTGGACCTGCACAAAGGCCGGGCAGTACCGCTTCGCCTTCCGGGCCGTGGATGGGTGGAACCAGACCGTCGAGGGATACGCCTACACCTATGTCGCCGGGCCGGGTTTCGACACCGCTGCCATCCGCCTGAGCGGCATCGAGCTGGTGCCGGAGAAGCGCGCCTACGACGAGGGCGACACATGCCGCCTGCTAGTCGTCAGCAGCATGCCCCATGTCACCGTCCTCTTGACCCAGGAGGCCGGGCGACAGATCCTTTCGCGCGCCGTGCTCCCCGTGGAAGGCAAGTCCCGCCTCGTCGAGGTCAAGCTCAACAAGGGCCACGCGCCGAACTTCTCCTTCCGCGCCATCGTGGTCCGCAACTGGAAGGCCCACGAGGCCGAGACCGAGGTCTTCGTGCCGCCAGGCAAGCAGTTCCTCGACGTCTCGGTGTCCAGCGACCGGGCCCAGTACCGGCCTGGCGAGAAGGCCACCTTCACCGTCAGAGCCGCCGACTGGCAGGGCAAGCCCGTGCGCGCAGAGTTCAGCCTCGGCGTCATCGATAAGTCGCTGCTGTACATCCAGCAGGACTTCGCTCCCGATCCGCGCCTGTTCTACTACGGCGACCGCCGCGACCTCTGCCTCCCGCGCCAGTGGTCCTTCCAGTGGACCCCGCAGCCCGTCTCCAGAACCGACCGCCAGCGCCGCAAGTACTCGCGGCACGAGTGGGCCTGGCCAGACGATATGGGCCGGCTTCAGGACTGGCCGCCGGATCGCATCGAGGACTGGGCGAGCTACCGGGGCCTGTTCCCCTTCGGAATCCAGCCCCCCGAAGGGCCGGCGCCCACGAGCTTTGATGCCGTGACCGCGGCCGCGCCCATTCTGGGACCGGTGCCAAAAGAGCCGTTGGCCCGACATGCCGCCGCCGGTGCCCCCGGCGCCGGCATCCCACCTGCCGCCGCCGGTGCCTTCCGCGCCGCCTTGCGCGGGGGACGCGGCGGCTACTCAGGCCAGGCGGCCGCCTCGCAAGAGACGCCGCCGGGAGCGCTCGCGGCCGCCGCGGTGCGGACACGCTTCGCGGACACCGCCGCCTGGAGCCCGTCAGTCGTCACCGGCGCTGACGGCACCGCCTCCGTCACCGTGACGATGCCCGAGAACCTCACCGCGTGGCAGGCCGCCGCGCGCGCAGTGACGATGGACGCGCAGGTGGGCGAGGGCTTCGCCGAGTGCGTCACGCGCAAGAACGTGATCGTCCGCCTCCAGGCGCCGCGGTTCTTCATGGAGCGCGACCTCGTTGCGCTATCGGCCAACGTGCACAACTACCTTCCCACCGGCAAACAGGCAAAGGTAAGCCTGTCCGTGGATGGGGGAACGCTCGAACTCGTGCGCGACGTGCCCGCCGACCTCGGCCTCTCCGAGCCGGCGACCGAGCCCGAGGTGACGGTCAGGGTCCACAGCAACGGCGTGCGCCGCGTAGACTGGGTCGTGCGCGCGACGCGCCCCGGCCTGGCCTCCGTCACCGTCACCGCGCAGACCGACGAGGAGTCGGACGCCATGCGCATGGAGTTTCCGGTGCTTGTGCACGGCGTCGAGAAACTGCAAGTCCAGAGTGGTGTCGTGCGCGATGCCAAAGGCGAACGCACCGCCGCGCTCACCCTGAACCTCCCCGCCGAGCGCCGTCGCGGCGCCACCGAGCTCAACCTCCAGCTCACCCCATCCCTGGCCGCCATCGCGATCGACGCGCTCCCTTACCTGGTCGATTACCCCTACGGCTGCGTCGAGCAGACCATGAGCCGCTTCCTCCCCACCGTGCTCGTCGCGCGGACTCTCGCCGACCTCGGCGTGGACCTCAAGGCAGTGCGCAAACGCGCAGAGGCGTACGCCGCCGACGCCCAGTCGAAGGGCGCCTCCCAGCCCCACAGCGCTTACACCTACCCGAAGGGCATGCCCGGCAGCGTCAACGCCGCCGAGCTGGCCAGCCGCATGTACCTGCGCCGCGCCCACAGCCCCGTCTTCGACCGGGAAGAGCTTGCCAAGATGGTCCGCGTGGGTCTCGCGCGCATCTACTCTCAGCAGCGCGACGATGGGGGATGGGGCTGGTGGCCGGAAGACGGCGCCGACCCATACATGACGGCCTATGTGTGCTACGGCCTCTACGCCGCCCGCGAGGCCGGATGGGACATTGACGACAGTGCCCTGGAGCGGGGATTCCAGTTCCTCAGCCGCGCCCTGAAGGACGACGGCAACCTGCACCGCGCAGCCTACCTCGCCTCCGTCGTCACCCTCCGCGGCTCGCTTGACCCGGCCGCGAGCGCGGTCATCACCGACCGGCTCTACCCGAACCGCCTCAAGCTCACGCCTTACTCCCAGGCCCTGCTGGCCCTCGCCCTGAAGAATCTGGGCGACATCGACAAGGCGCGCGTGCTCGTGGACAACCTCGAGAACACCGCCCGCATCGACCGCGCCAGCGGCACCTGCAGTTGGGCCTCCGGAGACGGACGGTGGTGGCACTGGTGGGAGAACCCCGTGGAGACCAGCGCGGCCGCCCTGCGCGCCTACCTGGCTGTCCGGCCCGACAGCGACCTCGCCCCGATGATCGTCAAGTGGATCGTCAACAACCGACGCGGGAGCCACTGGGCCTCCACCAAGGAGACCGCGATGGCGGTCTATGCTCTCGCCGAGTACATCCGCGACAGACGCGAGCTTGCCCCCGATCTGCGCATCACGGTCAGCCTCGGCGACACCGTGGCCCGCACGTACCGCGTCAACCGCGAGAACGCGCTGTTCTTCGACAACCGCTTCATCGTCGGCGACGAGGTCCTCCGCGATGGCCCCCAGACGGTGACCATCCGTGTTGAGGGATCCGGCACGCTGTACTACTCTGCCTACCTCAAGTACTTCTCACTCGAGGAGGACATCAAGGGGATCGGCGACGAGATCTCCGTGCGGCGGCGCTACTTCCGGCTCACGCCGCAGCTCGTCTGGAAGACCGAGGAAGGCCGACGCTGGCGGGAGCTGACGTACGATCGACAGGAGCTGCCCACCGGGTCGACGCTGCGCAGCGGCGACATGATCGAGGTCGAGCTCGTCATCGAGGCGAAGAACGATTACGAGTACCTGGTCTTCGAGGACATGAAGCCGGCCGGGTGCGAGCCAGTCGCGCTGCGCAGCGGCGCTGGTGAGGGAGCCGGCGTGTGCTCGTACATGGAGCTGCGCGATGAGAAGGTCGCCTTCTTCGTGACGCGGATGCCCCAGGGGACGCGCGCGGTGCGCTATCGGGTGCGCGCCGAAGCGCCCGGCAGCTTCCACGCCCTGCCGACGAATGGATACGCGATGTACGCGCCCGACGTGCGCTGCCTGAGCGATGAGTGGCGGGTGCGCATCAGCGACTGACCCGGGGCGCGCAGCGTCGCGAACCCATACGGCCAAAGCGATCTGCCCCGACTGGAACCGACGCCCCTGTGGGAGATCGGCCGAGTGGGGCAGATCGTTCGCGTGTCCGGCTTGGGGGCGCTGCAGTTGAATGCGGTCTTTCCCAGAAGCTGAAGTATCGCTCAGCCGCGCCCGTTGTCCACACCGCTATTCCACAATCGCGGCCCGCGTGTGAGATGAATCACATGCCACCCCCCGGCGCGGGGCCCAGCGCCGTGCCGAATGCAACAGGAACCAGCCTCGTACCGCAGAACAAACCTCGCTGGGGCCGCCGCGGAAGGAGGGAAACGTGAGGAAGGCGATCCTCGCGGCCGCTCAGATCACCGTCAAGCCCGGCGACAAGCAGGCCAACCTCGACCGCATCGCGCGCTGGTGTGACCGCGCTCGCGCCGCGGGCGCCGAACTCGTGTGCTTCCCAGAGCTGTGCACCACCGGCTCCACCTCGGGCTCTCCCCGCGACGTCGCCGAGCCGATCCCCGGCCCGACCGCCGACCGCCTGAGCGCGCTCGCCCGCGATCACGATCTCTGGCTCGTGGCCGGCATGGTCGAGGCCGACCCGGACGGCGGCAGGCCGTACAACTCGGCCCCCGTGATCGACCCGGCCGGAGACATCGTCGCGGTCTATCGCAAGATCTACCTCTTCTCAACAGAGCGCGCTCAGTTCGCGCGAGGCCACCACCCGTGTCTGGTCCACCTTCCCTTCGGCTGCGCCGCGCTCACCATCTGCTATGACTTCATCTTCCCCGCCTACATCGCCGGCCTCGTCGACCGCGGCGCCGAGCTCATCCTTCATCCTACGAATTGGCTCACCACAGAGCAGTGGGTCCGGCTCGGCTACGACCAGGCCGAATATCGCGCGGTCGCCGTTGCCCGCGCCGTGGAGAACACCGTCTGGTTTCTGTCGGCCAACCGCTGGGGCCCCTGCGACGACTCCGCCGCCTTCGCCTCCATCGGGCAGTCGGCAATCATCGCGCCATGGGGGCGCGTCGTCGCAGAGGTCGTCGACGGCGAGGGCCTGGCCCTCGCGGAGGTCGATTTCGACGCCTTGCAGACCTGGCGGGAAGGCGTGGCAACCTACCTCCAGGACCGCCGCGACATCAATCCCTGGCGGGATGAGTAGCCGCGACCCACACGCGAAGGAGCGGCAGGCCGAAGCCCGCCGCTCCGTGATCCTACGCGATGTCCGTCTTCAGCGCCCGCTGGCGATGTGAATAACCCCGTCCTGATACTGCAGCGCCAGGTCGAGCACGTCCCCCAGGAATCGCAGCGGCACCACCGTTCGGCTCAGCCGCAGCAGCGCGGGCGCCGGCATGACCCTCGCCCCGCCGTCCACCTTCGCCTCATCGCTGCCGATCGTCACCAGGATGTCATGGTTCCTCGCAAGCGCGCTGGCCTGCCGCGTCTCCGGAAGCCACGTGACGCTGCCGCCGACCTTTTCCACCACTGCGCGCAGCGAGACCATCGCCCGCCCTTCTTCAACCGTCGTCGCAACATCGCTGCCCAGCGGCTGCTGGTCAAAGTACACCTCGGTCGACGGGATCCTCAGCCGCTGGCCCGGGTGGATCACGCTCGGGTCCGCGATGTGGTTCGCCTGCATCAGGTCCCGCGGCGACACGCGGTGCGCCTCCGCGATCGCCCACAGCCAGTCACCCGGCTTCACCACGTAGAAGGTCTCCTTGCTCGCAGGCGAGGGCTCCGCCGTCACCTTTGGCGTCGGGCGCACCTCCGCCGGCCGGGCTGGCAGCATCGCCACTCGCTTCTCCGGCGTGGGAGGCAGGGCGACGCGCATCTCCCCGCGCGGCGCCGGCTTTGAGGAAGCGGCCTCCGCCCCGGTCACCAGCAGCGCAGTCGACTCCGGGCCAGCCGTCGCCGTGCTGCGCGCCGGCGGGAGCCCGGGGGCCGGCGCCGGCAGCGCCGCCACCTGCACCTGCGCCTGCGGCATTGCGCTCGCCGCGGCCGCCTCGGGACTGGTAGCCACTACGGGAGCCGATGCCGCAGGGGCCGCGGGCGTCGTTCGCGGCGGCGTCGGCGGCTCAGGGGGCGCCGCCACGTGCGTTGGCGCGGTCGCCGGTCTCGATGTCGGCACCGCCTCTGCCTCGGTGAACGTCTGGGTCACCAGGGGCCGGTCGGCTTCGGCGCGAGTTCGCTCGGTCGGAGCCGCTCCCGCTGCGCCGGATGCCCCAGCGACTGCATCCGGGAGCGCGGCCACTTTCAGCGGCTCCGGCTTCGCCCCACCTTCGGTCGACGATGACGAGGGCGGCCGCACGAGGTCGCCCGTCGGGCTCACGAACGGCGCCGTGCCCGGCAGCGCCACCTCCGCCTCCGAGACGCCCAGCACTGTGCTCTCCGGGGTCGGACTGCTGGCATGCATCGGCGGCGGCAGCGCGGGGCTGCCCGCCCGCGCCGGCGGCCCCGCCGCGACAGGCTGTGTCGCCGTCTGCATCCGCGTCGCGCCGCCCGGATTGTCCACCCGCACCTCTACCCGATCCGTCAGCGCCGTCCCGCCGTCCGCCGTGTAAGCCTTCGCCTGCACATGGTGGATGCCATTCAAGTAGCGCGTCGTGTCCCACAGGTACGAGAACGGCTGGACGTTGCTCATCGCCTTGAAGACATCGTCCACCAGGAAGATCACGTACCGGATCACCTCCGGCCGCGCCGCATCCACCCTGATCGCCGTCTTCCCCGACACCGTCGCGCCATGCTGCGGCACCGCGATGCGCAGCGCGGGAGCGCCGCCCCGCATCACCGCGGAACGGGCCCGCTGTAGCAGCACCGGGATGCTCACCTCCCCGGCCTTCCCCTCTGTGTCCACCGCGCGCACGGCGATCTGGTGCGCGCCGTCGACGTACCGGGAGGCGACCCACGTGAACAGCACCTTTCCGCTGGCCTGCGGCGGGTCGATGCCAAGCCGCGTCACCACCACCTCGTCCACCACCAGCTCCACGCGCGCGACCCCGGCCCGGCCCTGCGAAGCATAGGTCGCCGTGATGTCAACCGAGTCTGACGCGAGGGTAACCCCCTCCTCGGGCGACGTGATCCGCAGCGTAGGGCCGGTCGTGTCCGCCGCGGCCGCGCTGGCGACGGCCAGCGCTACTGCCGCGAGAATTGGTAGAAACGCCGGGCGTTTCAAGGCAGCACTCCTCACACCGGTCTTCTCGCCTGGGCCCCAGGCAAGTTCCTGCCCGCCGGGCAGGCCCTCAAGTGCCGCCGGAGAGGGAAGGGCTCTTCCTCGACCCCGGCCGCCGACATGCCTTACACCGAGACCGAGGCATGATACCACGCTGCGGGCGCCAAGTCAACGCGTCGCGCCCGCCACCTGCCGCACTCGAGAGGCGGACGGAGCGGCGAGGGGGGGCCGCTCCATCCGCGCTCTCTGAAAGCCGGCCCGCCGAAGCGGGCCCGCTCCTATCGTCCGTCCCCTAGAAGTCGCAGTACGGGATCCAGCAGCCAATGCCGCGGATGTGCCCCGCATTGGTGTCGAAGATCGTCGGGCTGTCCGAAACGATCGCGCCAGCGGCGAACCACTTGGCGTGCCCGTCCGCGAACCCAAGGTTGCTTCCCCCGAGGTGTCGCGTGTACTGTTTCATCTCCTCGGGGATGCCGTACTCCAGTTTCGCCTTGATTTGCCAGTCCACGCCGCAGTCCTGCGACCACGAGCAGTTGACCCAGTCGGCCGCGCAGCAGCCAGGCGCTGAGCCCTGCGGCCCGCATCCGGACACACACACATCCGGGAAGGCGACCAGGCTCACCATCCAGAACTCCTCCTGGGCGCCTGCATCCGCAACGACCACGTGCCAGGCCGGGTCGCTGATCTGACCAAGCTTCAGCTCCGTCAACGACGTTGAATACCCGATCGACTCGACGAACGCACCCGTCTCTTCGCCAGACTGGA
>Ga0123519_10009944_pt1 | contig 14244 bp, 14 predicted proteins | sample YelNatPaOPRAMG02_FD_87396 | JGI IMG/M metagenome (GOLD analysis project Ga0123519, IMG submission 87396) | Hot spring microbial communities from Yellowstone National Park - Yellowstone National Park OP-RAMG-02 (version 2) | ecosystem: Environmental > Aquatic > Thermal springs > Hot (42-90C) ...
AATAAATGGATTATTGAATAAAAGCGGTAAAGCATTTTTCAGTGTAATCCAATAAATCGTTGACTCTGGATATTTTCTTTTCAGTCCATGCAGTTGAGCTGTAGTCATTATGACATCACCCATTGCATCTAAATTGATAATTAAAATTTTCTTACCAATGGGATCATTTTCTTTACATCCATTTTCAAGACAATTGTAATAAGGAAAGCAAGGTTTGTAACCAGAAAAATTCTTACACTTTGGGATTTCAAATCGTGACTTTTCCATTAACTTCACCAGTTTAGTTCTTGAATTAAATTTTCAAATTTACTTTCAATTTTTTCGGTAGAAATATTTTTTATTTCTTCAGTAGATGATTTAATTGATCGGAATTTTGTTCTGTAAGGTGCAAAGCTAACAAAATTCCAATCAACATTCGGATAGAGTGCAATAACTGGAACTTGAAATGCAGAAGCAATGTGAACTGCTGAAGTGTCGGGCGTTATCAACAAATCGGAATTCTTAATCTTTGAAGCAAAATGTTGAAATGATGAACCTTCAACTGTAACCAAATAATTTTTATCAATTGCTTGAATAATTAACTCAGCTTCAGTTCTATCGGCAGGTTCGAAAAGAATTAAAAATTTCAGATTTGAATATTTTGATTTTAATGAATTGATAAGCTTAATCCATTTTTCAACTGGATATTTTCTTATCTCCGCACCAGCTGAAATATTGATTGCAACAATTTTGTGTTTTGATTTTATTTCTGAAAATTTTTCACTGATGCCTTTGTCAATTTGTGGATCAACGAACAATTCAGGCTTGATGATTTCAGGATTTATTTTTAATCCACTTGAAGAAAGAAGATAAGCATATCGTTCAATGAGATGAGTTTTGTTTTTATCGGGATAATCTATTGCATGAGTGAGATATTTGCTTTGCTTTTCAAAATTAAATCCAACTTTATTTTGCGCATTGAGTAAAGAGAGTAAAATTGATGAGGTTGTTGATGGATTGTCATTCAGATCGATTATCAGGTCATATTTTTTGAAGCAAAGTGGGAAAAGTGTAATCAGAGAGAAAATGTTTTTGTTGATGAAATAGACTTTATCGAGATAAGGATTGCATCTTAAAACATCTTTGTTTTTCTTAAGCGTGATTAATTCAATTTTAATTTCAGAATTCGATTCTTTCAGTGATCTGAAAACGAAAGATGAGATGATGATATCACCAATCTTTCCAATTCTAATGATTAAAACACTTTTTATCTTTTTGTAGTCAATCAAATTCATTGTCCTTTTGAAAATATGATTTCGATCTTATCAATTACCAGCTGTGGATCAAGTTCTTTCATACATTCATGATTACGATTACATTCTCTCAAGTTACATTGAATGCAATCAAGATTTTCATTTCTTACCCAGAAACAATTCTGCCCAAATGGTCCATGTGCATAAGGATTTGTTGGACCGAAAATTCCAATTGTCGGAATTCCGATTGCAGCAGAAAGATGCATTGGTCCTGAATCATTGGCAACAACTAACTTACATTTTGAAATCAAAGCTACCATTTCACGAATTGTTGTTTTTGGTGCGAGATGAGAAAACGCAGAAGTTAATTTATGAATTGTTCGAGCGTCAGTTTCATCCTCATCACCGTAGAGAATTAAAAATTGTGAATCATATTTTTGATGAATGAGATTACAGATCTCAGCAAATTTTTCTGGTTCACATCTTTTTGAACTCCACCCACCGCCAGGAATTATGCCGATGCAGTTTTCAGAAATTTTGTTTTTCTGGAAATAATCTTCAGCAAATTTTTTTTCCTCGTCTGTAATTTGATAAACCAGTTCTTTGTATTCTGTTTTGATATCCAACAATTTCAAAAATTCAAGATGAGCAAGAGCACTATGCAGATTTGGATCTGTCAATTTCACTTTCAAATGATAAGCGTATCTTCTACCTCGTTTATCGTATCCAACTTTCATTTTTGCTTTTGTGAGAAATGTAAATTGTGCAGTTCTTGGATTGGAGTAGAAATCAAAAATGATATCATATCGTTCTTTTCTCAGTTGATGAATGAGTTTAAGATTTTCAAGCAGAGATTTTTTGAATTCAAAAATTTTTGTGATTAAAGGATTGTGCTTTAGGATTGGTGCCGCAAAACTTTCAGTCAAATAATGAATTTCACAATCAGGAAATTCGGTCTTTAAATTTTTCAATACAATTGTGGAAAGAATTAAGTCGCCAATTCCTCTCGGTTTGATGATTAAAATCTTTTTGATTGTATCTTTGTTTATTGTCATACATTTTTTAACTAAATTAAAAAAAACGGCTATGTTACTAAAATATGATGACAGTTCTGGAATCTCTCAAGCTTGCTAAAGAATATTTAGAAAAATATCAAATTGAAAATCCGAGATTGAACGCCGAGCTTCTTCTTTCAGAAGTTCTAAATTGTAAAAGGCTGGATCTTTACACAAACTTTGAAAAGCCACTAAAGGAAGAAGAAATTCAAAAGTATCGAAAATATCTTTTGAGAAGAACAAAAGGTGAGCCTGTTCAATACATTACTGGAAAAGCATATTTCTACGGTTTTGAATTTATAGTAACGCCTGATGTTTTAATTCCACGACCAGAAACAGAATTGTTAGTTGAAGAAGTAATTGATGCATTCGAAAAAAATGAATCATTGAAGATTGCTGATTTATGTTCAGGAAGTGGAAATATTGGAATTACTCTCGCAAAATTTTTTCCTAATTCAGAAGTGGATTGCATTGATGTCTCTGAAAAAGCTATTGAGATAGGAAGATTAAACGCTGAGAAATTAAATGCAGAGAATGTTAGTTTTTATAAAATTGATATTCTGAATGACGAACTTCCTCAAAAAATTTATGATCTCATTGTTTCGAACCCACCTTACATTCCAGTTGAAAGAAAGAATGAACTCCAAACTGAGGTTCGACTTTATGAACCAGAAATTGCTCTATTTGTTAATGATGAATTAAAATTTTATCGAAGAATAATAGAATTGAGCGAAAGATTTTTGAAAATGAATGGTAAGATATTTTTTGAGATTGATAATGAAATTGCCCTCAAAGTTTATGATTTGATGAAAGGAAAAAATTTTTCTTCTATTTCAATTAAAAAAGATTTAGCGAAACTTAATCGAATAATTTCAGGAGTAAAAGAAAAATGAAATCAGTAATTCAACGTGTCAGTCGAGGAAGTGTAAAAATTGGAGAAGATTATTACAGAGAAATTGGAACTGGAATGGTTGTCTTACTTGGAGTTCATAAAGACGATACTGAAGCAGATGCGAAAAAACTTGCTGAGAAAATCTGTAACCTCAGAATTTTTAATGATGAAAATGAAAAGTTAAATCTTTCAATTCAAGATGTTCACGGTGAAATGTTAATCATTTCACAATTTACTCTTTATGGTGATTGTAAAAGAGGAAATCGACCGAGCTTTACTGATTCTGCAAATGCTGAAAAAGGAAATCAACTTTATGAACTCTTTGTCAAAGAGTGTAAACAAATTCTTGGTGAGGAGAGAGTAAAGACTGGAATTTTTGGTGCAATGATGACTGTCGAGATTATTAATGAAGGACCAGTTACAATAATTGCTCATACAGATTACAACAAAACTTTATCTGAAAAATGAAAAAACGATTAATGATGATTTTTGTTGATGGTTTAGGAATTGGAAGAAATAATCCTGAGGTTAATCCACTTGTTCGATTCAAATTAAATTTTATAAATGAATTCTTTGGAAAATTTCCCACGCTTAAAAATTCAAGGATTGAAAATAAGTATTTTAGCATCAGACCAGTTAATGCAACAATGGGAGTTGAAGGTCTTCCACAAAGTGGAACAGGGCAGACTGCAATTTTTTGTGGATTTAATGCGTCAAAATTTATTGGTAAACACTTCGGTCCATACATTTATTCAACACTAAAACCGCTTGTTCAAAAGAAAAATATCTTTGTCGATTTAGAAGGGAGAAATTATTCGACTTATTTTTCAAATGCATATCCACAAAGATTTTTTGATTATTTAAGAGATGGTCGACGAACATTGAGTGTAACCACTTTCTCTTATCTTGCAGCTGGAAAGAAATTGAATGATGTAAACACTTTACTTGAAGGTAAAGCTATCACAGCTGAAATCACCAACGAAATCTGGAATTCTAAACTCGGTTATAATTTGCCAGTAATAAAACCACAAAAAGCAGGAAAAACATTTTATCAAATTAGTCAGGAATACAACTTCAATTTGTTTGAATATTTTTTGACTGATTATGCGGGACACAGTCAGGATTTTAATTATGCACTGGAAGTTCTCACAAAACTTGATGGATTTTTAGAAGGATTAATCTCAAGTATGGATTTGAAAAAAGATTTGTTGATTTTGATTTCTGATCACGGCAATATCGAAGATTTATCAGTCAAAGGCCACACAAGAAATCCAGCAATTGGAATTTTTGTTGGGAAAAATCACAAAGAATTTTATAATAAAGTAAATTACCTTTACCAACTAAAAAGAAATATCATCAATTATCTTGAAAGCGAGTGATTATCCAGTCATAAAAGTTTTTATTCTTTTTCTGATTGGTTTTTTACTTGGTTATTTAATTTTCATCCCTTCGTTTGTTTACATTTTAATTTTATTGGCTTTAACTTTTGCTTTCTTCATTTTTCAACAAAGAAATGAATTCTTTGCAAATGTTTTGATTGGATTTGTTGTAATGACTTTTGGTGCGTTTGTTTTTTCATCTAAGTTTTACACAAATGAAAGAGAACTCAAAATTTTAGATGCACTTCAAAAGAAAAAAGTTTTGTTGTATGGTGAAGTTTCAGGTGTCGAGTATCTTGATAAAGAAAAAATTCAATTTGAATTAAAAGTAGATTCAATTTCCTATCGAAAAGTAAATTTCCCTGTCAATCAAATTTTGCTTGTAAATCTTGATTTACGAGAAAGTTCATTCTCTTTGAATTATTTTGAGAGAATTATTTCAGTTGGAAATCAAATTAGAATTTCTGGGACACTATCAAATCCACCTGAACCAGTTTATCCTGGGGACTTTAATCTTCGTCTCTATCTGAAATCAAAAAATATCAATTACATTTTACAATCCAATAATTTCGATGAATTAAATCTCATCAAAGAAAATCGCTCGATCTTTAATTACAAAAGACTTTTAAGCAATCTCCGACAAAAAATAAAATTTCAAATTGAAAGAAATTTCGATTTACTTGAAGCAGCTTACATAAAAGGTTTGTTCATTGCCGAACGAACAGATATTCCTGATGAGGTGAAAAATAGTTTTGTTAACTCAGGTGTAATTCATGTTCTGGCAGTTTCCGGTTTGCACACAGGTTACATAGCTTTAATTCTTCTAAGTCTTTTTGGAAGATTTAATATTGTAGTAAGAGTAATTTTAGTTTCAATTGGACTTTTTGTTTTTGCACACATTGCAAATCTTTCACCATCTGTGATTAGAGCAAGTTTGATGAGCGTTGTGGTCTTGTTAGGATTGTTAACTCAACGAAAAAATATTTTACTAAATTCAATATCAATTGCTGGGCTGATTATTTTAATTTTTAATCCACTTGATGTTTTTAATCCAAGTTTTCAATTATCATTCTCTGCTGTTTTATCCATTGCATTGATTTATCCTATCCTTAATGATTATGTCAAGAAACTTAATTTATCAGGGTTTACAAAATTGTTGATTGATTTGTTATTAATTTCAATTGCTGTTTCAATAGGGACATTTCCTTTTGTCGCAAGTTACTATCAAAAATTTTCAATCATATCTTTAATTGCCAATTTAATTGTAATTCCATTGACAGGATTTATTCTGGGTGGAATTATCTTAAATCTCATTGTTTTGAATTTAATTCCGTCATTGTTTCCAATTTATAAAAGTGTCCTGGTCGCTCTTATCGATTTCAATTACAGTGTAGTTAATTTTTTTGGAAATCTGCCTTTTGCTTACACTACAATCAAAAACTTTTCTTTGATGAATTCAATAGCTTATTACTTAGTTGTTGTGATTATTGCAGGAATTGTGAAGTCAAGATTTAATCCTCTGTTTAAGTTTGTTTCAATAGCGTTAATTGTTTTCAATTATGTTTATCATTACGATTTACTTGATAAAAACATTGTTGAAAGAAATAAAAATTATTTAGTTCTCTCCAAGATGAGTAACTCAAATGTAATTTTGTTGAGTTCTAATGAAAGATGTTTCTTAAAGATCTTTGAAAGGAGCGATTCTCTATTCCACACTAAAAAGGACTTGAATAAGTTGAATCAATTAACTGAGAATTTTGGAATCGATAAATTTAATCTTGCGAGTTTTTCAACTCACTCAATTTTTCTAAAAAATGATTTGAAAAATAAATTAGATCTAACAAGAATTAAACGACTTGATGATAAAATCTGGCTATTTGGAAAAAGTGATGAAGCTGAATTAAATGATAAGATATTAGTTTGTCCACGATATAAGTTCATTAAAAATTCTTTCACCGAAGTTTTCACCACGGATGATTTTCATATTGTAGTTTCTCCATTAAATATTGAAAGAGTTTCTGACAAACTGTCAAATGAGCAATTGAAAATTATTTGGATAAAACCACAACTTGATACAGTTTTTTATAAAATTAATAGTAATGGGTTCACAGCTGTTTCACTTAATTTTGAAAAACAACGAATGAAGATTTATGAACTTAGAAACGAAGGATTAAAAGAGATTAAATGGTGAATGTTACTGACTTTTCATTAACTAAATTCCAGTTGAAAAGAGTAACCGATTTTTTGGCTTTCTCTATTTTCTACTATGCAGAAAATTTCAAATTAATTTTCAAACAGATTTTAATTCCACAATTCGTTTCCGTCGGGTTGATTTATTTTTTATATAAAAGTCTCTATGGGGAATTTAATCTCACTTACTTTCTTTCAAGTGAGGGCAAGATTTTTTTATTTGTTTTGATTTTGTTTGTGATTTCAAATCTCTACAACACAATCTATCAATCAATAAAACTTGTAGTCTTAAATAATCTTGAACTGAGATTGTGGAAATTCAAAACCTTACTTTTAATCCTCACAATCTTTCGTTTATTTTTATTTCTTACAATGCTGGCTTCGATCTTTTTTGATTATACTTTTATCTTTATGTTTTTCGCATTTTTGGTCCTAAACACTTATTTCTATCAATTCATTTTTAATGAGGCAGAAAAAAATTTTTCGAGTTCACAGTTCAAATTAAAATTTTTTGAGTTTTTGAAATTGAATTTCAAAGCTTTTATGATTTCAATCGTCACAAGAGCTTTGACAATTTTTTTACCTCTATTTGCAACATTTTCAATTTTTATCGTATACGAGTTCGTGAGAATTTTAATTACTGGAAAAGTTTTCTTCTTTGTTGTTGATAGATGGATTGAATTTCAAATCTGGTTGATCTACACATTACTACTTTTTTTAATTGCAAATCCTTTTCAATATCTTACAATGATGATTTTTCACAAGTATCGTTTCTTGAAAGAACTCAATAAAAACCTCGAACAAAACATATAACTCAGATGAAAATCCGCATCAAAGCAAATGAAATCTCTAAAGCTGAAGATATTAAGCATGTAAACTTGGCGATTAATGGTGATCAGGATGCATTTGCCTGGATAATGAAAAAGTACAAAGGACCTTTGCAAAATCTTATCTACAAAATGGTAAGCGATAAAAACGAGGTTGAAGATTTAATTCAGGAAGTTTTTATTAAAGTTTATAATTCACTCAAGAATTACAGTCAGGAGTATGCATTCTCAACTTGGATTTACAGGATTGCAATTAATAATACAATCGATTATTTACGAAAGAAGAAGCTTGAGACTTTTTCAATTCATTCAGATGAAGAAGAGGATGATGACAGACCTAAATATGAAATTCCAGATACAAGTTATTCAGCTGATGCAATTATTATTCTTGAGCAGAGACAACAGATTATAAATGATGCAATCAATTCACTTCCTGAGAAATACAAGAAAGTCATAGAGCTCCGCCATAAGGAAGAGCTCTCTTATGAAGAAATTTCTGAAATTTTGAATTTGCCCATCGGAACAGTTAAAGCTCACTTATTCAGGGCTCGTGAGCTTTTGAACAAATATCTCAAAGATAAAATGAGATTTCTGTAAGATTATTTTTTCTTTTCTCTTCTGACTAAAATGTTGTCAATTAGACCGTATTCTTTTGCTTCTTCTGGACTGAAATAACGGTCACGATCTGTGTCTTTTTCTATTTGTGCAACATCTTTACCAGTGTGATAAGACAAAATCTCGTTTAATTTTCTTTTAATTCTTAAAATTTCTTCAGCTTGAATGGAAATGTCAGTCGCAGTTCCCTGAAAACCACCCCAGGGCTGATGAATCATTATTCTTGAATTTGGAAGAGCTGTTCTCTTTCCTTTTGTTCCACCAGCAAGAAGAACAGCGCCCATACTTGCAGCCATTCCAATACAAATTGTAGCTACATCACATCTTACATATTGCATTGTATCGTAAATAGCGAGTCCTGCACTCACACTTCCACCTGGTGAATTGATGTAAAGATTAATGTCTTTGTCTGGATCTTCTGATTCAAGAAAAATCAATTGAGCAATTACAAGACTTGCAATGTGATCATCAATTGGTGTTCCGATCATAATAATTCTTTCGCGCAATAAGCGAGAAAAAATATCCATTCCTCGTTCACCGCGACCGGTCTGTTCAATTACATAAGGAACAAGCTGATTGTAGAAATCTAAGTTTTTCATTTTTAAACTCCTTTTTATAATACTTCTTTTTGGGTGGTAATTTTAACCTTTGGTTTTAAGAAATTGAAAATTTTTTCTTCCAGCAGTTCTTCAAGTAAGTTTGCACCACGAGTAACTAAATAATTTTTTGCTTGTTCAACTGGTAACTTATATTTTTCAGAAAGTTTTTGAGCATAGTTGTTAATTTCTTCTTCAGTTAAATCTAAACCAGACTGTTTCACCAAAGACTTTTTGATGATAAACCACATTACATTTTTTTCAGCGAGAGGTTTGACTAACTCTGATAATTGATCGTCACTTACATTTTTATAAGTTTCAATTGTCTTTAAATCTTTTACATAATCTTTGACTGTTTTTTCAACCATTGAAGGTGGAGGAGTGACTTTGAATTTTTCGACCAGAACATCCTTAAGTTTTCTAATAAATGCTTTTTCTTCTTCAGAGGTTAAATATTGCAATTCATCTTTAAGTATCTTTTCTTTGAAAGTCTCGAAAGTTTCATTTTCATTATTAGTTATTTTCTTAATGAATTCTTCATTTATTTCGGGTAATTTTACTTTTAATATCTTTTTGATTTCGTATTCATAAACGGGTTTAGAGTCATTGTTTATATTTTTATCATCAAGAGTGGGTTCAAGAGCTGTCTCAAATTTATCACCAACTTTTTTATTCAGCAATAAATCTCTGAACTCAGGATTGATATTTTCATCATTTAGATATACGCCCAAAATTTGAGGTTCTGTGGTTTTATTTTCAGATTTTTCTGTTTTGTCCACTACAACTATTACTTCATAAGAATCCACAGTGTGTATTTCTTCTTGGGTTCTATACTGAAACTGAAAATCTTTCAATACTTTATCAAAGAATGAATCAGTAAGTTCGTACTCTTTCTTTTCGATTGTTACATCAGCAAGTTTCTGATCGAGGTCAGAAAGATTAATTTCTGGAAGAACTTCAAATTCAATATCGAATTTTAATTCTTTATCATCCGTAAGATCGAGGTTTGTGATTTTGGGGACACCAATTATTTCTATTCCCAGCGTATCAATTTCATCCCAGAAGCGATTGTTAGCTATTTTATGAAGGTTATCATAAAACAGAGCTTCACCATACATTTTTCTGACTAATGAAAGGGGAGCTTTACCTTTTCTAAAGCCAGGAATAGTCAATTTTTTTGATTCTTCTTTGAGAATTTCTTCAAAATATTTTTCTGTTTCTTCTTTTGGCATTTCAATAGAAATTTTGCGTTCTGAATCATTTAAGTTTTGAATTTGACTGTTCAATTTTAATCCTCTGATTTGTTATTAGGTTTGAGTGCAAAATGTCGTGCGGAAGGGGGGACTCGAACCCCCACGAGTTACCTCACTAGATCCTAAGTCTAGCGCGTCTGCCAATTCCGCCACTTCCGCTTAAGCATTGCAAAAATATGAAAATTTAATTGCTCGAAAAAATTTGAGCAATATTTGCATTGAAAATTTATTATCAGATTCGACTTTGATAAAATCATATGTGTTTTTTTCAAAGAAAACTTGAGATTCAATTTATATTCACGAATCATTTGCTTAGAAATTTATCAATCACTAAGTTTGTATTGAGAATTAGCCATTTCCCCATAAGGAAGTGGCTAATTTTTTTATATAACAGCTCATTTCAAAAATAAAATAAATAAGAAATCAAGAGGTGCTTATGAACGATTACATTTATATGACCCGTGAAAGACTTTTAGAATTAGAAAGAGAATTAAATGATCTAAAAATCCGTGGTCGTAAAGAAATAGCTCAAAAAATTGCTGATGCTCGAGCTCATGGAGATTTATCAGAAAATGCTGAATATGATGCAGCAAAAGAAGAACAAGGATTGCTTGAGCTGAAAATTGCCAAGCTCGAGAATATGCTTGCAAGAGCAAAAATTATCGATTCAAATTCAATTTCAACCGATGAAGTTAGAGTTTTGACAAAAGTAAAAGTAAAAAATCTTAAAACAAATAAAATTCAAGTTTATCATTTAGTTTCTCCTGAAGAAGCGGACTTTGAGAATGGTAAAATGTCCATCAATAGTCCGATTGGTCGTCAACTTCTGGGAAAGAAAGTCGGTGATGTAGTTAAGGTCAATGTTCCAGCTGGATTGATTGAACTGGAAATTTTGGAGATTTCAAGATAAATAATTTTCAAATGAAGAATTTCATCATTTTAATTTTATTGTTCTTTTTTGGAAATACAGTGACGGGACAAAACAAAATTCATATTTCAAACCTTTCCACATTAAAAGAAAAACTTGAAAACGAAATTCAAGTTAGCAAGGGCATTTTCGCGATTGCTTTTAAGGAAATTGGAAACGAAGACAATATAATTATCATAAATGGTGATGAAATTTTTCATGCTGCAAGCACGATGAAGACACCAGTAATGGTGGAAGTCTTTAGACAATCAATAATTGGGCGATTTTCTCTTGATGATTCGATTGTTGTAAGAAATGAATTCAAAAGCATAGTTGATGGTTCAACTTATTCGCTTGATGTAAAAGACGATGGTGATGATAAGATTTATTCAATGATTGGTCAGAAAAGAAAAATATATGATTTAGTCTACGATATGATTACTGTTAGCAGCAATCTTGCGACAAATCTTTTGATTGATCTTGTTGAACCAGCTAATGTGACAAGAACGATGAAGGAATATGGACTGGAGAAAATAAAAGTCTTAAGAGGAGTTGAAGACATAAAAGCTTATGAACTTGGGTTGAATAATACTGTCACTGCTAATGATTTGATGAAGTTGTTTGAATTAATTGCAACGAATAAAATTCTCAATGAACAATCTTGCAATGAAATGATCAAAATTCTACTTGATCAAAAATTCAATGACAAGATTCCCAAATATCTACCAACAAATGTGAAAGTTGCTCACAAAACTGGCAGCATATCTAAAGTTGAGCACGATAGCGGGATAGTTTTCCTGCCCGATGGTCGTAAGTATGTTCTCGTTGTTTTATCAAAAGAACTTGATGATAATGAAAAAGGTAAAGAAACTATCGCAAAGATTTCAAAACTTATCTATGACTATTTGATAGAGTGACTATGAAAAAATTAATTTCATCAGCAACTGTTCAAAAGGCGTTACAATTCATTAGAGAGCAAGAACTCTTGAAAAATGGGGACTCAGTCGTTGTTGGATTCAGTGGGGGCCCAGATTCGACTTTTCTTCTTCAATTACTTCTGATAATTCAAAATATTTTTAATCTAAAAATCTATGCTGCTCATCTTAATCATAAATTAAGAGGTAAAGAAGCAGACGAAGATGAAAAGTTTGTAAGAGAATTTTGCAAGAAACATAAAATTGAATGTCTTTTTGATACAAAAGACATTCAGAAAATTGCCCAGGAAAAAAAGCAAAGCATTGAAGAAACAGCAAGAAATGAGCGATACAGATTATTTAATGAAGCAGCACAGCAATTTAAAGCAAACAGAATTGCAACTGGACACACACTAAATGACAATGCCGAAACTATGATTTTTAATTTTATCAGAGGAAGTGGTGTTTCTGGTTTGAGAGGAATTCCGGTTAAAAGAGATAATATTATCAGACCACTGCTTGGATTAACGAAAGAAGAGATTCTTGATTTTCTCAAAAAAGAAAAAATTCCATTCAGAGTTGATTCAACAAACTTTGAAGATGATTACACTCGCAATTTCATAAGAAATAAAATCATTCCTTTATTAATGGAATTAAATCCATCTTTATTTGATACCTTATCAATTACTGCTGACCTTTTGAGATTACTTGAAAAATACATCGAAGTTGAGGAAGCAAAGTTTGATAAGATATTTGTTGCGAAGAAAGCTGAAAAACTTCTAAGAATTAAGATTGAAGAAAATGTTGATTATAAAAATTATCTGATGATGGATTTAATTCGAAAGAAAATTAATTCTGTCTTTAATGTTCAAATCGGTTATGAAAAAACTAAAGAGATTGTGAACTTAGTCAAGCAGGAAAAAGGAACAACAATCCAAATTAACGAGAAAATTCTTGCATTAAGAGAAAGCAATTCAATTCTTGTTTTGGTAGAACCAGAATTTGAAGAAGTGAATTTTTCAGTTACTTATGATTCTAAGCTTCAGAAATATTATGGAAGTTATTTTGAATTTAAGATCAGCAGTGCATCAGTTAAAGAAGCAAAGTTATCTGATAATCCGTATGTCGAGTTTTTCGATGCAGATAAAGTAAAACATAAATTAATCTTAAGGAACTGGAAACCAGGAGATAAATTTGTTCCACTTGGAATGAAATATTCCAAGAAAGTCAGTGATATTTTAACCGATGCAAAAATTCCATCAATTTTCAGAAAGCAAATTCTTGTTTTGTGCGATGGACCAGAAATTATCTGGCTTGTGGGTGTAAGGCTTTCAGAGAAGTACAAAGTGACTAATGAAACAAAGAAAGTAATTAAAGCGAGAATTAATTATGATTTCGAAATTTAACGCAAAAGAAATTCAGGTGAATGGCGAAACTTTTGAAATTCTGATCGATGAGGAAACAATCCAGAAGAGAGTCGCTGAACTTGGAGAACAAATAAGTCAAGATTATAATGGTAGAGTTCCAATTTTTATTGGAGTACTGAATGGTTCGGTGATTTTCTTTGCTGATTTGATTAGAAACATTTCAATCAATTGTGAAGTAGACTTTTTGAAACTTTCCAGTTATGGAGATGCAAAAATTTCCAGTGGAAATGTAAAGTTGATTAAAGAATTAAATGCTGACATTAAAGGTCGTGATGTGATTATTGTCGAAGATATTGTTGATACAGGACTTTCAATTGTTTATATGAAAGGATTACTTCAATCTCAAAATCCTGAAAGTATAAAAATTGCAACGCTTCTTCATAAACCAGAAGCTACAAAATATGATATTAAACTTGACTATATTGGATTTCAAATTCCAAATAAATTTGTAATCGGTTATGGTTTAGACCATACCCAGAAGTATAGAAATTTGAGATCAATTTACGCACTAAAAAGTTGAAATTGGAGAATTTATGGAAGATAAAGGACAGAAAAACATAAAATTTAATCCAGACGATAAAAAGCCCAATAAGAACAACGAAGATTTTGACTGGTCAAAAATTCTAAGAATGGTTTTTGGCTGGGGTGGGGTAATTATTGCAGCATTGATTGTAATGCAGATGTTTCGCACTGGCGATATGGCTGAGGTGGAAATTACTTACAATGAATATCAAAGACTTTTAAATGAAGGTAAAATTGAAAGTGCTGTAATTAAAAAATCAGAGATTAACAATTATTATTTTCATGGTAAACTTAAATCTGAAGAAGCATTAAATGTTGGAACTGGAAGAACAGTCAGAACAAAAAAAATTGTCGTATTCCTTCCTGAAGCAGGCTCACCAGAAAATATCAAAGTCTGGAACGAAAAAGGGATTAAATTTACATTCGAAGAAAAAG
>Ga0123519_10009946_pt1 | contig 14243 bp, 15 predicted proteins | sample YelNatPaOPRAMG02_FD_87396 | JGI IMG/M metagenome (GOLD analysis project Ga0123519, IMG submission 87396) | Hot spring microbial communities from Yellowstone National Park - Yellowstone National Park OP-RAMG-02 (version 2) | ecosystem: Environmental > Aquatic > Thermal springs > Hot (42-90C) ...
GCCATTTTTGCTATGTGTTGTTCTTGTTTTTCGAGTTTTAGTTTCTCGGTGTCTATGAGTGCTAGGGCTCTTTTTGAGCATGCTTTTATGCAAGCTGGGGTGTCTAGGTCTGGGCATTGGTTGCATTTGTGGGCTTTTCTGTCTGATAGTATGATGGCGCCGAATGGGCATACTACCATGCAGAGTCCGCAGCCTATGCATCTTTCAAGGTCTATGGTTTCGTTGATGGCATCTGTGGGGCAGATTGCTTTGCATGGCGCGTCCTCGCATTGTTGGCATATAATAGGATAATATGAGCCGTTTATTTCACGTATAATTATCCTTGGAGCTTCATAGAGTCTTTCGCAGGCTTCTTCACAGTCTTTGCAGCCGTCGCATAATTCTGGTTGGATTAGGATTTTTTTCAACTTTTTATCCTCCAATCTTATATTCTAAGCTCTGCGCATATATTGTCAATATACTCTTGTATCTTGGCTTTCTCTTGCTCCTTTAAGTGTTTGAATCTTCTCTGTGCATCTAGGTATTCTGTGACTGGTTTTCTCTGAATTGGCCTGTAGGTTATCCTGAATTCTCCCTCTTCTATCTCGTATAGTAGCCAGGCGCCTGTTTCTACTGCGAGTCTTCCAATTTCTATTGTTTTTGATGGGTCGAATCCCCAGCCGGTTGTACAAGGCTGATGTAGGTGTATGTATGCTGGTCCTTCCGTCTCTTTGGCCTTTTTAACCTTTTTCATGAAGTCTTCTGGGTATGATATTGATGCTGTCGCTACATAGGGGACTCCGTGGGCTGCCATGATGAATGGCATGTTCTTTTTCGGCCTGTCTTCGCCGAAGCTCTTTTTTCCCGGTGGTGATGTTGTAGTGGATGCGCCGTATGGTGTTGCTCCACTTCTTTGTATTCCTGTGTTCATGTATGCTTCGTTATCGTAACAAATGTAGATGATGTTGTGGCCTCTTTCCATCGCCCCTGAGAGGGCTTGCATGCCTATGTCCGCTGTTCCACCGTCGCCTGCGAATGCAACTACATTTGTGTCTGTTTTGCCCTTGGCTTTTAGGGCTCTTTCGATTCCTGAGGCGACTGCGGCGGCGTTTTCAAATGCTACGTGTATCCATGGTATTTCCCATGCTGTTTCAGGGTAGGGTGTTGTGATAACTTCTAGGCAGCCGGTTGATGAAACTGCTATTGTATTTTTGCCAAGGACTTTTAATGCTAATCTCACGCCTAGGGTTGCGCCGCATCCTGCGCAGCCTCGGTGGCCCGGGGCGAGGAGTTCTTCTTTAGGTATTTCCATCTAGGATTCCTCCTTTAATCCAATCCATGTAATGTCCTTTTCTGGTTTTTCTGTTTTTTCTATAATCTCTTTGATGTTTTGGGGTGTTATGTCGCGTCCTCCTAATCCTAGGATGAAATTGTAGATTTCTTTGTCGCGGATTTTTGCTTTGATGTCTGTGTAGAGCGCTCCTCCCATGCTAAATGTTATGTCTTTGTCAAGGACCGCTATTTTGTCAGCGTTTTTTATCGCTTTAGAAATTTCTTTGTGTGGAAATGGCCTGTAGACTCTTACTTTGAGTAGGCCGACTTTTTTTCCCTCTTTTCTAAATTCGTCGACTAGTTCTTTGAGGGTGCTGCAGAGTGATCCCATTGCTACGAGGACGATATCAGCATCTTCGCACCTGTATTCCTCAATGAAGTTATATTTGCGTTTGAATGTTTCATGGAATTCTTTGTTGACCTTTTCTATGATTTTTTTGGATCTTTGTGTGGCTTCTTCGATTTGGTATCTTGCTTCCATGTAGTAGTTTGGGTCTGTGAATGTTCCGAGGGACATCGGCTTTTCTGGGTCTAATATTGCATGTTCTGGTTCATATTCTGGTAAGAAGTTGTTTACTTCATCCTTTGGAAGTATTTCAACTGGTTCTACAGTGTGTGTTAATATGAACCCGTCTAGGCAGACCATACTGGGTAAGAGTACTTTCTTGTTTTCTGACACCTTATATGATATGAGTATGGAGTCAAAGGCTTCTTGTGCGCTTTCGACGTATACTTGTATCCAGCCTGAGTCTCTTTCGGCTATTGAGTCTTGGTGGTCGTCCCATATGTTTAGGGGGGCTGAGAGTGATCTGTTGGCGTTGGCCATTACTATTGGGTTTCTTAGTCCTGCTGCGACGAAGAGTATTTCGTGCATTAGGGCTAGTCCTTGTGATGATGTTGCTGTGAATACTCTTGCACCGGCTGCTGATGCTCCTACGCATGCGCTTATAGCGCTGTGTTCTGATTCTACTCGTATATATTCTGCTTCTAATTCTCCGTTGGCTACGAATTGTGCCAGATACTCGGATATGGATGTTTGTGGTGTTATCGGATAAACGGGTATGACTTGTGGTTTGGCGAGTTTCACGGCCTCTGCGACCGCCCGATTTGTTGATAGTATCTCTAGTGTCATTTTTCCCACTCCAAGTTATCTTTCTCTTTCCATTTTTATCGCCTTTACAGGGCATTCTTCTGCACATATCCCGCATCCTTTACAATAATCATAATTTATCTCATATTCTGGGCTTATACATGCATCTGGACAGAATAATATGCAGTTGTCGCATTCTATACATTTTTCCTTGTCGAGGATTGGTTTGAAGGTTCTCCAAGTGCCTGTTTTGTTTCGACGGGTGCTTCCAGGTTCTTTTACAGTGGCTCCAATTTCCATTTATATTCACCCTTTCATGTTTTCATAAGCTTTTTTAGCAGCCTCTGCATTCTTTTCCCCAATTTTGTCGGGGAATGTTTCTTTGATTATCTTTATAATGGCGTCTATTGTTACTTCTCCTGTCGCGCCTGCGAATGCTCCCAACATTGTTGTGTTTACAATGGGTCGGCCTAGTATTTCTAATGCTATGCCTGTGGCGTCGATGGTATATTTTTTTGCTCCTGGAGGTGTTTGGGGTTTTTCTCTCGTGTTTATTATAACTGCACCGTTAGTTTTTAGTCCTGCGAATACATTAACGACTTCTAGGAGTCCGTCGTCTAGTACAACAACGTAATCGGGGTTGTAAATTTGATGTCTTCTTCTTATGGGTTTTTCATTTAGTCTGGTGAAGGCCATGACGGGGGCGCCCCTCCTTTCCACGCCAAAGAATGGAAAAGCCTGTGAGTACTTCCCATCCTCGAATGCGGCTTTTGCGAGGATTTCTGCTGCTGTGACGGCACCTTGTCCGCCGCGTCCATGAAATCGGATTTCGATCATGGTCTACCTCCAATTTTTCATTGTTAATCATTATAGAATTTTAGTATATATACATGATGGTCAATTTATAACCCAGAGGGGAATAAAATGAAGATCCTTATAGTCACAGGAAAACTCGCAGGAGAACTCGTAATAAAAGCTTCATCTACTAAAAAGCATGAAGTACATGTTCATATCGCAGACATTCCCATAGCAGCCTTCCTAACCCCCAATCGAATAATAAACGAAATCAAGAAAATAGATGATTCCATCACTTCAGAATTGGATCTTGTACTTATACCAGGCTTAATACCTAGAGATGCTAGTATAATAACAAAAGAGACAGGGATACCAGCCTATAAAGGGCCAACAGACGCCGCCGACCTCCCAATAGTACTCGACCTATTGGACAAATTGAAACTATCACCCAAGAAAGCCGCTGACAGGCTAATAGAAGAAGAACAGCGAAAAAGGGCCCTTAAGTTTATAAAAGATTTTGAAGAGGATGAAGAAAAACGTGAAAAACTACTAAAAAGAGAAGAGAACATCCTTGTAGGTGAACTCCCTGTTGGAAGAGATTTTCCAATGAGAGTCCTGTCAGAAGTCGCAAAGGCGCCATTCTTAAAAAAGGAAGAATTAATAAAGCAGGTTAACTATCTCGTAAAGAATGGAGCTGACATAATAGACATCAGAACAATACCAGGCGAAAACTTATCAAAACAGATACCAGAAATTATAAAAACAGTGAAAAGGGTAGCTGGCAACCTACCAGTGAGTATTGACACCATGAACCCTGATGAGATAAAAGCAGCTGTTAAAGCCGGCGCAGAGTTAGTCCTAAGCCTTGATCATGGAAACTACAAAGAAGTATTACCACTATTAGAAGAAAAAAACATACCAGCGGTTATACTACCCACAGATTATACTAAAGGTTGGATACCAGAAACCGTCAAGGAAAGAGTAGAATCTTTAGAATCCCTCAAGAGAAAATGTAGAGGTATAGATGTTATCCCTGATCCTATCCTGGATCCCGTCAACAGTAAAAGTATCGTGGATTCAATAAAAGCTTGCAAAGAATATACATCGAGAAACCCAGAACCAATATTCTTTGGGGCTGGTAATGTCGCGGAACTCATAGATGTAGATTCAACAGGAGTGAACGCTCTACTCGCAGGTATGGGTATGGAATTAGGTGCCGGCATCCTCTTCACGCCAGAAGTAAGCGGTAAAAACAGAGGCAGCACATATGAACTCGCAGTAGCATCGCGCATGATGTTTCTTGCAAAAAATAGGAAATCAATCCCCAAAAACTTGGGTATAGACCTCATACTCTTCAAAGACAAAAGAAAACATGAAAAAATAAAAGAAAAAATAGAAGTCCCCATCATCGAAGCACAAGGTGGGATTAAATTCACACAAGACAAGGCAGGAAGTTTCAAAATACTAGTAGAGGATGGTAAAATAAAAGTTATACACTACAAAAACATGGAACCACAAATTGCACTAGTATCAGACAATGCCAAGAAACTCTATGAAGAAATCATAAAAAAGAACCTTGTAACGCGCCTAGAACATGCAGCATACCTTGGAGCCGAATTACAAAAAGCCGAAATAGCACTCATCACAGGAAAAGATTACAAACAAGACCTTGAACTCTTCCGGAAACCATTCAAACTATAAAACTGGGAGCAGTAGAATGTTATGTACAAAATGTGGCTCAAGAAATGTTATCATCCACAGAAGATATTCAGGACAATACCTATGCAAAGAATGCTTCATTAAAGCAATCCAAAAAAAAGTCCTCAAAGAAATAAAAAAATACAAACTAATAAAAAAAAGCGATAAAGTACTAGTCGCTCTTTCAGGCGGAAAAGACAGCACAACAGTACTAGATATACTATCAATTCTCGCAGAAAGGAACATAATAGAACTCGAAGTAATAACAATCGATGAAGGCATAGGAGACTACCGCAAAAAAGGAATAGAATACGCTTCAAAAACCTGCAAAGAACTTGGGATACCACAACACATATTCTCATTCAAAAAACACTTCAAAGTAACAATAGACGAGATAATGGCGTCCAAACCCCCAAGGAAAGCATGCACATATTGCGGCGTGCTCAGAAGATGGATAATCAACAAGGAAGCCGAAAAACTCGGAGCAGATAAAATAGCAACCGGACACAACCTCGACGACGAAGTCCAAGCAATAGTAATGAACTACCTAGAAGGCAACATAGAAAACCTGATCAGGATAGGCCCCACAACCTACTCACAAAAATTTGTAACCAAAATCAAACCACTCAGAGAAATACCAGAAGAAGAAGTTACAGCATATGCGATGGCAAAAGGCCTGAATGTCCACCTAGAAGAATGCCCATATCGAAAAACCTCCTTCAGGAAAAAAATAGGCACAATTTTAACAAAACTATCAGAAGATCATCCCACCATACTCTACTCCACCCTAAGAGGCCATGAAAAGATCAGAAAGGCCCTGAAAAAAGAGCTTGAAGGGGAATCCATACTAAGGGCGTGTATAAGGTGTGGTCAGCCAGCTGCCCAGGACTTATGCAGGGCTTGCACTCTCCTCAATGAGATAGGAGGTTAAAAGATGAAATTCACTCTAATAATAGATGATGAGAAAAAAACAATGAAATTCAGGGAAAAATTGACCATCAAAGATGTTCTCAAAAATTTCAACATTCCTTTAGAGGCTGTTGTAATTAAAAAGAATGGTGAAATAGTAATTGAAGAGGAACAAGTAGATGATGGCGACATTATAGAAGTTATCAAAGTCATATATGGTGGATAATATATGAGAGTATACTATGAATGTGCTCCATGTTTTCTCAGACAAGCAAGGGAAGCATTGGACCTTGCAACAGATGACGAGAAACTAAAACTCAAAATAATGAAAAAGATAATAGGTTTACTCGATTCCATGTTCAAGGAAGGAGCAGTATCCAACGAGATAGGCACTGCTATACATAGACTCATCAAAGAAATGACAGGAAACAAGGACCCTTATGCCAATGAAAAGAGAAGATGTAACAAGATCGCTCGGAATTTCCTGCCAATCGCCAGAAAGTTCCTAAAGGATCATGAAAATCTTGAAGATTTCGTGAAAGTAGCGATAACAGGTAACATAATAGACTTTGGAGCCCTTGGACTCGACTTTGACCATGAAAAAGTGGTTATGGAATCTCTCAATTCCCCCCTCCAAGTGAACCATACCAGAATCCTCGAAGAAAACTTGAAAAAATCCAAAAGAGTGCTTTATCTCGCGGACAATACTGGTGAAATCATATTCGACAAATTACTCATAGAAAAACTCTTGGATTATGATGTAAATGTCACAGTTGCTGTTAAAGATGAACCCATACTCAATGATGCTTGCATAGATGATGCTTTGGAAGCAGGACTCAATAAAATTGCGGATATCGTTACAACAGGAACAGATTCAGTAGGTGTAATTTACCATGAATTCTCAGATGAATTCAAGGAAATATTTGACAAATCCAATCTCATAATAGCCAAGGGCCTTGGTAACTATGAGGGTTTAACAGAAGCGCCAATCGATAAAAAACAAGTATTCTGTCTATTAAATGCTAAATGCACAGCCATCGCAAAGGATATTGGAGTGACTGTAGGATCTAATGTAATTAAGCTCTGTAGAAATCATATAAGAGAATCACTAAAATATTAATCACCAAACCCTGAAAGGTGACCTGTTATGACCCTCCAGAGTAATAGAGTGAAAACAAGTTAATATAGTTTACAAGTATCGCATCCAAAGCAGAATACAAACTATCGAGGTTTAAACACACTCACAATAACCTTGAAATGCACGATTAGAGACTCGTATGCCATGAATTCGCACAGCAATAAATTTAATACACACTCTGGATACTCATCCTCAAAGGACATGCCCACACTCTAGGAATTCTTCAAAAGCAACGGGATCATGGGTCTTGGAAGGGATGCTCCGACTTAAATTACAAACCAGCGGTTTTCAGTATGGACAGGGACATTCGACCAGAAATACGTATAAACGAAGAATTAGAAGCAAACAGCATGTATACCAACTAAGAAGAACTTAAAAAGGGTCTTGCAAAAGCTAATATACTGCGCAGGAGAATTCTTCAATAGGGAAAATATAGATCCAAGAAGATATCCTTTTAGAGTGATATTCAATGATTATAGGATTAAAATATGTTAAAGAAGAAAGAGTATATCATCCAACAAGCAGTATGAGAAAAAAGAAAGAATATATTGGATTTGGGGGGAAAAATGGTAATTCTTCAGAGGAATTAAAACCTATTGTAAAGTCTTGTTCGCAAAGTTAAAATGGAAATAGAGGAACTATGATGAGCTTGAAATTCTATCCAATGAAATTGGTTAAAGATGTAAAAGAAAGCAGAAAAGAAGCAAAAGATGGTGAACTTTACCTGGGAAGAATTCGAAAAAATAATGAATGAAATAGAACAAATATAAACCAAAGAAAAAAACTGTACTTTATTCAAGAAAAATGGGAGATTAAAATGGAAGTCGTTTACAAAAAGCTTGGAATAAAAATAGTAGCTGAGGAAGCAACTGCTGATGTGATGATAATCCAAAAAATTTGTAGTATATTGGAAAATCTTCCAGATGAAATAAGATCGAAGATAGCAAAGGCCATTATAAAGCCAGATTTTTACTTCGCTGCGGATCTTTACAAGGAAGGAAAAATAACTCTTGGAAAATTTTCAGAGATTTTAGGCTTGTCTTTGCATGATTCGGCAAAACTTTTAGATGCGGTTGGAATTAAAGTGGATTTGGGGCCATCAACCAAAGAAGAGTTAGAAAAGGAAATAAGAATTGCAAAGGAGATTTAAGTGAAGATCACTTTGAACACGACAGTTCTAAGTGTATTTGGAAGGCTTTCGAGAATCAAGGTTTTAGAAGAAATATTGAAGGGGTAATGAGATCATTGTTCTAATCCAAGTTCTTTGGGAATATTCATTAATCGAAAATAAAGACGAAATTCCAAGTTCATTCAAAATTAAGGAGATTGAAATCGGAGAAACGTGGAATATTGGGAAAGGAGAGTACGCGTGCATTGAAATTTCAAAAAAAGAGAAAGCGATATTTGTTAGTGATGATTTAAGGGCAAGAAAAATAGCTGAAGAAAATAACATAAAAGTCACGGGATCCTTAGGTTTGATAATTGCAGGTGTTAAGAAAGGCAAAATTTCTAAAGACAAAGCAAAAGAGATTATCAATGAAATATATTCTAAGAGATTATTGTATATTTCAGAAAAACTTTATAAAAATGTTCTATTAAAAATTGAACGAAATAAAAATTCTTAAAATCAGGCTTCACAGGATCTGGTTGGGAATCACAATCCACTTATGGCTTGTTTAATGTAGAAGAGGTCTCAACAACTTACATTAGCTTATGCTCAAAGCCAAAGAATTCAGTTTATGTCATAAACCAAGAAAATCTCTATGAGATCTTACCAAAACTTAAAGTAGCATCGTGGATAAAAAAAACTGGATAATAATATGATGTGGAGGCAAGCTACTAGAATCCTAGGGAGGATTACAATTGGGGAATGGGATAGGATGGGCTTCCATCGACAATAACGGTCTGGGAGCCTACATCATAGCAGAAGGCTTGTAAGAAGCCTTAGATAGCGAGTACAGATGAACATAAATGATATTCTTGAATTTCTCGCTACAAGTCATGTTCCATTCATGTTTAGATCCTGGAGAAATAAGCAAGGATGAAGCCGTTACAAGTGCTGTATTTGCATGGATAAGAACTTTTGTTTGGTATATCTTAGTGAGACTGGCGATAATAAGTCTTGTTGAACTTTCTATACTTTCTGCAATGATGGTTATGCCTATCTTCGGCCCAATTTGGATGATGGGTGTTTGGTTAGCGCCGATTTTTCCTTTATATTAGAATAGCTTTAGGGCTAATGATGCTGATAACTGTCTGCTATTTTGCTTATAAAATTATGGACACTGAAAGTAAATAATTTGGGATGGATCGATTTCACGGGGATGGGAATCAACGGTGAAATAGTTGATTCTTTTTTTGGAATATCTAATGGATGAACTCAGGTATCAGCAGAATAAAATAGCGAACTATCCCCTTAGATATATGGTTTTCAATGATTATTATGAAGGACATGATCCTTTCGCGCGGCAATTACATGTTTAGGTGAAAACGACCTTAATATGTTCAAGATCTTTGGATCAGAATTAAGGAAGAATTAGAGGAGATATCCAAAAGACATGATTATTTCACTCCACGTTATGCGGTGAATTTTGTCTTGCTCTTTTTGGTTTTTGTGTTCGCTTTTCTTATGTTTGTTTATGCGTATGATCTAATAGTGATAGTCGTTGCCATGGGTACTGTAATCGTTTCTGCGGATTATTTTTTTAAGTGCTCGAAAAAACCATTCAAAAATCCAATAATTGAAAGAACTTACACAAAAGCTAATATACAGTACAATAGAATTCTTCAAGAAGGAAAAAGTTGGATCCAAAGGATTATCCATAGAGTAATATTTAATGGTTACAAAGATTTAATATACGTTAAAAAAAATGCGACCCTGTAGAATATCATGAAGTTACTAAAATATTAATCACTAACACCTAAGGATGGATCCCCAAGGGTGATTTAAGTAAAACAGGGTAATAAGGTTTACGGGTATCGCATTCAAAGCGGGCTAAGCTCTATCAACATATTCAAAAGTATCAAATCGAAACGCAACCCCCACACCAACTAATGACGTTATGCTTGAAGACTTGTCTGAGGCTCAGGTATCGTGAATTCACATCAAACTAAGTTTAATGCTTTTAGTGCTTCTGGATGCTTAGGGTTTGAATGGATGTGCCCACATTTTAGAAGTTTAAATGCATTGGATTATGGGCCTTGGAAGAGATGCTCAACTTAAAGCATGTTTATTCAGGATAAGAGATTTTTTGGATTGTCATTTGATGGAAGATCAACAATGTAGGGGTGGTTGTGTAGAGCGTGTATTACGCTTAAATCATAGAGTAGAGGGATGGAGGAAGAGGTACACTAAAAACTAGGATGCACGAAAAGCGGGTTTATATTAGTACATGGGAGTAGTTGGGGGGGTCCTCTCCATGAGATAAGGGGATGTAATGCCCACTGTAAGTTATTTGGTTTTCTGTATGGACAGGGGGGTGTTCAGATCTGGAAAATGATGCGCATAAAACGGAGAATGTAAAGAACAGCAAACATCGGCTTACAATGCTAGATCTCTTCAACATACCATTATACCCAGAGAAACATTGTGGAAACAGTAATATCAGTGCTGAAAAGATTCCAGAGATAAACGGCAAAGGATACAGTGGAAACACAAGTTCAAAAACATCTAAATATACAGGCGCGTAAAAACCATATTAAAATAGAGAAAAATATGATTTCTACAAAGCCGAAAGTTGATCCCCCTTTAAACTCCCGGGGGGGTGGTTGTCTTCCTTCTGGTAGGAGGTGATACTATTAAGGTTGGTTTCATAGGATTTGGTGAAGTAGCATCCATCATGGCCTCAAAACTCATGGAAGAGGGAGTTGAGGTTTTAACCTCTACTAGTGGCCGGAGTGAACGCACGAGGAAGCTAGCACGCGATTTAGGAGTTATTGAATGTGCTGATATCCAGGAGGTTTCCAGGGAATCTGATATTGTAATATCTGCGGTCACTCCTGGAGTGGCTGTTAGAGTTGCTAGGGAGGTTGGTGATGATGTTGCTGGTGTTTATGTGGATATGAATAATGTTGCCCCTGCTACTGTGAAAAGAGCCCTTGCAAATATAAGGAATGGTAAGGTAGTTGATGCTGCTATCATGGGGCGTGTAAAAGGTTTGAAGGTTAAAATTTTAGCATCTGGAAGTTCGGCCCGGGACTTTGCCAGGTTAAATGATTATGGGTTCAATATAAAGGTTGTGGGTGACGTTGTTGGTGATGCTTCTGCCCTTAAAATGTTGAGGAGTTCTTATACTAAGGGTGTTTCAGCACTTCTATGGGAAACTTTATTAGCCGCATATCACCTAGGTCTTGATGGGTCTCTATTGGAGATGCTTGAGGAGACTGAGGGTGAGGGTTTTAGGGAACGTGCAATTTCAAGGGTTATAAGTTCGGCTTTCCATTCGAGGAGAAGATATGAGGAGATGAAGGATGTTGAATCGTTTTTATCCGAGAATATAACTCCAATAATGTCGAAGTGCACCCTCAGAACATTTAAGAGGATAATAGGGCAACTAGAAGGTTTAGATGTGGAATTTGAAGATTACAGTGGAGTTTTTGATTATATTAAGGAGTTATAATATAATGAAATGGACAATAGATATAATGTAGGTGATTCAGTTGGGAGAAAGTATCATAGATGAGTGTAGGGAAAATCTTAAAAAATTGATTGGAAAAAAGATCCTTGATGTTGAATTCAAGTTTTATGATGATGAGTGCTGGAGGATTCATCTAGATACTGGTGAAGGTAAGTTTGTCATGACATTTTGCAAATCATGGACATGTCCTATAGTAGAACATAGAAAAGAAAAATAGACTTTTATCCGATGTTTATCTGGATCCTGAAACTTTCATCTTTTTTGATGAGCCGGCCATTGAATGGTATGAAATGAGAATCAATTATTAATCGGAGGTAAGTTGCCATTGCACCCGGAAGGATTAATGGACTTTTAATCTTCATACCATCTTTTATCTGGCAGGAGATAACATCATCTTCTTTCACATAGATCTTGGCTTTTGTCCCTTCCCTTAATTTTCTCGTTTCAAATTTTCTTAAACTCAAACCCGCATTGAGGGATCTTTCAGGCTCTTCAGATGGTATGTGGCCTTTTAGGAATCTTTTGTGGGCTTCTTTTGAGGTGTGACCTTTTTTTATGCTCTTTGATATGAACCAGGCTCTTTGGATTATTTTTCTCCTTTCCTGGTCTGGTGGTATCCATCCTTTTTTTTCATAGTGTCCTATTAGGTCATAGACTTCTCTTCTTGTGACGTTCATTTCCATTGAACTCATTGCTAGTCTTGTGAGTACTGGTCCGTACCCGGCTTTTCTGAAGGTTGCCCATATCTGATTTTCTGTATGGTATGGTCTCCATTTGATTATGGAGTTTATGAGGTTGGCGTTGAGGTAGGCTATCTCTAGGAGGTCTGCCCGTGAAAGTCTGTTCATTTTATCTTTTATTAGCTCGAGGTTTCTTTTACCTGGCGCTCTGCCTCTTTTGAGTTCTTTTTCGAGGATTTTTATGGTGGTTTCAGGTAGGAGTTTAGCCACATCTTCGGGTATTTCTAGGTTGTTTTCTATTATTTTTTTTCTTATTTCTCGGCCTGAAATTTTTGAATCGTTTTCTGTGAGTTCTGGGATGATGTGAAATTTCATTTTACGCTTATATTTTCCCTGGAAAAATTCATTAACAGCGAACCATCTGATAACGTTCCTGTTTGGGAGGTTTGATGGTATGCCACTGAATATACCCCTTTTCGCGAAGTATTCCGCCTCTTTTTTTATGAAGTGTGGTGGCACATTCGCTGCGTCCACATAATCTGTGACTCCGTCTTCTATCATCATAGCTATCCTTATAGGCACGGTGTATGATAGGGTCAACCTGTAGTGCAGACCTTCAATTGGTATAATCTCATCAGCACCTGCTTTAAGCGCCATTTTTTCACGTGCATCGTATGGTGTGAAGAATGGGGCGTGGTTGGCACTATAATCCTTGTTAAGGTATACTATGAGTTTTTCCCCGGTTTTTTCCGCTATTTCGCGTCCTTTTTCTATGAGTTGTACATGGCCTTTATGTAGTGGGTCGAAATCTGCGCTTATACCAATCATAAACTCCCCCTAAACTTTAGTAGAATAAGAGTGTGTATGAAAAATTTTAATTTGTGTTCTTAGTAGATTTGGTATTTGATGGTGTTAGCTGATCTTACGAAATCTCCGAGTTCTTTTTCAGCAACCCATCTTTTGTAACAGTCGCATTTTATCCATGGTATGGTTTTTTGGGTTAGGTTGGATTCTATTATCAATTTTTTAAGTTTCATGTTACATTTTTTGCAATTGTATGGGCCTCTTGGTGTTCCTAATCCTGAGGTGTCCATTATTGAGGGTATCTTTAGAGTTTTTCGTGTGCTGTTTATTATCTCGACTAGGCTCCATATCCATGGTGGTTTGTATGAGCCTTTTTTCCAGAGTTCTTCCATTACTGTGCCTTTGTGGATTGTTGAGGGGCAGAATGATATTCTGTCCACGCCGATTTTTTCTGCGTAAACCGCAGATTCGATTGAGTCTTGGATGGCTTCTTTTTCGGATGTTAGAATGGGTTTTACAAGGATATAGGCTTTTGATTTTATCCTGAAATCTTCTTTAAGGGTTTTTATGGTTTTTATGGCTTTTTCGAAGTCTTTTCTTGTGAATCCTTTGTTTATTTTGAATTTGCGGGTGTAATCGTCTGCTGTTTCGAGTCCTATGCTAACTTCTAGGATTTTGTTGGGTGCTTGGCTGCAACATTCAATGAGTATTTTTTTGTTTATGTATTCTGGACGGGATTCTATGATTATTTCTTCTATTTTGTCGATTTTATCAAGATATTCTAGTATGAATTTCCTAGATTCTTCTGGGAATTCTTCGGGGTTTAGGAAGCTGCCTGAGATGAATATTTTAATTGCTGTTTTGTCTTTTATCTTATACTTTGAGATTAGATCCTTGAATATTTGGTTTAGTTTTTCTGCTTTGATATCTTCGAGTAGTGAATCTGAGAGGTAGCTGCACATGGTGCAACCGCCACTTTCTGATAGTGCCCATGAGCATCCTCTGGTGGGGAGTATCATGAAAATGGCTTTGCCTTTCCCTGAATAGAGCAAGTCTTCTTGGCACCAGCTCGTTGCTAACTCTTCTGGGGACTTTCTCCTAATCCTTTTAATTGCTTTTTTCCTGGTTTTCAGTGCTAATTTTCTCATCATTTTCCCTGTGAACTACCCCCAGCTTTCGCA